>Ga0209186_1001178_pt1 | contig 19786 bp, 33 predicted proteins | sample SidtaG_FD_187426 | JGI IMG/M metagenome (GOLD analysis project Ga0209186, IMG submission 187426) | Marine algal microbial communities from Sidmouth, United Kingdom - Sidmouth_Male2 metaG (SPAdes) (version 2) | ecosystem: Host-associated > Algae > Red algae > Unclassified | place: Sidmouth...
GCCCATCAGTACCCCACCCCAGCCATTCGCTCCCCCACCTGGCGCCATGAAGAAAGAGATTTGCTCTCCCACATGCCAGCGTGCTTGATTAAATTTGGATGAAGTCAGATGAATCGGACAAAGAAGCACTCGAGTAGGCATCTCTCACATTCCCTACAGGTGCACTGTACAAAGTCGTCGGACGGCTGGAAGACCCAGCTCATTCGGTAGCTTTCACAGTATGACAAAACTTTTGCGCTGCTCGGAATCGTCCGTAGGGTCACTGGTCCGAAGATACAGCCGATCTCCGAAATGTAGCACCGCACTCGTGCCCACAAGGACATGCAACACAAGCACAACAGAGCTTTCATGAACGTCACATAGAATATATTGAGCAAACAGATCCGCAAAACTTGCAGACTGAGGACATCCTTCAACCAGACTCGTGTGCTGGGCACTCGCGCGAGTGGCACTAGAGAAAGGGATCTGTTTCGGGTGCTTCCCGTCTTGAATATCAGCGATCCTACCGCAATAAGTACGACGTGTCCGAGAGTTAGTGGACGTGGCAGCATACTGCTGATCCCCCAATTTTTTCCTCATCGGCAGAGAACGGGAGTGCAACAGCGACGCAGGAACGTTCCTGATTGGCCAAAAGGATCGACAGCAGTGCATGTCGGGTCCCATCTTTACAGAATGTGCCCGTACGGCCCGCAAACGCACAATCGGCGCACTCGTTTTTCTGAGATTATCTGAGAATCTCGAAGAAAATCTCGATATCAAACTGCTCTGGGCTACTTTACCCCATGAGACGACTGAGAAAGGAAGAATATCTCAAGAAAACGGAGATTCTCGATTCTGCACAGACCTGGCGGTTGGAGAGCCAATGGCACGTCGTAGATTCGCACTCAGCAGCTGTTTGCTGCTGTTCTAGACCAATGGTTGGCCTGTTCTGCAAAGCAGTCCCAGTCTTGGCCGATGAGGACAAATTTGGGGGATCAGCAATACTGCAGTCCGTCCGCTGACGTGCCCGCGACCGTGAACAGAAACATACGGCTCTGTCTTCAGCAGCGACAGAGCTTCAGCCCGTTGATTGGCCAATGGCAGTTGGAACCTGTGCACTCCAGATTTCCATGAACGAGTCCTGATCAGTGGTCAATGGGATTGCCTCCCCGTTGTCAAACTTGCACAGAAGCACAGCACGTTGTCACCACAAAGACACGCTGAGAAAGGCCATGGGGCATGGTCCGTTCAACAGTTGCCTCAGAGGTGACGATTTGACAACCCATTCTGTGGATGTTACACGCAGGCACACAGACATGACAAAGCCGCGAGGCGGCAAGCGCGATGAAAGCCACCTGGCTTTAGTACCCTTCGAAGCCCGTCAGCGCGCCACTACCCCCCGCCACCCAGGAAGAGTCCGAATTGGAGCTGACGTGACGCTTGACACTTTAGAGCGAATTCGATTTTCCTCGGGCCCACTGTGCGCCAGCAACCCGCAGAGATCCGCGGCACGCGGGTGTGCGCTGGAATCAAGTGCTTGTGGGGCTTATCGTCGTTCAGTCTGCTTCCGATTCAAATCGCAGTCTGCCTTTTCTGAAAGACTTCTACCGACAGGTGAGCCCATAAGATCCCTTGGTGGCTTTAAAAACCATTGCTGACGGTGGAGAGGTGGACCTTGCCGTTGGCTAGCGATTCTTCCCAGAATTTGATAATTGACTTTGTGAAAAGTAATCGACCATAAAAAGACCACCAGAAGACAGCTGGTCGTAGCGGTACGATGGAGGACAAGGGCTCTGTGGCGACGGCGGCTGTCGGGACGTTCATTCTCGATGAAATCGTGCACGGCAACAGGCGAAAAATTCGGTTGGACAACGTGCATAATGTTCCCACCATGGGCCTCAACCTCAGATCTGTCGGCATGACAGAAAAGCGCGGTGCAGCAGTGTCGTTCAAGAATGAAAGGAGATCATCAACATGAGCAGAAAGGTCGTCACATGCGGTACGCGGAAGAACGGTGTCTACCACCTGGACATGGACCCTCAGACGAATTTCTGCGGTGCCCGCTTTGCAGCTGTGGCATAAGCGCCTTGGGCATGTGAATGTGGCAGGCGTGAAGCGGATTATTACGCACAACGACGTTGATGGACTGAAGTTTGCATCAATGGCGGTGCCGGATATCTGCGAACCGCTCGTTTACGCCAACACTGCAATGACGCCTATCCCTTGTGCAAGCGGAGCTTGAGACACCAAGCGGCTGCAGCTCGTGGACGTGGACCTTGACAGACCAATGCCGGAGCCGCCTCGTGGCGGAGCGCTCTACTTCGGGACCTTCACCAAAAGTTTCTCTGTCTGGACGGACGTCGTGATCTTGCAGAAGGAGAGCGACCTTCTTGTGGAGTACAAGAATTGGTTGACTACGGCGCTGCTTCCGACTGGAACCATGATCAACGTTCTACCATCCGACACCGGCGACGAGTACGTGTCTTCCGCCCTCAAGGCGCTTCACGATGAGAACGGCACGACGCACCAGACAACGGTACCTGACACGTTTCTGCAGATTGGAGTCGCTGAGCATCCCAACAGACTTATCATAGAGAGCGCGCGCACGAGAATGCGGCATAATGACGTCGATCAGGTTCTGTGGGCGGATGCCATAGAGACGGCGGTCTACATCAAGAACCGCGTCAATATCCGAGCGCTTTCCTTCGGAAACACGCCGCATGAGCTGGGGATCGGACACCAGCCCGAAGTCAGCCACATGCGAGTGTTTGCGTCAACATGCTGGGTGGTCTGGAACAAGAGCCACATCGACGGCAAGCTCGATGATAAGGCGGCAGCGGGAGATTTATTAGGCTATCAAGACGGCAGAAAGACGTACACGGTAATACGGGATTACCGTAGTGTCGTAAAGGTGCGACGCATCGTTTTCTGCGAGAAGAGAACGAGTGAGGTTGCCTAAGTTGAGGAGGACTCTTTCTCGGACTTCGGCGTGGAAGGCTGGGCGGGCTTCGATGCTGGTAGCAGCAGCGAATCAGTCGATAATAAAGATGAAGGCGAAGACGGAAGGCAACACGATGGGTCTGACAAGTCTTCAGGCGAAAATCAAGGTGCTGGAAGCACTCAGGATACGCTGCGTCGGAGCAGCAGAACGCGGCGAGATCCGGTAGAGCACTGGCTCCCAACAAGCCTGGTTGAATCAGAGGCGCTCATGACATACGGGAAAGCAGTTCATCAGCCGGAAGCGGATATGTGGCGGGATGAAAGGGACCTAGAAATGAAAGCTATCCGGAAGAGCAAGACGTGGCATTCGACGAATCGCCCGGTCGGCCGACGCGTGCTCAAGGGCAAGTGGGTATAAACGGTCAAAGATGAGCTGAAAAAGAATGGGAACAGCACAACTAGGCACAAGGCTCGCCTGTGCTTCATGGGCAATCGGCAGGGCAAGGGGCTCGATTTCAACCAGACGTTCGCATCAGTGGCTTAGTTCACCACTATCCGATGACTGATCCGTACAGTCAGTCTCCGTTCATATCCCACCCTCCGGAAGAACAGGTGCCGTTGCCGTGTTGCACAGTCGCTTTTGAATACGTATGTAGCCCGCTCGTCCGGAGCCGCACTTACTGATTCAAATGCGGACTGTTGACGCTGGAAGAGTTGATCCGGGGTCTTGCAACACGCGCATCCGAGTTCACGGATCGGACATTCTGTCTCAATGCAGCACGGAAAGAGATGCTGGGGCACCTCCAGATGGCCAGTGTACCACTCTTTAAGCACAAAGACAGTCCAGGACGCACCAGGGCATGCTCATGGACACTCTGGACGACTCTCTGGCGGTGTGAGGTCTCCGTCGGGGAAGATGTGGAGTCGATTGCGATCCACTTGCAATCGAAGTTCTTGATCTGAAGTCGACCTCAGTCTAGAAGCAGTCGTCCAATTCACGAAGCCGATCGAATTCCGTCCATATCCCAGCAGGCCAGCATCCGGGCGGGATATGAATGGAGACTGACTGTACTCAAGAAGTTGCGGCAAAATTTTATCGGATTCCAGAAATGTTGGTGTTGAGTATATCCAAGTGTTCTGAATATTGGCAGATTCAAAAGCCTCTGCAGGCGATCGACATGCTCAAGACGGCGCTTCGTGAGTCCTTCGAAATGGAGGACCTGAGCGAGGCCAAGTTCATCTTGGGGCTGGAGACTATTCGCGACAAGACTCTGGGCACACTCATGCGACAAGACGCTGGGCACCCTTAAGCTGTCGCAGAGAAAGTATGGTACTGAAGGGCTGGAGAACATCGGAATGGCGCACTGCAGGTCCATCGCGAAGCTGCTGGAAGTCTGGCTGGAGCTGTCCAATTCAAAGGACAGCGATGAGTCTCTTCCCTATCGCGAGGCTGTCGGAAGCCTAATGTGCATGATGGACGGGACGCGTCCCGATCTCTCTTTTGCGGTTGGAAAGCTTGTGGGGGAAACCCCCTGTCAAGGGTGACAAGGACCCCGGCATGAGCCGGGGGCGGGTCGCGAACAACCACGTAACACCCCCGTAGGGGGGTAGCGTGTGACAACCCCCCTTGGGCGGGTGTCCAGGGAGCCCGAGGGCCACACAAGAAACGACCGCTCTCGGGGGGCGTGCGGTGATGAGCACCCGATCGGCCCCCCCTGGGGGGGCTTGACACAGCCGAAGGAGACACGCGTCTTCCCCGAATCCGGGCCCTTTGGACGGACCTGAAAGCTTGTGAAAGCTTCCGTTATTCGAGCGTGGGCCGGACTGAGATCAGATCTCGATCAGGGATAAAATCCCACCAGAAGTCTATCTGGGGCAAATGAGAAATGTTGGGCTAAGTCCTGAGGTACTGATCTTGGATAAATCATGATATCTGGGATGTCTTGGTGACTTTTCTCCGTACGCCCCGAGACGGGCGGGAGTCCCCTTCCAGTGGAAGGGTAGTCGAGGATGCTGGGCAGGGGCCACTAGAGGCCCATGCCTGAGACCTTGGCTCATTGGGTATCGGTCCCGCCATGGTGGCGTCCAGGGGTCGGGATTGTGCACGTCCTGCTTCGTGTTTCTGAGGGTACATGAGGGTATGTTTTGGGGTCATCCTGCGTCTTCGAGTATGTCAGCGTTGCGTTCTCGGTTCTTCCGACGATCTGGTACGCTCCGCGCCCTGTGATCCAGGCGCTTGTGTTATTTCTCCTTTGCACCGCTCCGCATCTTGTGCTGGGATTTCCGACGGGGCTATACCCCATCGGCTTTGAAGGCAAAGTCCACTACAGAGCTGAGTCACTTCTTTCCTGGGAACAGCAGGGAGCACTAGGTGGCTGTGAAGCGCGTTCTTCAAAATGTCAAGGGGCCTGTCGACAAAGGCCTGGTCTGCGACAAGAGGGTGCCGGGCATCCGCCAAGGTTTCAGCCATGCAGACTCGGCAGGTGACCACGAGACCCGGCGACCCGCGACGGGCTTCATGTTCATCCTTTGCGGGGCGGCCCGAAGCTGAGCTTCTATTATGCAGAATACGGTGGCTCTGTCTTCAGTGGAGGTGGAGTACATTGTTCGCAGTGAGGCCATCAAGGAAGCTCTTTTGTTCAAAAAGCTGATCCAATGCGTTACCCTGCTCGTGACGCAGTCGGACAACTTGCTCGGCCCGGTCACCGTCAAAGTCGACAACAGCGGCTGCATCGACTTCTCCAAGGTCCCCGTCGAACGGAAGCGCACCAAGCATATCGACAGCCGCTGCGATTTTCTGCGGGATGCCATCACCACGGACAAGGTCTTCCTCGAACACTGCCTTACTGACTAAATGGCGGCCGAGCCCAATGACGAAGGAGGTCGCCAAGATCAGCCACGACAGGCGCGTCGAGACGATGGGACGCTGTTGACTTCCAGTTCGCGCCGTAACTACATTTGGTGAAAAGTACATTTCGCCTGCAGTTCGGCAGGACGGGCGGCATCGAGTCTACGAGATCAAGATTTGCGTCCGACACACGGTTCACTAAGTACTTCCCGATGGGCGGAGGCAGTCAGCTGTCAGGCGGCGTCAAGCAATGAGGCGTGTTGGAACGTCGTGCCCGTCGCCGCTGCAGGCCGTGCCGCTGCTGCTGCAAAAGAGAAATCTAGAAACCAGGTGTTTGCAGTGTCTCGGAACTGCCGGACGCGACCCGAAGGTCACGCCTATGGAGAGTGGCGAGCATACAGTCATTCCTGGGCTCTGTGGCAGGGGTACACGCAGGGTAACCTGCCCGCTCAATGTCTAGCCTGCCGCTCAAACTCCAAAATGGAGGGTCATCCTGGCAAGATCGACAGCCGATGACCCAGGCTGTGAACCGACAGACCAGGTCGATCGCGTGATTGTGACGTTTGACCGCCCCTCGATCGCGTCTAATTTTCGATGACCGCCGGAGATCGGCGTGCCTCTGCGCATGACCCTCACGCCACATACTGGCTGATTCAGCTCGCAGACATGAACGCACGGCGCGCAGCCGTGGCCACGCGCCGCCCGTGCCATCGTGCCCACTCACCGCAGACTCTCCCACACACGGCAGCCTCGCACACGCACTGCGGCCACGCCCACACGCCCCCCCGACCGCGGCCTGGCCTACACAGTGCATGCAGCCGCAACCGTACACCAACCGACCGCGGCTTCGGCCACACACGACGACCGCGGCCGCACACCCACCGACCCCAGTCACACCATTCCATCGAGACCCCACCCCCTGACCCCGGCCACGCCATCCGACCGAGGCCACGCCAACCGACCGAGGAACCAGACGCGAACACGCTTACCAGCCTCGACAACGCCCACCGACCCCCGCCGCGACCATCCACGGCCACCGAACTTGACCACGGCCACCGACCTGGACCACGGGCACCGACCCTGGCAGCGGCCACCGACCTCGGCCACGCTCACCAACGCCGGCCACGCCTGCCGACCTCGGCGACGGCCGCCGACCTCCGTCACGTCGACCGACGCCGACCACGCCTACCTGCGGTCGCGCCCACCGACTGCGACCACGCTCACTCGTAGTGGCTACGACCGACGCCGGAAGCCCCGCGACTCCTCCGCGCTCTCTCGGTCTTCGCCACTGAGCAGTGCCAGTCTGGCTCATGTACGTACACTTGTTTGTTCTTGTAATCGCGAGGTGCACGAGCATCCCGTTCGACGACACTAGCTGTACTAGCCAATGTTTTATCTCTACAAGACGCGACGGAGTGCGTGAGTGGAGTGATCATCGTTTTTCTTGTATCGTCGGCATTACCAGGAGCCGTTTCGTCTGCTTGTTCCATGCTCACGCAACACTTGCTTTCTGGATGTCTGCCGGAGTCGTGTCACTCTCTTTTTCATGCCAGCACTGGACGACGGGTCCCTCGCCCCCATCCGCCCCTCCCCTTTCATTCTCCTACAGGTCAAGTGATTACAAGCCGGCACCCACGCCTCCCCCGTCGCCCAGACCGAGAGCTGCCAAATTTGTTTGAGGCGGCCCTTTTTTATCCATGACGAAGTCCCCTGGGGAACCTCTGCCCATTTTTTCAACACGAGGCGCCTTTCCCGTACTTGACCATCGGCCGCTTTTCCCGCAAGTTCTTTTAATGCGCATGCACTCTGCTTTTTCGGGACGAGGTTATATCATCAGCCGTTGCCGCGTGTTTGGTTTCTTGTTTACTGAATGTGTTCCTAGTATAGTCTGTGTCAAACGGCCTGATGGTCATTTATTGCTCGTCTCCCTCGCAGTCAGACCCGGTGTCCATCGCATCTGATGAGCTGCTCTGTCCCTCACAGAAGCCAGCGTCGGCCGTGTACAGTATAGCTTCCGGGTCACTCTCCAGGTCCAACCATGTCTCGACGGCCACCTGCCGCTCGACGGGGGGTGCGTCCCCAAAGCAGGTGCCACCCAGAGCTCACGACAACAGACGGACGACCATTTAAGCAGCCTCATCCGATACGGCTCGCAAGGAGTTGCGATAGTCACCGTGCTGGGCGGTCAGGCGTGCCTCCATCTCTGGAGGAAGAATGCGCGCCTTCATCTAGCAGTGCGCGATGGAGGCTGCCTCCATGTCCTGCCACTCCTCCTTAACCAGCTCGGCCACGTCCTGCAAGTGAGCCTCCCCACCATCACGCACGCCCCGCACCGGGCGTGGCTCGGCAGCGCGCCGTCGACGGGCGCTCTGTCGCGGACCAGCACTTACGAGAGCCTCGATACGGGGTGCCTCAACCCACGCATTGGGCAGTCGAAGGGGAAGATGCGCTGGCACGCTGGGTACAATGGGGGCCACGTACGCACGTGGCTCGACCACTGGACCGGGGGCGGCCGGTGCCACAGCAAGAGCGCCGAAGAGCACGGCTGAGGCGGACGCCTGCCTGGCCGCAGCACCGAGTGGGATGCGCCGCCACACCAGCAGCGCGTGCAGGCAACCGGGGTGGATCGCCGGTGGCCCAATCATCCCTCGCCGGCGCCCTCGCGCCGGACTTCACCATAGTGGTGCCCGCCGCCGCGGCCACTGAATAAGATTGCACAGGTCTGGCGACCCCCAATACCGAGGCAATGATGGCCGCGCCGCCTTCCTCACAATGTGGCTGCAATCTCACAGTCACACAGCGACCGGCACTCTCCCCCGTCGCTGTCCTGTGGTCCGGCGGTCCCGTTAGGCCTTACCCGCCGACCCGACCGTCAGTCGCGCTCTCGGTGGGTCGCGACGCCTCAATCTCAACCCCTTCTCGAGCGCGGTTGGTCACGCCGGTACCTGTCGCGGGCGCCCCCGCCGCGGAAGGGCCACCACTGGATGCGCTCTGCCGTCCGCGAGCGCCAGCCAGTTGTGAGACCCGAGTGCGCTCGAACGCCGCAACCATAAAATCCAACAGCCGCCGTTTGTACCTGCGCTGTAGCGCCGCGATGATGCCGGCGTCCAGGGGCTGGTGGAAGGAGATAACGTTAGGCGGTAGAGGGATGGTAGCGACCTGAGGGTGCTCCAGCTTCGAGTGTGCGCCGCAGTTGTCCACGACAAGTGCCTCAGGTAGCGACGTCCGCGCCCGCACGGCAGGAACGAAAACCGTGGTGAACCATTTTTCGTAGACGTCGGCGTCCATCCCCGCCGACGTTTGGCTGAAACAAAGTAGAGGGCACGCCGCCCGCGGGGGTTTGAAGCAAACTGGAACTTGAGCAGTGCCAACAGTTTCCACAAGGATCATGTGGGTGCCTGTTGCATTGCATGCAAAAGCCAGCGTCGCGCGGTCCTTGGCTCCCATAGCCTTAATCCCACGAACGCGCCGCCGCCGCCCAGCGGTTACGCGAGCACGGTTTGGGAGACACCGGAAAAAGAGACCAGTTTCATCCATTTGTAGATTTGGTCGGGCCCATGGGCAGACAGGTCCTCCCGTATTAGCGCCATCCGCTCTTGTGCCACCGCCACATCAGTGGCCGCCGAACTGCCCGTGCCCCAAAGTGATGAGCTGACCAGGTTGTGCCTTTCCGCCCACCGCCGCAAAGATCCCGTCGACGACGCAAAGCCGGATACGCCCAGCCGCTCCCCAATGTCGCGAGCCCGCTGCTGCAAAACCGCCATTGTCAACGGCAGAGTGTCTGGCCCAAGGCCGTCCACTATCTCGTACCAACGACGCAACGCGCGGTCCACGTCCGCCATCGTTGACCGCCGCACCCGTAGGGAGTCCAGCGGCTCCCCGCTTGCGGAACGGCCTTGCAGCGACATCCTCGACCTGACCGAGCACACCGCCCGCACAGTGGCCACCGATGTAGGTTTGGGGAAAACGTTTACCAAATCTTGCGTCTTGTCAAGCATCCTCGTGTCCTTGAGACAAATAATCCCCAGCTTGTCCCCGACTGTTTGTGGCTGGCGCTTCTTCCTGACGCCCTCGTGGCCCGACGCCGCGCATGCCGTGCCGCGTGCGGTAGATCTAGTGGGAGTGCTGGTAGCAGGAGCGGCGCTTTCCAAGTGAGCTACAACGGCGGCAGATGCCGCCGCTGCCGCCACACCAACGGCATGCCGAGTCTCCGGCGACGCCAGCGGGTACACGTGCTGTACAGCAGCGTCTGCTGTGGCAGCAGCGACGCGTCGCACGGTTGAGGTTGACGAGGTGGGAGGTCCGGCCGGTGGGGTGGATGAGGGAGGGCGCCCTCGGCGGGGCGCCATCGTCGCTAGGCAGCGACTGCGTCGACGGGCGCGACCGTGACGATGACCGGGACAATGGTGGTCACCGGGATGGGGACCTAGGTTGAAGAAACGGCGGGTAGCGTCGGGAGATCTCGGCTCTGGAAGAGTTCCAGCGACGGCGGTGCCGGCGTGATCTGGAGATTGACATTGACACCAGCGTTTGGCTGTCACTGAAATTGTCGTTGTTTGAAAAATCATTGATAGTCGATCGACCGAAATACCGACGTCGATCATGGCATGTGATCGGGGCCGATTCCGGCCGTGCACCTTGTGATAGGAGCCGATTCCGGTCGACCGCCACTCACGTATATATTGCTAACCTCCAAAAAATGGCGGTTGCAGAGAGAAGGGAAGCAGAGCCCGCGACAGGGTGTAGAAATGAAGTCGGATTGGCTGTTCGACCAGCCACGATCGACCTATTGGCAGAGCGTTGCCGCCAGTAATCTTGCAAGCCAATCACCCTGTCTTGCAGGAGTCATGCAGAGCCATTGCAACCCACAATGACATTTCCTGAGATTTTTGGGCCGCTTGCTTGGGCCTGAAGAGGGCATGGAGAGCGTTCTGGGCCAGACCTGTGATTTCTCATGAGATCAACAAACTTCTTTAGATTTCTTGAGATCCTAATGTGCGTTTCCAGTGCGCAGAGCTGCATGGGGAGACTCTGTAAGGAACTCAGATGATTCCTAGCCTTTCCATTGGTCCACATACGCTGTTGAATGATTGCAACCACTCTGCAACTGCCATTTTTTGGAGGTCAGCAATAGCAGGTGCTATACAACCGGGTACATTATGATCGATCGATGACTGTACTATCCACGTGGCCACCCACGAGAGTTGCTCGCGGTTTGGTATCCGCTGGTGCCTTGGACACTTGTACTCGTCCGATTTGATTGAATTGTTGGGGATGTCACATGTTTTATTCTCGCGCTTCTGAGGCTTTGATTTGTGTGTGCATTGCTTTGATCCTTGATGCTTTGATCTGGTAAGCGTTGTTAAGTAAGAGTGCGGGCGGGCGTGTGCGCGTGGCGGGCTTGAGTGCTCCGACGTGGACTACTTGAAGAGTGCCGTTGATCGGGAGAGGGGCGCTCGGGAGAGACAACTAAGAAAGCACCTTCGCACAAACGCGCTAGCCCAAGCCACTCAACCACTTCACCGTGGTCCCCTATCCCCTCTGCGTCTCAACAGGATGCTGGTGTGAAGGACGAGAAATGGCTGTTGAAGCTTCGTAGAGGGGGGCGTCAGCGTCGACTAAAGGTGAGTGGCGCGGTACATTGGATACGCAACCCTTTCTATGCCGTTGAAATCCGCCCTTCGTATGAAGAACAGTCCGGCTGAGGGTGCGAACTAAGCATCTCTACATTGTCACAGGGTGATCGAGACGCTGGATTTGAGTGACTCTGCGAGCATAATACAAAAATGAAATAGGGTTCCATGCCTGCATCCAGCTCGCGGAGCGACGGACATCGGGACGTTCCCAGGAGGACTGTTGGAGATACTTGGTGTTCATGCGATATACGCCGTCATCTCCAGGCCTCTGGCAGCTATCAGTAGGAGCCCATCTTCTTCCTCTTTTTTTCGCCTGGTCCCACATCTTCTCACGTGAGCCTACCCGCCCCCCCCCCCTCCCTTCCCCGGCCAACATATGTCGGTGTCACGGCCTGCCGCTGCCCTCCCGACTGTGACCAGGCTTGCACCAACCTCGTCCGCTGTGCGCATACCTCTGCCCACCGCACTCCACTCCCCACTCCGCTCCTCGTATGCCCCCCACCACCACCCCCTCGTTCTCCCGCCTCTGCACCTCTCTCCCGCATCAATGCCGCGGACGAGGCAGATGGCACGGCGGAGTACTGGCGGCAAGGCGCCGACTTGTCTGGCGCGGGCTGCCGCGCGACGGGCAAGCAGTTCCAAGGCCGGTAGCGAAGTCGCGAGCGAGCGCCGCTACCACCTTGGTACCATCGCCCTGCGAGACTTTTGCACGTTCCATCGCTCGGGGGAGCTGCTGATTGGCAAGCTCCCTGCAGAGCGACTTTCGCGCGTAATCGCACAAGAATACACTAACGCACCACGCTTCCAGGCGTATGCCTTCTTCGCGCTGCAGTAGGCGGCCAAGGCGTACCTCATTTGGCTCTTGCAGTACGCGCAACTGTGTGCTATCCACGCCAGTCGTGCCTCTGTCTCGTCGAAGGACATACAGATTGCTCGCCGCGTCCGTGGTCAGCGGGCGTGGACGTTTCTTTGTTAGGAGATGCCTGGCTCAAGTTCTTTTACCGAAATGGACTGTTGCGAGATGCCTTGCTTGCGTGTGGGTTGGAAACGGAGGATGGGAGAAAGTGGGAAGTTTTGCGAAACGGAACAAGAGAGGGAAAAAGTCGAGCGACACAACCGTCCACCCCTATCACCGCCACCGTAACAGGGCACCAACGCGGACCGCGAGAAAGGCGAGTGAGCAGCCGTGCTGTCACCTCCGTGACCACCGGTGCGGCAGCCAAATAGATTGAGGCCGCCCGACCCGCCGCCGCAGCCGTCGTACCGGCGCGGAAGATTAGAAGAGGACCGCGCCATCGGCGGGCTTTCGGCTTCTCTGCCCCCTCCGCCGCGCGCGGAGCCGCCCGTCCGGCTGCCGCCACCCAAAGACGGCGCGCGGCATGTTGTTGGCAGCGCTGCTACCAGCGCCGCCTGAAGGAAAGTGGGGCGCCCATACCGGCGATGGCGCCACCGCCGCCGCCACAGCCACCGTCGCCGCCCGCCGCAGCGGCCGTTCGCAGCCTCCCGTCCGGCTGACGAAAAAAGACGGCGCGAGGCCGGGCGTCAGAAGCACGCCGCCCAGCGTCTCCGGACGGCGGGTGGGGCGCCTGCAGCTGCGATGGCGCCACCGCCGCCGCCGCAACCGGTTCCATCGGCGCCGCCGCTATCGCCGGTTTTGCCGAGCCCCTCTCCTTGAGGGCGTCCGACGGCAGCGGTTTCCCCAGCGTCGGCACTGGCGAAGCCGCCGCCGCCGCCGCCGCCGGCACCAAGCCGCCCCTCGCCGGCGCCCTGAAGACAGACGCCATGGTCGGGAGAACGGCGGCGAGCGCCGCCACCACCACCGACTGGGCGGCAGTACACAGCGCCACGGCGTCGGCGGGCGCCGCAGTCGGGAGCGCGGGAGCGACCGAGACTCTTCTGGGCACGGGACACGGCGAAGAGGGTCGAGGGGGGGGGGCGGTGTGGGGGGGGAGGGTATCGGGAACGATGGTATGCCACCGGCGTGGTGCGGACCGCCAGCGAGAGGCCTGGACGCATACCGGCACAGGTTAGCTGTGGTGGCCGCACCGGGAAGACCCGGCATCCGGGGGGTCGAATCTCCCGCGCGCCACGCCCCCAGTTGGCCCGTGGCTCGACGGCGACGAGCGGCAGGTGGCCACTGACCGCGTCTAGTTAGTCTGCCTCGGAACCTTCTCTTTTGGATTGCCGCACACCATTGGATACAGCGTACAGTTCTAGCATGCTGTTGAACAGGGCGTCGCGTCAGCAGCCGCGGTTTTCTTTGGTGCCTTTCTGTAAGGCTCCAATTGTTTGCATTTCTCGTGTCAAACGACCGATGTACTGTCATGCAGAGATCCACGCGAGACTCACGAAATGGTCATACGACAGCCACGCGACAGAAAAAAAAAGCCACGTAAGAACGACCTGACAACTTTCGGAAGTGGATATCGCTGAGATATTTGACGTTCCGAATAATGATTCATTCACAATACGATTCTCGGCACCATGGACATGCTTGTTTTGTGTCCCAGCTGTCGAAAGCTGGAACAGAGGACACATACATATTCTGGCACATCTAACTGCTTGTACCCGAGTCGGGCCTGGCAGGGGTCATGTGGGGAAATCTCTAAACCAAGGGTTCGACCGAGCGCGCGTCCACCGAAACAAGAACCGTTGTGCCCGAAGGAGTAGGGTTAAATTTGGTTCCATGGCAAAAGGCCACGCTGACGAAGGGTGTTCGATACGTGGAAGTCCAAGCTGGCCGAGCGCATAGCGTTACCAGGCGGCAGACGTGCTGTTGGCGCGCTGGAAGTGTCCGCACCGGGCTTGAGGCGGGGAAGGGATGGTGCTGTCGGCGCCGTCCTCTCCCACGCCCACGGCGAAAACCTCGGTGCTCACCAGCGCCAGTGGCGGTCGGCACGGCGGGCAGCCTCGATGGGCGGTTCGCCCCCGTTGCCACGGCTGCGGGGGTGTGGCAGGTACCTTGAGCCAGCGCCCGCTCGCGGGCTCCACGGAGGACCGATTCGGGTACAGTGCCGCGAGCGGGGCGGGCGCGGCCGCCGACAGCCGCTCGTCCGGCGGCAGTCGGGCGGGGTGGTTGTTCTCTTTCTGCTTTTTGGTGGGACAGCTATTCTTACCTCCCTGGCGGGCCTTCGTGGGGTGGCGGCGGCGACGCCTGGGTCGCCCGCCGCCGCCACATCCACCGCCACCGCTGCCACGGTTGCTGCGGCTTCGCTTCCGGTGAAAGGGCCGACGGGGTGTGACGTGACGAGGGGAGTGAGGCTGACAATAGTGGGGTAGGGTGAGGATCAGGGAGCCACTCTGCGCCGCACCTCGCGTGGAGCTAGTGGGGGAGGCGGCAGCTGACGGCTCTGACGCCGGCAGGGCGGCTGCCTGCGTTAGGTCGCTGGCGACTGTATGCAGATGGATGGCATTGGACACAAGTGTAGTAAAAATGAAAAAACCGAAGAGGGAAAAAAGAAAGCCGTTCCTTCTCAACGAACTGCTGTCCTATGAAGCTACGGCACAAAAAAGCAACAAACTCTCTACTCTGCATGTGGGATAAACCCCCTCTCAGCAGGGGGCAAGGGCCCCGGTACGAGCCGGAGGACGGGTCGCGAGCAACCACATAGCACCCCCCTGGAAGAGTAGCGTGTGGCACCCGCCTCGGGCACGTGTCAACGGCGGCGCAGAACCACACGCTAATCGAGCCTTTAGGAGGCGGCGGGTGACGAGCACCTCATCGGACCCCTGCAACGGGCCGGACACAGCCGAGGGGGACACTCGTCTCATCAACCCGGGCCCTCTGGAGGGACCAGGCAGATTGTGGAAGCTTCCGAACCGAAGATGAAGCCAGGCCGAGATCAGATCTCGGCCGGGGATAATATCCGACCAGAATTCTATCCAGATAATCTAACAACTTGTGCTAAGTCCGAATGTATTTTTCTTGGGCTAAATCCTAATATATCTGGGTCGAATTGACTTATAATCCGCCCCCTCAGCCGGGGCGTGGGCTGCCCTTCCAGCGGACGGGCGTTCGAGGAGACTGAGGCCCGTTCGCAGCTGCACGTGACGGGACGGTATACCGGTATATGCCGGCGAAAGAACTGTGCCGTACCGTTCCGAGGTGAAATTCAACTACATAAGTTTTGCAGCCGGAACACAAGACTTCCCTCGCAATGGGTCGCCGCAAAGAGCGACTGGCAGGCCGCTACCCCGCCACCGACCGTCGTTCTGGCTTGTGACACGCGGGTGAAGCGCGTCATGGACTCCTTTCCTATCCTGCGTGCGGGTACCTTTGTTTCATCTGTAGCTGGTGCTGTAGGGGCTCTCCCTAGTGCCTTATCTCCCCCTTCCCAATACAAACCCTTTCGGTTTTTTCTTTCTGATGTGCACGCCCGATATAGCTATCATTTTGAGCACCCCGTGCGCATGTCCGAGGACGCCTTTCACGGTTTGATGGGGTGTTTTGCGTCCCCACCTACCTCGACGCGGCCACGCAACAGTCAGCCCAGCTTCCCAGTCACCCGCAAGGTCATGTGGGGCAGAGACGGTGGCGCGCGCCGTGGGGGGGGGGTGTCGCAAAGGGGAGGCTGCGCAGTGCGGACGGGGAGGTGGGTGAGAAGCGCTGCGACAAGCTGAACCCCGCATCGTCGTGCGTCTCGTGTGGGATGTCGGTTGCTTGCTGCTCTAACTTTAAGCTGCAGCGTGTGTGGTCTCAAGCCAGAATGCTCCAGCGCCAATTCGTCTGACTGTTGCGTGCGGGCAATTTCGAGCTCACCAGCTGTTAAATCCTGGACTCCGTGACGGTATAACTCGGTACAGACATACGCGGGGATCCCGCGTACGTTTAAACCGGTATACCGTCCCGGGACGGGTTCGGCCAATCAAATCAACGTTACGCCGGTATACCGTCCCGCGGTTTGCAACTGCGAATGGGCCTGAGCAGGGGCCACCACGACGTCGGGTCCGCGACCGTGGCCCGCCGGGTACCGGTCCCCTCATGGCCACGTTCATGGGCCGGGGTTGTGAACGTCTTGGTTTCTGCTTTTTCTGACGGTACATGCGTATGTGCTTTAGGGTCAGACTGCATCTTCGATTAAATCAGCGTTGCGTTTGCGTTAGTTCTGGCTTTCTGGTGCGCTACGCGCCGTGTGATGCCGGCGTTCCTGGTCTTCCTCCTTCGTGTCGTTCCACATTCATTGTTGGGTTTCCGACGAGGTCTTTCCCCGTTTTCTTTGAGAGGCAGAAACCACTTCACTACTCAGTGTCCGTGGTGGTCGTCGTCGTGTCAGACTCGCTGCTGTGCTAGAGACTTCTGTGTCTATGTGTCACGCTTGGGTGTGACTGCTTTTGTTGCTTGTTGACTGTTTGTTCCCACAGGGGGACGGTGTTAGACCATCATGGAAGGCTCGAGGGTGAAGCAGTCCCGCGCCCAAGGCGCGGAAAACTCTTCGTGAGCCGAAAGTGAAGGAGTCAGTGAGGGCTCGGGGCAGAGTGGCCCCGCGGGAGACCCTCCTCGTGTGGAGCGTCGCGTGGGCGATTCTAAGAGATTATGTGGCACGGACAGGGTCGGAGGCGGAGACGGAAGAGGTTTCCCGTCTCCCCCTCCAGGTCTGGCGGGCGAAAGAGATGGAAGAAGCTTCCCTCCCATACCTCCGGGGCCTCCAGGCGGTCGGGGCCAAACGAGTCTGACCTTTCCGTGCCGGCCATATGATGGACGGGACGAGCAGGCTGGATCCGCTGGTATACTTCATGCACCCCCACGTGGAGGTGGGGTTCGTGCTCTGCAAGTGCCCGGGGAAGTAGCTCGTTCCCTAGGGAGCGCTTTTGACGGGGATAACCGTCGTGGGATCCCCGAGAAGATCATCCCTGCCGATAATCATTACGCGGCATTATTTTATTGCGCTACGTACGCGTTAGCGAACCCCGACGTCCGGTATGAAGAAAGGTGGCGCACGGCCTAGGCCGTCTGCGTGAAGATGTCTCTGCCACACTATTCAGCGACGCAGCATGTGATGGGACGCCCGCATTAGGCGTCTTTGAACTCTGAGGGGCCGCGCGGATCACATCGGACGGCTGAGAGGCCGCGAGGCCGCCTCTGACGAGTTGCGGCAGAGAATTGCGTCACGCCTCCAGATCCAGGAAAGGCCCTGGCGCCGGGGCGGTTCCAACAACATTCATATTCATATGATGGGAGGTCACGTGATTGCGTGGCCGTCCGTTCGCTGGAGCCGCCGTGTCCGCGAATTGCGCGTGGCCCTCTGCATGTCTCTGTTGGACCGCTCGCGTACGACCAGGGGCTACCACGCGGACTCATTTTCACCAAAAAAATAACAGGTCGGACCGATTCGGGCCGACGATGTCGTGGACTGTTTTTCGAGAGTACGTATATTGAAGAAAAGAATGTGATCCGTGATGGCGGATCTGTGTCTTTCAAATATGCAGCCAATCACGGCCCTTCGCTCGAGACTGAGCTGGCTCAAAAGAACTCGCAGCTGAGTCGACGGCGACCATATCTGACCTGTCCATATCTCGCGCCAAGCCTGCCGCACGGTGTGGATCGCGGGAGTGACGCCACCCATTGACCGGGTGGCCCGCCTAGCTGCCCACCGCATCATGAGTTTCCCGATCGGACCCGATGGCATGCAACAAAACTCAGATTGAGGAGATCAAACGCTGGCCGAAGCGGCTGAAAAAAGTGTCTGCCCAGTTCGTGTCGTGGCCGTGCCAGGTGTCTGCCCGATCAGCCCTTGGAATTCCCGTTTCATCGACAGTGTCATTGGTCTCGACAGATACTATTGCTGACATCCAAAAAATGGCGGTTGCAGAGTGGTTGCAATCATTCAACAGCGTACGTGGACCAATGGAAAGGCTAGGAATCATCGAAGTTTCTTACAGCGTCTCCCCATGCAGCTCTGCGCACTGGAAACGCACATCAGGATCTCAAGAAATCTGAAGAAGTTTGTTGATCTCCTGACAAATCACAGGTCTGGCCCAGAACCCTCTTCATACCCTCTTCAGGCCCAGCAAGCGGCCCAAAAAATCTCAGGAAATCTCATTGTGGGTTGCAATGGCTCTGCGTGACTCCTGCAAGGCACGGTGATTGGCTTGCAAGATTACTGGCGGCAACTCTCAGCCAATAGGTCGATCGTGGCTTGTCGAACAGCCAATCCGACTTCATTTCTACGCCCTGTCGTCGGCTCTGCCTCCCTTCTCTCTGCAACAGCCATTTTTTGGAGGTTAGCAATACCACCATACCGGGACGTGGCGATTCCACTTCGATCCTTGGACACACTTTGCGACCACTCTTTCGGGGCTTCGTTTCAATAGGCGTTGATGAGCATCCTTTAGCGCTGCTTCAATTTAATTGTTACATGGTCTACCAAAATGGGGCTACGCGCAACCCTGCAATAACGACCCCATTCGGACCATCTCATGGTTCGTTTCAGACGGGTCTATCCCCAACTAGAGCACGCCTGGCCCCAAACAGGGCCCCCAGAATGAGCCTTCCATTCAGCGTGCCACACGTTACGCCTCTAGATTCCCCAAATGGAAGATGGGACTAACGTTGTAGGGTCTGCTCCAAGGATGGAGGAAGAGGGGGCACATGGCGGTAGATCTGATCCTATACTACCCGCGACGGAAAGGATGGGGACGACAACAGCAGGCCAGCAGGTAAAGCAGCGTGAGCGGAGTGAAGACAGCAACCTGTTGGGTGTGCTGGCTCACATGTGCGCAAACGGGGGTTGCTAGGCTGACCTGGACGCGCAGGCCTCACCGACTGTCCCAAACGTGGCGTTGAAGCGCACCGGCTAAATAGGAATTGTCGTTGTATTTATGACAACCAGTTTACCCGGGTTTTTCTCTGGACAATAAAACACGTTACTAGAGTCCGCCGGCGTACCGCCGGCGGACCGGGACTGGATGGTGGAAACGTCGATCGATCCGACAACGGACCCCCAGAATCCGCCGGCGTGCGGGGTAGAAAACCGGCGTTTCTGGGGCCGCCCGCAGGCCCCCTCCCCCCCCATGCCGATCGTGCGGTCGAGGGCGGTGTCACCGCCGATCGTCGCGGGCCGTGGCCCCGGTCGTGGCCCGAGCGTGACGGGTGGCACACCGGTCAATGTCACACACCCACCGATCAATGTCACGCGCGCGCTTGTCAGCGTGTCAACTTGACGCGTGGGTGTGGCCGTGTAAGACCCGCCAGGACACGTGGCGAATCAAACGTACTCGGGAGGGGCAACGGTTGACGGGGAAGGCCCCGCCTAAGACGATGGGGGCGACAACGGAGGGTACTAGGGATGTCGATGGGTGTGACGACGGTGGAAAAGGTCGGGAGGGGTCACAAGGGAAAAGGTTGTCTTTGGAACTGAGGCTGCCCCTCTCAATCCCCCCGAAG
>Ga0209186_1001180_pt1 | contig 19777 bp, 23 predicted proteins | sample SidtaG_FD_187426 | JGI IMG/M metagenome (GOLD analysis project Ga0209186, IMG submission 187426) | Marine algal microbial communities from Sidmouth, United Kingdom - Sidmouth_Male2 metaG (SPAdes) (version 2) | ecosystem: Host-associated > Algae > Red algae > Unclassified | place: Sidmouth...
AGGAACAACAAAATTTTTCAATGATGCAGCAGAAGGCTTAATTGGAGGATTGATTTGGAAGTTAAGAACCTCACATCCGCAATATTGTACATTGCCACACTTAATAGCTGTTTACCAATATCTCAATACTTCAAGTCTAATTGCATTTTTGAGTAAGAATACAACATCGAGAGCGATGGCTGATGCTTTTATTAGTGGTAAGGATTCGGACAGACAAACGGCTGGTGTAAAAAGCACTTTGGCCAATGCGCTCAAAAAAATAAGTACCCAGCGTATTTTTATGACCTTATCCGCAGATGATGTTCCGCTAGATATTAATAGCCAGGAGAAACCTTTAGCGATTTCAGTCGTCAATAATCCGAAATATGAGACTGCTTATTCGCCTATCATAGCAACCATTATTCATACGATTACAAAACAAATGAGTGTTAGAAATTCAAATGCTTCGTTTTTGTTGATGGAAGAAGCGCCAACGATTCGATTATTGAATATGCATAGAATTCCTGCCACATTACGTAGTTATGATATTGCTACGATTTACGTGATGCAAGACAAGATTCAAAACGATATGATGTATGGAGACAAGGCAAGCAAAGCAATTTTAAGTAACTTATCGTATCAATTCTTCGGAAAGGTAAACGACCCAGACACAGCGAAGTATTACGAACGCTTTTTTGAAATTGTAAAGAAAGAAACCACAAGTGTTAACCGTGGTCATAACCTCAATTTTGACACACGAATTACAACAGGAGAACGTGAAGTCGCTAAAATTAGAGCTGATGTATTCTTTAGATTAAAAGAAGGCGAATTTATTACGTTTGCAGATGGCAAGGACAGAAAAGTACAATTTAAATTGCCTAAAATAGAAAAGCGATTACCAACCAAACGATATGAATATTCTGAGGCCGATCTACAAGCTAATTTTGATAGGGTTTATAAAGAGGCTAGGTCGATATTTAAATAGACCTGTTACCTTTATCTAAAAAATACATTTATTATCTTTAAAGTTTTATTTGAAGAAAAAAGAAATTAAATATATGGCAGAAAAACCTTTAAAGATAATGTTGTCTTCAACGGTATACCACTTCAAAACTGAAATTGAACAAATTTTCGGGATATTAAAAGGTTATGGATATGATGTTATTTGTTCTCATATGGGAACTGTTTACAACATTCCTGGAAAATCGCCAACCGAATCTTGTTTAAAAGCAGTTGAAGAATGTGATTTTTTCTTTGGAATAATTTTACCGCATTATGGGTCTGGAATAACACATTTAGAATTTCAGAGAGCAATAGAATTGGATAAGCCTAGAGGTTTTTTGGCTCACAGTTCTGTTACATTTGCTCGTACTTTATTAAAGCAATTTATGTATGATGAAGATGGTAAAAGAAATGACTTTAAATTGTTAAAGAAGACACCATTAATGGACGATTTAAGGGTTATTGATATGTATAATGAGTCTATTGGAGACGGAGAGCCAATGGAAAAACGATTGTGGGCGCATGAGTTTTATAAGTTTGCAAAGGATGGCGCACCGTTTGTTGCAAGTCAATTTGAGAACAAAACCAGACTTACTAACGATTTAAATGCTTTAAAGGATGACAAGAAATAAAGAAATAAAGGACATTCTTAAAGAAGGCGAGACTAACGCCATAGAATTTAAGATAAATGCTAATAAAAAATCGATTGGTAATTCTGTAAGCGCGCTCTTAAATTCTGAAGGTGGACGAGTTTTAATAGGTATTTCAGATAAAGGAGAAATAAAAGGAATAGATAATGTTGAACAAGTTAGTGAGGATTTAAGAAAACACCTAATTGAAGAAATAGTTCCGGACACACCCATAGATTTATCGATTGAACACATTAATGATAAAGCCATTATTATTCTTAAAGTTTCCGAAGGAAGCAAGCAGCCTTATATTTATGATGGTAATATCTACTATCGTAGAGGTTCTAATACGGTTAAAGCTACTTCAAAAGAAATATCAAGATTAATACATCAAAGAGAAGTTGATGAACAACATTGGGAGCGACAAGTTTTTTTAGGATTTGCTTGGGATGATTTAGACCATAAGCTTATTAAGAATACATTAATAGAATCTAAAGAAAATTATAGAAGCAGTTATCAAGGTAATGATTTACAAGAATTTTTAAACCATTATGGTTTAATGACTAATGGTGCGTATACTAATGCTTGTGTAATTTTATTCTCAAAAAATACATCTAAGTTTCTTCCACAATCTAGAGTTAGAATAACGGAATATGCTAATAGTAAAACTGATAATAGTCTAATTCGTGATGAAGCTTTAGAAGGAAATTTATTTGTTTTAAGAGATAAGCTTGAAAGTTATATTTACAATTTAGGAACAAAGAGTCATTTTGATGATAAAAATTGGAAACGAATAGACTTTAGATACCCAGTAAAAGCATTACAGGAAGGAATTATTAATGCTTTAATGCATAGAGACTACAGTAGTTATAATAGTCAATTAACCATAAGCATATATCCTGATAAACTTGTTATAGCTAATAGTGGTAAATTACCTGAAGAAATTGCTATAAGAGATTTAAAAAAGAATCATCGCTCTTTTCCTGTTAATCCAGATATCGCTCATATTGTTTTTCTCAGAGGTTTAATTGATAAACTAGGAAGAGGAACAGTTAAGATAAATGAAGAATGTAAAATTGCAGGACTTAAATCCCCAACTTGGAAACAAAGTAAAGGAGAAGTTATTTTAACTTTTAATGGACCTCTAGCTTCTGTAGCTAAAAGACATTCTGACTTAAAAAATAAAAACATTGATGCGACAAATGATGCAATAAGTGATGCAGTAAATACTGCAATAAGTGATGCGATAAATGATGCAATAAGTGATGCAACAAATGATGCGGTAAAAAGTAGACTTAAACAAGAACTTGTTTTACTTTATATAGAGGAAAGTCTAAGTTTAAGAAGTCTTCAAGATACTTTTGATGTTGGTAGAGCAACTATGCAAAGAGATATGACTTTAATGAATGAAAATAAACTTATTGATTTCACAGGCTCAAATAAAACAAGAAAATATATTATTAATAAGGATTTAATGGAGAAATTAAAATCTCTATAAGTTGAATATGATGATTTAGGCGGAAATTGGTAAAGAGAACTTACTAGTAAAGATGATAATATACTAGGTGGTCAAATAAGTGGTCAAGAAGGTTGTCAAATGAGTGATGCAATAAATGATATTTCTAAATTCACAAAAACATATGAGTAAATAACTAATGACAGGAATTCTGCTTATTTTATTAATATTATTCTTTCTCGGACTTCCATTCTATTGGATTTATAAGCTGATTTCAAAAAAGAAAAAAGGAAATAAAACTAATGTCCAAAACATATTGAAAGACAAATCTAAATTTGAAGCTTCAGATTTAATAAAGAAAACGAAGTTTACATTTATGGATGATTATCGAATGTGGACAAAACTATCTGAAGCTGAAAGAAAAGAACGTTTAAATGATATTCAAGTCATATTTGATTATGGTAAAGACCATATCACAAGAGAAATGATAAAGAAAGGTTTTGAGCCTGGTTCCAAAATTATTGACATTAAGTACTTTACAGGATTATCTGAGCACGGATTTACAATTTCAACATTTATTATTCAACACAAAGATGGTGGAGAAATAAGAGCTTTAACAATGAATATAGACTTGAAGAAAATGGAATTCAAAGCCACTCGAAATGCTTACTTTAGTTCAGGAAAGGAAAAATATTACTATTTGAAAGATAGAGAAAACTTAATGGAAATATAGGTGCAGATACAAAATCAAATAAAATTATTTACTAAATTGGGTAATTAATAAAACAGTCATAAATGAAGTTAACATTTGACGAAATAGAAGACGATAAGATCTTTGAAGAATTAACAGCGTCGTATTTTCGTGAACTAAAAGAATCACCAGATAATAATATAACTGATGTAATTGTTAAAGAAACAGGAGAAGGGACTGATGGAGGTAGAGATATACTTATTGAATTTAATCTGTCTGATGATATAAAGGTTTTCAAGAGAAAATGGGTTATACAATGCAAGTTTAGAGAAGATTCTGTATCGCCATCGCATCTCAAAGCCATTAATATACCTACCTTAATCCATTCATATAATGCGCAAGGGTATTTACTAGTTTGTAAAACAAGAGCAACTTCAGGAGTTACTGATTTGTTTGAAAGGCTAAATGAACAATGCAAAGACAGCTATCATTATGAGTGTTGGAACGGTAGTCAATTTTTAAGCAAGCTTATTTTACAAGAAAAAATTCAAGAACTTTTCTTTCCAGATTACTATGAGTATATACAAACTTTTAAAAAATAAAGTGAAATGAGAACATTTATATCATATTCAATTAATGATACAGACCAGTACCTTTTGACTTTGCTTTCAAGTGAACTTTACAAAAAAGGTGTTACGATTACTCAAAGCAATGATTTTCATTTAGAAATGAGTTCATTAACAAAAGTAAATATTAATAAGTCAAATTTATTCATAGGAATAATCACAGGTCAAGGTCAGGAAAGAGATAGAGTTTTAAAAGAGTGGCAATTGGCAAATGTATCTAATGTTCCATCCATATTGATGATTGAAAATACCGTTCCTATTGATCCAAATTTTACAAGTCCATATATAATTTTTGATAGAAACTATCCTCAAAAAGCAATTAATCAATTAGATCAAAAAATAACAAAATTAAAAAAAGAGATAGATAAAAATCCAAATGCTTTAGCTTGGATTTTAGGTGGTGCAGCATTATTATCGATTTTTGGACTATTATCATCAGATGATTAATTAAATAAGTAGTGCATAATCATCTAAAATGGACCGCGTTCCCGTGGCTTTTTACTACTCACTTTCCATTTTCCATTCTCTTTGACCAGTTTAAAAACACCAGGACTTTTATCATAGGATGAATTGTATTTTACCCAAGCCAAATCGCCTTCTAATGCTTCATCTAATATTTCTACATTGGCATCTTTATCTTCATCTGGTATCATATCTTGAATCATAATTAAGCCAGTATAACCGTCAGAAGTGGTGTGCTTTTTTAATGTAGAATTGTCCTTTTTATAGAAACTTTCCACAACGATTTTAGCTGTTTCGGTATGAGTCAGATTTTGTTTTTCTGCACAAGAGAAAATTAGTAATGCGAGAACGGAAGTGATTAATGTTTTCATAATATTATTAATTTGGGTTATTGATATATTTATGTGATACTTTCATTTCTATATTTCGTTCGCCATCTTTCTCGTTTAATTCTAAAATTACTCTTCTGTCATTAGATAATGAAAATTTGGGCATAACATATATAAGTCTTACCGTTTCATTTACCACGATTTTCGAAGGCAGATGATGTTTAAAAATAGGCTCTACGTACAAACGTTGTAAAGATTTCTTTTTTCCTTTTTGTCGAGTCTCGATAGAAAGGTTCAAGAAATTCAAATCATAATCCAAAGTAGAATTATTCCTAATTTGAATAACGAAGTAGAGCTCTTCTTTATCAAAAACAATATTTTCAAGCCTCATTATAACACCATTATTTCGTCTTGTGTGTCTTCCAAGATATTGTCTTCTATCAAGAAGATAAGAGCAGAATTTTTGATAATAATACGTATCATTATCAATACTTTTTTCAGAAGTTTCAGTCTGAATAGAGTCTGCCGATTTTGGCTTTTCATTCCCAATACTGTTAGATAATGGGACAAAATAATTGAGTTTTGAAAGCTGCGCTTTATACCTTACAATATACGAAAAAATTGAGCCATTTCTATTGATTACCAGCAGATTACTTTCTTTTCCTGGTTGGGCTTGCAGTAAGCCGAAATATTGCTCTTTTTCACGATTGTAAGTGAATACAAAATTTTCTGAGCCAGTAATGCCTTGTCGTATAGGCTCTGGAAAAAAGAGTGCGACATTTTTGCTGTCGTTTGCATAAATAGTATCAAGGATTTCTGTTGTTTGTGCTTCCACTAAAGTGGCAAACAATACGGATAATATAAATAGTATCGGTCTCATAATTTAGGTTTTAAAATAAGTTTATAATTGTTCAGTACAGTAACCTTTACGTTTCGGTTACTACGTCTTAATACTTTTGTAATGCCACCAACTTGCGGAACAGTCGGGATATTGATATCGCCTATAACATCGTCCAGAACTTCACTTGTCGCTTCAGCTCTAAAGTTGTTTTCTACATAAATGCCTTCACTACCATCCTGTAAATCGAAAGCTTTAAGCTTTGTGGGATGATGCTTAATGTTTTCTATCTCAATTAATGCCCGATTAGGCTGAAAGCTTATAAACCCGAATAAAAATGTGTTCTTGGGCATTTGTTTACCGTTGATTGTTGCAGCTTTTGTAAGTCGCATTCTTAATCTGGTATTCGCCTTTACAACTTGGTCGCCACCAACAATCACATAAATGGTAGCATCTGTGTTACCGATAATTGCAAGCTCATTGGGTTTGGGTGTAGCAGCAAAAAACAATTGATGTTCTAGGCCCAATTCTTTGGCTTTGATTTTAAGTTCTCTTAGTATTTCTGAAGAATCAATTTCTACATGTTGCTTCTTCTCAACTTTCTTTTGTCCGAAATTTTGATATCTTTTTTCGGAATATTGAATTTTACCTGCATTGTAAATACTATCTACAATACGTTTCTTTTCACGCTCTGGAAGATCTGGATCGTAATAGCCTAATGAATCAATTAGTTTTTCATCATAGATACTAGGTGCATTGTTTTCACGCACTTCTTTTAAATCATTAAGAGCGTCCAATTTAGAATCGTATTCTTTTTGGTTTTCTTCCAAATCTGGTATTAAGGTCTGTTCAAGGTTGTCATTTTCATTGTCATCATCGCCCATTACCATCACGGAATAGGAAATTAGGAATATGAAAACAATAGCCAATACTGCTATAAATACTATCTTATTCTTTTCTATTTTCATCGCTTAGTTTTTTTAAAGTGTTTTCGAAATAATTGGTAATTAAAAGTCCATGCGGATTGTTTGGGAAGTTTCGGTCAACCATTATTAAGTTTCCTGTGGAAACCAATTCATACGTGTCGATTATAGAACCTCTATTGATTTCAAAAATGGTCGTTGTAGTAAAACCATACGAGCCATTATTTTCTGTTATCTGAGAATCGATACTTAGTACTTTTTGGACTAAAGAATATTGCAATAATCGATTATAGACACCATCAGCTTTTTTCTGGCGATATAGATTATCCACAGAGCTATTACCAAGCCAAAGCGCTTTTTTTAGATTCTTTTCATAGTTACTTGCATCGATGTTATAGAAGTAATTGTGAAAAAGTTGTAAATGTGCCAAAGCTTCGACTTTAAAATTTTCTTTTTGGTTAACTAGCTTCAGCGGAATGATACTGCCATCTGTATTAATGGCAAATGCGCTATTCATCGCATTTTTGTTTGTGGTAAATGCCATCCAAACTGAAAAACTACTGGATAGCAAAGAACAAACCACTACTGCTAAAACGATAAATCGATTCAGTTTTAAGACGTTGTAAATGTTTTTATAAGGTGTTTTCATTGTGAGTTGAATTAGCTGGTAAACAATCTAAGCGTAAAAGATGTAGCGCGTTTGTATAACTTGAATTTCAGGAATACGATAAAGCCTACCGATCCTAATTGTACAACAGGCGCAAAGAAGCCCTGGCCAAAATCGGTACCAAACAAGTTGGTCCAGAAATTGGTGTTAATTTCAGTATAGATGGCGTTGACAAATACATTGACTAGAAAAAATGCTGGCACTAACATATAGACAGCTGCATAAAGTTTAAAAAAAGTGTAGGCAAGTGATCGGAATTTTTCAAATACTGCCAGACTTATAATCAATGGAAAAAATGCCTGCATAATGCCTAAAAGAAAGAAGCGTTCTGCTAAAAAAAGCGGGTAGATAAACAAGTCTAGAATCCATAAAAATAGACTCACTATGAAAGCAAGTATTTTGAATCCGTATAGAGGTGTTATCAAAGCTTCGTAAAGTAATGCCATAGCAGCTTGCGCTGCTTCGATAAAATTTACATCTTCTTCAATAGGAATATCCTGCATCTGTAAAGGCAACAAAGCAGGTGCAGTACCTCGATATTGTCCTTCAACTGCAACAAGAATACTGTCAAAAAACCCTAAAATCTGAGTTGAAAATATAACCAAGAGTACCACAGCAAAATTCTTTGCTAGTTCGCCAGGACTCAATCCCCAAGAATAACCATCTTTATCCGTAATCCCTTCATTGTACTTTTTAAGAATGTTGACTAGAAAAAACAAAACAGCAAGCGTTTTCATTCCTGCAATGGTATATTGCGAAAAACTACTGTTCTGTATGGTTTGAAACACCGTGTCGATATATTCTAGCCCAATTCCTAAGATGATGGTTGCGGTCATTTCTAATAGTTTGTTTCGCGATTATTGACTTTATCCTGCATTTTTCTGAAGGATATAATATCCCTATAACGTTTCGTTTTTGTCTTGATATTTGAAACCATTTCCTTCGATTCCAGTTCTTTTTCTTTTAGTACTTCTGCACGTTCGGCGTCTGTCATTTTAAGATTATCGCTGGATAAAATTTCACCCATAAATTCGACGGTGTCCAATGAGTTTTGAACTATGGCATCGAATGATTCTGCAATTCGTGTAACTTCTTCAGGTTTTATATATGGCGAATTCAAAATGTCTTGTAGGTCATTTTGCATAACCTGAATAAGACGTTGATTGTTTTGAGCAATTTCCTCAACTGCTCTTAGTTGTTGTACGACACTAGATACTTTTTCTATAGCTTCTTTTGCATCCTTTAGGAACTTTACAGACTTAATCATTTGAGCCGTCTGTTTACCTGATTCTACAAGTTGTTTTACCAAACTGATAAAATTGGTGTTGTCATAAGTTGGCATTCCTTGGCTTGTTGCCTTTGATGGTATTAATAGCATTAATGCTACTGCCATTACTAAAATTCTAATTTTGTTTTTCATAATATTACGTTTTAGATGTGAATTGAATTATTGCTTTTTGCATGTCATGATGCTCTTCATAGAACTTCATTATATCTTCGTTTTCTTGTCCATCGGTTAAATAGGCTGCGTACACTTCTTTAGGCACTTCAAGCCTAAAAATGTTGCTTTCCTTTCCGATTTTGATAAACATTTCGGTATACTTCCGTGAACCAGAAAGATTGTTTTTAATGGATTTTAATTGGTTTAAGTCGTGGCTAGATAGATTGAGTCTTTTAACCAGTTCTTCATAGCCTTTTTCATTATTGAGACTGTAAATGACTTGGGTATTCTCTAGAATGCTGGCAGATGTTGAATTATTCGGAAGTTGATTAATGGATTGCAGTATAATTCCAATAGCGCCATTTTGTTTACGAATAGCTTGATAATAGAATTCTACACTTTCCAGTACATTTTCAAACTTCAGTTGTTTAGCAAACTCATCGAAAAGAATGATGCCCTTTTCTGCTCTGTTTTTCCAAATAGTTCGTTGGATGGCAGACTTAATGAGCTTCAACATTACGGACAAAATTTCCTTATTGTCTTTTACTTCATCCAGTTCAAAAACAATCAATCGTTTGTCTTCTATTTTATAGGTTTGGTCTTCGCTGACCTCAAATAGAAAACTATATAGACCATCGCCAACATACTCAGACATCACATGTAAGAAACTCGTAACATTAAAGTAGTCAGGATGGATTTTTAAGGTGCTCAGAAGATCTTCCTGATTCCTTTCTATAAAATTGTAATAGCCTTCCAATGAATGATTTTCTGAAGTGCTATTGTAATAGTGACGCAGAATCTTTTTAACGGAAACTGATTGCGCTTTAGTTACTTTCAAATCTGAAGCAAACAATTCAAAAAGAAATACCGATAAATCTTCAAGTCGTTCTGGTGTCAGATCCTTAACATCGCTAATGTAAAATGGATTGATGCCTAAGTTCTTACCGCTTTCGTATCGTAATACGGTATATTTTTCAGGATAGAGTTTGGCAAATTTGGTGTAAGAACCACCCAAATCAATAATAACTAAGCGAACACCACTTTCAAAATATTGGCGTAAAATGTTATTCGCCAAAAACGATTTGCCTTCGCCTGTTGGTGCGAAAATGGCAAAGTTTCTAGCTTTGATGCGTTTCTTTTTTTCATCCCAAACATCTTTTAATACTGGAATGTTATGTTCTCTATCATTAAAGATGATGCCTGTTTTATCTGATTTGTAGTTGGTATTATTAATGAATAAACAAAGCGCGTGCTTTAAGTCAGTTACATATAAATCATTGTTCGAGAAATTGGAAGAAAAACAGCAGTAACTATTCAGGATATAATTTTTGCGTTCTTCGCCTCGTGGGTAGTAAGGAATGATATCCAATTCCTTGAATTCTGTTTTAATTTTAGAAGTTATTTTGTCTAGCTCTCTAACATCTTTCGACCAATACACAATATTGAAATGACCACGGATAATGCGTGAATTATCATCTGCATTGATTTGATCCAAAATGTGCTGAATTTTACCAAGTACCACTTTGTTCTGTGAACCAAAATTGGAACTTTTGTTGAGTTCCTCTATTTTCTTATCCAGCAGCTTGCGCCACTTTTGTTTGTCATCCAAATAAATAATCTGGTTAACAATATGGTTTTCATTAAGCGTAAGGCCTAGTCCATCAATAAACCCTTGATGAAACACAAAATCGTCTGAAGTGAATTTCTCATTGGTTTTGCTACTTTGTACATTTTCGCCAAAGCATAATTCGCTGTTGATGGCAAGCGCATCAAAATGGTTTTCGCCAACATTGACGCTTTTCTTTTCTAGTAAAATATCGGTATCAAATCCTTCATTGAAACCATTGAAATAACTACTAGTTAATTGCTGAATATCTTCTGCGTTTAACGGAAGAAATTCTATTTTTCTACTGTTATTTATAAAGGAAACCGAATCATTTACAGAGTTAGCAAAGCTCTTAATGTTATCATCTAATTCTTGTACAATTCCCTTTGAAATTTTTCTGAAGGGATTGACGTATTTCGGATTGTTAAGTGCTTTGTTCTTAGTTAAAATGAAGAACAAATAACATTTATGTTCTATGTTTCCACGACCTTTAAAATGCTCGTGTGTGGCTTTTTCTAAAAAGGTGGTGTTTGGAAGTTGTTCTGAAGAATAAGATTTTTTAAGGTAGATGTCTTGTTTGTGAACTACAGTACCAATAGGTAATGATTTCAAAGCTTGAAACCATGCACCATGCATATCCTCAAAATCCTTTTCGGACAAGGAATAGATTTCTGGAAGATTCCCTTCATAGCATAAGACCACATTGCCATTGTTGGCAAATACGATATGGTCTTGAATATCTACAATGGGTTGATATGCTGAAATATTAATCTTCTTCATAATCGAAGCCGGAATTTCTTTTGTTACTAATAATTCGTGGAAAAGCTTTTGCCATCTGAAAAAGTTGTGGATTATTGGTTATGCGTGTCAAGGCAACATATAAAGCTGCATTGAAAATCAGAATGCTAATTATCATCACAAAGCTGAAAGAGAAAATGATGATTAATAATGATGCAAGAATTGAAACCATCATTAAGGCAAACAGGGAAATAGGCAATCCAAAAATGACTGCCCGTTTCCTAATGTTTTTATATACTTCGTATTTCTTCATACAGCTGCTCTAATAAAGCCCTCGATGAGGCTCATTATACTACGATAGTTATTAAGTAAGTGAAGATGCCTACCACAGCCCCAGCAATTAGAACAAATACTAAAACACGAGTAATACCTTTTTTAAGGTCTGCGTTCTCGCCAAAGAAATGACCAGCATTAAATAGGAATCCAACAAGAAAGATAACACCTAGAATGATTGGGAAAATGGTTCTAATGGTATCTGAAACATCGTTTACAGAATCTTCAATACCACCAATTTGTGCAAAGCTTGACGCTGATGTCATCAAGAATGTGAATAAGATAAAAATTGATTTTTTCATAATTATTTGGTTTAGCCTTTCGAGGCAGTTTCTAATTTTATTTTGTGAAATCTATTACGAAATGAAGATGAAGGAAGAAAATCTCTAAATTTTAACGCTAATTGGTGTTAAACTTTTGAAGATTATTAAGGAAGTGATTGATTTCTTGAATATTGTGTAATCTAAAACGATTATTATGAAAACATTAAATCAAATTACATTACTGTTATTCTCTCTAGTTTTTCTAAATCTTTCTTATACACAGAATGGTAAAGATCAACCCAAGAAATCAATTGTAGTAATAGATCCTGGACATGGCGGAAAAGATGCTGGTGCAACAACCAGAACTGGTATAAAGGAAAAAGATATTGCTTTGGGTATTGCTTCTAAAATAGTGGTACTAAATAACAAGCTAGTTGAAAATCCTTTAATGTTATTTCTAACTAGATATACAGACACATTAATATCTCTAGGCGATAGAACGGAACTAACCAAAAGACTAAAAGCTGATATATTTATTTCAATTCATTGCAACCAAGCTATAAACAGAACAGCATCAGGAACAGAAGTTTTTATTCATCCGAAAAGCGAAGTGCAAGCTGAAGAATCTGCCTATTTAGGGTTTACTATTCAAAAAGGATTAACTGATATACTTGGCATTAATAACAGAGGTGTCAAATATGGCAATTTTCAGGTGTTACGAGATATCGACGATAGTAGTGCAGCCGTTCTTTTAGAACTTGGGTTTTTGTCTCAAACGGATGAAGCTATCTACTTAACTAAAGAAGATTCTCAAAATGCTGTTGCTTTGGTTATACTTCAATCTATTATTAAATTTCTGGGGTTATGAGTGAGTTATATTTAGAAGTTTTTAAGAGTTTGAAAAAGTTGATTAAAGCTATATATAATCCCATTTTTCTTTGGATTAAAAAGAAATATTTTTAGTAGGTAAAAGCCTCAATTTTCAAATAATTATAAAATTATAGTTGACGAATTGATTTATTTTTATAAATTTGTCAACCAAACATAATTAAATGAAAACTGAGCAATTAGAAATATTCGGAGCTAGATTAAAGTCTGCAAGAATGATTGCTGGACTTTCATTACGAGAATTATCTGATAAAATCGATAATGAAGTAACCAAGCAATCATTAAGTAAATATGAGAATGGTCAAATGCAGCCTACTTCAAAGGTTTTGCAATCCTTGGCGAAGGCCTTAAACCAGAAAATTGATTTCTTTCTTTTAAATTCCTTCACTCAATTTGAAAGCATATCTTATCGTAAAAAGCAAGACCTTCCAAAGAAAGAAGAAGAAGCGATACTTGAAAGAGCAAGAGCATATTATGAGAATTATTCTGAGATAGAGATTATTCTTGGAGCAAAAAGTAAATTTATTAATCCTGTTTCTGAATTAATAATTAATGGATATGAAGATGTTGAGCAAGCTGCAACTATTTTAAGAAAGGAATGGGATCTTGGATTACAACCAATTAGTAACTTAATTGAAATGTTGGAATCTGTAGGGATTAAAGTTTATGTAATAGAGCACAGCGATAAAATTGATGGCGTGTCTATAGATGTAGAAAATGGAAGTCCGCTTGTAATTATAAATGTAGCCGACAAACCTTTAGAAAGAATACGTTTTACCATTTTACATGAGCTTGCACATTCGTTTTTACGATTTAGTGAAGCTATTAAGTCTGATTCAAAACTTTTAGAAAAATTGTGTCATTACTTCGCAAGTTGCTTATTACTTCCAAGAACTAAATTACTTGAAATGATTGGAGGTAAGAAAAGAACTTACATTCAGATAGAGGAGTTAAAGTCAATCAAAAATTTCTTCGGAATCTCAATACGTGCTATTGTGTATAGATTAAAGCAGATAGGAATAATAACTGAGAACTATCATAAGAGATGGTCTATCTGGTTAAATAAAACTTATGGTTCAAAGAATGAACCTGGAAGTTATTTAGGTGTAGAAAAGTCATATAGGTTTATGCAATTAATAAACCGAGCATTATCAGAGGAGTTAATTTCTATCAGTAAAGCTGCTGCATTAACTGGTGTCAACATTCAAGATATAAAAAGAATAGAACCAGTTGGCTAAAGAGGATAATCAAATATTAGTAAAGGATGCTTGCATCATTATAGATTTAATAGAACTGGATTTGTTAAAGACTTTTTTGTTGATGCATTATGATGTTATAACAACATCAGCTGTCGTTTCAGAGATAACTGATGAAACGCAAAGGTTGTATTTAGAATCATGCATTGCAAAAGAATTAATAAAAACAGAAGATAATGGCACTTTAATGGATATTATGAATCTAAAAGAAAAGTATCGAGGTTTAAGTTATGCCGATGCTACAGTTTTAGAGGTTGCCATAAGAAAGAGTTCTACACTTTTAAGTGCTGACAAACTTTTAAGGAAAGCTGGTATTAAAGAAAAAAGTATTGTTCATGGTACTTTATGGATTATAGAAATATTGCATTATAACAGAATTATTACGTGTGAAATAGCTTCTGAAAAAATAAAAAAACTAATACTAATTAATAAACGAATGTCATCTGAATTATGTTTCAGTACGATTAGAAAAATTGAAAAAGAAGAAACTGCATATCATCTTAATAAATAGTCCCTTATTTCGTGATACAAATCCTCTCTATGATGAGGATTCGTTACCACCAATAGGACTTGGTTATATTGGCACCCATCTTACTGATAATGGTGTTGATGTGACGCTTATAGATGCGATTGCGTCAAGAATACCTCTTCAAGATTTAATTAATAGGATTGAGAAGATTCAGCCTGAATTTGTTGGAATTAATGTGTTTACAACGAACTATGAATTAGTTAAGGAATTGGTGGAGTCATTAACAATTACTACTCACATAATAGTTGGTGGTTTATCCACTAAGGAACTCTATCAAGATATTTTTAAATGGAATACTAAAAACAAAATAGATATTGTAACTGGAGATGGCGAATACATATCACTTGCAATAATTAATAACAAAATAGAACAAGAGCCATTGGCTTCAGTTCCAAACAAAAATGTTTACGTTGTTGATACAAGTTCTAAATATTACGTTAAAAGTCTAAATTTTTTAAAGCTAGACAGAACTTTCTTTATAAACGAACCAACAATACATCCATTAGGGTTTAAAGAAGTGAATATTGTAACAAGTCGTGGGTGTATATTTAATTGTGCCTTTTGTGCTGCTGCTTATGGTCAAAACAAGAATTTTGGTATTAGAGAAAGGTCAATTGATTCTGTTCGTGAAGAATTAGAGGGTATAAAAAATAACAGTAAAAATGTAAGCTCAATAAGAGTGCTTGATGACCTTTTTTTAAAGAGTAAAAGACACATAAAATATGCAATTGATGTTTTTAAACCATTCGATTTTTCTTGGCGTTCAATGGCACATGTGCAAACATTTAAAGGTGTGCCTTTGGAAGATATTGTTCAATTAAAGCAAAGCGGTTGTGAAGAGCTATTTATTGGAGTAGAATCTGGTTCGCCTAAAATTTTAAAATCTATTAATAAAACTAGCAACGTTGACGTTATTTTAAATAATCTTACCAATGTTTTAAAGGCAGGAATAGCTATTAAAGCCTATTTTATATATGGATTTCCAGATGAAACATTGGAAGATATGGAGATGACTTATCAACTAGCGTACAAATTATCTGAAGTTGCAAAAGAAAATAACACTCATTTTAGAACTTCTGTTTTTCAATATCGTCCTTATCATGGTACAGCAATATATGAGGCTTTATTGGATGAAGGTCACATGTCTCAGCGCATAACCAGCATTATTCCAGATGATAAATTATCAGGTCTGGTTAATAGACTTCAATATAATTTTCATAGCGGTAATTACTCAAAAGTTTGTTTGGAAACTTTACATTCATATATTTGCAAGACAACTAAACTTAATTCCACTAAGCTTTTTGAAAACTTGCAAGACACAAATAAATCCGAAGAAGTCAAGTCAATGTAAGTCTTGCGGACTATATATTAATCAATTTCCAATAAGTGATTCAAAGAAAGAAGCAGAAGTCTTTTGGGTAGGTTTATCAGCTGTACAAGTTGATGAAAATGAAGAGTTTAAAATTCCCTTGTCGCCATCTACAAAATCTGGTAAACTTATTCAAGATATAGAATTAGCGTGTGGAAGTGATGTTTCTTTTTTCAAAACTAATCTAGTTAAATGTCTTCCACTTAACGAAAAAAAGATACGATATCCAGAACGGATTGAAATGAATAAATGTTATCCTAATTTAGAGGCAGAGATGGATAAATACAAACCGAAAGTAGTTTTTTTACTTGGTCGTTTGGTAGCAGAATTTACTTTAAAAAAGTATGGTATCAAATTAGGTGGATTAGGCTCTAATTTTTGTTATACAGAACACCAAGTAGGCTCTGTAACATTTGTTCCCATACATCATCCTTCATATATTTTGGTTTACAAAAGAAAGGCCGTACAAAAATATATAGAGGGTGTTAAAAACGTAATAACGAAACAGCTCGATTCTAGCCTGTTAATTGAGGAAGCTGTTTAAAACAGTTGTTTCATAGCTCAACTTTCCCCCAAACCAAAGGATGTTCACTAGCAGCAACATTTCTATTAGCAACAGATTTGTAGATTGACCATTGTGGATGTTTTTCTGGCCACATCGCTTTGCGATTTAAGCCACTATCTTTCATTTTATTGAATAATGATGGAGAGAACAACATGTAATCTTTCTGCTTAATATTTACACCCATTCTGTAAGCGCCTAATCTAAAATAAGTGCCATCATTTCCCTTATCAATATCCACTTCAAACGAGAGATGTTTTGTAATGTCTTTCAAGTCTGTATCTTGTATTAAAGGCGATAGAGAATTACAATAAGATGGCGCGTTAAATGTCCCTGCAATTATGATATTATTTTTGCCTTCAGCTATTAGCTTTTTATAAACTTCTGCAATCTTACAAACTTGTTTTTTCCTGATTTTATCTGACTGTTTTCTATTTTTTGTTGGCTTTTTTAAATAAGCATTTAATAACCAAATGGTTTCTTTTGATGGTGTGCTAATTTCATATTCAATCAGATTTTTGCCATCATTATTAATTGTAGCATTGATATTATGAGTTCTAACAGCTTCGAGATTATAGCTATTTCTCAATGCTATTCCCATTTCTAAACTATTCATATCATTGCCTTGAATCACAAAAGAGCGGTTAAAAGGTTTACAATCAAACTCTGGTAAAATGAGATGGTTAAAATCCTCAAACGATGCTCTGTCCTCAATCTCTTGAAGTAGTAAAATATCTGGATTTACGTTGGCGATAACTTGTGCTTTATGTTGTGTTGATTTAGGATGAATAGGAACGGTTTGTAGTTTTATCCATCCGTTCCAATCTGTGAGATTACCAGCTCTGTTATCAATAGAATGGCTAAGACCTTTCATAAAGAGAAAACCTTCTTTTCGTCTCAAAACAGCATAAGGACGAGGACTTGATTTTTCAAAACCAATTAAAAATGAGAGTTCTCTAATTCGATCTTGCTGGTTCAATGATTTTGAGGGTTCAAGCATGAGTTCGTCAAGCTCAATTGTCCAATCGGCGGTTAGATTTTTGGTTAGTTTTTCTAGTAGACTTCTGTCTCTGTGAAATAAGTTCTGAACATTAAAAGTTGCTATTTTCATAATTTCTAAATTTTTACTTTCGTTTATCGTTAGTATCTTGATCGAATGCTATGAGATTGAATAATTCTCGCATCCTACTTCGGACTCTATTGCCATATAAATCTTCCAATTCTTCTGCATTTAGGTTTGTAGTTCCGTGTGTTTTTATGTGATGGTTTATAAAAAGTTCGTGACGTGAGAGAAGAATTTCGCCCATGACATTACAATCTTTTCCGTAGTGTCTTCCAATGGGTTCAATACCCAAATCATCAAAACAGAAAAACTGTCTACACCCATAATCTTCGATGGTTTTGTAGCCAATGTGATTGAAACCAAATACAATATTTCTGGAAGGAATCAGGATGTATGGTTTTTGCAACGGAACAATGTTTTTAAGCAAAATCATCAAGCTTGTTTTTCCACAACCAACAGGACCAGAAAGTAAAATACCTTTATCTGGGTCTAACTCGTTTTTCTCGCAATTTTCTTTGTCTTTTATAAAATAATGGCAGAGTTTTAAAATGATTGGATGGTCTTCTTCGTAGATTTTAAAACCGTTACCAAAGAGCATTTTTCCTTTGACATCGAGGTAAATTAAGATTTTTTCAAAATCGTACGTCACTTCTTTGCCATCAAACGTGCCAATGTCATACGTTTTGTGTTCTTCGACTATTTTACAAGGGTTGACCATAATCTTTGTTTTTACTGGTTCTCAGGTTGTCCTTTTTTTGAGGAACTGCATCTGCAGTTTCAAATTCATTGGCTTTAAGCATCCAATTACTTGCAGTAGCATGCCAATCTTCTATTTTTATTTTGCCACCAATTTTCCAACCAATGCCTTGATAGTGGTTGTAGAATTTCTTGGCTTCATTATCAGGCCATTTTTTCTTTTTAAAAAAATCAATGACTTCAAATTCATTTTTTGGTAGCTTAGTTTTATTTATGTTTTCTATTTGTTTATTAATGTTTGTATTACGTATCAATGCTTGTTCACTACTTGTTTCAAACTCATTCACAACTTGTTCAGAGGTTGTACCGAAATTGAACAACTTGATTTTACTGCCTTTATATGGATTGTGTGAAGGGAAATATTTTAGATAATCCCATGAATCCATTTGTTTTAAACAGCGATGATAAGTTGCTGTCGAACCAATTTTTGAAAGTTCCATAACTTCTTGTCTGTCTATGTAAAATTCTTCTCGAAATCGGTTTAAATTCCAAAACTGAAACAAAGCCATATATAAGCTTACATGAGTTGTATTTAACCTTTTGTCTGCATAGACTTTTTGAAATACAGCATTGAGATGTTTTATATAATTCATACATCCTTAATCGATTTTGTGGTGTACTCGGTTATTGTCCATGACTTTCTGAATTTCTTCGGAATCATAGAATATAATGCCACCAACTTTGGTGTATGGAAGTGTTCCATTAACTCGAAGATTTGATAATGTGCCTGGGCTAATTTGAAGCATTTCCAACAATTCAGAAGACTTTATATATCTCTTTAGTTTTCCTTTTACTTGTTTACCTAAAAGTTTTTTGATATCGTCGAGCAATTCCAATTTGAAATCTCGAAGATCGTCTGTGGTAATAACGTTTGCTGGCATAGTAGAACTTTTTAGAAAGAGACTACCATTTTGCTTTAAACTGAAGTGATAGTCCCTGACCTGATTTAACTTTCGTTCTACAAATTTGAAGTGTATTGATGGATTTTGTTCACAAGTTCAACCTGATACGGTCAAAATTTAACAGTTATAAGATTTGATGCTATTTGGTGTGTTTTGATGTTGTTATGAGTGAATTATTGGTTAGAAAAAGTAGATAATTGGAATAAAAACATGAAAGCAGGAGGTCAACCGTATGTGGTTAAAAAATGAAGATTTTTTTATTCTTCAGCGCTATCCATTTGCAGAAGTAAACCATTGGATAAATCATCCAAAAATTTGGTTCTGCTTATTTTCCGAGATTTAATTTCAGAGAATATTTTATAGAAATCCCCAATATCAAAATGTAATACTTTTTGTAAAGCTGTTGCAATTTCTTTAATATCTACATTACCATTATTAATTACACGATTAAAATAAAGTGCATAGATTA
>Ga0209186_1001181_pt1 | contig 19766 bp, 20 predicted proteins | sample SidtaG_FD_187426 | JGI IMG/M metagenome (GOLD analysis project Ga0209186, IMG submission 187426) | Marine algal microbial communities from Sidmouth, United Kingdom - Sidmouth_Male2 metaG (SPAdes) (version 2) | ecosystem: Host-associated > Algae > Red algae > Unclassified | place: Sidmouth...
GGCCGGGGGCGGGGGCGGCGCGGCCGAGGGTGGGAGCACGGGGCCGCGATCGGAGGCTGTGTGGCCTGGGACGCGGTCGGCGCGGCGGGGTGCGGCGGCGGCGTGACCGGCGGCAAGCGGGCGCGCGCGCGCACGTTTGCGGGACGCCGCGGTCTGCTGGCTGGTGGTGCGTGGAGGGCAGCCAGCGGCGCCTCAGCGATGTGCAATCTCGCTGGGGCCACCAGGGTGGCGGATTGGCGGCACGAAAGAAGATCCACGTGGCGCAGATCCTTGCACTGATGCTAGCGTTGGCGCCCGAACGGGTGGACAGGAAGGCGTGCCGGCGCCGCACGCGATTGGAGAATTGGAGTGGTCGTACCGAGCGCGTAATTCTGGATGGGCTGGGGTCGGCCAAGTTCACAAGAAGTGGTCCAATCCGCGCGAGCGGCGCGACCGGTGCTGGCCACGAAAAGACGCCCCTCGAATTGTGGGGTTTGGGACGCCAAAATGTGACCATCTATGCATGAAAGGTGACCGAGAGCCGTCGATAACACCCCCCCAGATAAGCCGGAATGAGGTGTATTTCTGGCAGCTGATTGGCCCTGGTTTTTGCATGCCCGCACTGGCCCCCAACGGCCGGTGCAAAAGTGTGATCCCAGCGCGTAGAGGCCGCCGATGCAGCGCCCAGAAGTCTGGGCACCGGAAGTGCCAGTGCATTGGAGAGGTTCCTTTGTGAGCGGATAGTTCTTTGCGACGGTCATCAGAACTAACCGCAACCACTCGGCAAACGGTCCGTCGGACCGTTTGACGGACAGCCCCTGGGACGGTCCGTTAAATTTGTTTGCTGGACATGCATGGCATGACTATTGGGAGTGCGGTCTTGACCCCTTTCAGGTGGGCGCCTCGGAAGACGATCAGCTCGACAGCTCAGGCGCACGTCTTGCGGATAGGTGTAACAAAAGTGCCTGGCATCAGACGGGTCCGAGAGGTCCCTCCTTTCAGCTGTAAGAAACATCTTGGAGTGCTCAGGCCGTTGGCTGCTCCCTGTACCCCATTCCGCCGCATGAGTTGAGCCCGTCCGCCGTCCAATTACTGGCTCTGTCAAAGAGAGCAAGTCTATTGATCGGAGCTATGGGAATGAGTGGGTCAAAGAGACGGAAGCGTGGACCTCGTGCGTCCGCTCACTTTTCTTTTGAGAGCGATGAGCCTGTGCCTGTGCCTTGTCACTCTGTGGGATAAGCGTCTGCTCATGTGAGCGCCCCTGAAGCCTCATGCGCTTCGTTGCCTAACGCTCGTGGCGGCGCTGAGATGTATGGTTCGAGATCTGGGAGTGACGGTGAGGCGGAACATAGTGCCCCTCACGTGCTTCCTGTTATGGTTCCTCCCGCTCCTTCTCTTGGCGGTGGCGACGTGGATGTGGACGAAGGCCGAAGTAGTCCGTCCGCGTCAACGACAGACTCTGGGTTCTCCAGTATTTCAGAGGAGGACAGTGCCAACTTTTCTTCTCGTCGGGAGCTGCTCTGTTACGGCTCTTTGTATGGGCGTGCACGGTTGTCAGAAAGACAGTACGACATCATGCGCAGCGTAGATAACTCTTACTCGTCAACAGAGAAGTGTCCATCCCGGTGGCGTCTGCAACAAGTGAGAGCAAAGCTCCTGCTCGCAGCTACACCTGTAAAAAATGCAGGTTACATCCAGGCCGTTCCCGTCGGGCAAAGGAAAGTCACCAAGGACGCCTCTTGACGTTGTCGTGGCGTACACGACCTTCTCAAAGCATGTGAGGCGAGACTTTTCCGACTCATTGACAGCCGCCGTTTTTCATGATGAGGGTGACGCATTGCTTGGGACAGTGGACAGCCCAACAGAGTTCTTCCAGACAGTGGCGGCGACCGATCCTAAGCGCTATATCTTTCGGCGTCAGATCAGACTTGACGGCAGGCTCTACATGCTCGGAGACATAGTCTCCATGGCCATATCGGCGGCTCTGAGGCTCAAGGCCGAGCTACAGAGTACGGGGATGGCCACAGACGGCGCCGTGTCTTTGTCACCATCAGAATATGCCTCCGGCCAGGCTCTGCGTGTCGAAGACTTGACTGCCACGGTTATGCTGACCGAAGCTTCGGCTCGACCGGCACTACTATCCTTCTGCATGACGGGAAACGGGACTTTCACTGCGCGATTCGCAAGGTACGGGAGTATACATGCGATGCGCGTTCTGTGTGTCCATCAGGGAGCTACAATTGCATGAAACGCTGTATCCACAGTGTCCAGCATGAAAGTGGACGTAGCCGTCGTCAGGGGAGACGCTCAGCTCGTGTGGAAGGATCCGTACAAGATATTAGTCTCGTGGTATGGCGCCCAGTACGGCACCACGAAGCGTCGGCGTGGATATTTTGAGGCGCACTATGGCGCCTACACATCTGTCTCACTTGACTTTCGGAGTTCAACTGTGCGTCCTTTGTTTTATCTTCCGCCGGGTGCTGCTAGCGTGCCATTGATAGCCGCCGTTGTCATGGACTTATGCCACGCCTCCAAAACGGGGATTCAAGTGTATCACGCTTTTACAGGGAGAAATGCACTGGTGCACATCTATCCTGCCGCCGGCATCTTTGATTGTCCAATGAAAGCCAAGCTATCCAATACATCTGGCGCTACCGGCGTGGAGCACTGTACTAGCTGCGATATTGTCGGTCTAAAAACGACGTCTGAAAGAAAGGAACGCGCGATGAGCAGCACGACGGTTTTTGACGTCTGAGACGCTCGATATGCCCGCGTCCAAGAATGTACTGTTGCTGTGCAGCGCGCTGTAATTGGTGCTGGCCTGAGCTCTGTGGCAACCATAAGAGCAGCGCTCTTGCTGAACGGGATGCAGAAAGGTCCTGGCGACCAGTTCATGGGTTTGTCCGAGGCACGTGGGGCTGGATCTTTCGACGTCCACGAGCACGTCGTAGTGGCGCCATCTCTTCTGCTATTATTCAATCTAGCCGGCCCGCTACTTCAGCAGGTTTACAATGCGCCTTCAGTCCTTCGAAGGGATGAGTTTGTGAATGACATGCGTTTGTGCTCCCTGTATGTACCCCGACATGCCGTTCTCAAGGCCTTTGAGCCAGAGAAGATGTGTGGCACAACCGTGCCCATGTCCGACTACGCTGTTCTTCTCACTATTGCTCCGACAGTGCTGGATGACATGCACTCCGAAACTGTTATACCGGCGTTGGCTGTGTCGGTTCTTGCGGCGCTTGAAGCTCTACGTGCGTTTGCAAACGCGTTGTTCTTCCGCCCAACAATTCGAGACGACGGGGAACATGCCGTCCGCTGCAAGCCAACCGTTCACACGCTACAGCTGTTGGGATGTTCTCTGCTCAACAAGCTCGCCTCCCTCAGAAGTAAAGGGAGCAACTGGGCAAAGCCAAGCGTGCGCAGAGTCCTCGAGCTTCTCTATCGGACGCTGCCACTTGTTCAAATTAGGCCGGCCATATGCGAGCTGCTGCTCGAAATGTTCCATCAAGTTTCCAAGAGAGAAATTGAAAGGAGCAAAAGCCATGATCCTGCCGGCTTCTCGATGCAGAGATGGCGGGATGTTGAGATGCTTTCCAGTTTTGTTGCCGCTCCAGACAAGTACGGCACTCCACAGGAGTGGCTGACAGACCCTGACGGAGAGGAAACGGAAGCTGTGCTTTAGCATATGCTCGGATTCGGCTCCTAGCTTCCTGAGAGGCGTACCGAGGCGTGCTCGACACGAGAAATGCAGCAATGCTCGGACGTCAGCGCTTTGTGGACCCAATACGCTGCTGGTAGGGTTTTTAGACTCTGGAAGAGAGCAAAAAGCAACCGCCATCTCTTCAAAGTGCACGCAGGCGCCACTTCCTCCGTGCTGCAATCCCCTCCGACGCAGACGGATGCGAACGCGGCACAATCTGTGCCCGAAGCTGTGCCTGAGTTGCATTTCTACCGCGTGCTTGACGTCGCTACAATTGAGCAACAGGTTTTCTTTTCATGCCAACGATGGTTGCTTCGGGTACGTCCCTTGGTCGTCAATGGAGGCTCTCCCCAGACTGCATTGGCAGCCGCCAACGGCGGACCAGAAATGGTAGAATTAGAAGCCCTTTCGAGACGGTGCATTGTGGCCTGCGAGAGCTTATAGGAGCTGGCGCTCGCCCTACCATCTGGGTCGGTTTTTGGATTATTCTCCAAGCGGTCCGGTTTTCCATTCAGATGTGGTTGATGTTTTTGTACTGACCTGATGAGTGCGAACTGCTTCCTTCAAAGTGACCCTAAAATGTAAACATATGCACAGTATTTCCACGAGTGGAGAAAATACATTTTCCTGCAGAACAACGCCACGCGAAAAGGTCAGTACAGCTTGTCAGGAACCCTTCTGTATTGGCAGCTGTCTGATTTACCGATGCTTGATCGTGGGGCTCGGAGCATCGCACATATTGGGAAGTGGGGCTCTCGCGAAAAACGAAGAAAACTTTTGTTTTACAGAAAGATCCATGCACGGGAGTGAAATAAAAACCGAGAGAATCACGTTCATGAGCGAAAGAAATTCATGCCACCCGCTGAAGCAGTCTCCTGAATCCGCGAACAAGCTGCTTCCCAGCCTCCCCACATAGACGGGAAACCACCAAAGGCTCGTGGGAGCCTTTCACGACAACTAAGGTGTTGTTCCCCACTTCCTCCCTGTGCCATTCGACATAGGTGCTGGACACACAGCGCCAGCACGACAGAGGAGCCTCCTCCTGCGCTCTTTTCCCAAAGTACTTCAGGCACGTCGGGCGCACTACGGCAGCGGCCCAACAGAGAGCATTGCAGTCTCTGCACAGGGCATCGTCTCTGGAGTGGTCGACGCGCATGTCGTTTGACTCTGTGGACGAAGGAGTGTGGGCCATCCAGAGAAACTTGCGGACGGCTTCCGATACGTCAAAGAAAGGCACCACCGACACTTTTCCGTCAGTTGACAGAGGCTGTCATGCGATTGACGCACTCCGAGACGAACTTCTCGGCCACCTTGACGTCCATGAAAAGGTTCTCGGGATCGCACGCTTTCAGGATGTTCGCGTCTCCCCACCACCACTTCCCTGCCACCAAATGTTGAGATGACTGTATTGTCATCTTCTACAGAGGATAGGGCACGTGGCGTCCCAACTCTTGCGCGCGAGCGCCACGCTCAATTCCCAGGCGCCACCAGCAGGGGCTGGGGAAATTGGTAGCCCACGTGAGGTTGACACCCAGATTTATGCCACTGTGGAGGGCCCCTGAGGACGACACAATGAAGTCGCCTGCATGCTGCTCGGCTCGTGTGACCTGAACACTGTGCTCTAGGAAAAATGTCGGTGGAAAAAACAGACGCTTGCTGGCCAGTCCGTTCCAGATGTTTCCGTCTGCCGCGGTCAGCACGAATGGATCAATGTTTTTCAGTAACACAGCTCTGACAAGTGTTCTCTGATGAGCCGGCACGACCCAGCATACCTTGGGCTTGCCCGACTGGAAATCTGTTACCGAGGGAAGCATGCTGTCTTCGACATGCCTAGGGAATATCGTCCCAAGTGACCCGCGATAGAGCATGCTCGTTGTAATGCCCTCGTACGTCGTGCAGGCCTGCGCCATACCAAAGTGGTTCAGGATTTTCGGACTTGCCAGTCGACTAGATGGGACAGGGCGCGGTGCCTGCCAGGCAAACATCGGATCGCCAGGGCGGCGGCTCAGGCCGTCGGCAGGACTCGGGAAAACGTCGCTGGGGTAGGAAAGGTCAATCGCATTTACAGCTGGCTTTCGGGTGTACTGCAAACAGGGCTCCCGTCCTGTCACAGAACCGTCTGCGCTGTGCTTTCCGGAAACGGCGACCTTTCTCCAAAAGAGACCGGCCTCGTTTATGTTGTCCCTAAAGAGCTGCTCGTTGAACCCGGGAAAGGCAGCCTGCAGTGTTCTCGAGCTCAGCCGGGTCGCAACTGCTGCCTCCTTCAGAGTCATCTGCTTCACCGTCGAGCTGGGCAAAAGATGTCCCAATTTCGCCGTCCCCCAACCCGAAATGTCCGGGTCACTCATGTATGTGCTGACAATGGTGGGATAGGATGGAAACTTTTGGCGCCACACTGAAACTTTTCCTTCTGCAGGCAGAGCACATGACGACGGCCGCAAGACACTATTGACGCGGAGAATAGTCACTACGTCCGTCTCAAGTGTGCGTGTTTGTTGGCGAGTCAAGTACGGCACATCGTGCAGTGGAAGACCGTTCACAGGCACGACCCGAGCTGCCATAATGTATTTGGCAATCTTAGGCGGTCGTGCTTCTTTCGCGACCATCTCGTTGCCGACCACTTCTTTGGCATCTGGGTGTCTCCCCGCGCAGACCACCGTGTTGTCCTGACGTTGTGACAACGAAACAGACTCTGTCTCGCTGCGTGATGAGCTCGACGAGGACGGTGACGCGTCTTTGGAGAAAACATTGGCCACACGGGACTCCCTCCCGTCGGATGAGTGCGTCAAACCATAGGGCTCCCTCGGAAACATGCTCTCTGAGCCGGAGCGGTTCGCTGCAGACGACTAGGCCGAAAAGGCGCCACTAGCTGGCGAGGAGCTTGTCGTCGCACTCAAACCGCTACTTCCCGATGACGGGCATGCGCTCGATTTGGATGTCGCCGAGCCCAAAGTGCCACTAGAGAGCGACTTGTGGCTGTTGGTGGAATCCGTGTGTCTTTCTGGCGACTCATTTACCGCCGCAACGCGCTGCTTCTTGGCTTGTCCGCGCGCGTTCATTTCCGTAACAGCGCAGTCAGCAACCGCCTCTATGCCCGAGCCCAGTGGTGCGGGGAAGCTGACGGTGGTTGGTAAGCCTCTGTTCCTCCTTGAAGTCGACGCCAACCGCACTGGCTGCGGAACGGGGTAACGGTTGCCCGCTCGCGCCGACTCCCGCGCAGAGGCAGCCGCCTCACCACGGGTGTCTTGGTCATGTGGCGACCAACGTGGATCCCTTCCGGGCGCAGGCCCATCGTCTTCATCGTCGTCATGCCAGCGACCAGAAAGGACGCCGGCGTGTTCCTGGCAGCTCATACCGCGTCCTGAACGGTTATCACTGAGGGGTTCAGCGGGACCAGGGCTGGGGCGACTACGCGTAGCGTCGCCACTTTCTCTGACGGCAGCCGCCGCAACAGAAGCGCTGGCACCAAGACTTGTTCCACGTTCTCGCCTCTCGTCACTATTGACGAGTGACGCTTTGCCAGTGTCCCTCTGGCGCGCCTCCAACGCAGGTTGCAACCGCTTCAGACGTGCACCAAGACGAAGCAGCGCATCTCCTGCAGAAGAGTCCTGTGCCGCTGCCGGTCGGCTTGATAGCGACGCGGTTGAACCACGGCGGCTCTTCAACGCGTGGTCGCTGCCGCGAGAGTTGACCGATGCGGGATCGACCGCGAGATTAGGAGACACAGGGCCACGAACAGGCGGGTTGTCCATTGGAGGGGATGCGCACGGACTCCGAGCCTCCCCAGCGTGCCACGGACCCCCCACAAGTAGGAAGCGACGTGCGTCCGCACCGTGACGTCGCTCGTCGATAGATGAATTTGGCCGCGCAGCTTGCACCAGGTCCAGGAAGCTGCTCGCGACTGACCTTGTGTTCACTGCGCCTGTCCAGTCGGTGTCGATGGTGCTGTGCAGCAGCGTGATCGCGTGTGTCAGGGTAGAGCACAATAAGAAACATAAACGAGAAAGCACAAGACACCCCCCGTCCTGCTCTGGTCCGTCCTGCTGTCGCATGCGCGATACAGTCAAGTAGCGCCCAAGCGACAGCTCGATGACATGGGCGTCATCACTAGCATCGCTGCGTTCAACAAATCAGCGGCTCATTTTCGCGCTGAGCACTCGGAACAGGAACGAGACGCATGCATTCACTGCTCTGTCACTCGACCCTCCAGTCGGGTCCATCATTCGCACAGAAGAGGACCAAGAGTACTTGTCTCGTTGCTCGTCGGCATCAATCTCACGGCACAGCATCGGAATGTCCAGCGTCAACCCCACGAAAGTGATAGCAAACCATCGCCCGCCATGGTACACAGGGGCAGCTAACAAGCTCGCAGAGAACCAGAGTGGCACCCGAGAGTCCGTCCGCGACCGCACGGAGCTACACAAGAACTCAAAGGCTCGACCTTCGTTGCGATCGCTCCCAATCCAGGAAGGTAGATGCAACATCGTGCGCTGACGCCGGTATTCCGTTTCACGGCTCAGCCACGCCGTGAGCGTGTCCATCAGCCACAAAGAGAACACAGCCTGGCGTCGAAGTCCAGAAGATGTCATGGGTGTCGTCTCGTGGTCGCTCAACCTGTCCAACGACAGCTGGTGGAGGCGCGGGCGAGGGGGGGCAACGACCCCAACACAGGCTTAATCTCCAAGATGCGGAGGCGAAGCCCTGCGGCCAGGTCGCTGAGAGCCAAATGCGAAAGAACGAAAAACGTCGGCGGTGGGCAGTGAGCTCTCATGGGGTCGTGACCGGGGCGTTCACGCCACCACTTTTGCACCAGGTGCGGGAGTACGACCACGGCGGCGTTGGTCAGGGGCTCCAGTAGCGAATTATGCGATTGGCGAAGCGCGCGACGATCCGGGAGGAACTTGGTGAGGAGTAGATGGCCGCTGCGAGATTATCGCATCGGACGCCTCAATTCCATTGAGGGGCACAGCACGGCAATGCCCTTAGCAGCAGTTGGTCGATTCCATGGATGCAGCGTATCGCACCACCGCATCTAGTGGTGAGCCGCCCATCAACATGCGAGATGCAGCGCACAGCCCCTCGCCCACTCGTTCAGCATTCCCACACCCACTTGAACAGTTGTCCACTCCTTTGGAAGTGACATCCATGTCCAGAGCTGGCCCAGCGCAGCGGAGAGCGCTGATTAAGCTGCCCACTGCGAGAGAACACGGACAACCTTTGCGATCTTGTTGCCCCATACCGACGTCTTGCAGCACAGTTGTCAAGATTTCAATGGGTGGGCTTGAGGAGCGGTCTGAACGTCCCGACTCACTGAAGTTGACCCTCGTCCTCTTGCGCGAAGGTAACGCACCGTCCGAATGGGGCTGCACCGGTTCCGGGTACGCATCAAGAAGTGTCTGCGGCGTTTGGGTTAAAACGGGAGCAGTAGGAGTGGCCTGGCAGTAGGCAGCTGTGGGGGGGTAACAGGGTGGTGCATGCGGGGCATACCCCAGCGGTGAAGGTGCGACCGCTGGAAAAGAGCCATACCGAGCATGATATGCGTCGTATGGATGAGCATGTGGCGGAGCAGACGGCGACAAGAACGGATGGTACGTGTACGACGGGGGCTGGCGCACACCACCAGTCCCAAATTCTGCACACCCGGGCCACGGCACAGCGCCCGCCGCAGATGCCCGAGAGATCCATGCCGGCCCGCCCCCCGTGACGCCACGTTTTCTTTCTAGCCGCTCTTGTGCCGTCCCGCTTGCGCGGCGCAATCCACGCCGCACACGTGATCGCCTTCGTGCAAGCCAGCCCGCCATATGGTCACGTGGCGCACGACCGGCCGACGCCAGATCCTCATTGGCTGCACTGTTGTCCCCGTCTGCATTGGTTCGAGCCGCCTGCGTCTTGTGCTTGCGCTTGCGACTCGCATCATCTTGCGTTTGACGCTGGCCGCCATCCATCTTGGTTCCTGGAAGCTGATAGACACTGGCGGGCACTCTTCGGCGGAGCGCAACTTCAGGGGGGTGCGTGGATAGCGTGGCACGTGAGTGCTGACGGTGACAGGCGTAAAAAACTGGCGGGGAGACTCGCGAGCCCAGGACACACGGCCGGCGGACGCGAATGACCTCAAGGGTGCGCCAGAAGGCATACACGTGCACGCGTTCGCGAAAAACGGAAAGCCCGACGACCCCAAGAGTGAGCCACTACACGCGCCACCCGGAGGTCAGCTTGCGCCAGGGAAGTCCTCACAACCCGAGGGGTGCGTCCCAGAACGCCGCACAACCCGAACGGTGCGTGTCTTAGGCGACAAGAAACCGCAGAACCCCAAGGGTGCGACAAAAAAGACTGCGCAACAAGATGGGGAAAACAACCAGACGCCGCTCCGCACCGCACAGCCGCAGGCGCGAGCCGCACAACCCAAAGGGTGCGTCGCTCTCAGCGCCACTTGGATCGGGGCGAGCACGAGGAGGAGCCGCACGACCCGGAGGGTGCGTCACTCCACCCTCCCGGAAGTGCGACCCTTGCATCAGACGGAGCCGCACAACCCGAAGGGTGCATCGCTCACGCGGCGCTCGGCGCGTTGCTTGCGCCAGATGAAACCCGCGCAGACCGAAGGGTGCCACAAATTATACCGCGCATGAACAAGAGTGCAAACCACCACACGCCGATCCGCACCGCACAGCCACAAGCGCGAGCCGCAAAACCCGAAGGGTGCGTCGCTCTGTGTGCCTCTCTGTGCTGAGGAGCCCCACGACCCGGAGGGTGCGTCGCTCGAGCGATAAATGGAGGGACACGCCCGAAGGGATGCCGCACAACCCGGAGTGTTCGCCGCTCCACCCAATTGACGTTGTTGCGCGGGCGCCAGCGCGAGACCCACAACCCGGACGGTGGGTCACTGCGGATGCCTTCTGGCGTGGTGCTCGTGCGACGGGGAGCCGCAACACCCTGAGGGTGCGCCACTCGACCCCACAATTTGAGGACTACGACACACCCAAGCTCATGGCGCGGCGAGCGCGCGCAAGTGCGAGTACAAAAAGGGAGCGCAGAACGCAAAGGGTGCGACAGCCCCAGCAAACCGGGCGGCGCGCACAACCAAAAGCGTGCGCACGACAAGAGAGCACGACCCAAACGGGTGCTTCACCCAGCAACCCGACAAGCCGCACAAGAGAACGTGGGTGCTAAAAATATCGGGGCGCACAACCCGACGGGTGCGTCAAACCCGGAAGACGAGGCGGCGCGCAGAACGAAAGGCGTCCGCCCTACAGGGGAGCACGACCAGAAAGGGTGCTTTTCCCAAAAACCCGACGCGCCGCTCGAGAACAGGTGGGCGCAAAAAAAAACGAGGCGCACATCCCGAAGGGTGCTCCAACCCCAGAAAACCTAGCGGCGCGCACAACCAAAAGCGTGCGCACGACAGGGGAGCACGACCCAAAAGAGTGCTTCACCCAGAAACCCGACGCGCCGCACGAGAACAAGTGGGCGAAAAAAAAAAAAAGGCGCACAACCCGAAGGATGTGTTCACCCCAGAAAACCTAGCGGCGCGCACAACCAAAAGCGTGCCCACGACATGGGAGAACGACACAGAAGAGTGCTTCGCCCAGCAACCCGACGCGCCGCACGAGAGCGCGTAGGCGCTAAAAAACGGGGCGCACAACCCGACGGGTGCGTCAAACCCAGAACACGGGGCGGCGCGCGCAACTAAACGCGTGCTAACGACAGGGAAGCAGGACCCAAAGGGTTTTTCACCCAGGAACCCGACACACGAGAGCTCTAAAGGAGCACAGCCCGGGGGCGTGCGTCACCTCCGGTACGGGTCGCAGTGCGCGGCGCACGGCAATTGCAGTGTGCCGACGGCCCCGCGAGGGAGACGCCTTCGAGCAAGACGGGCCTTCGACGTGCGCACAGACCGGAATGAGTGGTGTTCCCGCACAGCTCGGCCGCAGCGGGTTGCTCGTTCGATGTTAACCCCAATCCGGTACCCTGTCGGGTAGCCTGCCCAGCAATCTGAATTGTCCAATTTGCGGCGGTGGCTCTTCCATGATCCTTGATCGCAACTACGATTGATCGCACAGATCGAGCTGCTCCCCTCCGGACAGCTCTCGGAATCAACTACTGGCAAATGATCCGGTAATATTGTGTCCCACAGATATACAAGAATGACTTTGAACTGCGCCCATTCGAGACGTGACACCCCTGGAAGCCTGACATTGCAGTGTTCAGGCATGCTGCACCTATCAGTGATGGATGTAGCCCCCAAAGAAAATCGCTCCAAAGCTCTTCACATGTTCATTTGTGCGAGCATACGGCGAAGTCCTGCGCCCGCGCTGCGCGCCTCGAAGATCTTTGGATTCAACGGAACGCTCGATCACCGAGGCGGCACGTCTCCGTGAGGGCACATCACAACCGTGCGACAACCGTGCGACAATCACGGTCTGGACGAGGGCCACGTTCGCAAAGGTCGTCCATGTAGATCTCCCTTCTCCCCTGGGACGAGGTACTGACGAGACCGTTGGTTACCACTGCTTGCCGCACGCCACATGCTCGGACCCGTGTGGGCGTCCTCTGACGCCGACGTGGAGTTGACGGTCTGTGTTGCCCGCTTGAGTCGACGTGAATGAGCCTGGGTCTGTGATACCTGTGTGAACGTTCGAGTATCCATTTTACGCCACTCTGGTTTCCTGTGCTCCACCGAAAACCACAAGACGGCCTGAGATCTCCGCTGTCGACCTCGGAGGACCGTGATGACGTTGACGGTCTGCGTCGCGATTGGCTTCCTGTGTGACGGTTTCTGCCTGTTCTGCTCATTCATGCTCGTGAGAACGAGCCTGGACGTCTGATACGCGACCATGGTCTGTTGAGAGCGATTTCGCGCCTGTGATACTCGACGACGGCCTGCTCAGCACTTGGTGGTGACCGACGGAGCCACTTCTGGGACCTGTGCTGTACTCCACGCGACGGCTCTTTGCCACGCGCTTCTCCAGGACACGCGCTCGGAGCTCTGATGGCGACACCTGACTACTGCAGAGACGTGAACGGTCTGTGTCACGCTTGGGTCCTCTTGTTGCTGGGCCTTGTCTTGTGCTGTGCGGCGGTACCCACGGTCGAAGCCGGTCGACTGCCGCACGGTGACGGTCTGTGTCGCACATTGTTTGGTTGTGCCAGCGTCCAGACCTGTGGCGCCTACCGCTCGACGACTGATTGCCACGCGCTTCACCAAGAAACGTGCAGGGACTGCTGCGGGCGACAACAGACGACTGCAAAGAGGTTACTTGTCTGTTGCCTACAGGTGCGGTTGACGGTCTGTCGTACCCACGGGGGCTGCTCTGGGAGAGGCTGCTCCTGCGAAGGGGCACGCTGGACAGAATTTCCCGGCTGCCCGCTCGCGACACTTGCTTGCGGGCGAACCTCCTTGGAGAATGAACTAAGGTCCCAACATGGAGTACGTTTAGCACGGTTGGGTCTCCTCACCGAGTGGACATGCATGCGTGAGCTCCTTTCATGTTGTGTCCATGTTGAAAAGAAGTGTCTGTCGAGGGTCCCTCAGTACGGCATCTGACGTCTTTACTTACTGATTTCCATGTCGTACGTCTCTCCTCAGTCGGCTGCGTGCTCTGAGTTTGCTCGGTACAGACAGAACATGGTGCGTGATATTTACCAGATCAAGATGGACGCTGGACGCATTGAGAACCACCAAGACGCCCCAATGCATGAATATCTGACGTGGATCTGCCCGAAAGGCCACTTGCAAGGGCCCAAGAAGGACAGCGCAAGATGCCTTCGTACCGCCATGGAGCGGGCTGTCGACCAGGCCGTGTCCAAGATCGACTTTACGGTAGCCGGTCGCATCGGTAAAAAGAAGGAGTGCAAGGTGGCCCTAAACAGGAAGCTGCGTAAGGTTGTTAAACGCAGAAGAAACGCTACGCGTCTGATGATCTACCGCAAGATTGGAGTCTACTTGGTTGCTGGTGTACCGCAGGCGACGATACAGCCTCTTCAAGTGCTACGCGGTAATGAAGACCAGCTCGCCCCAGCCAGTGCGGCTGTCTCGGACCGGGTTACTCGATACCAGCTGGTACTGGACGACTCTGACGCCAGGGCCACGTGCTTCCTCGACTTGGAGGCGACTGCTGCCTCTATTATTGCTGAGTTTTTATTCGTCGACCCCGGGGACAGCACCGCTGGGACTCGGGCTGCGGGAGCACACTACATCAAGAGCAACATTGAGAAGAACGAGATGCCTAAGCTCTTCCGGCCGGACAGCGCGGACGTACGCAATACAGTCGTCCAGTCCATCTGTGTCGAACTCACGGATATTGCTGCTTCTCAGTTCAACCTCTCTGCTGATGAAGAGGCGGGCTCGAAAAACCCGAGTGATTGCCACATGCTTGAGGGGTTTCTGTTTCTACTCCTTTTTGTTTTTTTTTCATCTCTCTGTATGTTTATTGTTCTCATTGACTTATTCTTTCTCATTGCTCCAAAGACAGTCTCGTAAAACAACGTTGTAGATGAAGCGAAGCACTATACCTCATCACGTCTTTGTTTCTTTCTCGAAGACAGTCTCTGAGACTGGTTGCACGGCAGAAAATCAGCGTGTTCGACTAATGAACAAACTGATGAGCAACAGAAGTATTATGCAGTTCTTCAGGAAGACAGTCCATGAGCAGGTGCAACAAATAGAGCAACAGGATAGGTTCCAGGACAGAAATTGAGGTAGATCTTTCAGACGGACTGGGAAGCCTGCTGGCACTTTACCCTACGAACAGTGATGCGGATCGATTTTTTGTCTGTCTTACATACAGGGTGGCACGATAGTCGCCTAATAAATATCCCGCGAATGAACGTGGGACGAGCTTCCAGTTCGTTTTTCAGTCTGTATCAGCAGATGGTCGACCAAAATGGCATCCTGGGTTAGTCAGCGAGCCATCCTACGGAATGTACATAAAGATAGAGCCGGAGACAAGCGCACTGACAGGCCTCTAGGTGATCCTCAAGTCTCAGTGAACGGTCTGTCCTGGCGAACAGGTTTAGGGAAAATATTGTGTCCTTTTTCTCCAAACCATCATCAGCCAAACGATAGCGCAACCTGTGTAGAAAAGATGTTGATGGAAAAATGTCGCCGGACTTTCGTCGAGGTCAGTATCTAGAACGATTCTCGCAACGATCCCGCTGTCGTCTCGCAGTCGTCATGACACTATCCGCGAATTTGCACCCCAAATGATTCCACAGTCCGCTTCCAGACTGTCTTCGGGACTCGTTTTAAGCAATCCTAGGGCGGTCTGCGCTATTGTCTTCGGAATTGTTTGACCATAAACCCAGGAGATAACCTTTCATAGATCTCAAAGTGATAATCCTGCTGATGTTCTCGAAGATAGTTTTCCATCTCATTGTGTAGGGGTTTCCAGGCGTAATTGGCTCCTGCGTACCTCGCGCGTAATATTCAAGCGAAACTCGCTTATGCTCTGTTTCAAGAGCTGCGGCTGCAGACTCGCCTCGCGCCGATTTGGTTTTGAGATCGAAACGCTACCGACCATTTTTCAAACGAGTGTAGTCAGATATGGTGCTTTGCTGAGAAATGGAGCATGCACGTTTGCGAGTGCCAACGTTTGCCGAGGTGGACCGATGTCAGGGTGTCCATCAGATCGTCTCTCGCCTGGCTTGAGAGACCGATTGCGTCCCAAGTGCAATTGCACCTGGCATCACCGGCGAGAGCCAAAGCCACCCACTGGCACATGGTAAGACGTGGGACTGAGGGCTCATCACGCAGCCAATGACTTCTCATTATTCAAGGTCAAGAACACTGCCCAAACCCTGTCAGAATACCGGTTCAATGATTGTGACCACGTGTCCATTGGCTGCGTCAGGCGGCCTAGTTTCGCAGTATTTGAGCCGGCTCTGCACCTTCCACAAGACAGAGACTGCGCACCTGCGCCATCGGGTGCCCTAGAAGAAGCGCAGGTGGGCTGGATTCAGTCACTGCTGTACCCTTCATCGATGGTGATTGGTCAACAGAATGTCAGTGACACGTCTCGATGACAATGAGCAAAGGCAATCTACTGGTCACGAAGCTCTCATGTTCGGAGGGCCAATGAACGGCCCGAACGGACAGAAAATAATTGCAAGAACTCCTCAAACGTCATGCATGTTCGGGGGCCGATTCAGCCTCTGCGAGCAAACATGAGGGGCCGTTTTAGGGGGAAGATCCTGAAGTCACTGCTGTGGCCGGTGGCTTAAGAAGTCTTGTCCTGATTACGCTATCGGCGTGCATGTTCTGGCATCGTTTCACAAAGACCACGGTGGGAGTCAGCAGGTACTTTCTAAAAGGTCACTCCCGGTTTTCCAGCTTCTGGCAGCCTTTGTCGGCCCAAGGTCCCGGCGAACCTGGTCGGGATGCTTAACATGTCACACATCACCCGGAGATATCATGGGTCTCCCAACAGCAACGGTCAATGCTCGCAGTGGTCGGGTGTGCACGTTTATTTCCGCAAACTTGCATGCTCCATTTCTCTGAAAAGCACCATACGCACTCGCGACATATTCACAATCTCTCCGGGCGTAATACACGATGCGGGGGGGGCGGGAGGGATGCATCAGGCAGTGTTCGGAGTGTTGGCCGGTCGCAGACGAGCCGCCCGTTGGAAATGGCACGTCCATCACCAGCGCACACCCACGCGAGCGGCGCACAAGATGCAATCTCGTCCTCCACAGCATGGCCTGACACAGGTCTCACATGCAGTCGGTCGACCCGCCCATGGCGGCCCGTGATTGGAGCGAATGTGGCTTTCAGACAGACACACGTCACCCCACTGGAGTGCAGGAAGACAGGACACAGCGCCGCACGGGGTCGTATGGGGCGTTGACGGCGGTGCTGATGTGGCGACCATGTTGCCAAGTTAGGCGGTCCACCCATCTCAGCGCCTAGTTTCAGCCGCACCACTTTAAATTGCTGTGTCGGTGGCGTTCTGGAGAAAGTGTGCCTCGAAGGGTCGCGCTTGTCTTCTTATGCCCGACGCGACACACCACGGCAGGCATTTGCCAACCCAGCTCTGGTTATCCGTCATAAAGTAAAGTCGAGGAGTGATATTTGACCCACAGGCCGACGGTGCAGATACGCTCGTCCAACAATAACGCTGTCGTATATTTATCAAGCGCACATACGCTTGACGTGTACGTTAACTGCCAGAAAACCGGTCCATTCGCTTCGCTGGAAGTCCGGAGCTTGTTGTGCACATTCGCTGCGCAAGAGCTTTCACGAAAATTGATAAGTCAATCCAAGAGTGCTACGCTTGGAAAACCCTAGGGCGGACCGACTGACTGAGTGCACGGAAGCCTTGCTGCGGCAGAGGACGCGCAATGACTGGAGGAAGACCATTTCGGGTCACACGAGGCGCCCTCTGACCCCCGGTCCGAGACACGCTTGAGTTTGTGGCGCCGAGTTTGTGGCGCCACAAACTCGGCGCCACATGGCACAGGCATTCCGGGACCGCCACATCTGAATTCATTAAATGTGCTCACATGCCGCTTCATTTTCTTTGTAAATGGACGGACTAAATTGCCATACCAGGAGCGACGGGCGGAAGAAGCGCGCCAAGAGGGCCGCGCCCCACCCAGTTCAGGCCTCGCCGTTGGGCTCAGCGGTGGATCACGACACAGTCGTGGTCGTTCATTCCACGACCGTCCCGTTGCTTGACCTCTTCTATATTGTCCCTCATCTGCCGCCCGCCCCCCCTCTCCCGACCTCCAACGCACACATTTACCTATCCCCACCATCCACATGGACTCGGAGGAAGAGGTGTTCATGATGAACGTGCACCTAGCAGGGGTCGACGCTGCCTCCGCGCACCGCGCCAAAAAGAATGGCAGACAGGAGTACTGCACGCAGCGCTGGCGGGGGTTGTCGTAGACACGGGGCGGCATGTGCCGTACCCAATTGGAAACACCCGCACAATGGCGCGGAAGCTTCATTCAGAGCCGCTCCGTGGCGCCCGATAAATATCCTCTCCCACGCATTTCTTCGCTTAAAAGCCGGCGTTGACATTGAATTCTTGTCGATTGTGCCCTGGAGCAGACCAGGTGGTGTGGCGCCACATGGCTTTCGGGAATAGCCCGGCAGGCCACACTCCAAGTTTGTGGCGCGGTCTGGTGAATGAACGGCCCAATCAGACTTGGGCATGTGCGCCACAACCTCGGCACGATGAACTCAGAAGGTGTTTCGGACCGGGTGTGACCCACCACAGTGTGTGACGACCTCCCCTCAACGCGGTCCGCCAAGGAGATTCGCTCAAGAACCGACCTTCCCCGGTCAAAAATTTAAAAACATGCCCCTGAGAGCGCACAAACGCATCTTCGTCTTAACTACGGTTAACTGCTTCGACCGAGTGCAGAAGTAATCGTCATTTCCAGCCTGTACAGCGCACTCGACCGCGTTCTTGACCCCGTGGAGAGGTCAACCACACCAGTTCAGAGAGTTCCTTCCTGAAAAGAGCCCACGGATAATATCTTTGTTTCGAAACATTCAGCTTCCGATCAGCACATGGCACGAAAGCCAGCCTTGTCAGCGTTTCGATTGGTTTGCAGAACATGAACGGAGTTCAACCTGGTTCACTTGAACGGTGGAGCGTTCAGGCTGCAGCTAACAATGTGAAGAGCGTACTTGGCACACGTGGTACTCATTATGCCACGATTGTCAGTACTTGACGGTGTGCAGCAGCAGTCTTTGAGCTCGCTGTGAGGCCCTTTCGCAGCATGTTTCGCTGTTCCGCGGGGCCCGCAGAACCGGGGTGAATTACCTGCGAAAGAACATGCGGGCACCGGACAGACCGTCACTGCATTTATGAGGCACGCGAGCCAAGTACATTTCCAGTGCGATTCAATTGATTCTCAATACTGGCGGGCACGTTCGTGGTGGCCACCTTCTTTACAGAAACTCGCACCGCGATTTACCCTCCCATTTGGCAGACTGACGCTGCGGCGCACGTCACTATCGCGTCTGCGGCCGGATCTCGCGGGTGTGGAATTTTTGCTGTTCCACCCCTGTCGTAAACACCCTTTCTACTCTTGAGGACGTACATTCGTTCCACAAAAAACCTAGCACTCCGGCGGGATCAATAGTGCCCTCTGTATCGGTTTTCTCTCTTAAGTCCGGACAGGAAATTAACAACCCCTGGGGCCCAAAAGAGGGAGGCCCAGAAGGAACCGGCAAGGGAGAAAGTGCAGTCCACTCCCGTCCCGAAGAGGGGGACAAAGGTATTACGGCAGAGACCCGAGGGAGAAAGAGACCCAAAGCACGGTTGGTTTTTCTTCGGGAGACGAGGGGGCGGTCGAGACCTCCCCTTAGAGCATTCCCACCAATGTCGGGCCAACGCCATATTGGGCACACGTTGCAGAAACGTGTCTCAAATTCGCCGTTGGCCAGATCTCAGGGCGGGTAACAGTGTCGAACGTGCACGCGGCGTTGCCAACGGAGGTCAAGCGAGTTAAAACGCGATTGTACTTGCGTCCGAATCGGGGTCGGAGCCTTTGGCCCCGGGGCCAACGAGTTGCCAACGGAGCCTCCGTTGGCAACTTGTTGGCCCTGGGGCCAACGGGTCCTGTGCTCTGATTGGTCCATCGCAGTTTCACGGGGTTAAGTGAGTGACATGTGGCGGTTCATACTGTCCTCAGATTGCCCAATTTATCATATTTTTGTTTCGACTGCTACCCACGGATGGAATATGATACCTCTCGGAACTGGACGGCCGCGTGACAGCTCGGCCCCGGGGCCCCGATCGTTGGAGTGGGTCACGTATCTTTCGTGCGGTGGCGCGTGGCCGAACGCGCTTGCGGACTCGTCGGACACGCGGCGCGATCACACAGACACTGCTAAAACAAGTGGATCGGAGCGCTCGAGCGGGCACACGAGGCGGGGCCGGGCCACGGCCCCGCGCCCGGTCGCCATACGGGCGCACCTGCGGCCACGTATTGAGTTTAGCAGAACCCCCCCACCGTTGACAGCAACCCAGGGCACCCCTGACAACCGCCACACCCCCACGGCCACCCGCAGGCCACACAGCACAGACGCCTGGGCCACAAATCACCCCCTCTCGACAACCCACCGCCGCTCCCC
>Ga0209186_1001185_pt1 | contig 19721 bp, 15 predicted proteins | sample SidtaG_FD_187426 | JGI IMG/M metagenome (GOLD analysis project Ga0209186, IMG submission 187426) | Marine algal microbial communities from Sidmouth, United Kingdom - Sidmouth_Male2 metaG (SPAdes) (version 2) | ecosystem: Host-associated > Algae > Red algae > Unclassified | place: Sidmouth...
AATAATCTAAAATTATTCAGCTGTAAGCTAAAGAAATGGAATATTTACCAGAATATTTGTGCTAACAATTTCTTATTAAAAGATTGATAGTCAACGATTATTGTCTTTTCGTTCAGAAACTACATACGAGTATTCTTTTTTACACTTTCAGTGTTAGCGGCGCGAGACCAAGCGATAGCGGAAATCAAAAATATGTGATCCTTATTGGATCAGAGTGTATTTCTTGATTCTTTTGATTAGAAATGATGATTATTGTAAGAAGATATCCTGAAGATCTTTTAGTAATTGAAGTGTTTGTGGGTGGATTGTTGAATAGAAGAGCATCTAAATTTATTCTTATCGATTCCAAAATACGTACTGAAAAAATTAAGTGTTTTCAAATCTAAATCTCTAATCATCAAAATTTCTTGCTTGATTAATTTAATTCCGTAGAATTCTTTAATAGTACTCCATTCTCTTAGAGATCCTTTCTGAATAACTCTTTGAATAACAAAACGAGTGTTCTTCTTGAAATCAAGTGAATTCAAGTCAATATCCCAAAACAAATAGTTAGGTAAATTGATATTTTTACATAAATTTGAATATCTCATTAATGGAAAGATAAGTGAAATTCAATGTCAATTCAAGATAAAAATGTAAAGTTAATAAAAGACCTACCCAATAAAAAAAAACCTAAACGCTTGTATTATCAGAGATGATAAGGGAACAAGCATTTAGATTCTCGGTTCATTTCTTAGTTTTCTAAGAAATTTTTAAATTGTTGACCTTCCTTTTCAGGTAGTTAATTAGCCTTTATCGTCAACAATTTGGGTGTACATTGGGTCTCGCTAACGCTGCAATCTAGTTTAATAATTCGTAAATTCCGGCAATACCCTGGCCACCACCTACACAGGCAGTTACCATACCGTATTTTTGTTTTCTTCTTCTCATTTCATGGAACAGTTGGGTACTTAGTTTTGCACCAGTACAGCCTAGGGGATGTCCTAAAGCAACAGCACCACCATTGACGTTTACAACATCAGGATTTAGGTGTGCTTCCTGAATGACAGCCAATGCTTGCGCTGCAAATGCTTCATTCAATTCGATCTGCTCAATATCTTGTAGTTTAAGACCTGCTTGTTGCAATGCTTTTGGAATTGCAGCACAGGGCCCGATTCCCATTGTAATTGGTTCAACACCTGCAACAGCGCAGCTCACCATTCTTGCGATTGGCTCTAAACCCAGTTCTTTCACCTTCGCTTCGCTCATTACCAGTACAAAAGATGCACCGTCTGAGGTCTGTGAAGAGTTGCCAGCAGTTACGGAACCTCCTTGTGCAAACACCGCGCGTAGTTTATTGAGTCCTTCTATTGTTGTGCTTCTACGAATGCCTTCGTCAGTATCTACAGTGAATTCACGTTCTTTTCGCTCATCATTTTCAAGATAGACTTCTTTCACTTTTACAGGAACGATTTCATCTTTGAATAACCCACTATCGATTGCATTAATCGCTTTTTGATGCGAGTTGTAGGCAAATTCGTCTTGTGCCTGTCTGTCGATTTTATATTTATTTGCCACCGCTTCAGCAGTGATTCCCATTCCTACGATATAATCAGGATTGGCGACTGCAGTGTTGTAATTAGGTGCTAGCTTGTAGCCAGTCATTGGAATCATGCTCATGCTTTCTGTTCCTCCAGCGATGTAGATTTCACCCATACCAGCTGCTATCTTACCAACAGCGATAGAGATCGTTTCTAACCCAGAAGCACAATATCTGTTGACAGTCATTCCTGGAACTGGTTTGCCGATCGCCTGTAATGCAATCTGCCGACCGATCTGTAGTCCTTGTTCGCCTTCAGGGTTGGCACAACCAACGATTATATCATCAACCAGATTAGGGTCAAGTTCTGGCGTAGATTGAACCAGATGCTTAATCACCTCAGTCGCCAAATCATCGGAGCGGGTAAATCTGAATCCTCCCTTCTTGGATTTGCCAACTGCAGTGCGGAAAGCTTTAACTATATATGCATTCATTTTTCTTATTTTTAATTGTCGATAAAAATTAGTTTCTAAGCGGCTTATTAGTACTCAACATGTGTGAGATCCGCTCTAGTGTTTTCGGCTCAGCTACCAAGCTTAAAAACGCTTCACGCTCAATATCAAGCAGGTATTGCTCAGATACTGTTTGCTGTTCACTTAGATCGCCACCACATAATACATAAGCTACTTTCTTAGCAATTTTGATATCGTGATCACTAGCGTATTTTCCAAATTTCAGACTTGCAGCGGCTGCGTACAATGCTCCTAGTCCATTTCTACCCAATACGTGGATATCATCTTTTGGTGCTGGTTGTGTATAGCCTTCGCTTAATGCTAGTACTTCTAACTTGGCTTCAGAAAGTGTTCTGCTAGTATTGACTGATACTTTGTCAATACCAGGTCGCAAATATCCTTTATCGTAGGCTTCGTAAGCGGATGTCGCTACAGATGCCATCGCAATAGTTTTGAATTTTTCAAGAATGGTAGGTATTTGAACATCTCCTTCGAAGAAACTATCAGAAGCGCGAAGTGCAAACTCTTTTGTTCCACCACCGCCTGGTAACAATCCAACCCCAACTTCTACTAAACCAATGTAAGACTCAGCAGAAGCAATGACTGCATCTGAGTGCATGGCTAATTCGCAGCCACCACCAAATACAAATCCTTGAGTGGCGACTACCACAGGAATAGATGAGTATCGTGCTCTCATTGTAGTATCCTGGAATGTTTTAACAGCCACGTTAAGGTCATCGAAATCACCACCCATAGCCATCATTCCAATCATTGCCAAGTTGGCGCCTACTGAGAAGTTAGTACCATTGTTTCCAATGACAAGTCCTTTCCAGCCTTCTTCTTCGGCAATTTCTATTGCTTTATTTAACCCTTCTAATACGCCACCACCAATAGAGTTCATTTTACTTGTAAACTCAAGGCACAACACGCCATCGCCTAAGTCATGCAGATTGGATTCACTATTTTTCCAAACCAATGGTTTAGGGTTGTTAGCTAGAATAATGAAGTTTTCTGCTCCTGGAACGGCTTTGTACTCTTTTGTAGAAATGTCGTAGTAGTTTTGAATACCACCTTCAGTTTTGTAGAAAGTCTCGTTACCCGCAGCTACAAAGTCTTTTACCCATTGACCAATTTTATAGCCACCTTCTTCTGCTAATTTTATTCCTTTTTCTACTCCGATGATATCCCAATATTGGAATGGACCGACTTCCCAAGCGAAACCTGCTCTGATGGCATCATCTATGCTATACAGATCATCTGCGATTTCTGGTATTCTGTTCGAAACGTAGGAGAATAAGCCTAAGAGTGATTCACGGATCAATTGTCCACCTTTGTCTTCTGCGTCAAACAACGACTGTATACGTTTTGGTAACAATTCAATGTCTCTTGCTGCACCAAGACTAGGTAGTCTTACTTTTCTCTTCTCTACATATTCTAATGTTTCCAGATCGAAAGCAAATACTTGACGCTTGCCGTCGGCGTCTTTTTTACTTTTGTAGAATCCTTGTTTAGATTTATTTCCGTACCACTTATTTTCAAGTAACTTTTCTAGGTAAGGAGGAATGACTAATGCACTCGCTTGCTCATCGTCAGGGCAGTTGTCCGCAATACCTTTGATTACTTTTACGGCAGTGTCGAGTCCTACTAAATCTGCTAGACGAAAAGTTCCTGTTTTAGGACGTCCTAGTGCTGGTCCAGTTAACTTATCCACTTCTTCGATGGTCAACCCTAATTTTGTGGTCAACTGGAAGATTTTGGACATGGCGTATACTCCAACTCTGTTGGCGATAAACGCTGGTGTGTCTTTACAGAGTACGGTTTGCTTTCCTAAGTACTGATCACCATAATGCATAAAGAAATCGATCATGCTTTGATCGGTTTTCGGCTGCGGGATGACTTCTAGTAACCTTAGGTATCGTGGCGGATTGAAAAAGTGGGTGCCACAGAAGTTCTTCACAAAGTCCTCACTTCTGCCTTCTGTCATTAGGTTGATAGGGATACCAGAGGTATTTGAGGTAACGTAAGACCCTTTCTTTCTAAATTTGTCGACCTTTTCGAAGATCTGTTTTTTGATATCTAATCGCTCTATCACGACTTCAATGATCCAATCACAGTCCTCAATTTTTTCGAAATCGTCGTCGAAGTTACCGGTGGTAATTCTGGATGCGAATTTTTTATTGTAAATCGGATTTAATTTGGCTTTGAGAGCAGCTTTAAGTGCACCATCCACCAATCTATTACGCTGTGCCCTGCTTTTTCGTTCTTCATCTGTGATATCGAAGGGTACGATGTCTAACAACAATACTTCAAGACCTATATTAGCAAAGTGGCAGGCAATCCCGGAGCCCATTACGCCAGATCCGAGAACGGCTACTTTCTTAATTTTTTTACTCATAATGCGTTTGAATTTTCCTTTGAAATATTTGAAAACTAAATTGTTTTTTCAAGTACCAAAGTTATAAAAATTGCCTTGGCTTTCCAATTAAAACGTCTCCAAATTCGACTGCAAAGCTAATTTTTTTTTTCATATAATTCGTTTTTTAAACGCCATTCTATGAAAATTGTTCGACTATGTTGTCGAGCAGACAAATATTATATGGTTAAAACTTGAAAATCGGAAGAATATTTAGGCTTAGTGATTAGTGTTTAGTGTTTAATGCTTACGTAGGGACGTTTTTATAGTGAATAATTGACCATAATATTTTAGCAAAATGAATAGGGAAGATGTTATTCATCTTGTGGGGGCCGTACCATGTTAAGTGTTACCATTCGATGAGAAACGGTTGAGGACAGTGATTAGTAGGGTGTCGCTCCTAAGGAGCTTGGTTTCGTGTTGTTGGGTTTGTACTACCTGCCTGCTGCGCAACGGAAGGCAGATAGCGCAGGTGTAAACCGTGTAAACCTTGGGTAATAGAAAGCCAAAAAAAACAAAGCGCCGTGTGACACCTTTAGCTAACTGGATTAAAATAGAGATTATTGAACAGTTTGTTTTAGGTCGAAATACAATTGGGAGGGTGCAGCGCACTTTTTCTGCAAGCAGTGATAAGTGTTTTTACAAAATAGGTACGGTGCTCTGCACTTTTTGAGTGTTGAGATTTTAGTGGTTTTACAGGGTACTGCTTGATGTTATACTTTATGTGGATGTTTAAAGCTAACAGACGTTTGACTAGTTGCCAATCTAAATGGATTGGGATGCGGGAAAAGGATGGAAAGTGTTGTTTGAACATAGCAGAGGGTTGCCTTGTTTTAAGGCTAGCGATGAGAGTGCTGGACAGCCTGGTGGTGAATGAGCGTTTAGCCTTGGTGTATAGGAGAGAATGAGGCATTTCCCCATTGTAGAAAAGAACTGATTTGACTAATAAAACATACTTTTTCGGTTGGTTCATTCATAATTATTAAATTTGCGGCTAATTAAATGTATTCATGCAAATTCATCGTGATTTAACAACGTTACCGACTTTTAAGAATGCCGTGGTTACCATTGGGTCATTTGATGGTGTACATGCGGGGCATCAGGAGATTTTGAAGCGCGTCAATTCGCTTGCTAAGGAGATTGGAGGCGAGAGTATTTTGATTACTTTTCATCCGCATCCAAGGCATGTGGTTTATCCAGATGATACGTCGCTGAAGCTGCTAACTACAGTGGAAGAGAAGGCTGCGTTGCTAGAAAAGTATGGATTGAATCATATGGTGGTCGTGAATTTTACCATGGCGTTTTCAAGGCAATCGCCAGATGAATACATCAAGAATTTCCTGATTGAGAAATTTCAACCGAAGAAAATTGTAATAGGTTATGACCATAAATTTGGGAATAAACGGTCTGGAGATATTGAATATCTAAAGCGATTTGAGGAAGAATTTGGTTATTCAGTTCAGGAAATCAGCAAGCAAGCGATAGAGGATATTGCGATTAGCTCTACAAAAGTGCGACGACATCTGCTAGATGGGAATATTGAAAATGCCACTGCGCTGCTAAACCATAGGTTTATACTGACCGGAACTGTGGTGAAAGGAAAGCAAATTGGAACGGAAATAGGGTTTCCGACTGCGAATATTGAAGTTTTCGCCCCTCACAAATTGATTCCAGCAGTTGGGATTTATGCGGTCTTAGTGGTCGTGAAAGGCACAAGTTACAAGGGAATGTTGTATATCGGAAAATCATTAGACAATGAAAAGCAGACGATTGAAGTGAATATTTTCGATTTTGAGGCTGATATCTATGAACAAGAAATTCAATTGGAGTTTGTAGCATTTATGCGAGAAGATTTAAGGTTTCACAATATGGAGGAATTGCGGTTTCAGCTAGAAAAGGATAGGAGAGTCGTCCGATTTCTATTTAAAGATAAAAATCTATTAGATGACTGATCCTACGGTAGCCATCGTCATCTTAAACTACAACGGGAAATCGTTTTTAGAACAATTCCTACCTTCTGTTTTGGCAACAGACTACTCAAATGCAACGATTTATGTAGCAGATAATGGTTCGAAAGACGATTCTCTTGCATTTGTACATCAACAATTTCCTAGTGTTAAAACGCTTGATCTGAAGGAGAATTGGGGGTTTGCAGAAGGGTATAACAAGGCGTTGAAACAAATCACTTCAGACTATTACGTATTGTTAAATTCGGATGTGGAGGTCACCCCAAACTGGGTACGTCCGATCATCGAATTGCTAGCGGCTGATGAGACTATTGCAGCTGCGCAACCGGTGCTCCGTATGCATGCCAACAAGGAGTTGTTTGAATATGCGGGTGCTGCAGGTGGTTGGTTGGATATGCTAGGATATCCCTTTTGCAGAGGAAGGATTTTTGATGCCTTGGAAGAAGATAAAGGGCAATACAACGATACTGCTGAGGTGTTTTGGGCAAGTGGCGCGGCACTGTTTGTGAAGGCTGAGTTATATCATAAAGTAGGCGGATTAGATGGTGATTTCTTTGCACACATGGAGGAAATTGACTTGTGTTGGCGCTTGAAGCGGCTAGGGTATAAGGTAATGGTTTGCCCGGAATCTGTGGTGTATCATGTAGGAGGTGGAACGTTACCGAAGTCGAACCCTCGTAAGACGTATCTTAATTTTAGAAACAGTTTAACCATGCTCGCCAAGAATGAATCTGCGGGTAAATTACTTTGGTTGCTACCAACACGTCTAATATTGGATGGTGTAGCAGGATTAAAGTTTTTGAAGGAGGGGCAACTGAAAAATTTTTGGGCAATTATCCATGCGCATTTCGGTTTTTATAAAAGATTCTTGAAAACGATGAAAAAACGTCGTATATTTAAACAAGCACTTGAAAACCATCGTGTTGGAGAAGAGAATAAGACTGGATTGTTGCCGCAAAGTATTTTGGTACAACATTTCTTAAAAGGGAAGCAACACTTTAGCGATCTACTATGAGCCACTACATTTTGTAGAACCTCCGGAGACACCAAACCGGATAAAAATTGATTTATATGTGGGATTCGTTTGATATATTAATGCAGCAGTCTAACCCTGCACTGTATGCTATTCCGATTTATTTTGTACTGCTTATCGTGGAGATTTACGTAAGTTACAGGGATCGGCTTGATTTGTATGAAGTGAAGGATACTGCGGCAAGCTTGTCCTTGGCTATGGGCTCAATTTTTACGGATGTGTTGGCCAAGACTGTTTGGTTATATCTGTTTGTTATCGCCTACGAATTTCGGTTGTTTGATGATCTATTGACGTTTCACTGGTGGGCTTGGATCTTATTGTTCTTTGCGGATGATCTTTCCTTTTACTGTCATCATAGGACGTCGCATTCTGTTCGACTATTGTGGGCTGCCCATGTCAATCATCACAGTTCTAAGCGCTATCATTTTGCGACGGCGTTGCGGCAGAGTGTTACGGAGATGTTTTACAAGTATTTCTTTTATATCTGGTTGGCGTTACTCGGATTTCATCCGTTTATGATCATTACAATGGTTGCCTTGAGTCTGATTTATCAATTTTGGATTCATACACAGACGATTGGTAAGTTACCTGCCTGGATCGAATATGTATTTAACACGCCGTCTCACCATCGGGTACACCACGCGTCTAATATCGAGTATTTGGATAAGAACCATGGCGGTATACTGATTATCTGGGATCGGATGTTCGGTACATTTATGGAGGAGCGTGACGATATACCTGTTGTCTATGGTCTGGTGTCGGATATCGATACGCACAATCCTGTTCACATTGCGACGCATGAGTATGTTAGTATTTGGAAGGATGTCTGGTGGGCACCGACTTATTTGGACAAACTCAAGTATGTTTTTTATCCACCTGGCTGGAGTCATGATGGCAGTAAACTAACTACTGAGGAAATGAGGGAGAAGGATAGTGATTAGTGGTTAGTGTTTAGTGAATAATTATTGACGCCAATAACGAAAATCTCTAGTCTGTATTCATCAACTTATCATTCTACAATCCTTACGTGAATCATTAACCATTAATAACTAATCATCAACTTAATCTTGATACTTTTTTTCCTTTTTGATTTCTTTTAAAAACTTCTTGATATCAAATATAGACTTTGAAAAAGGATGTGATTTGAGATATTCTTGCATTTCTTTTTTAGGAAGATTGTAATATTTGAGACAACGTTCAACGGCATTAGCAAAATAGGTTTTTCTTGGTTTTATTAGAATTTCGTAACCTAGATACTGAAGTTTGTAGTTGTTTTCAGGAGTTACCTCAAGTTGATCAAGGCTTTTGTTCCATTCGGATTGAATAATTTTACTAGAATGCTTGGTTTTTAAATATTCCAGTACAGCAGCAATATGGTATCTGAATCCTGCACCATCAGCCCCAGCAGAAAGTATAGAGGAAAGCCCAAATTCAATGGCCTCATACTCTTCGTCTAATCTTAATAAGAATTGATATTTTAGCCTACTTATATAGGCATCATGTTTATATACATTTGTACAACTTCCTGGAAATCCATAATACGGGTATTTGTCAAAAGCATCATTTAGATAACTTAACGCCAAAGAATCCTCGCTGAATGACTCTTCTATACTGAACAATCTAAGAGAAGCTTTGTGCTTGAAATTTGTCATCGGATCTATGAGAGAGTTAGTGTCCAATGAATCATTTAAAGGTGAATTTATAATTTTTTTTAACCAAGGATAAGCTTTTTTACTTCTATTGGAGTAATAAATGTGAGAGACGTTACCCATTGCTATTTGAGTATACGGATTGATATTACCTTTTTCGACCTCAGCAGAGAGTTCTAAATACAATGTCAATGCGGAATCTACCTTAGACTGATTGTATAAAGATTCAGCTTTTCTAAACTTAATAGAATCAAGGTTTTGGGAATGTAAGGTATTGTCTAGAAAAAATAAAATTAGGAGCCAAAGAAATAAATGTTTCATATCGTTTTATTTGTTGATGCGGGCAAATATAGCTCAATCATCAAAAATTAGATCAATTTCTTCTTGATATTTCTTAATGGCTGGGTTGATAATTTCTCTTTTCGCTGCTTCTATTCCTTTTAGTGGTGCAATTCCGAACTCGGCCTGAATCCATGCTTTATAAGCCTCGTTTCCTCCGTCTTCATACTCACCATCATCAGCAAATAAGTCGAAGCTACTGTAGTCGAAGGTGCTGACGTAGGGTTGTACTGAGTTTAGAGTCCAAAAGCGCATTAAGCCGAAGATATTGTTGGCTAAGATCACGGTTCCGCCTTCATCGCCTAGCACTAGTACTGGCCACTCGTCACAGTTTTTTGCGCCTGGCGTTTTATAAAAGGCATAAGCACTACCAGAATGGGTGGCTTGGCCAAAAATCAGGAATCGGTTTTCGTACTGTTCTAGTACTTTTGGGTCTTCTGATAACCAATATTTTAAATCGTCCTTTCTGGATGCTGTCAACTCCATTCCTTCAGAAATCCACATCTTTTCTTTTAAAGACTTTTGTACTAGTTTTTTAATCGTTTCGGTGCATTCTTCTTCAGAAAATAAGTCTAGAAAATCGTTCATTTTAAGCGTTATATGCGTTTTGATTCTTATTTAAATTCAAAATTAAAAATTTGATTGTTTTATTAAAATAATACGCATTATTTTTTACTACGCAAATAGATTGCGTACTAGGTGTTCATCTTTGAATTGTAATTAAAACACAGACTAAAACATCTTGAAAGGTCAAGGCAAAGTTACTTCAATTTTTTTTCCAGAAAACTACTTTATCAATTACCTAAGGAACGATGAACCAACTTATACCGCAGAAATGTTATAAGTTATTGTTTTACCGTTCCTAAGATGAATTTTATACCGGTTTTAAACAAAAATGAACACTTCGGGAACTTTAATCAATGGATTGTGGTTCTTAGAACTTTAAACCCTGAATATGCATTAGATGTTGAGCGAAACGGCTAAGTGTTTGGTCTTGAGTGAATACGCAGGATTTTGACACGCAGTCGATATGGATATCGTCGAGTATCAAAATTTGAGTAATTCGCTCATGGACAATCAATTAACCGTTGTAGCCAATTTCTAATACATAATCAGGGTTCAAGAAATGATACTAAGGTCAAGTTTAGGTTACTTCAAATTTTTATGAAAAAAAACACCTAAACAATTACCTGATTTTACGAAGCAGTAGCTCAAGGGTAGAGCACAATGCTAAACAGCATTTAAATTATCTGCATAAGGTCAATAGACGCTTACTTCAACGGGACATTGGGGTTGTAGGTTCGAGTCCTGCCTGCTTCACATATAACCCAGATTTGCCATTAGAAATTGGCTATAACTCGCAATTAATTGGTTCTGACCAATTTGCTCGCATTTTGATACTCGACGATATCCACATCGACTGCGTGTCAAAACACTGCGCGAATTGCTCAGAACCAATCACTTGCAAGTTCTATCTCAAAGTCTAATGACAATTCTAGGTTTAATCGGTCAATGCGTACTTACTTCTGCAGGTTCGAGTCCTGTTCTCCCCCATGGGGAGATCAATTGGTTACAGTACGCCAATTACCGATTTTTGATTTACGAAGGTCAATTATAACTTACTTCACTGGCGTAAGCCAATAGACTGTTAATCTAAAAATAGTTATAAGATTACCTTCTTTTTATTGAAAACCCGGATTATGTAATGGAAACATCATTCAGGTTAAATTTTAAGATCATGACAACACAGACAAAAGCAACGACAACTGAAATGAACAAGGGTTTAATGAAAGTAGCCATCAGACAAAAGGCGCTTTTCATTCCACAAGAGTGGATCACAACAACCGATCCTCAGCCAGTCAGTCAGACTACGCTACAGCTTTTAGCAAAATGTAAGCAATTAGGCTTCTCGTTTTCGGAAAACCTATTGCATGTATTGAATGCTGTCAGTCCTAGGCATAAACTGGTGATTTTCGACTTGATTAAAGAGATCATGGGCATCAAGAAAAACTGGACACCGTTGGTTAAACAATGGGATATCCCAACAGGAGAATCGTTTCAAGATCACGTGATGACATATGTCGCCAATCTATTTCGGTTTCAGAAAGGGACGACTTTGGCCTGTGGTCACTTGATTCCTCCTGGTACATTTCCACTGGAACGTTACAACGGTTGTCCGTTTTGTGGAACGCCTTTCGAGTTCGAGAAATTAGACTATAAGTCAAGCAGTAACAAGCTGAAGACATTGGAATTGTGGACTGAGGCAGACTTGGAAAATTTCCTTAAAGCGTTATTGGAATCACCAGTAGCACTGGATGCCACACAAATCGAAAGTCTAAAGACATTAGTCAAGCGTTTTGGGTTGGTCTCTACCAATTTCAAGATGAAGGAAACTACGATGATCGCAATCGACGCTTTAGTCCAAGCAGAGAAAAGCGAGGAAGCAGGGCAGTTGTTTAAAACGCCTAAGGATATCCTTCGATACATCTGGTACAAGCAAACAGGTTTATTGCAATTGGTGAAGCCTAAAGTATTGATCAACCGTATTGAGAAAAACACGCGACACGTTGGTTTTGCTACGTCAAACAGTGCACAGACAAAACTGTCTAAGATCAATGAACTGAAGCTGAAGTTTTCAAGAGCAGAGTGCCGACAATACGCTTCCTGGATCAACAGTCTGGATATGGCGATTGACAAGCAATGTGAAGTCATGCATCCTAACAGAGGCATGTGGGTGCGTGTTATCCGTGCATTGCGTTTGGCAGAGTATAGCAAACGCAAGGGCTACGAGCAATTAGCAACTTTGATGGACATGTTTTACAATGAAAAATACACCGTTTGGCAAGGAACTGTCAACAACTTAAGACTAAAGATGAAGGCAGAACCAACTTTCCGTGTATTGAAGCAACGTCCAGGACTATTTGCTCGCTCACTGTTCTCTTCAATGCTTTGGTTTGGACCAGAACTAGCGATCGAACATTTCAAAGAGGTGATGTATGATTTGCCTCCACGATTGGTCTATACGTTGAATATGTATGCTGCAAACTACTTCCAAAAGGGTGGCTTGAGAACAGTCAAACCTTTAGGCGGTGTCAGCAAGAGTATTCCTCGAAATCAATTGACGGAGTTGTATGATGACAAGGACCTTAAAGCGATGCAAGAGATGGTCAAAGCACTAAGTATGGATGTGATTCGTGCTAGATTTGCTGCACAGGAAAACACTAACAAAACGGTGTTTATTGATGAAGGCTTGTTCAAATTACCAATTGCGATTGGTGATCGAAGTGAGCAGATTCAGGACTTGCCTGCTGCATTACCTGGTACGCGCTTTCCAGTGGAAGGTGATACGGTACGATTGTTTTTGCAATGGGGCGAAGGGCTACCTGCACAGCACTTGGATATGGATTTGAGTTGCAAATTGGCGTATGACAACGGTCAAACTAAGATTTGCTCTTATGCTAATTTGAGAACTATTGGCTGCAAGCACAGTGGAGATATCCAACGCATTCCTGCTATGGTCGGAACTGCAGAATACATCGATGTGAATGTGGAGGAACTGAAGGAGGCTGGTGTTCGCTATGTGAGCTTCACTTGCAATGCTTACTCTAGCGGAAGCTTGTCACCTAATCTGATTGTGGGCTGGATGAATAGTGCCAACAAGATGAGAATCTATAGAAAAGGTGTAGCCTACAATCCTGCTGATGTACAACATATGCTACGCATCAAGCAAAGCCTTAACAAGGGATTATTGTTTGGCGTGTTAGATGTGTACGCAAGAGAAGTGGTTTGGATGGAAATGCCATTCGGCGGTCAGATCGTTCAGAACCTTGACACTGATGGCGTAGAGAGTTTACTAGGAAAACTGGATGCCAAGCTCAAAATCGGTGATCTGTTAGCACTACGTGCTGAGATTCAAGGATTGGAGCGTGTGGCTGATGCGGAATTGGCGGATGAGGCGTATGCTTTAGAGTGGGCGCTGCAAACGGATGAAGTTAATGCGTTGCTACTGGAATAGGTAGTAATGACATCTTACTGAAAACGGTGGTCTGTGTACGGATCACCGTTTTTTTTGAAATAAGAAGTTTGAGTACTGAAAGTACGGCATCTGTCAGTGCTCAAACTTAATAATCTTTTAAACTTCCTATCAATACAAAAAAGCTACTCCATTAAAGAATGGAATAGCCCTTGTTTTGATTGGAATATGTCTTTTTCTTGCGTCCCAAATTCGGAGATTAATAAACCGTCATCCTAGTCGATACCACAAAATCTTTCCACCAAACCCATAAATCATCAGAGTTGTCAGTCTTCCAACCTGGATAGCAATACGCCCAAGTCGCATTGGTGTCATTAGGATCTTGTGCCCATCCGTATCCTACATACATATGAGAGTTGGCTCCTACAAGGACTGGTTCCCTTCTGTTTGCGATGCCTTCTGTCACAATATTTGCGAGCGTGGAGTTGTTACCCCAGTAAGAATGATAAGAGTAACCATAACTTTTGAAGGTCGCATATCGGTATCCTTTATAGGCATTGCTAGTTTTAGTCCAGCCACCACCATTCTTGCAGTAGGTTCCTTGCTGTGTGTACGTATACATTTGAACTGGATCTACTGAAGCTCTTCTGGCGTTCGTGTTTCTATACAGCGGACTTGTTTCTCCAGTACTTGTTGTTGGAATCAATCGAGTCTTGCCACGGTTACGGTCAAACCATCCATAGAGATTTGCCCAAGCATTGTTGTTACATCCAGCCCAACAAGCAGTAGTGTTGGAGCTTGTATTTGCTGGAATCTGAGTATAGTAACACTGACTTCCACCCGTCCAGCGATAGCTATACGCTACTCTTGAGGCACCTGGAGCAATCAGTGATGCTGTCATTTCTCTTGCTGCCTGAGCTCTTTTGACTGAAAAATAGTGTTGTGCGAAGTTATTTTTTAAGTCTTCATAGTCTTGAATGCTAAAATAGTCAACGCCTTCTTCCAATTCTAGTGTAGTCTCATTTTCTGGTCCATTCTCTGAATTGACTTCTTGTGATTTAGTGGATTCTGGATTGAAAATTACTTTTGGGAAGGCACCATATTCTGCTACCTTTTGGCTGTTATCTTCTCTTGCGAAATAACTGGCTCCAAATCGGTAAACCTTAGTATCTATGCTAGTTTTTCCTAGCATATGAGAGGAGTACGGAGTTCCTAAAGAGAAATTGACTAATGGCAAATCTTTGTCGGTGGTACTTGTCAACAACCATCCTTTTATCGTCTTATCGTCTTCTGTAAACCATACTTCGTAGTACGCCACGCCTTCGATACCGTAAGCATAAATCGGTTGAATTTTGGCGGGCATTTTATTGTCAAATTCCTTCGCTTGGCCGTACTTGACAAAAAACGCATTGGTTACTTGGATCAGTTTATCTTTATGCTGACTTTCAAGTTGGTGTTTTGCGAAGTACTCCTTACTCAGTGCTTCAATCGTTTTTCCTTTGTGATTCGCAGTCACTGTTTCCAGTTGTTGTTCGTTCACTTCAACGGTAGGAATAATTTGATCATTTTCTTTTGAACAGGCGCTAAAGAATACTCCAATAGCTAGCAACAGCATAAAGTTGATAATAACTTTTTTCATTGTTTATAATTCTAGTGTCAACGAATAATCTCGTTTGTAGACTTTATCCAGATTTATGTATAGGTGTTACAGCTATTGAATGTTTTTTTTATAAATGTGTTTAAATGGTGTATAGATTTCTTTTTGTCTGTGTTTAAAAAACACCTACAATACATAAGTCCGGGTGAATATTAGTGTGGATTTGGCGTTGTGTTACAAGTCTAAAAACACCACTAGTTGTTGCTGATAAGTAGGTATAGGACTTGTTAATGAGAACCTCATTCATTAGCCTTGATAATAATAAAATTATTTTTCGGGGCTGCCCTTCCATTCGGTTAACACCTCATTTCACGTCGGGTCTTCCGGCACTCTCTGCGTTCAAACAACACCTCCAACCCCTCAGCCAATCCGTAGCAATATCGGTAAGTAAGGTTTATGTTGATTGGTTTCAACAGACACATGCTCTCTTGTAACAAATAGTGACGGCTTCGACTAAAAAAATCTTGAAAAATCTTGGTCCGACCTTCGATGGTCTGACATTTCGGGTTTGATCAAAAGAGACTTTTCGGAGTGGCTCATTATCAATAATTAATTGACTAACAGCAACCACCTCCAGGTGTACAGCTATTGGACTGCACTACTAAGTCCGAAAGATCGACATTGGCTTTTTGCGGGACTTCACATTTGTCTGGAGCCAAGCAATCTGTCATCTTGGTGGTCAATACAAAAGCATTACCGTTATATTCTAAACCGTATTTACCGATTGTAGTAGATTGGTATTCGACCTCAATTTCAAAATCCTGAATCCCTAGTTTATTTTCCGAAAGGGTAATGATATCCAGCATCTTTTGAGGTTCTAATCTATGGTCCGTGTCATCAGAATACCATAACTGGAAATTGACAGCGTTTTCTTCTCTTACTGTACCACCGCAATCAATGAATTTCTTAGAGATTTGCCCTACCTCTGTGACGTGGTAGTGGCTAGGGACTGACTCCCCATTTGGCAATTCAAATTTTAACGCTGTTACTGTCTTTACGATGTCTTTAAATTCTGATAACTTCATTTCTTATTATTTGATTGGTTTGCTATTTCGTTATGCAAGTTACAACAATTAGAGATGTACTGCAACTTGTGAGTGCTACAAAAAAGGAGTGAAATAATTGTTTATTCGTTGTTCAGCGTTTATTTTGAGAGACAATAAGAAATTCCTTCAATTTAGTGATTTCATTAAGTACATTGTCCTATGAGAAATTCATCAATTAAAAATAGTATTACAAATTGGTTTTACGGTAGTTTCATTATACTATTTTGTTTAGTGTTTACTAGATGTTCGAATACGCCAACTACACAAGATCAGCCGACTGCCGATGCAAGACTACTGCCATTTTCCTTAGAAGAGTCTCTAGTAAAAGGGAAGCAGTTTAAAGTGAAAATTTCTTGTCTGGAAATGGATAAGATGGAATATTTTGTGATCACTGTAGTTGGAAAATCAGGGGCCACACAAGCAGCATTAAAAAAGACGGAAACCGAAATCTATACCGACGAAAATGGTAAGACAAAATCAAGGTTGGTTGCAGAGTACCAAGCAGAAACAGACTTGGAGTCAATTGGTGACGTGCTAGTTTTCCTAGAAGGAATTGTCCACCCCAATCAGTTCGCAGCAACTACGTTCAAGGAAAACGCCGACGTGAATAAGGACTGGATACCAATGGATGCCCAACAGCCACTCGCCAAAACACTAAGAGGAGATCAGAAACAACTGGACCAATGCTACCGCTATCAGTGGAAAACAGTAGGGAAATCGACTACACTACATCGCAAAGCAAAGCAGGCTGAAAAGTGTAAAACAGTTCCTACATCAATCACCCTTCAAAAAATGAAAGCCAAACAGTTCAAAGACTTCAAGTTATTAGAAAATTCAGAGGCTGAAGTGTTGTATTGGAAAGATCAGTTAGTCTTTGTCAGTCAAGGAGAATACTCCAAAGCCGCAGCAACTCCAGTATACGCTTTCCAAACCAATGATCAGATGAATTATATCGTTAAAATTGGCGTAAAAAGGAGTAATACCTATGGATTGCTAATAGTTAAAGACGGCAAGATTACACTACAAGTCTTTCCTTATTGCTAACCCATATTCAAGTACCTTACGTCAATAATTAATCACTAATCACTATCCACTAATCACTATCCATATTCAAGTACAATGCGTCAATAATTAAACACTAACCACTAATCACTAATCACTATTCAAGTACCTTGCGTCAATAATTAAACACTAACCACTAATCACTATCCATATTCAAGTACCTTGCGTCAATAATTAAACACTAACCACTAATCACTAATCACTATTATTTACAATTGTTCCAGCAACCCAAAAGCTGTTTCAAAGTCTTTGCCCCAAGCGATGATACCATCCTCATGACCACCCATGATGAGTAATCCCGTTTCCTTGATGGTGTTGGATTGGAACAGGCGGTTGACTTCAGCAGCCATTTCTGGTGTGCCGTATTCGACTTCAGGGTTGGTGGTGGGTAGTTTGTGCAGGTGCTTGTTCCACAAGGTGTTATTGTGAATATGAATGATCGCCTCTATCTCTGATGACAATTCGTATATAGCGGCATGAGTTAAGGATTCAGAGGAGGCTTTTACTTGTCCTAGACATTTAATAGTGTTAGCAGGGATATCGTACTTTTGAATGAAGGAATACTGGTTGGCGTCCAGCACAGGGATATGTCCTGTTTGTGAGCCACTTATGAAGAATTGTTTGTTGTTGCCAAAGCGTTGACTGATATTCCCGTATCCTACTTGATGTGTTTGATAGTATCCAATCCATTGCTGTTCGAAACACTTGTTTCTAAAATGAATTAAGGCTGAAATATCATATTCGGGGATAGGAGTGAATGGTTCCCAATTCATTTTGTATTTGATGACGCCTTCCTGCTCCATTAGTGCTTGTTGTTGATTGCAAAATTAAAGGTAGTAAAGTTACGGATTTTTGATTGGACGCACGCTTTGGCATGTTAGAGAACACAAAGGCTAAAGTTTTTCGTAACAAGAAACACCATAACAGAAACAGACATTCGACCCATACTGGGTCGGTTTTTCATTTACGATGTAATACTATAAACATTATATCCTTACAGGATTTTCAATACGCATACTAGGAGATGTCAACTTATGACAGTTTGAAACAAGTGGAATGACCTTCAAACAATAAAAGATTTAGCGGATTGACCTAATATAGGTCTTCCTTCCGTTGCGCAGCAGGCGGGTCAAATGTCTATAGCGCAAAGCTGTAATACCACCAATACCCCGTTTGCTTGCATCGGGGTGGTTCATTCATATAACATCTAACGATGTTGTGAGTTCGTGGAAGGAGTTATGAATTAACAAGAGTGGTGCATTGCCGTTTTACTTTTTTCTCTGTTACTAAAATAAATTAAGTTGCCTTTCATTGTTCCCATCTGCATCCATAATATAAATGTTGCCTTCAGTAGAAATGGTATTTTCTTCTTGGAAACTATCAAACCTAGTAACGAGTATTTTAGTACCATCATTAGAAATGCTGGGAGCAATATAAAACTTGCTATCGCAACCATGCTTAATCTTTGTTGTGCAATCTGATTCAATATTGGTAACAAAAAGGCTATTTGCCCTATTTACCCATAATAAACGTTGTGAATCAGGGAACCAATCCAAGGAATAGTTGCCCATAGAGTCATCAGAATCATCTTCAAACAACCGTAACCTGTGAGTTTCTGTTGGACTGTTCAAATTAACCCACCCAAGGGATTTGTCAAATGGAAAAGCAATCTTAGTGTTATCAGGAGACCACTGAGGCCAAAATGTAGATAAAGCCCCCCAATCTTCTACTATGTTTCCGTTAATATCAATAATTCTAAGATTACCAATTCCCTGATCTCTGTAAAGAAAGATTAGGTTTCCTCCATCTGGACTCCATTCAGGATACCAAGCTTGAATATTAATGGACAATTGAGTAAGACTATCACCATTGCTTTTAATTTTCCATAGTTGTCCATGTGTATTGTTAAATACAATCCAATCCTTCATGCTCCATTTTGGCTGAAAATTAAAGACATCTTGGTGTAATACTTGTGAAACGTCAGTAACTAAGTTATAGGTCATAAGATATCTATCAAATAGACCATCATACTTTAAATAAACAATTTCATTGCTATTGTTTGGATTGAATGAGGCTCCTCTAACAAGAGGGTAAAGATCTATATATTCATATCCAAGATCAGATTGAGACTTTGGGAAGTCCATGCATCCTTTCTGTAACTTTCTTTCCTTTGAGCATGAGAATTGAAAGACACAAGCAACAATAATAATAACAATGAAATTTCTCATACTTTTTGTAAAAAACTCAGCGACTTAGTTTCATGCCACAGAGCATACTAATAAATTTATCTTATTACGTACAACTCAAAGGAATGTCTACACATCCTCCACATAGTATTGCAATACCGCTCAAAATTGGTGTAGACATTTAAGTTGAACGAACCGACAAGCATCTTACACTCTATATAGGGAAACGCAACACATGCTGTTTCTGTAAATATCATAAAATTTTATGATATTTTGTTTCTTCCTGTCGGTAAAATGAGATTGGAATAAAAAAATGGTTGAAGTAAGCTTCATTTTTTTTGGATAAATCAGTTTTTTGAACCAAT
>Ga0209186_1001186_pt1 | contig 19720 bp, 14 predicted proteins | sample SidtaG_FD_187426 | JGI IMG/M metagenome (GOLD analysis project Ga0209186, IMG submission 187426) | Marine algal microbial communities from Sidmouth, United Kingdom - Sidmouth_Male2 metaG (SPAdes) (version 2) | ecosystem: Host-associated > Algae > Red algae > Unclassified | place: Sidmouth...
CGCAACACGTGGACCATCTTCTTGTCGGCGGCGAGGCTGTCACTGCCGCGCAGGGCTTTGCCATCGATGGCGATCCGCTTGCCGTCGAGTTCGCCACACCAGTCACTCAGGATCGCCAGTAGGGCCTTACCTAAGTGATGCACCTCCGGTTTAATTTCCTTAGGATCCAGTGAAGCCGATGCGAAGAGGATTGCTTCGACGACTTCTGGTGTCGCAAATCGTCCCCGCATTTCCCACGCTTCATCCAACGGACAATAAGCAGGTTATTTCACTTCGCTGAGGTTATCGATAGAATAGTAGAGCGACGCTCCAAGGATAGCCTCCTCCGTTTCGAAACCTTGAAGCAAGGATTCAAGAGAACGTCTCGATGCTTCTTGAGAAGATTTACTGAGCGCTTTGCGGGCGGATGAAATGAGCTCTGAAGAACATTGTTCGGGTTTGTCTTCGAGTATTTCTGTCAGTAAACTGGTAAAAGATTCTCATAATTGTTCAGAAAAGTGATCCGCAAGGGCAAGCATGGTTGTTCGAAGATCCCTACTTGCCCAATATATCCACTGCAATTATAGTACAAGTGAGAAGTGTGATTATTTTCAAGTGACGCTTAGAAAATGAGACGTCCACCGATATTTCGTAGGTCTTAAGAAAATTGCTTTTTTATTCTAGATTTTTTATAAAACTGAATTATTTTTATCTTTTATTTATTTTATGGGCGCCGGAGCCTTCCTAACATGACTACACTATCGTCCCCCTTGATTTATTTGGTGATCCCGGCCTACCGGGAAGCGTCAAGAATTATGTCGCTATTGCATGATTTAGAGGAACTTGCAGACGAACTGAAGCCACTGGTGGTTCAGATCGTAGAAGACAGCGGTCCTGGAGAGGATCGTGAACGGACATTAAAGAAAATTTCGCCCGTTCTGGAGCGCAGTGACCTCTTTCTCCCCGCTCTATTACCCGAAGAGAATTTGGGCAAAGGGGGCGCTGTTCGATTTGGCTGGAATGCCGCCCCCGAAAAAGCACAGTGGTTGGGCTTCGTTGACGCTGATGGCTCCATCTGTGCGGCAGAAATTTTACGCCTGGTCAAAGAAGTGAGGTCATCCGGCGATGAGGCCGCCTACTTTGGTAGCCGGATTCGAATGTTGGGACGGGATGTTGATCGAGAGCTTCACCGACACCTGATCGGGCGGGTCTTTGCCACAATCTCGAGTATCACTTCCGGAATTGCCTGTTATGACAGCCAGTGTGGTTTAAAGATTTTTCCGGCTAACGCCCTAAGGCCTCTACTGCCGCAATTTCGTGAGAACGGTTTTGCTTTCGACCTTGAGTTACTGGCCTTCTTAACTGATGCCGAGGTCCCAATTCGCGAGTTTCCAGTAGACTGGCACGAGGTCAGTGGCTCGAGCGTGAACATGTTCAGTGATCCTCTGAAAATGTATCTCGCAATGACGAAGATTCAGAAGCGTCGTCGCAGTGTCGATACCGGCTAAGTAAATTTTTTGGCTACCATCTCATGAAGTCTGCACGTAAAAAGCCGCTTTCGGTTCCGGTATTTTTGTTCCTCCTCACCCTTCTTGTTGGGTGGCTCTTGGCTCCGCTTGGCGGCAGTGATGCGAACACCGCGCGCTATCTCTCCCAGGCTGTTTCGTTGGTCGACTCGGGAACATTTTCAATCAATGGCTATGAAGCGTCATCGTGTGACATCAGTTTGGTCGACGACCTGTTCTATCCGGCAACCCCACCGGGACTTCCCGTTGCGATCAGCCCACTGGTCTGGGTTAGTGCGCTCGTCTATGATCATTTACCCGACGGTCTGAGAGATCGTTTTGTCGCCGCAGCCGCGCCGATCGCGCCGATTCCGGACGAGGAGTTGCGCGCAGAGACTGAAAACATAGGGCCTCGCGTCAACGTGGACGAGGCGGGGTGGGTGAGGTTTCTTGTCATCTCCACGGCGATTCGGATGTTGGTATCTACTCCGATTATGTTCCTTTTTCTTTTAGGGGTTTATCGGCTGTTAAAATTGGTCTTCCCGAAGGTCTCGAATAGAGAGCTGGCTCTTGCCTGCACGATTCTATTTCTAGCAACTCACATAATATATTTTGCCGGGCGTCTCTACAGTCACGTTCTCGGAGCAGCTATCATTGTTTGGGCGATCTACCTTCTTCTTTCAAACGATCGGGGAGAGGGTTGGAAAGCGGTAGTTGCCGGTATTCTAACCGCGTCGCTGCCTCTCACTGACTACATCTTGGGTGTCGTTGGTTTGCTGATCGGAATCATCGCTCTCTTCAAGCTCAAGAGATGGAAAGGCTACCTGCAGTATGGTTTCGCTACTCTGCCGTTTGTCTTCTTCTTCTTGGTCTACCATACGATCCACATGGGTGGGCCCCTGACGCTGGCTCACGCGCACATTATAAATGAGAACCATATCGATGGGCTCTACGGGATTAAGTATCCATCGTTGTCCGCCATCGGAATGATTCTCTGGGGGAGGATTGGTGGATTTTTTCTCTTCGCTCCAATCGCATTGCCCTGCTTCGTCGCCACCCTCTGGCCGATGAAGAATGCGACGAAAGATGCTTGGGTTCGGTACTTCTACTTGCTTATCTTCGTAGTGGTTTTGGTGATTTTTTCCTCTTACCAAGCCGATATTGTCGGCGGCCTTCTCTGGTGGGGGCCTAGGTACCTCGTACCGGTCACTGCAGTGCTGAGCTTTGGGTGCGTGCGTATTTTGCAGTCACGTTGGCGGCGCCCGTTTCTAATTTTCGCAGGCTTCGCTGCTGTGCTTGGTTTTCTCGCTGCTTCGGCACCCTTTGATCGAGTCGAATGGAAGTCGGTAACAGTCATGCCAGACTTGATCAAGGCTACTCTCCAAGAGGGGATTTCGCTTCCATTCCTCATGGTCATTGAAGAACTGGGAATTCTGCCAGCGAACAAGGTTCTATTTCAGTCTTTTGCGCTTCTAGTAATTGGAGTCGTCAGCTGGATTGGCTACACTCTCTGGTGCCGAATCGACAGCGGTGAAGCGGAGTTGCCCTCACCTAGGTTGCCCGACGTCGGGAGCCAAGACGACGAGAATGGCGGACTGCCAGCCGAAAACCTTGGGAACAGTTCGTAGACTGCGTTTGCGACGTCGATTCGGAGTTAGCCCTACGAAACTAGTTGGTCGCAGTCATACACACTCGCCATCGAGAAAAATCGATTCGAGCTGATAGGGCTGAGACAGATCGGAGTTGTCGAAAGCGATCACGACTGGAACGACTGGAAGGGATTGAATGGCGCGGTCAAGATTCTAATTTCTCGTTAGGGAGGTCGTGACCTCCCTGCATCACCCGCATCGAGACTCGCTATTTCGAGGTCTCCGAGGAGTCAATCCCGATAAAGATCAAGACAACCTGATAGCCGTTTCGGCGAGCTTCTTCGAGGTCCGCTATCTTGGTGCCTTGGGGGTCGGAAAAGAGAAAAGACGGTCTCAAAGAGAAAGCTCTCCTGACTTCTTACGAGCTCTTCGCGAATCGCCGAAGCTAGGTCAGCGGCTTCATAGGCACTAATGTCGAGCTCGCGCGGCGATATCATCGACATTGACAAATCGCACACCTAGGTCTGAAAGATAAGCTCTGGAGAAGGTAGATATTCCGGCCCCAGTCGATCCGGCAATTGCGATAACAATCGGGCGTCTATCTAGCAGCGCTTTCCAATCCATGAGATATGACTACTTTCTAGGCCTTTACGAATTTCCCGTCCACAAATCGTCCCTGCGTGCGCGCGCCGTCTTCATCCACCTTCACCAACAGCCCTTTTTTTTCCGGACATTGTTCGAAATGGGGATACGGCTACGCCTCAAGGTAGGAGCGAACCCGTTGGCTACTTTCGTCGGAATCTACCGAGGCAATCGCATCGGAGAGTGATTGCGCCGTGCCAGATGGTTTCAGAGCGAGGGCTCGATCTCCTCGAAGAACTGGCTCTAGAGATTTGCCCAAGCTAGCCCAGAATTCCACCTGTGCCGCGATTGATCACTCCGCGATTTCCCCCACGGATCTCGTCGCTTCAAGAACAAGCTCATCGCTGAGTTTGACTGGTTGGCTCATTGCGCGTGGTGGCATTTTGCTACCTACTAGTCAATCGCTCTACGGATCCAGGTTCTTCGGTTTGGTCTCCCAGCTCTGCCGGATTCTGTACAAGCGAAAGCCCCGTCGTTTCCGACAGGGCTTACACACACACACAACAACCAAAGCGCTTTGCCTTAGTTGCGTCCTGCGGTACCACCCGCAGGACACGATGATGATAACCCTAGAATACATTAAGTAAAGGTTTTACTATAATTTTTATAATTATTAATATGATTTATTAGATGGAGCCTAAAAATATCAAGGGGCAAAAAGGAGAGCCGGTATCTCGCATCTCTCGTCGCACTGCAAGGCTCCGCCGAGTCGGGATTGCTCCTCCCCCAAGTCTGAAATACTGGCACTTGTGGCGCTCTGTTCTTCGGCTTGGATGGCGCGGGAGCGGTCGCTAGGGCTTCCTTCGGCAGGCCAGGGACGTCCTGCCCTACCAGGAGAGGGCGTTGTTCCTTTCTTCCTGGCCCTTGAGGTTCTATTATGGTTTGGATGGCGCGGGAGCGGTCGCTAGGGCTCTCTTCGGCAGGCCAGGGACGTCCTGCCCTACCAGGGGGGCGTTGTTCCTTCCTTTCTGGCCCTTGAAGTTCTATGGCTTGGATGGCGCGGGAGCGGTCGCTAGGGCTTCCTTCGGCAGGCCAGGGACGTCCTGCCCTACCAGGGGGGTGTGTCACCTTTTTCTGCCCTCTTACCGAAGTGCCACTGGTAGGGCGGGACATCCTCGATCTGCAAGAGCCCCGGTCCTTCCGAGTAGCGAGCGCTCGCCCACTCCTCCCCCCCAGAAGAGAGGGACGCGCGAAACGGGGTTTGGCTGGCTCGAAGGGCGGTGGCTTTCAAGTGCCCTCGAAGCTCTCTTTGGCGGAACTTGGGAAGAACCGCTAGTCTTGTCCGTGAGAGAGACCAAGGCGCATCTGGACCTCGGCAGTGGTCGTGGTGCTGAACATGGGTTGTGGAGTCTGTGCTGACTATCCAATCCAAGTGGGGAAAGGCTTTTTCTCTACGTCCCCGAGACCCGAGTTCTTCTGCAAGGACGATGAAGCTTGCACTCCCGCCCCGGATTAGGGAGTCTCCCCCGTGCATCCGAAACCTCTCCTATCCACTGCTCTAGCAGGAGTCCTGCTCTTAGCCACTGCAGCAACTGCGCAGGACGCCGAAAAGAAGGAAGCTAACAAAAAAGATCCCGTTGCTCCGGACGCCGAAAAGGCCAAAAAAAAACCCAAACCCGGAGCGACGACCAAAGTCGAGAAGCGCGAATTCGATCTGCTGATCAAAGCCACCGGCACCCTCGCCTCGACCAAAAAGGAGGCGAAGACGGTCCGCGTCGAATTGGAAAAGTGGACCGAGCTGAAGATCGTCGAAGTCGTGCCCCATGGTTCGGAAGTGAAGAAGGGCGACACCTTGATCAAGTTCGACACCGAAGGACTGGAGAAATCCATCGCTGACGCCGAACGCGCCCTTCCTGGCAAGGCAACCACCCTCGAAGTTGCCAAGGCTGAACTCGGAAAACTCACTGCCACTGAAGAACGGGACTTGGACCAGGCCAAGCAAACCCGCGAACAGGCAGAGGCCGATTACGCCTACTATTTAGAGACCGGTCGACCGCTATCCGAGAAGACTTATCGCTACAACCTCAAGCGAGCCAAAGAATACCTCGAGAACTCCGAAGAGGAACTCCGCCAACTCCTGCTGATGTATGAAGCCGACGACCTGACCGAGGAGACCGAGGAGATCATCATCCAGCGCCAACGCGACCAGGTGGCGAGCTCGAAGTTCACCGTCGAACGCGCGCAAATCGCTCACGATCGAGCCTTCAGCACCACCATCGAACGAGCGGCTACCGCAGAAAAAACCAAATCAGCCATGGCCGAACTCGACTTCAAGGTCGTCTCGGTCACCATTCCTAGCTTACGAAAGACCAAGAAACTTGAAGTCGAGACCGCCGAGCACGCACTCACCGAAGCGGAGAAGGCGCTCGAAGAAAAGAAGGCCGATCTCGAGATCCTCCAATCTGTCAAGGCCCCCGCCGACGGCGTGGTCATTTACGGTGCCATCGAAGGCGGCAAGTTCACCACGGCCTCCCGTATGAAGGACAAGCTGGTGAAGAACGGCAAATTGGCCAGCGGCGAGGTCTCCATGACCATCATCCCTCCCGCCCCGACGACGGTGCACTTCTCACTGAAAGAGGCGGACCTCACCCATCTTCCCGCAGACGCCGCCGGCTTGGCGAAGCTCAAAGGCACCACAGGAGTCTTCACTCCGATCAAGCTTACCTCGCTAGCATCAACGCCCGGGCTCGCTGGTGGATACCCCGCCGAGGCCAAAATCGTCGGCGACCTTCCCGAGGAGATTCGCTCCGGTAGAACCGCCGACCTAGTCTTCCAACCGATCTTCCACGAAGCCGCCCTCACCCTCCCGGTCAAGGCGGTGCACGAGAGATTCCGCAACGGTAAGGTCGAGCAAGTCGTCTACCTCAAAAGCGGAGCCACCAAGACCATCCAAGTGGGCGCTCGAAACGCCGAACACGTCATCATCGAAGCCGGCCTGAAGGAGGGCGCTGAGGTTCTCCTCGCCAAGCCGTGACCGTGCTGCGATCCCAGCTTCCTAGGTGGACGGCCTTCCTACTGGCCTTCACCATCCCCTTGCTCAGCACTCGTGCAGACAAGGCCGATGCCGATACCGGAGTCGATGTCGATGCCGCCATCGCAGAGCCGCCGCCGGCCTCGGTTCCTCTAGTCGAGGGCTCGCTCCGACGCGGTCTAGACTTTCTCTATGAGGCCCAGAACAAGGACGGATCCTGGGGCAGCCCGAGACGCACCAAAGGGCTGAACATCTATGCCCCGGTCCCCGGCTCACACCACGCCTTCAAGGCGGGAACGACCGCACTGGCCCTATCCGGAATCCTCGATTGCCAGCAACTGGTCGAAGTCGATACCCGATCCCTTGATCGTGCCGAAGCCTGGCTCCTTGCCACCCTACCGAACCTCCGCCGCGCCGACGCTCAGGCACTCTACAATGTCTGGGGCCACGCTTATGGACTCGAAGCGCTGGCTCGCATGGCCCGACGGCATGCCGACGATCCCACGACACTCTCCGAGATCCAACGCGCCATGGACGGCCAAATCGATCTGCTCACCCGCTTCTCCATGGTTAACGGCGGCTGGGGCTACTACGACATGGGTAGCCACACCAAGCAGCCCGGTGGCTCGCCGACCAGCTTCACCACCGCCGCTGCCTTAGTCGGCCTGCGCGAAGCCGAGAAGTGGGGAGGTGCGACCGTACCTCGGCCCTTGGTCCGCAAGGCGCTGGCCTCGATCGCCCGCCAACAAATCCCCGACGGCTCCTTTACCTACGGCGAATACCTACGCATGCGCCCTCGACACGAAATCAACCGCCCCGGCGGCAGCCTCGGACGCTCACTCTCCTGCTTCGTCGCCCAGCGCGCCTGGGACGATCCCGGCGTCGATTTCCCCGCCGACCACCACACCTGGCTGCAGCGCCTGTTCGACCGAAACCTTTGGCTCGATATCGGCCGCAAACGCCCGGTGCCTCACGAATCCCACTTCGCAGTAGCTGGCTACTTTTTCTACTTCGGCCACTACTACGGCGCCTTGGCCATCGACGACCTTGCCGACGGAGACGCGAAAAAGCCGGGATTTCAGTCAAGAATGGCTACCATCTTGACCCGCCTGCAAGAAACCGATGGCAGCTGGTGGGACTACCCGCTTTACGACTACCACCAGGCCTACGGCACCGGCTTCGCCCTGCAGAGCCTCGTCCGCTGCCACCCCGACTGGCAACCAGGCAAACCGGGGGCGTAATCGTTCGACATTCTTAGCTCTCCAACTTCCGAGCCAAGAGCCAGAGAAAATCCGATAGTCGGTTCAAGTAGACTCCTCCAGAAAACTGCTCCGGCGCACCGGCGATGTTTTCTAGCCCCAGCACCCAGCGCTCGGCCCGACGACAAACCGTCCTCGCTACCTCCAGATGCGCCGCCCCGACATGTCCGGCGGCCCCCGGCATCGACCAGTGCTTCGGCGGAGGAAGCTCCGCTTCGATGGCCGCGATGCGCTCATCCATCCAGGCTATCCGATCTTCGCCGAGGACTCCGTAGCCCGCCGAGCAGTAGCGCTCCCAATCAGCAGGGAGCGTATTTAACTGTCCCATCAACGACACCAGATCCTGCTGCACTGCGGCCACCGCCTCGACCACCTCTGAAGAGTCATCGCCGAGACAAGCCCGGGCCACACCCAAGACGGAATTCAATTCATCCACCGTCCCCGAGGCATGCACTCTCGGCTCGTCTTTCCGCAGCCGCCGGCCGAACATCAGGCCAGTCTCGCCCCCATCTCCATCTCGAGTCGTGATCGACATCCCAGTCCCTAGCTTTCCTTGAAGACAGAGCAAGTCGAAGGCGCACTTATTAGGCCCAAAGAGTAGTTGAATATAGTTAAGATTCCCAAAGCATTCCTTGACGCACAGGAGGACGGACAACACACTACATTGCTTGGCCAAGCTATTTCCTGACATGACCCGCATCAAAAATTCCAGCCTCGCTCTCTTCGTCCTCGGGTTCCTACTCACCGCCAGCGCAGTTCAGGCCGGATTCGATCGAGTCATCATCGACGCCGGCCATGGCGGCAAGGACAAGGGAGGCTCCAGCGGCTATATTTACGAAAAGCACCTAGCTCTCGATACCTCTCTCCGCCTAGCAGCCATGCTCAAGCAAGTCGGCCTCAATGTCATTCTGACAAGATCGCGCGACAAGTTTCTCGAACTCGAGCAACGATCCAAGATCGGCAACCGCTACCGTAACGCCATCTTCGTTAGCATTCACTACAACTACACCAGCCGTAGTTCGGTCAGCGGCGCGGAGACATTTTACTACCACTCCGATTCCCGCTCGCTCGCTTCCTCGATCCAGCGGCACATGTGCAGCTCGGCAAACATCTACAACCGCGGGGTCAAGCGTCGCGGCTTCCATGTCATCAAGAGCACAACCAGAAGCCCGTCCGTCTTGGTCGAGTGCGGCTTCGTCAGCAATAGCTGGGAACGCAAAAAATGCATGACTGGTGCTCATCGACAAAAGCTCGCCGAGGGAATCGCCAAGGGCATTCTCGAGAACCGCTGGAACAGCCGATAATCTCGATCAGCCGTCGAGCTGATCTTGACAGCCCCCCCGCTGGCCCGGACCTTCCCGGCCTTTGACTCCTTGGCTAACAGATCCGGATTTCCGGCCGCTCTACCTCGCCCCGATGGCCGGGGTGACCGACGTAACGTTTCGTACACTCTGCAACGAGCTGGGCGCCGACGTCATGGTGACCGAGTTCGTTAGCGCAGAAGGCATCATCCAACGCGACGACCGCACCCGACGCTACACCGAGTTCACCGATGCCCAGCGCCCAGTCGGCATCCAGCTCTTCGGAGGCGATGGCAAAGCCATGGGAGAGGCTGCGAAGAAGATCATCGACTGGAAGCGGCCCGAATTTATCGACATCAACTTCGGTTGTCCGGTGAAGAAGGTAGTCTCCAAGAATGGTGGGTCTTCCCTCCTCAGAGACTGCCCGCTACTCCGCCAAGTCGCTTCCGATATCGTCGCCGCCGTCGGCCACGAAGTTCCCGTCACCGCGAAGATTCGCATCGGCTGGGATCTCGAGACGATCAACGCTCCCGAGGTCTGCACCCAACTTGAGGAAGCAGGAATCCAAGCCGTCGCCATCCACGGCAGAACCCGCTCCATGGGCTACAGCGGCGAAGCCAATTGGGATGTTATCGGCGACTGTGCCAGCACCGCCGGCATTCCCGTCATTGGCAATGGCGATATCAGTTCCGGCGAAGACGTCGAGCGGCGGCTCCGCGAGACCGATGTTCGCGGCGTCATGATCGGTCGCGCCGCCATGACCAACCCTTGGATTTTCCAGCAAGCAAAGCACTACCTAAAGACTGGCGAACAAGCCGATCCGGTCTCGCTGGAAACACGGTGGGCCTTCATCCGGCGCCACTCCAAGATGGCCATTGCCTCGGATCGCTACGGAGGAGAACTGCAGACGATGCGCGCCATGCGTTCGCGCCTGATGTCCTACAGCCGAGGAATGATCGGAGGTCGCCACCTGCGCCCGCTGTTGTCTGCAGTCGAAAGTCTTACCCAGCTAGAAGATCTGGCTGCCGAGCACTTGGCCGACCCGCGTTCATACGCGTAGCCTTCCTAGCGAAGAGCCTCGCCTCCTGCCGCGATCTATTTAGGAGGATGGGATCAATGGCGCATCGCCATAACTGCCCATGGCTGCGCGAGACCCACCGCTAGATGCTACCACCTGTGGAGGCATCCATTCGCCATCCCAGAAAAGCCATCAATCTACAACAACTCTAAGTCACTGAAACCAAATTAGCATGGAGTTGCAATTATAACAATTTATGCAAATGTGAGACAATATTATGCAGATATTTTATAGTTACCAAGGCCGCCGCCATGGACCGGTAGCCTTAGACGAGATTGTTCGGCTCGCTCAAGTAGGTTCGCTTGGGCCCGATACTCTCTATTGGCACGAAGGAATGGCCTCTTGGGCCGCGCTCGGCCAGCTACTTCCCTCCCTGTCTGCACGACAAACGCCCAAGATCCAAGGCTCAGCAGACGGCGCCCCCTTAGGCCCAACCCAGGACCGTTATCAGACTCCCTCCCAGCAGAGTCAGGCACCTGGCCCAGCCACTGGCATCGCTCCCCACAAGACGCAAAAAGACCCGTTCGTCCTCAGTCGGCGCCGACTCCCTGAGCCAGTGCTACCAACCGAGCAATTGCTCCCCGCCTCCCAACCAAGCTCCCCAAACCTTATAGATTTCTTCAATGCCCCGGAGGTCTCCCCTAGCCACTCTGAAAGCCCCTCCTCCGCCTCCCAGCCTAGGTTCGAACCCACCCCAGAGTTATTGCCCCAAGCGATCAATGCCCCCGAGCCAACATCGCGCCCCCAACAAGAACGATCAGGAAAACCTGCGGGGCTGCATCGGATTCTGGCAAAACTGATCGACCTTGCCCTTCTCTCACCCATCCCGCTCGGCGTCTACGTGCTCTTTCTTACCACAGCGAAGCCCGACGTCGGGCACGTACATCTGGTATCCATGCTCAGTGCGATCCTCACCGCCTGCGTGACCTACCTCTTCTACGAGACCACCCTATTAAGACAAATGGGAACAACCGTAGGAAAGCGGGTTTTTGGCCTTCGTGTAGCCGACCCACGCGGCGGCCGCGCACACCGGGAGAATGCCTTCCAACGCGCCATCGCCAGCACTCTTGGTGGAATCCCACTTGGAATTGGTTGGCTCTTCGCCCTGCGCGACCCCCTGCAACAGGCACCGCATGATCGCTATGCCGGCACCAGAGTTGTCGTCGCCCAAGGCTACACTCCCAGCCCAGCTCCTATCGATGAGGAAGCCCTGTCGAATAGACTCCAGACTCGCTTACTCTCCGACTCGATGCGCCTACACTAGGTAAGGCGGCCTTCCCATCCCCTGCCGAACCGCGAGCATCTCGCTCGCACTCGGAGCCAAGCGACGAGCCTCTTGCTAGGGGCCATAGACCCCTATCCAACTGAATCGGAGCGCCTAGCGGTAGGCTGCTTTTCTATAAGGGCTCGTTAAAGGGGACTGTATTTTCAGTGTTTCGATGGAAGAAAGCAACGGTGGGCTTGACATCACCCCCACCTTGCCCCAACCCATACCGCCATGTCTAAGGCCCTCATCATCGCGGAGAAGCCCAGCGTTGCGAACGATCTCCAACGGGTTCTTGGAGCGGATCCCAAGGTTGGAAAGTTCACACAGAAGAAGGATTTCTTCGAAAGCGACCGCTACATCATCTCTAGTGCCGTTGGTCACCTAGTCCAGCAACAGATGCCCATGACAGCGGAAGGAAAGTCCCTGCCTTGGAAATTTGAGAGCCTTCCAGTCATGCCCGAGCCGTTCACGCTCGAGGCCATTCCTGGCAACAAACAACGCTTCAACCTCCTAGTGAAGCTGATGAAACGGAAAGACGTTTCCGAGATCATCAACGCATGTGACGCCGGCCGTGAGGGAGAGCTGATCTTCCGCTACATCGTCAAACTCTCCGGCATCGAGAAGCCATCCCGCCGCATGTGGATGCAGTCGATGACCAACAACTCGATCAAGGAGGCCTTCCAAGATCTACGGACCGACGACCAAATGCAGCCGCTCGCCGACGCTGCCGTGTGCCGGTCCGAGTCCGACTGGTTGATCGGTATCAACTCCTCCCGGGCCATGACCGCCTTCAACTCGAAGTTTGGCGGCTTCAACAAGACCCCGGTCGGACGCGTTCAAACCCCGACCCTTGCACTCATGACCGAGCGCGAGATCGAGATCCGCGAATTCGTCTCGCGCACCTACTGGGAAGTCTTCGCCGACTTTACCGTTCAAGCCGGAGGCTACCCCGGAAAGTGGTTCCAAGAAGGATTTAAAAAGGGCGACGACAAACACGCCCGTGCCGACCGCATCTGGGACAAGGCCGAAGCCGAAGGCATCGTCGGACGGTGCGAGGGAAAGACCGGAGTCGTTGAACAAACGACCAAGCCGTCGTCGTCAGCCCCGCCACTTCTCTACGACCTGACCTCTCTCCAACGCGAGGCCAACGGCCGCTTCGGCTTCTCTGCCAAGCGGACCCTTCAGCTCGCCCAGCGACTCTACGAGCGGCACAAGGCCCTCACCTATCCGAGAACCGACTCTCGCTTCCTTCCGGAGGACTATATCCCAACCACCATCGATGCCCTAAAGAATATCGGTGAGGCCAATGGCGGAGCCTTGACCAACCTGCCTCCGTTCGCCAGTAAGGCAGTTGAGAACAAGTGGATCGTGCCCAACAAGCGGATCTTCAATAGCGCCAAGGTCAGCGATCACTTTGCCATCGTGCCCACCGGTCAGATTCCGACCGCACTCGACGACGCCGAGCGCAAGCTCTACGACATGGTCACCCGCCGGTTCATCGCCGTGTTCTACCCGTCGGCCCAGTTCGAAGTTACCAAACGGATCACCCGCATCGGTGAAGACGCCTTCCGTTCCGACGGCAAGGTCATGAAAGTTCCTGGCTGGCTCGAAGTCTACGGCAAGACCGTCGAGACCGAGTCTGCTCCAGCGGAAGAAGGCGAGAAGAAAAAGGGTGGCGACAAGATCATCGTTTCTGCCGCGAACGGCGAACAAGCCAATGCCGAGAAGGTCGAGGCCAAGGAGAACGAGACCAAGCCACCGCCACGCTACAATGAGGGCACCTTGCTCGGCGCCATGGAGACCGCTGGAAAGTTCGTCGACGACGAGCAACTGCGCGACGCCATGTCTGAGCGCGGTCTCGGCACGCCAGCCACCCGCGCCGCCACCATCGAAGGTCTTATTGATCAGAAGTACATCGTCCGCGAACAGCGCGACTTCTACGTCACTACCCGTGGCCTCCGCCTGATCGAACAGCTCGACCGGATGGAAATCGATATCTTGTCGTCCCCGGAGATGACCGGTGAGTGGGAGCACAAGCTCAAGCTCATGGAACAGGGCAAGCTTGCCCGTCCCCAGTTCATGGCAGAAATCCGCGACCTGACCAGTAAGGTTGTGCAAACCGCTAAAGACTACGCGGACACCGCTTTACAACGCGAATGGCCCCGCTTCAGCGGCGTCTGCCCCAGTTGCCAAGCCACCAGCCTCAGCCAAGACGATGGCCGCTGGAAGTGCGACAATGACGAATGTAAATTCTCCCTTCCAAAGGTCGTCGCCTCCCGTCCACTCACCGAAGAGGAAGCCGCCGAACTTCTTGCCAAAGGTCGCATCGGCCCGCTCACCGGATTCGTCAGTCGCTTTAGCCAGCCATTCGACGCCAGCATCATTCTAGAAGAGGACAAGAAGAGCGGGTTTAAGGCCGGCTTCGAGTTTGAGAAATCCGAAGCCGAAGAGGCCGAGAGCGAAGCCGTCAAGAACGCCGACAACAAGCTCTGCCCGTGCCCGCTCTGTGGCGAAGGCGACATCTACGTCACCGAGACCAGCTTCCTCTGCGACAAGCGCGCCGAAGGCGGCACCAAGGTCTGCAAAGCCCGGCTCTCCCGCGAGATGTGTAAGCTCGTCATCCCCAACGACCAAGCGATCAAATACTTCACAGAAGGCAAGACCGACGTCATCGACACCTGGATCTCAAAAAAAGGTCGCCCCTTCGCTGCCGCTCTGACCTGCAACACCAAGGCCAACGCCAAGGGACGCATGCTCGGCTGGGAGTTCCCACCCCGCGAGGCAAAGAAGAAGACCGCCAAAAAAGCGTCCAAGAAGGCAGCGAAAAAAGCCGCCGCGAAGAAGCCGAAGGACACTGCGTAGTTAGGTAGCTAGCGCCATTCGGCTTAGCCGACCTAGATCGCCCGGTCGCCAGCGTAGACATTCATCCGCCCATTGCGGACGAACCCGGCGAGAAACTGGCCGGACCGCCGCGCGAAATCTACGGCGAGACTGGACGGCGCAGAAATTGCGACCACCGCAGGAATCCCGGCACTCAGGGCCTTCTGCATCAGCTCGAACGAGACCCGCCCACTGACCACCAGAACGTGATCGGACAGCGGTAGACTCCCCGAGAGAAGTCCGTGCCCGATGACTTTATCGAGGGCGTTGTGACGACCGACATCCTCGCGCACGACAACGAGGTCCCCCTTGCGGTGGAATACCGCTGAAGCGTGGAGCCCCCCGGTGCGTTGGAAGGTCGCCTGCTCGTCGCGCAGACGATCCGGCAAGGCGAGAAGCAGTTCCGGATCGACAGAAAACTCCCCTTCCAGTGGCGGAATGTCTTGGAACACCGCATCGAGGGTCGCCTTGCCGCAGATACCGCAGCTCGACGAGGTGAAAACATGGCGAGTCAGTTTTTCGAAGTCGACTTTCTTTCCAGCGAGCAGCACATCGATCGCATTGCCTTCCGACGACTGACTCGGGCAAGCCGAGATCTCAAAAATCTCGTCGCGAGAGCCGATCACTCCTTCCGTCACTAGAAACCCAGCAGCCAATTCCTCGTCGTGACCAGGCGTGCGCATGGTGATCGCGACAGATCGCCCCTCGACCCGAATCTCTAGCGGCTCTTCGCTAGCCACCTCGTCCTCGACCTCAGGCCCCAGAACCCCGTCCTGGTAGCGCCGGATCTGGATCGGTGAACCTTCCGTATAGTCGTCGGTCATCCCTTCGCTATCCCCGACTCCGCCTGTGAGTGCAAGGCAGAATACTACGCCAGCCTATGCTAAGCCGCACTTTTACTACCGCCCCATCTCCACGCGGAACCGGCGGAACCGCTCGTCGACTCGGGCGTCGCGGGCCTGCCGGACGGTGTCGGCATACTGAGTCCAACTTTGCTCAAGGCGCGGGGCGCGGCGGATAGCGTTCTCGTGCTGGACACAGGCATCGGCGAGTTCGCCGTCGGAGCGGTGGATGGCGGCGCGCAGGGACGGGAAGTAGGGCGAGTTGGCAAAGCGTAGCGAACCGTGATCGATGAGTTGCTTGGCCAACGGCAGGTTGCCCATGCGGAGTTGGCACAAGGCCAGCGAGTACGCCGGTCGGAACTCGTCTGGGCGGCACTCGAGCGACTTGGCGAAAAGCTGGGTGGCGGCGGCTAGTTCGCCACGACCGAGAGCCGCGGACCCGAGAGCGTGGAATGTCTGGTAGGCTTCTTGGTTCACAATCGGGTGGTCCTTGACCAAGGCGCGAGCGCTTTCGGCAAGACTTCGGGCCTGGGCGGGATCGTCTCCTAAGACCAGTCCGGAACGCAGGGCATCGAGCACGGCGCGACGCTGTGCGGTGACAGGAGAGGTTGGGTCAGAGCTGGCAAGGCTCTGCTCGAACAGCGCGATCTGCACTTCGCGGTTGGTCCGGTAGGTCGGCAGGATGGCGTTCTTCGGCGCGCTGTATTCGACGTGAGGCCAACCATCGTTCATCACCTCGAGCCCGGCCAGTTCGGTATCATCAGGCGCAACGCTGCCGACCAGAAGCCCGAGGATTGATTCGGCAGAATGGAAGCCGACGCCGGCGAGCGAGGCGGCGACATTGGCGTCGGCCATACGCCTCCTGATGCGCCCAGCCAACTCCTCTTGGCCCTGCTCTTCGCGGAAGCCGATGAGGATGGAATCGGCTCCGGTGGAGAACAGAAGTGCTCCCGGAAACACCGACGAGAAAGTCTTCACCAAGGCCGCATAATCGTCCTGCGACATCTCATACATCGGGATCCACTGGCATAGCACGCCACCTTCGGCGAGCCGCGAGCGGGCGAGTTCGTAGTGCTCGCGGGTGAACAGGTGGATGGCACCAGCGACGACCGGCTCGAACGGATCGGAGCTGATGACGTCGTATCGGTGGGGCGTGACCTCGAGGAAGTTGCGCGCGTCATTCCAGACAAGGCGGAGCTTCGGGTGGTCGAGTAAGTTCTCGTTTAGCTCCGAGAAGACTTCGGCGACTCCGCGTGCGGCGGGCTCGATTTCGACCACGTCGAACTGCACTAGGTTCGGGTGGCTAGCCATCGCCCCGGCAGTGACTCCGGCACCGAGCCCGACGTTCAGCACCGACTTGGCCCCGGCCGGATGAAGGAGCATCGGCAGGTGCCCGACGAGCCGCTGGTTGATCATCGAGTGCGGACTGGTGTCGGCTTCGACCTTTCCGTTGGCGGTGAAGTGGAGGTTGTTTCGGTGGCCTTCCAAGACTGCGACGGTCGAGGTCGCCCCCTCCTCGTAGTGCCGGAGTCGGGAGGTGTGTAGAAGCTCGTCGAAGCGGACATTGCCCGAGCCGCTATGCGATGTCGCTCCGAAGTACGCACCAAGGGCGAACGACTTGGCATCCCAGGGTTGAGACCAGGCGATGGCTCCGAGAAAGCCCGCCACGGCCAGAGCGATGATAGCGAAGTAGGGTGCGGCGGCAGGTCGGGACTCGCGGTGCTGAGCTAGGCCGACGACGATGCCAAAGACCGCGCATGCCGCACCGAGAATTAGCAGCGAATACCGAAGCCCGACCAGCGGAAGCAACACGAATCCTCCGAACAATACCCCCGCCGTCGAGCCGAGGGCGTTGGCCAGGTAGACCGCTCCAGCAGCTTGGGCACTACCGGTGGACGACCGGACCAGCACCGCAGCGAGTGGCAAGACAAGGCCGAGACAAACGGTCGGCAGAGCGATTAGCCGTAGGGCCAGTGCGAGTTTTCGGGTCAGCAGGTTCTCCCAAGTAAAGCCTTCGGCCAGTCCCTCGACAAAGGCTTGGGGCGAGCCCCCGAACCAGAGAGTCGACTGGAGAACCAAGGCCCCGGCGACGACTAACGAGATGCCGGCTATCATCGGAATCCAACGCTTCCCCACGTAGCGGCACAGGACCGAGGCCAGCAGTGCACCGATCGCCGAAGCGCCGAGGAAGATGCCGAGCATGACGGCAATCGAGTAGGTAGTCGACCCGAAGACCATGACCAAGGCCCGGAACCAAACGACCTCGAGCGCCAGAGCGAGAGCCCCGGAGAGTGCGGCGAGAATGAGCGGCCAACGGGCGCGGCTGGTTGGTTCCTCGGCGTCGGCTTTGGGCTCGTCTAATCCCTCGGCCTTGCCCGCTGTAGCGATGGCCAAGAAAGCGGCAGCGAGGCAGAGCCCGGCACCGACGACGAGGGTCCAGAGAAGGCCCAGCCTTGGCAACAGAACGAATCCAGCACCGACGGCACCGGCCATAGCACCGAGGGTATTCAGCCCGTAGAGAAGTCCGAATCGACGGGAGAACGACGCCTCCTGTCCCGCTAGTCCCCGAGCCAGTAGGGGCAGGCTTCCCCCCATGAGCAGGGTCGGCGGCAGAAGCACGAGGACGGCGGCGACGATGCGAAGCACGAGCGGAGTGCCTTCGATATCGGCGCCGCCAACGGCACGCGCCAGACCATTGGCGAGGTTCCCGACGAGGCTGATCAGCGGCAACGAAACCAGTGCCCAACCAGCAACCGCAACTTCGAGCAGGGCATAACTGCGGATCGGCCGGGCCCGCAGCCAAGCAAGACGCGGGGAGCGGGAAACGAAGAACGCTCCGAGCCCAAGCCCGAGCATGTAGACCGCCGTGATCGTGGCAGCAGCCCGCACGCTATTGCCGAGAACAAGTTCGAGCCGGCGAGCCCAGACAACCTCCATCACCAGTCCGGCAGCCCCGGACAAAACAAAGGCGCAGGCGACGAAAAAGAATGTCGCTAGGCCGGCCGGTCGGGGGCCCGATGGTTGCTCGCTCGGCATAGGTCGCCATCCTCGCCGCGCGGGCTTCGATTGGCGACAGAAAAACGGTCGAAGGATGTCGTTGCCCAAACCTAACTCGATTCCGAGCCGAAGCGGTCTCTTGGAATCTAGCTGGGGTGCTCCCGCAGCAACATCTGGGAGAACCCTTCGAGGATTCCGTCCACCAGTGGCTTTGCCGACCGAGATCACCTTGCCATTCTCGACCCGAGGCGCACGGGCGTAGCGGTTCGGGCTCAGATCCTTCCCCGGTGTATCGCCGTTTCCTTTTGGTCCATTTTCCTAAGACCTTTCTGGCCTGGCCTAGCTGAGGAGCGAACTCTGGGTTTACGACTAGGTTTACCAACTGGTGAGTGCTTCCGACTTGGCGGAGCTTTGGATCGCGCCGGAGCGGGAACTCGTCGGAGCGGCTCGGCAAACGTGTTCCCGAGCATGCGTCATCCAAAGCGGTCGCAAGCGCGCAAGCGCCAGCACTCCAAACTTGGGTGGCGGGGCGGCTATGTTTTGGAGTGCTTCCGGCTTGCCGGAGCTTTGGATCGCGCCGGAACGGGAACTCGTCGGAGCGGCTCGGCCAGCGTGTTCCCGAGCCTACGTCATCCAAAGCGGTCGCAAGCGCGCAAGCGCCAGCACTCCAAACTTGGCTGGCGGGGCGGCTATGTTTTGGAGTGCTTCCGACTTGGCGGAGCTTTGGATTGCGTTGGAACGGGAACTCGTCGGAGCGGCCCGGCCAGCGTGTTCCCGAGCCTACGTCATCCAAAACGGTCGCAAGCGCGCAAGCGCCAGCACTCCAAACTTGGCTGGCGAGGCGGCTATGTTTTGGAGTGCTTCCGGCTTGCCGGAGCTTTGGACCGCGTCGGAACGGGAACTCGTCAGAGCGGCTCGGCAAACGTGTTCCCGAGCATGCGTCATCCAAAGCGGTCGCAAGCGCGCAAGCGCCAGCACTCCAAACTTGGCTGGCGGGGCGGCTATTTTTGGAGTGCTTCCGGCTTGCCGGAGCTTTGGATTGCGTTGGAACGGGAACTCGTCGGAGCGGCTCGGCCGACGTGTTCCCGAGCATGCGTCATCCAAAGCGGTCGCAAGCGCGCAAGCGCCAGCACTCCAAACTTGGCTGGCGGGGCGGCTATTTTTGGAGTGCTTCCGGCTTGCCGGAGCTTTGGATTGCGTTGGAACGGGAACTCGTCGGAGCGGCTCGGCAAACGTGTTCCCGAGCATGCGTCATCCAAAGCGGTCGCAAGCGCGCAAGCGCCAGCACTCCAAACTTGGCTGGCGGGGCGGCTATGTTTTGGAGTGCTTCCGGCTTGCCGGAGCTTTGGATCGCGCCGGAACGGGAACTCGTCGGAGCGGCTCGGCCGGCGTGTTCCCGAGCATGCGTCA
>Ga0209186_1001187_pt1 | contig 19666 bp, 22 predicted proteins | sample SidtaG_FD_187426 | JGI IMG/M metagenome (GOLD analysis project Ga0209186, IMG submission 187426) | Marine algal microbial communities from Sidmouth, United Kingdom - Sidmouth_Male2 metaG (SPAdes) (version 2) | ecosystem: Host-associated > Algae > Red algae > Unclassified | place: Sidmouth...
TCGAGTGGCAGTGCGGCCACGAATCGCCGCGGGAGGGCGTCACGTAACTCCTGGGTAACTCCACTAGGCGTCCTGTCGGGTGCCTCTGGGTGCCTCTAAAATGCCTCCGGGTGCCTCTAGAATGCATTCTGTGTGCGCGCCAAGGTGCGCACATGGCTCCCGGACAGGTCTCTGATCAGTGTCAGATCGTACTGGGGGCAAATCTCGTGAATCTGGGACCTTACCCATTTGGACGAACACAGTGGAAATGAGGGGTCCAGTACGCGACAAAACACATGCGAATATCATGCTGGGGGCCCGCTTGGGATCGTTTCAGATCAACCTTCAATTCTGCTGGCCAAGTCCCAAGGGCGTTCTCAGTACGTGGTACATTTTCGCGACGCTGATCCCCGAATTTTGTCCTGGAGGACAGAGACAGAGACTGACTGTGAATAACAGCACACTATTGGTCTAAAACGACAGTAAGAAGGAATCGAAGCCAATATAAAGCCCGCATTCGGTGCCAGGACGTGGCATCCAGCGGCACTCACTGTTTCTTGCCGCTTGATCCGATTTTCTTGGCCCGGGGACATTGCACACACGTATTAATGGATGTGAGGGCGATCCTCAGCCTATCGTTATCTCTGCGATTAATAACGATACGCTGACGTCGCTCCTCAGATTGCCTCTCAGCCATCCGAGATAACGGTAGGATATGCACGCGCCACGTGCAAACCATGTGAGCCACAAAACATCCGGCCCAAACGTGGCACATATAGTTTCAAATATTTCGGAGTCCCCATCCGGTTGCCCCCCCAGTCTGCTGCACGGAATCGCTGGTGCCGACTTTTCTTCGACTTTTCTGTGATTTTTTGTTATGCTTTTCAGATGGGACACCCGCTCTTCTTGCCTTCTGGATTGAAAAACCCGCCGATTATGAACATTGCTGGGCAAAGACCTTCACGTCGACTCACCCCCCCCCCCGCGCGATCATCCACAGTGTCCTTAATGTCTACATTTGTTTCCCCTGCGACATGTTGCAAACAATCGCTACGCCGGCAGTGACGTTTAAAACTACACCTCCCACAGCCCATCTAGCCGCGACCCAGATCCCTCGGCCATCTCTTCCCCTCAGCCACGCCTGACTGGCTTCTTTCCGCATTCTCTGTCTCAGTACATCCAGTTTGTATTCGCTCAGAGACAGCACCGGAAACAGAAAGTCGTCGCTGCCGAAGGTCAATGCTGTTTTTTCACGGAGCATTGTCGCGCTCGTTCCTTTTTGCACTGCGACCCCCCTCCTTTCTCGTTGTCGGCCCTGGTCTTTCTCTAGGCCCTTTGTGCTGGGAACCTGGCCTAGTGCAGAGATTGGCTGTCGACCTGACAACACTAGCTTGTCAGCGTCGCCAGTGTTTCTGAGATGTAAACTGCTCTTGTTCGGGCATGACACTCCCTTGATCCAGAGGGGCTACAATAATAATTGTGCTGTTCATTACCACTTATTTCTTTTCAATGAGAACTGATTGCCGACACTGCTGGAGTAGACACGAGCCGCGTACTCGGCTGCCGACCATAAAGCGCGTCATCGTTGTTGCACCTGTACCGAATAGCCAAGAAGAACGAAGACGAGTGGTACCCCCGGCACCCCCAACGGAGGGGCTGTGCAACAAAGGTTCGCATTTACCGAATTTTTCGATTCTGTATATCGTTTCCCGATCGGTAATACCGATTTACCGTGTTCCAGTCGGTATGTCGGTATCATAATTTTCGCGTTTACATCGAAACTGCTGTGGTAGAAGCTCCACTCACGTGTGCACCCTGCTCACGCTGAAATGGCGACGACTGGACCCGGACCTTGCCAACGGCTCGCATCGGCACACAACCCAACTTGCGCCACGACGGCGACCGTGCCTGACCCGGGCTCGCTCTGACACATCCTTTCGCCTCGGCGTCAGTAATTCTCCCTCGTGCGAAGGCACGCCATATAGTAGACGGCCCAGTAGTTGTATGCACGGCGGCCGCGCGTCGATAACGGTCAGCGCGACTGCGAGCCAAGTAATTTCGTTCCTGGGGTATGCATCTGGCGCCCGAACACGCAAAGCGAGGCTAGATACCCTGTGGTGGCAATGAGGTGCGGTACCGGCACGGAGTCAGCTGGACTATTGGCGCGAGGACCTGGTCGCTCGACGCGAGTGCCTGATGCGCCGGTAAATGTGTGGAGGCCGACCGACGCATCGTGGTGAGTACTGTAGGTGCAGCCACTGGGCAGGCTGGACCGGAGCGGGATGGACCGCATGCGATACGTGGGTGCCTTGTGCGCTCAGTAACATACTTCTTGTACTGGTTTGCTTGTCTGTCTGGTCGGCGACTAAAGTTAAGAGGGTGCCTCGCTTTGTATGCGGCATCGGTCGGACTCACCCATGTTTAAACACCGCGTACCTACGTACTTTTACGGATCGCTGAGAAAATTGACAATACCGTTTATCGATCGGGAATCCGACTCTTACCGATTTCTATTATCGATCAAATGTATCAATATGACAACCATAATGCTGGTGAGGGCCCCATCGCCACAGGCCACACACGTCATGCTTGCATCGTTGATCCCATTCCTGCGAATCATACTTCACACATTTACAAAACTATTTTGTATTTATGTGTAGCCCCCCATATGAGAGTGCTCGATGTGACCGCAAAAAACAAACACAATGACATGCTGATACGACTGCCGCCGAGGGAAAAGAGATCTGATGTGGTCACAGAGGCTTCGTGTTAGAGAAGAGGCGACGATCTCTCTCACTTTGATGATGGTGGAACAAAAAGTGTTCCACATTGACGACGGCGTCATGCTCGACAGCATACGGCCGATCCCAGTAACGTGTGCATAAAAGAAGCGGCGGAAGAAAAGTCGAAAGGGGGATACTTTCCTGGGGCCTGGTACGAGCTGAAACGACAAGCCTCGCGCACAGGAGCACGGCTTACGATCAATAAAAGGATCTCGTGGACATATATTGCTATGCGATCGAGATACGCTGGTCGGAGCCAGTCTGTCAGAAATCAACGAAAAGCACATTGTGACTTCTGAATTATTTGGCCTGTTAAGAAAACATATAATGGTATTTTCATCTCTCCCGGTTTCAGTGAATTCAAAAAAAAATACTTGTGTGCATGGTTCTGGGGCCATTTTCTTGGCACGGAGCAAGCTGCCCACGCGAGGTCTTGAGATTTCTTACTGTCTCCTTGCCAGAAGTGCAGAAAAAAAATGGAGCTGATGTTGATTTCCAGGCTGTATGGGCACATGTAAGCAATCAGGAGCACCAAGGCAGTCCCAGGGGTGCATCTGATTGGTGGAGAGAGTCGGTCCGCAAGTCAGTCTCTGTCTACCAGGACAAAATTCGGGGATCAGCAATATACTTATCGGCAATCTCGGTCGCTTGAATCGATCTGGACGTCCTAGATAGGGAAACAGACTGCAGTCTCTGTCACGCCTGGATTGTGCGGCCTGCAAGCAGCCTGCAAGCAGCGTGCGTTTTGTCGCGCCAACCAATGGCCTGCGGCCGTCATTTCAGATCTGCACGGGGCCAGTTCGTCTGGCGGCAGGGCCGTGCAAGGAGCTCACGGCGTCAGATCTGCCAACGACGCCAAGTCTTCAGCTGGACTTGGCGGCGCTCAGCACTGTTGTAGGCGACGTCGTCTCCTTCCGCGGGCGCCGGTCGGCCACGAGTGCCCAGCGCTCCTCGCGCTCCCCGTGCTCCGCGTGTGGTGGCGGTCGGTCGGCGGCCGGTAGGTAGTGCTGGTGCTCTCGTGGCCGGCTCTGTGGCGATTGGTCGGCGGTCGCGTTGTTCTTTCACAGGGGGCGGAGGTGGGGCGGTTAGTCGTTCCCGTGAGCGGCGGAATAAACTCTGCGGCTCGTGCGGCTCGTTCGGCCGTGCGGCGGCCGGTGGCTGTCCTCGCGACTGGTGAACCGTGTACCTGGTGTGCGCGGTCGTGCTCCGCTCACCGCGTGGGCGCATGTCGTGGGCGCGCTCGTGCACCAGCGTGCACCAGCGTGCGGCTGTGCGGAACGTTGCGCATGCGGTGCACGTGCTCCAGCGGGCGGGGGTGCCTCCGGGTGGTGCTCGTGCTCTTTATCGTCGTGCCTCAGTGGGCGTCGTGCGCGTTCGCGTGCACCAGCGGACGGCGGCCCGGCACGGTGCGCAAGAGCCCGAGCTCCAGCGGGCGGCGGTACCTCGGTTGGTGCTTATGCTCTTGTTAGAGCTCCAGCGGGCGGTGGGGCCTCCGGTGGTGCTCGTGCTCTTGCTCGTAGCGGGTGGCGGTGCCTCGGTTGGTGCTCGTGCTCTTGTTCGAGCTCTGGCGGGCGGTGGTGCGGCACTGTGTGCACGTGCTCGAGCGTCTGCGGGCGGTGGTGCCTCGGGTGGTGCTCGTGCTCTTGCTCGTGCTTCAGTCGGCGGCTGTGCGGCGGCTGGTCGCTTCTGTGAGTAGTGGTTTGCGGCTCGTACGTACGGCGGTTCGGCGGCTGGTGGTCGTACCCGTGACCGGTGGACTGTGTATTGTGTACCTGGTGTGCGCGGTGCGCGGTCTTCCTGTTACTGCGTGACCGCAAGTCTTGTGTGTGATCGGGTGTCGTCCCCGTGACTCGTGGATTGTGTACCTGCTGTGTGTGGTCGAGCTGCGCGCACTCTGTGACCGCACGTCGTGCAAGTGCTCGGGCTCAGGTCGCGACAGTGCTCCAGTGGGCGCTGCCGCTCGTGCTCGGGCCCGTGCTCGCGCTCCAGTGGGGTGCGGTGCGGAAGCTGGTCGCTTCAGTGAGTAGTGGACTGCGGCTCGTGCGGCGGTGCGGCGGCTGGCTGGTGAACATTTCCGTGACCTGTGCATTTTGGACGTGGCGTGCGTGGTCGTGCCCCGCTCTCCGTATCACCCCCGTCGTGCATGTGCTCGAGCTCCAGGGGGCGGCGGTGATACAGTGGGCACTGCGGCTCGTGCTCGTGCTCGTGCTGCAGTGGGCGGCGGTGCGGCAGCTGGTGTCCGTGCTCCTGATTCGGGCATCCTCTGCGGTGCACCTGGTGTGCGTTGTCGTCCCGTTGCCCTCCCCGTGTGTTCGCACCTCGTGCACGTTCTAGCTCACAGAGAGCAGCGGTGCCCGGGCTGGTGTTCGTTCTCCTGCTCGTCGTCGTCCCCGTGACTGGTGGACTGTGTACCTGCTGTGCGCGGCTCGTGCTCGCGCCCGTGCTCGTGCTCAAGCGCGTGCCTTCCAACCGGCTGGTGCTCTTCCTCGTGCTCCCGAGCACCACTGGATTGCAGTGGTGGGAGTACTCCCGCTCTCCGCACCGTAGACCACACTTGAGGCATGTGGCCGTGACCCGTGGGCGACGGTGCCCCTGCCGGTCCTGCCCCAGTCCGCGGCGCTGGGTGCCTGGTCTGGAAGTTTTCCTGGGTTCTTCGGGTGTGGTTCATCGTCTGTTGCCCAGGCTCGTGCTCCCGCGGGCGACTGCGCCCGGCGGCACTTGTCTTGCGGGCGTCGGCGCCGAGCCGGAAGTAGTATTCGCGTTCCTGTCGACGTAGGGCTGCAGCTGGTGTTCGTATGTGTGCTCTCCGCGGTTAGCGGCCCTCGTCTTCGTTCCTCGGGCTTCCTTCAAGGCCAAGGGCGCGGTTGTTCCGCGAGTCGCGGCGGCGTCGTGACACGGGGCGGCGGTGCGGTGTGGTGGTCCTTCGTGGCCGCGGTCTCTGGGCGTTGAAGGTGTTCCTTCGCGGCCGCGGTCGCTGGGGGTGGTGCGGTGGTCTGTGCGGACTTGCAGGGACGCCATGTTTCCAGCTAACGTGCGTCTCTGCGCAATCAGCATGGTAGCCCACGGTGTGCCGCGCAAGGTCGTTCAGCGGATCGTTGGTGTAAAAATATCCGCTCTCAAAAGGTGGTGTCGCTACCATCGGCAGAGCGGGACTGTTTGGCGCAACCCCGAGCGCCGTAACCTGCATGGAGGCTCGTGCTGGTTGGACCAGCGCCTCATGAACGCGCTGCTCATGGTTGTGCGGGAGCGGCCCGAGGCTTTGCTCCGTGAGCACTATAAGCTGCTGCAGCACATCCGGGACCACCCTAGCGGCCTCTGGGTGAACATGTGCTGCTCGGAGACGACCGTGGACCGTCACCTCCGTCGCTTGGGGCTCATCAGAAAGCGCGTGCTGCGGCTCTTCCAGGATGCGAACGCCGTGGCTCGCCGGGCCCACGCCCGCCTGCGGCGGCGAATGGGACCTATGCCGATCGTCTCTGTGGACGAAACGCACACGGACGGTGGGGACGTCTACCTAAAATATGGACGAGGCCTGCGCCGTAACCGTGTGAGGCGGTGGGACCGGGACCCGCGGTCGATCCCGAGGACCAGAATGACCATGGCGGTGGGCCGTGACTGTAGCATCCTCGGCCACATGTCCGCCGTGTGCAGCGATGGCGGAAGCGGTTTGACTAGAGCGGACTGGCGACTGTTCCTGCAGAACCTGATACCGCGACTCGGCGTCTACCGGCCTGGACGGCCATGGCACCAGAAGCCCCCAAACTGTGTGCTGCTTTTTGACAACGAGTCCATCCACGATGCTGCTGGCGACGCGTTCCTGACGGCCAACGGCATCCTCTTCCTGCACCTCCCGCCCTATAGCCCCGACCTACAGCCTGTGGAAGGTGTATTTAACGACCTCAAGGTCATCATCCGCAACTTGATCTACGGTCAGCCGTGGTTTCTGGACGAGCCGCATTTGCTGCAGGCGATGGCCGCAATGTACATCACTCGTCGCCAAGTAATTGGCCAATTCGATCGGGTCGAGCGGACTGTGACCGCTCTGATTGCGGAATAAAAAGACGATCGAGGTTGCTACTTCTCTCAGCTTGTCGACCGAGGGCAGGTGCCATGAAAAGGAGTCGCAGAGCACGGGCGCAAGAAGCGGTCGGAGGGAGTTGCGCGCCTCGTGAGCGGGTCCCTGATGGTGTATCTGTCCTTGTCGCGCGCCACAAGACACACACACTGTCGACGTCGGCGAACAGTTTGGTCCATGTTCTTTGACGTGCGTCTTCCGTGAAGTCAGGGGTGCTGCTCATCGAATCGTGCGCGCCCAAGGAAGGTGTCGTGGCATCGGCCGCGTGCTGTTGTCTCCGGCGCGTTCGATCGTGCCGAGGCATCGCGCCAGAGTCAAGCCAATTCTATCCCCTCTTCTGCAAGGCAAGGAAGACAATTGCAATTAAAAGGCTGATATGCGCAACATGGACTTACGGATCGGTTCTCAGTACATACGGCGGACATGAGTGGACACTGTGGCTGTGAATTCGTGTTGCCTCGGGCGAAGAACGTGGACAACGATCGGTCCGACCTGGAAAATCCGCTTCAGCGGCGCTCGGGTGTCCATATTGGGAGATCTTCGGTCCCAGAGAGAACCATGCGTCGCATCGTGATCGACGAACACAACCACCAGTTGTCGTTGCTGTCGGCGGCGGCACCCACACCGTCGTCGTCGTCGTCACCCGCGACCGGCACGCCATCTGGTGCCCACGGTTTGCTGTCACGTCGCACGATTTAGATTGACCGTGCGACAGGCGTCACTCAGTTGTCTCGGTGGTTGTGTCGGTGGCGGTACGTGGATTGATATGCAGTCGTGGCGTGTGCACGGTGCTGACCCGCGCTGATCGTCACGGTGAATTGAGGGCAGGTCAGGAACGGTGGATCCCGATGCGGCACGTGATATGCGGCTGGCGTACGTTTCAGCGGACCACGTCGTTCGGTGTAGACGCCGCCACAGCAAATGAGTTTCTGAAGATTCTTGGTGCTGCTTTATGCTCGGTTATTTGGCTCCGTTGTAGCAGTCGTGTCGCGCAATGGCGCCGCGATGCGGTTACTGTGGCTCTGACGATGGTCCCCAAGGCATCTACTCAGTTCGAATGTGCCGCAAGCGCGACTTTATTTTCCGCTTCTCTCTTCCAGATGGCAATGTGTTCTCCTTGCGAGGTGTCTGTAGCAATCCGAAGCACAGCGACATCAAGTGTTCTGCTTGTCATGAGGACCGCCACAGCTGCAACTCACAAGTGCCTCGCATCGGTAGGTGGCAGTTCGGGGCAAGCGGCGAGCTGAGACCGGCGATCCGCCAGAGGAAGTTGGCAGATGATGACTTTGCATATCGTTACCGCATTGTGTTGCCGGGGGACGGTCCTGCTGGCGCCGCTGCCTAGCTTGGCGACACCACGAATAAATGGCCACTTCTTGCACTTTGTTCCCTGCGTTCGAACAGCGCTTTTCGCTCTGGAGCCGCCCAGCAAGCAAGGAAGAAAAACACCACGACAGCCGAGTGAGGAGGCGTAGCACGGGGCTGGCGAAGGAGTTGCGTCACGCGTAGCACCCCCGCGACTGCTTGTCGTCGAGCACCAGCAGCCGAGTTAAACAGTCCGGGTACTCAATCGGGAGCAGCAGCCGACTGGCAGCGCGTCCCCGTCGTGGGTGAGCGGCAGCTCCAGCAGCCGGCAAGCACTCCCCTGGATGTCGGGCAATAGAAAAGCAGAAGAACATCCGCAGTGCCTGAAGCAGAGCAGCAGTAGCCCATGAACAGCACTTTCGCCGGCGCAGGGTGTCCGGCCGCCACAGCCAACAGGCAGCACGCCCGCGCTGTGGAATTAGAGGACCACCAGCTGACGAGAGCCCCATCCCCGTAACTCGACGTCAACCTCCTGAAGCAGATGGGAAGCACGCCGGTGCCACGCGTTCAGTAGGAGCAGCCGACTGGCTGCACCCTGGTGCCTCACTTCGAGTCAACCCTGCCGCAGCGCGTTGAGGAGCAGCCGCCGACGAGCAGCACAATCCCGCTCGTCGACGTCGCAAGAGCGAGCAGGAGCAGCCGACTGGCTGCACCCTGGCACCTCACGTCGAGTCAACCCTGCCGCACCACCGCCGCCGCCACCCCCACCCCAGGGGCCCGGCTGCTCTCTCTGTCCCCCCTCGGAGCCCGTGGAGCTGTGGTGGTCGGATCCCGACCAGAAGGGCGTGTACACGTGCCATCGGTGCTCCATGGACGTTTCTGGCAACAAGAGCTCGGAGCAACACCTGGACGGCCGGCCGCACCTCAAGCGCTGTGCTGTGCTTGCTGGGGGACCTTCGCCTGCCGCAAGCGGCGCCGACGGCCGCTGGGTCTGCCCGCTGTGCAACACTAAGTGCGGCACGCCGCTCATGCTGCTGTCGCACGTCGAGGCTCCACCCATACGAAGAATCTAGGGCAACACTTCCAGCGGCGGCAGTTCGACGCCATTGACAAAGTGGCACCGCGGCTGCGTGCCGCTCGTGTAGTGGCGCACGAACAGCGCCAGGACGTCAGTCGTTTTGCAGCGGCTATTGAAGAAGCGGTGCAGGCGGGTAGGCGTCCCGGCGAGCCCGACGAGGAGCTCGAAGCCCGAGTGGCGCGCCGTACGACTGGTGGCGGCTCGACAAACGGGGGCCGTGCCGCGGTTTGCAGCGGCCGCGGGCCGTCCGGTGAAGCTGGGCATGGTCGAGGCAACCGGAGCTGGGGTGGCTACCTGCAGACCGGGAGCCGCCCTTCAACAGGCGCCTGCGGGAGGCCGGGTGGTGCAGCCAACCCCCCTGGCGGCAGCAGGTGGCGCGACGACGACGGCAAAGCCCGCAGCAGCTATGGAGGCGACGGTGGCGGGCCGTCCGGCGGTGGCTGTCGCGGGCGACGCGGCGGGGAGGACGACCGCCACGCCGGCAGTGGTTACGGCGGCGGCGGTGGCGGGACGTCCAGCGGTTCTCGTCATGTGGGAGGCAGCTGGCAGGACGATGCGTCTTCTCCTAGTGCCTACGGCAGCGGTGGTGGCGGACCGTCCGGCGGTGCTCCGCGTCCACGTAGAGGAAGCAGGTGGGACGAAGAAGAGCACAGACCGAGCGCCTACGGCAAAAGCGGTTGCGTACCGGCTTATCGCGTAGTTGACGGACGCGGCAGCAGCAACTGGGAAGACGCGGGGCGCCACCACGAAAGTGGCTACGGAGGTGGCACTGGGGGGCCGTCGCGTGGTTCTTTCCACGGCAGCGTCTGCAACAGCTGGGACGACTCAGTGAGGGCCGCAGATGGCTACGGCGGGCGCGGCGGCGGGCCGTCACGTGGTACTCAAGGTGGACGTGGCGGCATCACCTGCGAGGACGATGGCGGGACGTTAGCAGTCGCAGTTATGGCCAGTAGCCGCGGCTACCCTGTCACGAACGCGTCACCGGCCGACCGCGCTGGTGGTCATGATGGCGACGGCAGCTCCGCCGCGGGCGCTCGTTCACTGAATGCGTTTTGCGGAGAGGAAGACCGGGCGTCCTCGGTCAAACGGATGCGGGTGCACATGGGCACTTCCTGTGCAGTCCCAAGTCGTACTACCGCGGTGCCGCCCACGGCGCGCGTTTGGATTGAGTGCGACCACTGCCGCAGTTTGTGGAATTTCTCCTCGGATTTTGAGCCGCATGCCGTGGTGTGCGCGGCCACCACGCCGGCTGGTGAGGACGAGGAGGGCCAGAGCGAGAGGGGAGGCGCGCCTGATAAACGGGAGCCGGCTCGAGATGGGAACGGTGAGGGGTGGGAGGGTCGACGTGACGAAGGGAAGGGGAAGCGACCGGCCAGCTCCCGTTGTCTTCTTGCTGTGGCCGGCGCATTGTAGTACTACGGGACCCCGCCGTCGGCGGTGGCGCGGCCGGCGGAGCACCAGGGGTGCGGCGGACGGCGGGGGGGTCGGCGATGCCGATGAGGTCGGGCACGGGCGCAGCGGGGACGGCGGGCCCGCCGGGGAGCCCAGGTGCGAGCCCGCGAGGGGGCGCGCCTGGCCCAGACGCCCGCCGCGGGGTCCGAGTGGCCGCGGCCGGAGGGCGCGGCAGGCGACAACGGACCGGGCGCCACGCTGCGGCTGCAGCGCGTTGCGCGCGGAACAGTCACTCCCCCTCATCTGTAATGATCGCTTCGGGGGACTTTATACGCATGGAGGGAATTATCGGCATTGGTTGGTGACTGCCCGGGTCAAGTCCCTGTCGGGGAATTGGGCCCGGGCGACGGTTTCCGCCCTTTTAGGACGAAGGGCGACGACGGTGGGGGGCACCGTCGTCGCCGGGAAGTAAACCGTGTCTTCATGTCTTGGCGTTTCGATCGGCCCGACTTCCTGGACCTCGAGTGCCATAGCGGGTGTCGCGCGAGCGGCCCAGACGGCCGTTACATCCCTCCTACTGAGAAAAACCCCCCAGATCGTGGTACTACATTTGGCGCTCCTCGTGAGACCCGCTGTATGCACGCGGTGCGTATTGCGGATCGACACCTCTTTCGGTATCAAGGTCGGGGGACCCACGTGGGTTGTATTGCGGTGCGGTGACCGAGGACATCCGATCGATACGCGGGCCCCGCTTCCATGGCTCGCGGATCTTCCTCATCTTCCCCGCTCGACTGGGGCGCTCCTGCGTTCGAGATGCCTGGCACCAGTCGGGTGACGATCGCGCCACCGGCGGGAGACCCCGGGGCTCTGCGGGCGTTGGGCGTCGTGGCCCTCGTTGGGGGTGGAAGGGCGGTCCCGGTTGGCGGCGGAGGTATGGTGGCGGGGGAGTCGAACTCCCCGCCCGAGGATCCCGGCCACACGCCGACCACCGGGTCTCGCCCTCCTCCCGGCGCGGGACGGACGTCTACGCTAGCGGAGTCCCAGCGTGGGGGCGCAGGGGCTCACCCCTCGCCCCTGAATGGGCAGCGCCCGGACGGGGCGCCGCCCTTTGGCCCGCCCCGTGTGGCCGCAAGGGGCAGCTCGTCGGGGTCCCCGGCCGGTGGGATACCCACCGGCCCGGGTTCGAGCCGATCAGTGGATGCGCTGTCGCTGGAGGAGGAGGAGCGACAGCGCCGGGATTTGCAGAGAGCATTCGGGGTCACCTCGGAGGTTGTGGCCCGGGCCCAGTGGCAGCGTTCCACCCGGGACCATTGGTCCCTGGACCCGCCGACGGCGGCGGACGGGTCGGGACCCAGCCTGCGCTGGGTCGGTGGCGCTGCCACCCACGGGCTGTCGCGGCCAGCGGCCGACACCGCACGCCTACGCCAAGTGGCCCAGGTGTTCCGAGATGCTGAGGAGGAGGCGTCCACCGCAGCTTCGGATGGAACCCCGGCACCGGGGCGCAGTGCGTCGGTCGCTTAGGCGCTCGCGGCGGCCCAAGGGCCTTCCCCGCTTACCCGCGCAGACGTCAAGGCCTTGATGCAGACCTCGCGGCAGTTCGCGGGCGATACCCCTCTGGGGTTGGTGACGTTCCTCGGGAACTTTCAGACGACTTGCGACGGCAGCGGCTTGAACGAGGGGACGGCAGTGACACAGCTGCAGTACTTCGTCACGAGCGAGGAGCTCGGGGTGCTCCAGTGCGCTGAGGCCACCCACACCACGCGGCAGCTTACGTACACACGTGCGGTCCGCGCCCTACGCAACGAGCACCTCGATGGCGACGATTTGGTAGACCACCTGCAGTCGCTCATGCAAGCGACCCAAGAGAAGTGGGAGGACGAGCACGAGTTTGCGAACCGCATCCTCGAAGCTAACCGTGCCCTGGGCTCGGTCCTGCAAGAGGCCGAACTCAAGAGTATCGTACTCAAGGGCGTCGGACAAGAGGTCAGGGCGCTGGGCCGGAACTTCTACACCCAGGGTAGGACCTTCCCCAAGCTGCGAAAGTTCCTTGCAAAGACGGGCGCCGCCACCCGTGAGGCACGGGGGGTCAAGCTCCAGGCCAAGCCCAAGGGGAGCAGCACCCGGTCCGCCGGGGGCAAAGAGCGGGAGCCCCGACGCGCCCGGACGGCCGCATCGGTGGCCCTCCCAGTGGGAGCCGCCTCGGCCGCCGCGACCCTGGCCGTCAAGGACTACGGGACGGAGGCGGAACGCGCTGAGTGGGCCGCCGTCCTCGCCGCGTCGGTGACGCCCCCCGAACACGGTCCGGCCGGGGACGCCCCGGTACTGCCTGTTGACAGCCTGCCGCCCGCGTCGAGGTGGCAACAACAACCTGCGTGGGGTGGACGTCCGGAGATGTACCCCATCCACACCGGGGTGGGCCGCAGGCGCGGAACCCTGGCGCCGGGTGCCCCGGTCCCGCCGCGTGCCGGTACCGTGTTTCCGTACTCCGACCGGCCGCCCCGGCTCCCGCGAGGCGGGGCGCCCGCTCCACGCGGCGGTGGAGGCGCCGGTCCGTCCGCGTCGACACCGGCGCCGCGTCGGCGGGGGGCCTGCTCCTTTTGCGGCCACTTAGGGAACTGGGTGTGGGAGTGCCCCGCCCAGTCCCCCGAAGTCCGGGCGCACGGGCGCGCTCTGCGCGAGGCCGTCGCGGCGCACCGGAGTGGGCGAAGTCCCGCGGCGCCCCCGCCTCTGCCTCTGGGCGCGGGTCCGCCGGTCGCGCCTCCGCCGCCGATCGAGGCCGCCTCCGGGGGCGCTCCGCCGGGTACCTCCTCGTTAGTCCACTCAGTGGCAACAGACGACCAGGCCTACCTGGACGGCCGAGCCGACGACGACGGGAGCTCCTCCGAGGAGTGGTCCTCCGGGGACGGTGACGGCGGGCGCACCGGCCACACCCAGGGAAACGCGTAAGGGGCAGCCCCCTAAGTGGGCTGCCCACGGACGTTGTCTGCCTCAAGGCACACCGACACTGTTACATCACGGCGAGCCGCCTGCGCCAGGTCCGCAAGCGGCGGGCCGCAGCGGGTTTCCCGCCAGCGCCCGGCTTCTGCCCTCGGGTCCTGGCGCGGCCGGCGGGGGTCCCCCGCGCATCGTCCGGGGGCCCGGACCTGGCCCCGGTCCGGGCGCTGCCCGCGGAGGGTCCGGGCCCCTCGCCGATGCCACCGGTTGCCGCGTCGGTTCTGGCCCTGGGCCACTCCGCCCCCCGGCCGTGGTGCGGTGGGGATGGCTGTCCGGCAAATCCCCCCGCCAACGGGGCGCGCACCGGAGGCGGGCGCCGGCACCGCCTCGGTTGCCGCACCCGCCGGGAGAGTACCCGCTTCCGCTGTCATGCGGCCGCCGTTGCGGCTTCCACGCGGCCACCGGGTGCCCCGACGGGGGGGGGGGAGGTGCTGCTGTTCAGCCTGCACAACTACCGCATCGTGGCCTCGTTGGGCCTGGACAAGCTGTCCCTTGTCGCAGTCGGGGTCGTCGTGGACACCGGGGCGGGGCCCAATCTGGTCCGCCGGAGCGCCCTTGCCCCTGACTGGCTCCGCCAGGTCGGCACCTCCAAGGAAGAGGAGCGGGTCCGCTTCAGGGGCGCCAACACCGCGCGGCTGCGCACTAGCGGTACCGTCACGCTGTGGCTCCAGACGGGTGCACGCATCGTCCTTGTCACCTTCCACGTCGTCGACGACCTGTCAGTGCCGGTCATCTTGGGCTGCACGTTCATCGACGACAACGTGCACGTCATCCTGCCCCAGGACCGGTCCATCCGTTGGACGGACGGCTCCGTCACCGCAATCTTGCGGGGGCCGCTGGACGATGGCGACCGCTCGATGGGTGTCGCATGCGGGCTACGCTCCACCTGCAAGACACGGCTACCGCCGTCGGCGACCTCGGGCGTCTGGGTGCGGACCATGTGGGGGGGCCTGGGCCAGGTGTTCGGCGCCTCGCGCCTGTTCACGACACATGGTAAAACCTTCAGGGGTTGTCAGAATACGGTTTTTTGGCCGTATCCGGGCCAGAATTTGGATATAATCCAGAATATGGCGCAGAATATTCGTCCATGATTGTCCAAGGAAGAAAAAAAGACCACATACGAAAAGCTCTGGACGTCACTATGTCAATATCCCGAGCTGCTGGGCCAAACTGATGTCGAATATAGTCGTTCTGATTGCAATTACAGCAGCCCAGGATATCGGATATTTATCCTGACAGCCCCTGATAACAATTGCCAATGGCGTCCACGACATTGTGCCAGGACTCTCCTTCCCGGTCATCGTGACCAGCTTCGGCACTCGGGAGGTCGCACTCTGGCAGCGAGCCAACGTCGGCTATGTCGAACTGCTCACGACGGGCGTTGTGAAGGTGCCCCTCGCGGCGCATCCCGGGACTTCGGCCGTCCCGGCCTTCACCACGCCGACCTCCGCGGAGAGCGTGGTGGGGGCGGTGTCCGCCACGCGGGGTCCCCCGGGACCCAGGCGGGACCCGGGGGCGGCAGTACTCGCAGGGGGAGGAGCAGCGACCCCGGCGCGGCCCCGGGACCCGGGCGAAGCGGGCCTCTCACCGGGTGGCGCACCGCCCGTGGCCCCGGTCCACGTGGAGGACGTGGACCTCCCGGATGCCGACCCGGCACTGCACACCCGGATCCGACACATGCTGGGCCAGCACCAAGCGATGTGGACGGGCCAGGCGCTGGGCGTCATCAAAGCCAACCAACATCGCATCGACCTCAGCGCCGGAGCCCGGCCCGTCCGGTTCGCGCCTCGCCGCGCGGGGCACACCGCACGAGAGGCCGACACGGCCGAGGTCAAGCGGCAGTTGGAAGCTGACATCATCGAACCGACATCGTCGGAATGGGGCTTCCCGGTCGTGCTCGTCCCAAAGAAGGATGGAACCCTCCGCTTCTGCGTCGATTATCGACTGCTGAACGTCGTGACCAAGAAGGACTTCTACCCGCTTTCCCGGATGGACGAGTGCATTGACAGCCTCGGCGAGGCGACCATCTTCTCGGCACTGGACTGCAATGCAGGCTACTGGCAGGTCGCCATCGCACCCGAGGACCGGGAAAAGACGGCCTTCGTGTGTCACGAGGGCGCTTACCAGTACAAGCGGATGCCGTTCGGCCTAACCAACGCACCCCGCGACGGTCCAGCGGGTACTGGACATCATCCTCTCCGGGGTCAAGTGGCAGAGCTGCCTCATCTACCTCGACGTTGTCATCGTGTACTCCAAGACGGAGGAAGAGCATATCGGCCATGTCGACCATGTTCTGCGCCTGCTGCGCGAGGCGGGAGTGACACTCCGCCTGCGCAAGTGCCGATTCTTCCGCACGACCGTGGGGTACCTCGGGCACGAGATTAAGCCGGGCCGGCTTGGCGTCATGGACGCCCACACGCGCGCGCTCCGCGAAGCACACTTCCCCACGACCCGCACGCAAGTACGGAGCTTCGTGGGGATGTGCAACGTCTTCCGCCGGTTCGTGCCGAACTTCGCCCGAATGGCGGCGCCATTGACGGACCCCATGGGGTCCACGGCCCCTTTCCTCGTGCCCCCCGCCACGCCGCTGCAGCAGCAGGCGTTCACCGGCCTAAAGAGGCCCTCACGACCCCGCATGTCCTCGCGCTCCCGTGACGCGGGCGCAAGTACGCCCTCGACGTGGAAGCGCGCGGAACGCAAGTGGGCGCCGCCCTGCTCCAGGAGCGGGACGACGGAAAGCTCCAGCCCGTCGCGTACATCAGCCGACGGCTGGCAACGAACGAGCTCCCCTACGGGATCACGGAAAAGGAGTGCCTGGCGGTCGTCTGGGCGTCGCTGAAACTCCGCCCCTACCTCGAGGGTGACCGCTTCCTCGTGCGCACCGACCACGACAGCCTGCGGTGGATCCTCAACATCTAGGGTTCGGGGAACACCCGCTTGGCATGCTGGCGCCTGCGCCTGAGCGAGCTGGTGTTTGACGTTGCCTACAAACCGGGCATGACGCATTACCTGGCGGACAGCATCTCCCGCCTGGAGTCCGGGGCCAGCGACGAGACGGCGTTCCATGACGCCGTCCCGGTGTTTGCCACTCGGGTCAATACGGTCCGGGGGCTCGACGCCGCCAACTACGTTGGCGGTCCCAACGTCCGTGGCATCAACTGGGACACTGTGCTATCCGCCCAGGCCGCGGATGGCTACTTCCAGAAGGTAGTGGAGGCCTTGAGCGCTGGACGGCACATCTCGTTCTTCGAGGACCCCGATGGGATCCTCCGCCGCCGCGCGGCCCCCGACGGTGGTCACCAGGTGGTGGTCCCGGCCTCCTTGCAGGAGCAGGTCGTTCACCTCGAGCACGACGCGACCCCTGCGGGGCACCCCGGGGAGTCCTGCATGTACGCCGCAATGCGACGGTATTTCTACTGGGTGGGCAGGGCGGCGGACGTCGTGCCCTACGTTAGGAAGTGCGACATCTGCGCACGACAGCGGGTGCGCCCCCTGGCGCGGCGTTCGCCGCTCACCCTGTTCCCCGCCACCGTGCCCTTCCAGGACATTGCTGTGGACCTCTATGGGCCCCTCGCTCGGACGGCCGCCGGCCGCGGGTTCATCCTGGTGATACCCGACCGGTTCACCAAGCTGGTGTGTGCGCTCCCAATGGATGGTACCACGGCGGTGGACTGCGCCTCGGTGGTCCTGGACTACTGGGTCTCCGCCTATGGTCCGCCGGACCGGTTGCTGTCCGACGGGGGACCGCAGCTCACCAGCCACGTTTGGGGCCAGGTGTGCAACCTGCTCTCCATCGAGCCGAAGGTAACGTCTCCCTCCCACCTGCAGACGAACGGGAAGACGGAGCGGTTCAACCGCACAATGCACACCATCCTCAACCACTACGTGGCGGGCCATCCGCGGTGAAGGGACCAACTCCTTGGGGCGCTGACGCTGGCGTACAACAGTCGCCCGCACCGGAGCACCGGGGTCGCCCCGCTGGAGCTGGTCAGCCCCATGGGGGTGTCGAGCTGGGCGTTCAAGGACGTCTCCCGAACAGGGGCGTACCCCCTCACGGCGCAACGCGGCACAGCCGCAGAGAAATGGGCCCAGGCCGACCTTTTGACCCGCCTCGTGCAGCTCGTCCCGCAGATGCGGGAAACGCTCAAGGCGACGCAAGGACGCTACAAGCGCGACCACGACCGACGCCTGGAGCTGCGCCCGGAGAAGCTAACCGTCGGAAGCTGCGGGTGGCTGCGCGATCACGCCATGCAGGAAGGCTCCGGCGGCAAGCTGACACATGTTGCCCGCGGGCCCTACCGCGTGGTCTCCACGGATGGCCCCACGGTCCTCCTCGACGTGGATGGGGAGCACCCCCGGGAAAACGTGGCTCACGTCGTCCGCGCCTTGGGCGCGGCCGTCCCGGGCCCCGCCCAGCACCCCGCGATGCGGACGGCCCGCTCTTTCCATGGGGCAGAGGCCGATGGCCAGCGGTACGCCATGGACCGGATCGCGGACCACGCCACGTTGCCCGACGGAACCCTACGGGTCCAGGTTTACTGGACCGGGTACCCCCAGCATACCTGGATGGACGCCGCGGACGCCCCGCACGAGACGCTGCGCGTCTTTCTGCGCCGCGCCGCGCGCCTGGGGTTACCCCATACGTCCGCCCACCCGCCGCCAACGTCCTCGCATGCCCCGGGCCCCACTGTTGGGGCCGCCGCAGGCGTCGATGCCCCGTCGCCCCCGACCGTCCGCGCCTGACCTCTTGGGTCGGCGCGGCGGCCGGGTGCGGACGGGGGGGGGCGGTGAGGTTTTTCGGTGGGGCCCTCGGGGGCTGTCGGGCCACTGGGGCACCCGGACCGGCCGTCACGGGGCGTCAACGCCACGCGGCAGCGCCACGTCGACCCGCACGCACTCTGGGGACACAAGGAGAAGGCCCGCGGCTTTTTGACAAGGCAGCGACGGCCTAGTACCGCCCAAACAAGCGCGGCATCTACAAGGCTAGGGCGATGCCCTGAGTCGCGGCCGCCGTACTCCCACACGTGGACTGGGCGACCCGCCCCACGGAGGACACGCCGCAGGGCCGAATGGAACCGCTTTGCCCGAGTCGGCGGGGTCTCGAGGCAGGGCGTCACGACGCCGGCGAGCCCGATGCGGGCGTACTCCACCAGGGCGGCGGTGAGTTCCGGGGGACCCACCTCGGCCCAGTTCACGGCCTTGTCGTGCCCAAAGAGGGCTATGACCTTCCCGGACGTGAGCGAGTCCCGCCGCGCCGTGCCTGTCATCGGAGTGGGAGGCTCCCACAGCGAGGACAGCCACCAGTTGTAGGCGACGTCCGGCTGCCCCGGGACGGGGGTTGCGGCGGGGCCCACTATCCCAAGCTCCAGCAGCGCCGCCGCCGGGCCGTCGTTGTCGTGACCGGCGTCCCAGCGTGCGGAGCGCAGACCCCCGGTGGCTGTACCGACAGCGTCGGCGGGGTACTCCCCGCCGTCCCAGCGGGACTCCGACCCCCAATGGAGGTCGTCGCGGACGTCGCGTTGCGACCCGGCGACCGCCCCGGCACCGCCAGTGGGGTATCCCCCGCCGTCACGCTGGGGCTCCGCGCCCCAGTGGCGGCCGGCGTGGGCGTCGCGTTGCGACCAGGCGGCGGCCCCGGCGCCGCCGGTGGGGTATCCCCCGCAGTCGCGCTGGGGCTCCGCGGCCCTGTCGTCGGCGGTTCTGCCCACTCTCTTTTTCAGGTTACTTCTTGGTATCTTCGAAGCGACACAGGCGCGAGCTGTGTCGCCAAGAAGTCGCCAAGGGGGGCTACAAAGAGAGTCATACGGTAAATCGAAGGGGACACCCAAGCAAACGGATAGCTAACCGGTTTGTCCGGTTTCAGGCATAATCTGTGGAACTTATTACCTCTGCTTTTGGGCATATGTTTCAGTCCTATTCGGCGGATGCAGATTTGTTCAACCAACTTAGTGCCAATCAATGACTGACTGGCAGGTGGGCGGGCGGCCGCGGCGGCCCACCGCCATCGACGGGGGCCCACCACGGCGCCGCGCCCGCCCCCCCCCCTCCCCCGCCCCCTCT
>Ga0209186_1001193_pt1 | contig 19588 bp, 6 predicted proteins | sample SidtaG_FD_187426 | JGI IMG/M metagenome (GOLD analysis project Ga0209186, IMG submission 187426) | Marine algal microbial communities from Sidmouth, United Kingdom - Sidmouth_Male2 metaG (SPAdes) (version 2) | ecosystem: Host-associated > Algae > Red algae > Unclassified | place: Sidmouth, United...
TCTGTAATAAGCTAGACCCGATAGTAGTGGATCCCGATAGGGATGGAACGGATAGCGGGCCCATGCGTTACGATGGAAGATGAACCTTTTTCTCCTAATTCCTAATAAACTAATCCACCAATTTCTATGCTTCTGCTAAGATTTTCTTACCTGCTTCGATGGCTTCGTCAATTGTTCCTTTTAAGTTGAAGGCTGATTCTGGATATTCATCAACTTCTCCATCTAAGATCATATTGAATCCTCGAATGGTTTCTTCGATTGGCACTAGAACGCCAGGAATACCAGTAAAGATTTCTGCAACGTGGAAAGGTTGAGATAAGAAACGTTGTACTTTTCTTGCACGTCCTACGACTAATTTGTCTTCTTCACTCAACTCGTCCATTCCTAAGATGGCGATGATGTCTTGAAGCTCTTTGTATCGTTGTAAGATTTGTTTTACTTTTTGTGCAGTGTTGTAGTGTTCTTCGCCTAATACATCGGGACTCAAGATACGAGATGTTGAATCCAATGGATCTACCGCAGGATAAATACCCAAAGACGATAATTTACGATTCAATACGGTTGTTGCATCTAAGTGGGCGAAAGTGGTGGCAGGTGCTGGATCTGTTAAATCATCGGCAGGTACGTATACGGCTTGAACCGATGTAATAGAACCTTTTTTGGTAGAGGTAATACGCTCTTGCATCAGTCCCATCTCTGTTGCCAAAGTTGGTTGGTATCCTACGGCAGAAGGCATCCGTCCTAAAAGGGCTGATACCTCAGAACCCGCTTGTGTGAAACGGAAGATGTTATCAACGAAGAATAAGATGTCACGACCTCCTGTAGAAGTACCATCTCCATCACGGAAATACTCGGCTACTGTCAAACCAGAAAGGGCAACTCTTGCTCTCGCACCAGGCGGCTCGTTCATTTGACCAAATACCAATGTCGCTTTAGAGTTAAGGAGTTTGGTTTTATCTACTTTAGACAAATCCCATCCACCAGCTTCCATGCTGTGATTGAAAGCCTCACCGTAATCAATTACGCCAGACTCTAAGAACTCTCTTAAAAGGTCATTTCCTTCACGAGTACGCTCTCCTACTCCAGCAAATACAGACAGCCCTTCGTAGGCTTTGGCGATATTGTTTACCAATTCCATAATCAATACCGTCTTACCAACACCAGCTCCTCCAAACAGTCCAATCTTTCCTCCTTTGGCATAAGGCTCAATAAGGTCAATTACTTTGATACCTGTAAAAAGTACCTCTGCATCCGTAGAAAGGTCTTCGTATGCAGGTGGGTTACGGTGAATAGGATTGCTTCTTTCTTTGCTCACAGGTCCAATTCCATCAATAGCTTCTCCTACAACGTTGAATAAACGACCTTTGATTTCATCACCAATAGGCATTGAAATAGGCTCCCCTAAGTCTGTAACAGGCATTCCTCTCACCAATCCATCTGTAGAATCCATCGCAATAGCCCGAATACTATCTTCCCCCAAGTGTTGTTGGCATTCTAAAATGATAGAAGCACCATCGTCTTTCTTAATTTCAAGAGCATTTAAAATTTGAGGCAATTCAGCATCTTTATCTGTAAAGCTCACATCAATGACCGCTCCAATTATTTGCTTTATTTTACCGACATTTGGCATATTGTATCTTTTAGTTTTTGTAAAAATTATATATTTTATAAATTTTGCCACAAAGGTATGGAATAATATGGCAACTATACAGAAAAACATTATCTTTTACGCAGAAAAAAGTCTATATTTGTAATAAACTTTGAAAAAAGTGTGTATTACCTTCCCAATTGATAACACAACCCTTGTTATCCTCGTATTCTACAATTTAGGAATCTAAACTTTTAGGCAACTTAGTAATGATAAAAAAATAACTCTCGCATTTTAGTGTCGACATTTTCCGATATACTGTATTAAAAAATATCGTCATAGCTCGCTATGTCTTCATTTTTTTCCATTTCGGTGTTATCAAAAAATCTCTTTACTGACTTATTTCTTAATCATTACTTAAAATAATAAATTACCCATTTTGCTGTCATCTTTTTCCATCATACTTCATTAGAAAGCCTCATCATAGCTTGCTATGCTTACGTTTTTGTCTGATTCGGTGTTCCGATTGTCTGCTGAAAAAAATATTTAGCCAAAATGAATGTTTGTTAAATTTCAATTGCCTTAGTGTCTACTAATACTGGACTCTTTTTTAGACAACTCCAAAAACATTTACATTAAAAAAATATATAACTACCAAGTAAGATGCAAATTAAAGCATTATATGTATTTGGTATGTTTTTTGTCGTTTAAATTATAGCCAAGTTATTTATGAAGATGTGACACCAAACATTTTAATAATATTTTATATATTTGTATCAATTAATCTGTTACAAATACTGTATCTATCTTATCTTAATGAAAAAACATGTGATTTTGTTGAGATAAACAGGCTCATTTTCTATCAAAAAAACACATTATGATTTTCAATTATAATATACCAAACTATAAAGAATAAAAACTAATCCCTAAATAGCCAAGTTAATTAACTATGAATAATTTTCTAAAAACACTATTATGTTTGTTTTTGCTTACAATGGTTGTTACTCCTACTATAGAAGCACAAAACAGCAATATTAAGAAAGCAGACGCTTTTTATGAGTCTATGGAATACTCAAAAGCTATAGAATTTTACAAAAAAGAACTCAAAAAATCAAAAAAAGATAGTGATGCTACTGCTAAAATAGCGGATTGCTATCGCCGTACAAGCAATTATTCTAAAGCTGCTTATTGGTATGAAAAAGCCATTAAGTTGGATGAAAATAATGCTGCTCTTAAATATCATTATGGAGAAGCCTTAATGAGTAATAAAGAGTATGATAAAGCACAGTGGAGTTTTCAAGAATATGCTCGTTTAGAACCCAATGATTCAAGAGCTACTCGCTATTTGGAATGGTGTCAAAATATTGATTTATACTTACAGGATTCTTCTAAATATGCCTTAGAAGTCGCTGATTTCAATTCTCCTGAATCAGATTTTGGCCCTTCTTTTTACAATCAAGGGCTTGTATTTGCATCGGCTCGCCCAACAAGCTCTATAGATCGTCAAGATGGCTGGACTGGAGAATCTTACCTTGATTTATTTATTGCGGAACAAATGGGTAGTAATTGGGCTGCTGCCAGAGAAGTTCCAGGTAAATCAAAATCTAAGTTTCACGAAGGTCCTGCTTGTTTTAGTCAGGATGATACAAAAATGTACTTTACTCGCAATGTAATTGGTAAAGGAGAAAAAGGCAAGATTGCGATTCTAAAAATATTTGAATCTCGCCTTAGAAATGATGAGTGGATTGATCCACAAGAATTGTCTTTCAATAGTAAAAACAACACCTTTTCTGTAGGACATCCAACCATTAGTCAGGATGACAAAACTTTGTACTTTACTTCTGATATGAAAGGCGGTTATGGTGGCAAAGATATTTATGTTGTTGAAAAACGAAATGGCTCTTGGGGCACACCAACTAATTTAGGTCCTACCATCAATACAGAAGGTGATGAAATGTTTCCTTTTATTCATGAGGATGGTACTTTATATTTTGCTTCTAATGGTCATGGTGGATTTGGGGGCTTGGACTTATATGCAAGTCAGTATCACGATGATGATTGGTCGAAATCAGAAAATATGGGGTACCCCATCAATAGTCCACAAGATGATTTTGGGCTAATTTTGACGGAAGACAAGCAAAAAGGTTTTTTAGCAACAAATCGCAAAGGGGGAAAAGGGAATGATGATATTTATATCGTTTCTATTGCAGAAGATAAAGCGTTGGAGTTAATCAATCAACCTGTTGCAAGTATAGAAAAAGCGACTTCTGGCAAAGTGAGCTATGCCACTACTTCTAATACAAAAAACACCTCTTCTCCTATTTCAAGGAGTTCTTCAAGCCTTAGTTTCTATGATGATGTTACGGTAACAAGTGTTAAAACGGCAGATGGCGAAGAAGATAAATTTTTCTTAGTGGGTATCTTATTGGATTACAATACCAAAGCAAAAATACCTTATGCTAAAATCTTCTTGGAAGAAATAGACGAGGTAGCACAAGAATACATTGCAGAAGATCAAACAGATAGAATTGGGAATTTTTACTTTGAGTTAAAACCCAACAAATCTTATGTTGTTTACAAACAAAACGATGATGGAATTATTGATGATATTCGTGAATTCAATACCAAAGGTAGAGATGAAAGCCAAATATTACACGCAATCTTAGAGGCAAAACGCCCTGTGGAGCTAAGAATTGAGGCACAAAATCGCTACAATGAGCTGCATGGTGAACCTGCTATCTCTAACCCAAAACAAGGTTTTGCAGCAAAAGAGTTTTTGCCACAAGCAGCACCTAAAACAGGATCTGATTTTAGTAAACCTGAAGAAGTACCAAGTACGCCACCTGTTACAAAACCATTGATTGAGCGAGAAATAGACAATACCAATCCTACCTATATTGGTACTGATGATGTAATAGAATCAGCGACGACCTATACAGAAAAAATCAATTATAGAGTACAAATAGGTTCGTTCCAAAAAAGACTTTACAATAGCCATCCTTTCCTTCGGGAAGTACAAGGCGAATATACTACCGAAAAAAGTCCTTCTGGTTTAAATCGCTATTTAGTGGGTTCTTATGGGAACTTATCTCAAGCAGTAAACTATCAAGAATACTTAAAAGATCAAGGCTATACAGATGCAGTCATTGTTATTTATGTCAATGGTGTACGCTTAGAAAAAGGCATTGACCAAGTTGATGATAAATACAAAATCTGGTAGATTTTACAAGACATACTAAAAATTAAGAAAGGACTGGTTCGATAAGAATCAGTTCTTTTTTTGTTTGTATCAATCAAGAAACCTATCTTAGTAATAGATATAAAATATACAATAAAAAAACTTACAATGTCTACAAAAAATCTTTCAGAATACAATCCCGATTTTGTACCTGATGCCTCAAAACTTACCTTTGGTATTGTCGTATCAGATTGGAATCATGAAATCACCCATACCTTGCTAAAAGGCTGTTATGATACACTCATCAAACATGGGGCAAATCCTGCCAAAATCAAGACGATTCATGTACCTGGCAGTTATGAGTTGCCCAAAGCAGCTTCTTGGTTGGCAAACCATGCTTGGAAAGGAGAAACAGAAGAAATTCTTATGGCAGATGCCATCATTGTTTTAGGCTGCGTCATTACAGGAGAAACCAAACACGATGAGTACATTTCACAAGCTGTCGCACAAGGTCTAATGCAACTGAACATAGAAGAAATCTCTCCGTTAATTTTTGGCTTATTGACGCCTCGTAATGACGAGCAAGCAAAAGATCGGGCGGGCGGCAAACACGGCAATAAAGGTGTAGAAGCGGCTGTCACTGCCATCAAAATGGGACATCTTCGTTTGCAATTAGATGAAGAGGATGAACATGCACCTATTGATGAAAATTGGATAATGGATCAGTTTTTAGATTCAGATGAGTTTGATGAAGATCGATTAGACGATTTTAGTGCCAATTAATTCATTCTTTGGAGAAAACGGTTCCTTAAATTCTACATTCTAAGTACTTGATGCGCTTTAAAAAATCAATATTTCCTAATTTGGAGCGAAAGGTTTGGGGCTTCGTCGTGACGCATGGTCTCGCTATACGCTACTATACCAAAAGGCCATTTGGACAGACACATGGGTCTGTCCCTACAAGCCAACGCTGCTTTTGGTATAACGCTGCTATCGAGGCTATTTTAAACAGTTTAAACGCTGTTGGGCTTTATTTCCAATGCGTAAATCAATATTAGAATTTAAGATTTAGATATTATGCCAATCAAGGCTTTATGCACAGTTATTTCGGTAAATGAAAGCCATCTTTTAGATGACATCCATTAGCTTACGACTTTTTGAATGGTTTACTAGTCTAATTGAGGTAAGGGAATGGACAATATTTCTAAATGGCTTTCATTTACAGTGACAGACTGTTTTAATTCTTGATTCGCATATATAGCAATCCTAATTCAGTTCAGAAATTTTCTTTCACGCAAAGAATTTTGACACAAAGAAACGCAAAGCTCAACAGAAACCAATCTCTTTGCGACCTTTGCGAAAGACTCTGCGACCTTTGCGTGAAATACACTTTTTCTATTTTCAAATAGGACTGCTATAGATTTTTTATCATCGGGTTTATTTTGGATGGACAGCCCTCCTATCATAGAGCTAAAAACTGTGCAACATAGACTCGATAGTAGCGGTATGGCTTTGTTTTGGTGCTGTAGTTCTTAGTGCTGTTGTGCTGTAGTTCGGTTCTTATGTGATTTGTGGTTTTTCCTAAGCCATAATAGTGGATAGCGAGACCATGCGTCACGACGAAGCACTCCACCATTCTCTCCTAATAAAAAAGAATTGAACTTTTTTGCTTTTGATTTGGTTGTAAAATATGATTACAAAACATTTTTAGGCAAAAGTGGTGCTTTTCAGAAAAAAACATTACTTTTGCAATCGTTTTTTTGGCGTGGTAGCTCAGCTGGTTAGAGCGTTGGATTCATAATCCAGAGGTCGAGAGTTCAAGTCTCTCTCACGCTATTATTTTTAAAGCCTTGTATACAATTGTATGCAAGGCTTTTTTTATGTCCTTCTCTCGATTTCTCCTACCCTACCTTATTTTCTACTTCTCCAAAAAGCAACCATTTTTGTATATATTTAATCCTACTAATACAAGTATATTTTGAAAAAAATAAATTATCTTCAACATTTATATATTAGTTCAAGATTAACAAATTTTTAAATAAATACGTTTTTTAACGAGCATTTTTTAACTAAAAATCGTCTTTCATGAAAAAAATTCTACTAACGACTTGTTGTTGGTTTATGTGTATCATGCTGGGAACACTCTCCCTAATTGCACAATTTCAAGCGACAGGAACGATAACAGATGACAATGAAGAGCCACTTATCGGCGTCTCTGTTTCGGTCAAAAACACGACCATTGGCACAATTACGGATCTTGATGGCAAGTATAACTTGAAAGTTCCGAATAACGATGTCATTTTAGTGTATTCTTATATTGGCTACAAAACAGAGGAAATAGAGGCAAGTTCGACTACTTCCAATGTTGATGTGGTTTTAAAAGAGGATGTATCTAATTTGGATGAAATTGTGGTTACGGGTTTAGCGACTTCTGTAAAAAGAAGTAATTCGGCAAATTCTGTGGCTGCAATTTCTGCAAAAGAATTATCGGAAATCACCTCACAATCCACTATGGATGGCGCATTGTATGGAAAATTCAAAGGGGCAAATATTACCTCAAATTCAGGCGCACCAGGTGGTGGTATTTCTGTAAAACTAAGGGGATTGACCTCAATTAATGGAAATAACCAACCACTTTATATCATTGATGGGGTTTATATGGACAATAGTGCCATTCCTGCGGAATTGAATACCGTATCGGCAGCAGGAGCCGGTGGAAGTCAAGTAAGTCAGGACAATCCTACCAACCGTATTGCTGACCTTGATCCAGAAGATATTGCCAATATTGAAATCTTGAAAGGAGCTTCTGCAGCAGCAATTTATGGTTCCAGAGCTGCGGGTGGTGTGGTCATCATCACCACCAAACGGGGAAAAGCAGGAGAAACAAATGTGAATTTAAGTCAATCAATTGGTATGGCTCAAATCCTTAATCCTTTGGGAACTCGTGAGTGGGATGTAAACAAGATTAAAGCACAATTTGGAACAGAAGATGATCCTGATGCGGTAATCCACGTAGATGCTTTTGAAGCAGCACAGGCAAGTGGAAATATTATGGACTATGAACAAGAATTGTATGGCAATAGAGCTTTATTGTCTACTTCTCGTATTAGTGTATCTGGTGGAACAAATAGCACCAAGTTCTTTGCAGGACTAACCCATAAAAATGATGAAGGAATTGTTGAAAATACGGGTTATAAAAAAACTTCTTTCAGAATTAATGTAGATCAAAAATTAAGCAAAAAAATTGATTTGGCATTGAGTTCTAATTATATCAATTCAGTAGCAGATAGAGGTTTTTTCAACAATGATAATAGCGGTACGACGATGGGGGTTTCTTTTATTAGTACACCCTCTTGGGCGCAATTATTGCCTGACGAAAATGGAATATACCCAGACAATCCTTATGGTACTTCTAATTTTTTACAAACAGGTGCACTTATCACAAACAATGAAAAAGTCAATCGTATTTTAGCGGGTGGAACGGCAACGGCAAAACTCTTTAATAGCAATAATCAATCTCTTAAGTTGATTGCAAGAGGTGGTATTGATAACTATACTTTAAATACCAATGCTATTTTCCCAAATTCCCTACAATTTATGAATCCTGCCAATGGTGGTGTCAATGGTGTTTCTATACAAGGAAATACGGTTAATCTCAATTCTAATTTAGCTGCATTTTTAGTACATTCTTTTTTCTTAGATAGTGGACTTTCTTTTAGAACCCAATTGGGCGTAACGGCTGAAAACTTCAATCGAAATACGATTGTTGGAACAACTTCTAACTTGAATGGTACACAATCGAATTTAGATCAAGGAGCGAATAGAAATACAACACAAAGTCGAATCATTCAGCAGGATAGAGGATTTGTTGTACAAGAAGAAATAAATGTATCAGACAAAATTTTAGCAACATTTGGGGTCAGAGCAGATAAATCTTCTAATAATGGAGATGCCAACCAATTGTATTTTTACCCAAAAGCCTCTTTAGCAGTCAATATTCATGAATTCAAACCATTGGGAACATTGAGTCAATTAAAATTGAGAGGAGCTTATGGTGAGTCTGGAAACTTCGCTTTGTTTGGTGATAAATACACCGTCTTTAATGGCAATTTAATTGATGGACAATTGGCTTCTGAAATTTCTACTTTATTAGGAAATGCAGATGTTTCTCCTGAAAGACAAACAGAATTAGAGTTTGGTGCGGATATTGGTTTGTTAGAGGACAGATTTGTTTTAGATGCGACTTACTATATCAAGACCGTTAAAGATTTATTATTGAGAGCAAATGTTCCAAGTTCTTCTGGTTATGCGGTTAAAGTAATCAATGGTGCAGAATTAGAAAACAAAGGCTTTGAACTTGGTTTAAACCTCAATATTTTCAATGAAAAAGATTTGGGCTGGAACCATCGTATTGGCTTTTGGCAAAACAAATCTTTGGTAACTCGTTTAGATATTCCTGCTTACAATACAGGAGCGTTTGGTGCGACATTGGGTACTTTTAGAGTTGAAGAAGGACAAAGTCCGACACAAATTGTGGGTATTACTTCTGATCCTGATGATGAAGATGGAATTGCTGTTTTTGGCGATGCACAACCTGATTTCAATATGTCTTTCTTGAATAGTATGCGTTTCAAAGGTTTTGAATTTTCTTTCTTAGTTCACTGGAAAAAAGGTGGTAGCAACGTAAATTTAACGACCTTACTTACTGATTTGAATGGTACAAGTCCTGACTATGATGCTACAGGTTTAGACCCAGAAGGCAGTTTAGGCAATGGTGACTATCGTTTAAGTCAATTAGGAGCAAGTGCCAGTGTTTTTGTAGAGGATGCTTCTTATGTGCGTTTACGGGAGATTGGCTTGTACTACAATATTCCTAAATCTGCTTTCAAAGATGTTGTTGGTTTCCGAGTGGGGGTTTCGGCTTACAATGCGTTGAATTTCTTTACCTACAATAGTTATGATCCAGAAGTTTCTAACTTTGGTGGTCAAGGACTTTCTTCGGGTGTAGAAGTGACGCCTTTCCCTTCGGCTAAACGCTTCAACTTTCATTTTTCAGCTTCATTTTAGCGAGTGATGAGTGACGAGTGATGAGTGATGAGTGACGAGTGATGAGTGATGAGTGACGAGTGATGAGTGATGAGTGATGAGTGATGAGTGATGAGTGATGAGTGATGAGTGACGAGTGACGGATGTGAAATTATTTTATTACTATTTAAATCTTTGAAAATGAATTATAAATTTTTACTACTTACTTCCTTTCTTACCCTCTGTTTTTTTACAGCTTGTGAGATAGAAGAAGTACCCAATCCAAATGGTCCTGACTTAGACGCAATTTTAGCGGATGCCTCTATCCCAGAACTAAATGCAACAGCCTTGGGCGTTGAATCTTTAATGCGTAGAGACCTTGGTTTTTACTATGATGCCGTGAGTATTGTAGGACGAGAATATTACTTTTTTACAAGTTCTGACCCTCGTTATACTGCCGATTTATTGGGTGGTGGCGAATCTACTTTAGACGACAATACGTTCTATACAACTCGTTCCTTTACAGGTCGATATGGGTCTGTCAAAAACGCCAATATTTTATTAGAAGCAGTTGAAAATACGAGTGCGCCTATTACAACAGGGCAAAAAAATGGATACAGTGGTTTTGCCCAAACGATTCAAGCCTACCAACTTTTACTGAACTTAAATATGCAGTATAACAATGGCGTAAGAGTCGATGTTGCTGACCCTGACAATTTAGGTGCATTTTTAGGATACAATGAATCGCTTAGTGCTATTAGCAATTTGTTAAACGATGCTTATACTTTATTGACAAGCGAAGATGCAGAATTCTTATTTACCTTATCTTCTGGTTTTGCAGGTTTTGATACGCCTACTTCTTTTGCTAAATTCAATAGAGGATTGGCTGCAAGAGTACAATTGTATCAAGGGGATTATAGCGCAACTTTAGCCACATTAGAAGATTCTTTTATTGATCTTGGTGCAAGTTTATCAGAAGGCCCTAAAAATTCTTTTTCTACGGCAGGAGGTGATCTAGTCAATCCTGTTTATCGACCAACAAATCAAGCTGATGCCTTGGTTGTTCATCCTTCTTTTTTAACGGATATTCGAGAAGGTGATATGCGTATCAACAAAGCAGCTGAAAGAATGGAATCTATCGCTTTAGATGATTTATCAGGAACGCATGATGTTGTCGTTTTTGCGTCACAAGATGCAGATATTACAATCATCAATAATGCAGAATTGTTGTTGACGCAAGCGGAGGCAAATATTCGTACAGGCAATGTGGGAGATGGTGTTGCAGCTTTGGATGTGATTTTGACTGCCAATGGTTTAGCCGCTTATAGTGGCGGTATGGATGAGGCTTCGCTTATTGAGGAATTGATGTACAACCGTCGTTATTCGTTATATGCTTTGGGGCATCGTTGGGTCGATATGCGTCGTTGGGATGCGTTAGATGCGTTGCCATTGGATCGTGAAGGAGATGATGTTTGGGTAGAATTTCCTCGTCCTGCTACGGAGGCTGAATAAGTTTTTCAAAAGAATTTAAATGATTTGGAGAGAACGGTTTGGCTTTCATCGTGACGCATGGGCCCGCTATGCTATCGGGTCTATTTTGGATGGCTTGGACTGCTATTTTCTGTTCTTTGAACCATATAAGTTTTTTTAAGTCCATGTAAGTTTTTGAACCATATGAGTTTTTTTTAAGTTGGTTTAAGGATATATAAGTTTTCGGTTCTGACCTTTCTACAATAGACCCGATAGTAGTGGAAATACCAAAGTGAATGGCTAAAAGGTTTTGTGGGGCTTGGTATTGTAATGGATAGCGGGACCGTGCTTTGCGACGGAGCAATTTACCGTTCTCTCCTAAAAAAAAATCATAAAAAAAGCCGATTACTCATATTGAGCAATCGGCTTTTGTGTTAGGAATATTCTAAAAAGAATCCTATGTTATTTCTATCGAATTACTTGCCGCAATCTTGGCAGTCAATAATGTCGTTTACGGGGAATGGTGACTCGCATGGAGCTACGTTTTCCCAGAATAAACAATTGGTTGGGTCTGTCACGACAACGGTGTAATCACCAATTGTATTTGGTGAGTAGTATGGAAGTCCAATTACGGTTGCAACTAAGTTTCCATCTAAGTACCATTCAAATGTCCAGTCACTTGCTGGTGCTAATGGTGTAGGAATGTCATTTACTTGGTCTAAGGTTGCATATAAGGCGTTACCATCACAAACTCTTGCGATGCTGACGCATTCTACAAATATGGGATCTGTACATACGCCATACACAAAGTTTTCGATGCGGATTTCTTCGTTCATTGTTACTGTTACACCTGCTCTTGGGCTGTTCGCTGTTCCTTCTTGCATGCAAGGTAAGGTCGTTTCGTCAATGGCTACGGTATATGTTCCACAAGTAACTGGTGCGAAAGTATACGTTCCTGTTGCATCGGTCATCACTGTTGGGCAATCTACCCCTGATATACAAACGCCGTCTTGTAACTCAATCGTAACACCTGCTAATGGTTCGCCATCTATGCCATCGCATTCGATGTCTCCTATAACCATACCTGTGATTTCTCCTTCGCAAATACAATCAGAACAAGCTCCTGTTATTGCTGTTAAAGTTGAACAGCCTAATGGATCAACTACTGTGCCTGAGAAATCAGCTGTTAAAGTTTCGCCATCGTTCATGCAGACTTGGGTTTGGCTCTCACAACTTGTTCCATCTGCTGCCAATAAATCTACTCGTAATGTTCCACAACCCATTGCACTAACATCCGTTGCCGTTAAACTTGGATAAACGGTTACTGTTACTTGTGCATTTCCTACTCCTGCTGGAATTGGGCTACCATCGCTACACACTGCTGTTACATCGAAAGTATAGGCTACTGGTGCACAACTATTGTTTAATGGTAAAACAAATGGTGTTCCACTCGTAATACCTGTAATCGTTCCTGTTGTTTCTGCAATCGTCAAGGTACCTGTTCCTGCTCCTCCTAAGAAGCTTGCTGTTAATGTTGCCATGCCATTTTCACATACTTCTGTTACATCTACTTGTACCTCTGGATCGGCTGGACAATCGCAAGGCGTCATACAATCTGTACTAATACCTCCCATTATATCGCCTGTAATACATGATGCTGGTACGCCTGCCAAATCGGCTGTAAAGTCGTAAGTTAATGATGCGTCTGTATCGTTGAGGTCAGGACAAGTATTTGCACTTCCTGCTACACCATTTATAACTTGACAAGCGGCGACTCCGCCCATCACTTCTAAAGTGGCTGAACCTGTAGTGACGCCATCACATGCTGGTGGTACAATGGTAATTGTATAATCTGGATAGACTAAAATTAATTCTGAAGCTGAAATATCTGAATAACAATCGCCTCCTAATAAAGTTGCTAATTCTGCTTGTGTATAGGTTGCGTCCAATGTTGTTGGAGCAGCAATACAAGTTGTGTTGGTTGGTGCATCTAAAGTTGTTGGTCCGTCACAAGGTGTAACGCCATCGGCTGCCATTAAGGTAAAGGTTCCGACTCCTATTGCGCCACTACAAACATCGCTGCTTGGTACGACAAGCATTGGCACTGGATCGCTTGGATAAACGGTTACTGTTACTTGTGCATTTCCTACTCCTGCTGGAATTGGGCTACCATCGCTACACACTGCTGTTACATCGAAAGTGTAGATGACAGGCGCACAACTAATGTTTGTTGGTAAAGTAATGGCTGTGCCACTCGTAATGCCTGTAATAGTTCCTGTTGTTTCTGCAATCGTCAAGGTACCTGTGCCTGTTCCTCCTAAGAAACTTGCTGTTAATGTTGCCACGCCACTTCCACAAAGTTCTGTTACATCTACTTGTACATCTGGGTCGGCTGGACAATCGCAAGGCGTGATACAATCTGTACTAATACTTCCCATTATATCGCCTGTAATACATGATGCTGGTACGCCTGCCAAATCGGCTGTAAAGTCGTAAGTTAATGATGCGTCTGTATCGTTGAGGTCAGGACAAGTATTTGCACTTCCTGCTACACCATTTATAACTTGACAAGCGGCGACTCCGCCCATCACTTCTAAAGTAGCAGAACCTGTAGTGACGCCATCACAACTTGGTCCAACAATGGTTACAACATATTCAGGATAGATTTGGGCAGATAATATAACGCCTACATCAATCGCTGTACCATTGCAATCAGCCGTAATATTATAATCATAAGGAGCTGCGTCACAAGTCGTATTCATCGGTGCTGTTACAGGAACACAAATTTGCATACCTCCTGCACTTCCATCGACAGTTGTTCCATCTACTGTTACAGAAACTGTGGCGTCCACCATCATATCAAAATCAACACAAACATCTACCATTTCACCAGAACAAGCATCAGGGGCAATAATGTTGGTTGCTAATGGGCAATTACCACATTCAATAACGTTTACACAGTAAGAGGCTGTTGTGACATCAATACACAATTCTGGAATCGTAATATCTATGAATGTTCCTGGTGACAATGGATTGGGTAAATTGACAACACCTGGTGTCACCACGAAAGCCAATATATCTTGTAAAGAAAACGGACCTGCTAAACCATTTAGTAAATTAAAGACTGTTGGCAAGTCTGAGCCTGGTTGAAATAGTTCGAATCCTATTTGGGCGGTCAATTCTGCATTCGCACTTATCAAAAAAGCGTCTAATTCATCCTGGTCATAAATTACTTTGTAGGCACAGGCTGTATCTCCTACCTCTTGTAAACCAGTTGACAAGTCAAATATACCTGTATTGTTAGAATCCAATAAGGTATCCATTCCAGTTACTAAAAGGTAGGCGACTGTTGGTGTTGCCATATTGGGATCAGCAGTTTCTGCTGCAAAAGATCCTGTAAAATCAAATGCTGTTACTGGTAAGTCTGTTGAACATATGTCTTCACCTGCTGAAGTTGGTTCTCCTGCCATTGCAGTACAAACTACACATTCAATAACATTCACGCAGTAAGAAGCTGTTGTGACATCAATACACAATGATGGGATGGTAATGTCTATGAATGTTCCTGGTGACAATGGATTGGGTAAATTGACAACACCTGGTGTCACCACGAAAGCCAATATATCTTGTAAAGAAAACGGACCTGCTAAACCATTTAGTAAATTAAAGACTGTTGGCAAGTCTGAGCCTGGTTGAAATAGTTCGAATCCTATTTGGGCGGTCAATTCTGCATTCGCACTTATCAAAAAAGCGTCTAATTCATCCTGGTCATAAATTACTTTGTAGGCACAGGCTGTATCTCCTACCTCTTGTAAACCAGTTGACAAGTCAAATATACCTGTATTGTTAGAATCCAATAAGGTATCCATTCCAGTTACTAAAAGGTAGGCGACTGTTGGTGTTGCCATATTGGGATCAGCAGTTTCTGCTGCAAAAGATCCTGTAAAATCAAATGCTGTTACTGGTAAGTCTGTTGAACATATGTCTTCACCTGCTGAAGTTGGTTCTCCTGCCATCGCTTCACACGCTTCACAAGTTCTTGTACCTGTAATTGTATCTTGTAAACAACCATTTCCATCAGCAACAATAATCATCCATTCATCTCCTTCCAACAATACATCACCATCTTGATTTGGCGATGTTCCATCAACTATATAAGGGCCTAAACCACCTGTTGCTCCTGTAAAATCGACAACTAACATATCTGCATCACAATCATACATTGCTGTTGCTCCTGTTATAGGATCATATACTTGTAAGTCAAGAAATGAGGTATCTGTACAACCTGTAATAGGATCAGCTAAAACGAAATAAAATGTAGTTGTTGCGCCATTTGCTGCTGCTGCCATTGTTGCGTCAGCAATAGGCATTGCTCCTGTTACAGGATCTGCATTATACCAAGTAAACATATTTCCAGCAGATAAGCTGGCCTCGTATGCTGTCAAATCAAAAGGTCCACTATCTGCACATTCGGCAGGTGGAGCATAGTCTGTGAAGATTGGTGGTAGATTGATTGTTGGTGTAAAACACACAAAATCAGCACAACCATCTGCATCGGCTACAAATTCTACACAGTACATATCTCCAGCAACAGGCATCACCATCATTGGCATAGCAATCAATGTTCCAATAGCTGGATCATTGTCGTACCAAGTGAAAGTTCCTGCATCTGCTGTTACTTGACCTTCTAAGGCAACTAAATCTAAGGCTTCTCCCTCACATAATTCAGCCATAGGAGCTGTTAAAACTGGTGCAGGAAGTACAGTAACTATAATTGATGTTGTAGCACTACAACCTGTCGCATCATCGGTAAAAGTCACCCAATATTCTGTTCCATCAACAGGATTTACAATCGCTGTAGATGCTAAAGGTGCTGATCCTGTTGCAGGATCTGCATCGTACCAAACAAACACTCCTGCATCTGTTGTAATGTCTGTGTTAGAATCTGTCAATTCTAAAGTTCCACCTTCACAAATCGTAGGGGCTGCTGATAATAAAACTGGTAATGGTGTATAAGTAACTGAAGCACAAATACTGTTAGAACAACCTGTTGCTGCATCTGTAAAGACAGCACAATATTGCTCAGAACCTACAGGAATTACTGCCGTTGGGTCTGCAATCGCTGCACCTCCATTTAAGTTACTACCACCAATATACCAACTGATTGCGCCTGCATCTGCGGTAACATCACCTTCCACTGCTGTTAAATCAACAGATTCGCCTTGACAAATAGGACCAATGACTGGTGCTGTTAATACTGGTAAAGGATCAACAGTAACGCTTACGCAAGTTTCTGTTTCACAATCTCCTGTTTCACAAAAGGCAAAAGAAACACAATATTCTGTTGTTCCGACAGGTGGAACGACTGCTGTTGGATTGGCAATGTTTGCTCCTGCTTCTGACCATGTATAACTCCCTGTTGCTGCATTGCTTGCAGCAGGGTTTAAAGCCGTCAAATCTATACTTTCTCCTGCACAAATATTTGCAGGGGCAACGATAGCATCCAAAGTTGTATTTGGTAAGAATCTTACGGCTACTGGCGCACCAACTGCATCGCAATCAGGACAAATTGTAGGAAATTCACTATCACAAATTACATCAACTCGGAAATCCCAATACAATTCATCTGTATCTGATGTAAAAGGAAGTGTAACTAAGTTCACAGTTGTGATATTGATTAATTCTCCACTTGGATTTACTGTCCATCCATTCTGGTTTTCACAATTTGGATCGCATCCCAAGAAACCATTACAAGAATCATGAATATCATTTATATTAGGGAAGTTAGAAAAAATACCTCCTGGCAAACCATCAATGATACCAAAAAAAGCATCTTCGGCTAAAGGTTCTTCACCATCTGTATTTCCATCCTCTGCACATACTTCTATATCGTAAGTAACCAAACCTGTACAGAACGGAACTTGTGGTACTGCTAATGTCACACCTCCAACTCCTGGTACTTGTAAACCATCTGGATTGGTGGTAAAAATAGTTCCACTTGAATTTTCTGCTATATACGACTGACAAGCAAAAGATAAGAATGGGGTAAAATAAAGCACTTCCCCACAAGGGTCTGTTGGATTAATGAGCGAACCATCATTTACATAATTGTCTGGTGCAATGCTACCTGGTGCTGCAAAAGCTCCTTGTGGTCCACCACTAATATCTGCTGCTAATAATGCAGAAGTAGAACCATAGCTTGAAGGGGGATCTGTTGTTACCACATAACCTACTTCATAACCCAATGAAGCAACCAATGCCGATGTATTAGAAAAGTCAAAGCTCTCGCCCCAACACAATACATTATCGGTTGCACTACCATTACCAGGATAATCCGAGCAATTTGGACAATTTACAGTTGCTGTGCCTGTTGTTTGACAAGCTGCTGGCGCACCTGCTACAGATATTATATAATTAACAGTAGTTGATGCTCCAGGTGCAGGATCAGTTGCTCCACCCAAATCAATTGTTAAGCCTCCACAATTGTCAATAGGCATTGCAGAACAATTTTCAAAGACGAAATCAATTCCTTCTTCTGGAGTTGGATATACATTGACTGATCCTACTGACAACATTGTTGTTGTCGCTGCTGCTCCGCCATTTAAGCAAGTTAGCATCGCTGTATAGGTGTTGGTTGTTACATTGCAACGATCTGACGCTGTTGCTGTATGTACATAGGTTGCGGTATTGCCACCACCGATGGCTACACCGTTCTCAAACCATTGAATAGCGTAATCTACCCCTTCTGTGCCCATATCTACATTGGCAACTAAACTTAAAGCAGTTCCACTACATACGTCTGTTGCTAAGGCATCTAAAGTTGTGAGATTAGGACACATAAAACAATCTCCATCGTATTCCCCTAAATTGAGGCTACAACTTGAATCATTGTTATCTAATATTTTTATGTTTACAGGGTTTCCTGATAAATAGGGTCCAAAGCTGAAAGGCCCGCCTGCTGCTGTTACATTTTGTACTGTTCCATCCGATAAAACTATATCCGCAGATTGTGAATCTCCTAAGCTATTCACTGTCACAGCTACTGTATAATTTCCTGCTCCATCACATGTTGTTGTAACAGTTGCATCTGGTGGCGTACAATCTCCCAAACAGTTGACAACTGATGATACAGTAACATCACAAGCAGGATTTCCATTAGTAATGACATAATCTACTGTTGTTCCATTGTCACCAGGCGAAAATGCCATTGGTCCACTAACAGCAAAACCACAGGGTGCAACCACGCTAATACTACAATTAGGATCGTCCACATTGGTCATATTGTCAATGACTACGGCTGTTTCGTCTATTTCGGGATAAACGGTTACCATCACTTGCGCTGCTGTAACCACAACAGAACCATCGTTGGTACAAGCTATATCTACCGTATAAGTTTCTGTTATTGGCGCACAAGTTGTATTTTCAATGGTGACCATTGGGCAAGAACTATTTTGGTTACTTGCATCAATGCCTGTTCCAGACCAAGTGTAGTCTACATTGGGTGCGCCTAAAGGGTCTAAAGTTGCATCTAACATAAACATTCCTCCAGAACAAATTTCTATTTCAGAAGCTTGTACAGAAATAAAAGTAGGACATCCTCCAAATACACAAACTTCGACAGGATCACCACAAGTAACTCCTGCTGTTGTTGTTGGTTCTAAACAGATTTCGCTATTGGGATCAATTGTGTAGCCTGTTAGTCCAACGCCTGTAATGATGATTGACCAGTCTCCATTGGGATCAACATCTAAGTTCAATAAACTTAAAGGAACAGGTGATAAACTATTGATTAAGTCTATATCAAAGGTTAGTGGACCTTGTGTTACGCCATCAGGTTGTAGGACTGATAAGCTTACATCGCCACTACCTTGAAGGTTAATTCCTAAATCTCCACTATAAGTCATACCAGAAATATAGCAAAGCCCTGAAATAGTAAAATCAAGGTTATATGTATTTGATCCAGAACCTGAAGGGGGTACACCTAAAGCTCCAAAAGTCAGGCATTGTTGGGGAATATCTGTTCCTGCGGGTACACAAGGCGTAAATTCTTGGCATCCTAAATTGGTGCAATCAGGGGTAAAAACAAAATCTCCTGTTTGTCCGCTTGTCCATTGAATGTTGGAGGCTGCTGTTATAGGGGAAGTAGCTGTAATATCTACAGAACCTCCATCACAGGCAATGCTGTAAGAGCCTCCTCCATCATCGGAGAGATTGGCATTACCTCCTGCACTACCTGTTACACATTGTGCTGCTACATGGGTGTAGCTAAATAGCATTAGTGTAAAAAGTAATAGAGAGTATATTTTTTTCATATAAAAAAGGTTTAG
>Ga0209186_1001197_pt1 | contig 19553 bp, 28 predicted proteins | sample SidtaG_FD_187426 | JGI IMG/M metagenome (GOLD analysis project Ga0209186, IMG submission 187426) | Marine algal microbial communities from Sidmouth, United Kingdom - Sidmouth_Male2 metaG (SPAdes) (version 2) | ecosystem: Host-associated > Algae > Red algae > Unclassified | place: Sidmouth...
GGGGGGGGGGGGGGGTGGCAGACGCTGCGGCGGACCGCCGTCTTGGACCGGCATGGGAGGCGGACTCCCGAATGCGGGCGTCCGCAACGGCGATGGCTGTGGCCTATTTTCGTTTTCGCTGCCGGCGCGCTTGCCAGCGGCTCGGCCGCCACGGCCGATGACCACCTCTCGCAGACGTCCGACGACGATGCCAACGGCTCACCAGTCTGATCGCCCACCGCAAGCCATGCGTACTGGGCAACGCAGTCGGCGGTGTCGCCGGCGCGGGCGGGCGCTGTCGTCGCGTGCGGATAACCGTCGCTGCTTTCGCGGGCGCGCGCCCATACTCTTGCTTCGGATGACGGCCGCGTTCTCCAAACAGGATATATTCTCACGCGTTGCCGCCACGTCCATCGTCTAGATGACCGTAAACCCGATGCCCGAAGTGGGCCCCGCTACGCCGCCGTCACTGACGCTCACACCACCACCATCTGCCGCCCCGCGCGCGTCCATGGGTGCCGGCGCCGCAGAGATGTCGTCAAGACGCCGTCGATTATGTCCCCGAAATAGGTCGGGGCGGTCGCCTCCCGCGTCACTCGGTCGCAGCTCGAGGTTGCTGCATAGTCCGCAGACCGCTGATACCACTGCGTCACGGCCGACCGCCGTGATGTCGCCGGCGTGGAACTCCACTATGGCGCCCCCACCGACTTCCGCCTCGCTGACGCTGGCCACGTTGGGGCGCCGTCGTGCGCGCGACAGAATCCTGACGCGGTCAGCCTCTCCCGCCCTGACGCGTCCTATTTTCGTTCGAGGAGAAGGTGAAGATCCCCCAGTTTGCGGCCACGTGCATGACGGTTGGCCGCCTCGCCCACGAGAGCCGACATCGCCTCCACGGCGATTCGGACCACCGCCGCGGCCGCCGCCGCCGACAGATGCGCCTCGCCGTTGTCGGACGGGCAGCCTCCGCTCTCCGACGTCGCCGCTTTTCCGCCGCTTCTGCTGAGGGCGCTCCTGGCTGCCGAGCCGGACGGCGCGGGGCTGACCTTTCCGTTGCGCTGCACGACGTCGCCCACCGTCAGCGGGCGCCGGCCCACCTTCCACTCTCGAAGGTCGCCCTCTCGCCGTCGCCGCCGGTCTTGGCGACGGCCCCGGCGGGCGCGAAGAATCCCACCGACGGTGTCGTCGCTACCGGTCTCGTCCCTGTAAACTCCGCCTCCTAGTGCTCTGAGCCCAACCCTACCGTGGCGGTCACAGACAACAGGCAGAGCGCGTCGCTCTGGGGGCCTGTTGCAGAGGGGGCGCGACCTGTGCATGCCGGCCCTCCCCCCTTTTGGCGAAAAACAGGCAGAGCGCGTCGCTCTGGGCGCCTGTTTCAGCGGGGGCGCGACCTGTGCATGCCAGCACTCCCCCCTTTTGGCGCCGCTGGTCCGTGGTGGAGGTGGCGCTCACATTTTCCATGGGGCGGGGGCGGGGGGAGGTGTTGACATTAACTTTTCAAAAGGGAAAACACGCATACAGAAAATTGTAATATGCTACACCGTCTTTTCACCCACGTTCCTCTCCCAGTCGTTGCTCCCATCAGATTCATCGTCGCCCGCGTCTACCATGACCGACTTCAAGAAGTCCAGGTTTTCAATATCCCGGTCACCCCGGCCCAGCAAAATGATGTTGGTGTGCACAAAAGTCAACTGGGCGACGTTCTCGTGCATCAGTCTGTTGCGCATCCGCGAGTGGATGGACCTCTGCAATGAGAAGGAGCGCTAAACCGAGCAGGAGGAGGGCACCATGCCCGTCAAAGCCATGAAAACGTGGCGCAGTGCCTCGGCGCTTCCACGGTACATGGACCAAAAGCCCCAAAAGTGCCAGACCGACTTCATCACCTGGGCCACGTCCAGCGGCGCGCCCGGCTCGCGAGAAGCAGCGGCAACACGCGCAAATGTCCCCTAAAGGGCCGTGTACTTAGAAAACTGAGCGCGGATCCGCTCCATGTGCTCGTCATCCCCCATCGCATGTAGCCTTTTGGGATTGAAGACATCACGGGAGCGGATGAAGAAGGTACGCATGACTTGGAAGCCGCGCTCGCAGTCCTCACCCACATCGCTGGCCTGCGAGTCAAAAACACGTGGGTGCAGCGCGGCTGACAGGTACTTGATCTCCTCCAGAAGCAGAGCCCGCGCTATGTGTCCTTTGGATGGTGAACACGCGTCCGCACGGCGTTCAAAACAACCATTGACGGGAGAACGTCGGCCAAGGCCGTGCACACCATCTCCTCCGAGCGCATCTCCTCGGCCATTGCCGTGATATCGCTCTGCAGGCGCCTCCTGGCCGGAAACACGAGCAAAAAGAGATCCGACTCGCCGTCAAACAGCCAGACGTACGCGCGCACAGGGTCCAAGATGAGGCGTGCGGTCGACCACTCCCTGGCGTCGGCCGTCTATTCAGCGACTCAAAGAATATTGTCCAGCGCCCACCGAGCACTTTAGCTCCTTAGCTTGACGAGACGAGGGAGCTCCGCTCAGTTGTTCAACTAAAACAATTTTCTCGAGGCAGGTTTGTGGCGCGCGCGTGCCGCCAGGAAGTCGAGGTTGTACGGGCACCGCGTCACGCTGGGTGTCACGTATGACACTGCCGTCTGAACCTTGGCAGCCGCGTCTTCCGGAAGCGACTTATTTTACAGGTCCTTGGCCGCGTCGTACGCAGCCAAGATCCGGTAGTGCGGCCGCACACATATCGACACCACCGTTTCCGTCGACGCCCGGCCCTTCATCCACGATAACTTGTACAATTCTCCGACGAGAAGGTAGCCACGTAGGCCTAGTCTCTGAGAGAGACGAGACCGGGATTCTCCACTGAGATCAGCCGCCGAGTACCCACGCAGGATGCCGTACTGTCGGTTGCCAACACTTTGAACGTTTTCATACCTTCGTACTGGCCCATGTTCTCCTGCACCAATCGCGCCTCCCCGGAAACATCCTGGCATTCGTCCCCGCAATAAACAGAGTCCTAAAAGACGACTTTGTCACCCACCACCACCAGGACGTTCACAATATGGTGGTGCTTGACGCTCTCCCACGTGTCGAGGACGCAGATGACGTTTCAGAGCACGACCTAGGCAGGAAGAAAGCTGAGCACCTCTTTTCGCGTCTCGCTGTACAGGGTGGTAAGTCCGGGCCCTTCAGCATTCTTGCGGTTCGGCACGAGTGTTCGCTCGACAAAGGCAGGGCGCAGCGCCCTTATCATCTCTATGAAGGTCGAGCTGTCCACCACCAGAAAACGCACGCGGTTGGAGACATAGAAGCGCACTACTTACAACTCAATCGTGCCCGCATGTAAGGAGGAGACGCTGTTCAAGAACGGTTGCATTGCGTCCCACGCCATTCGCCGCACAGACGGCGGCGCCAGCCGGCAGACAAAAAGTTGCTGAGACAGGATCGTTCCGCTCTGCTGCTTCGTCTTAACGATCACTTTGCAGTGTGAGCACGTTCCGCGGCCACCCAGAACAGTTGTGTAATCCGTCTTGGCGATGCTGGCCTTGCGTCCATTTTTCCGCCATGGGGTTCGGGGGTGATCAGGCCATCGTCTCCAAGTATGGCAGCGGCCGCTCTGTGGGGGCTTTCTACCGCGGGAGGTATGGCCCCAAGGCCGCCTTGGGGGAGAAGAGGTGATAGGGGGAGGGGGAGCCGAAGCGCGTCGGGATTCGCCGCTACTGCGGGGATGGTGTGGGTGGGAGAACCGTAGTAGCATTCACGCCGCAGCAGAGAACGGTGGGTTCGCGTGACGGAGGGGAAGCTGGTGGGAGTGACAGTAACAGCCGCGACAACGGCGGCCGCAGTCGCTGTTAGACAGTTGATTGAGTCAGAGAAAATGACAAAAAGGTCCAAGTGGATGACTTTTAAATTTTAAGCGATGCATGAAGTCAAGTCCTCTCCGTCTAAAGTTCTACTTTCCAGCCAACGATATTTTACAGTCGATTGTAATGAGAATGCACTGTTTTGTATGAGCTACGTGACCTTCTGTCAAGAACCCCGGAGTGGGCAACGAGCCTGACTTCTCACACCTCTTCTTTGTGACCCCATGTTGCATTTCCCATTCACCCCCAGTTATGCGCGGACATTCGGATCTGGACACTTTTTTTCATGACAGTCGCCACCTGAATACTTTCTGCCTTTCGCAGCCTACTTGCACGGCCGGTCCAGCAATAAACACGCGCGTCTACAAGCCGCCGCCCCCCCGCTCCCCCCATCTGTTCGCAGCGGCAGAGCGAGTCGGCGGCTTCCACGGGGATATGTGTGTACCCCCCGTGATCCAGGTAGATTTTTTCGCGCCAGGTGGTCCAACACGCTTGGTATCGCCAGCCACCCTACGTCCTCCAAGACCTTGCTCTCAGTGATACGTGCACGTTTGTCAAAAATGCAATAACAAAGCAGCTTCCTCTTTCTCGGTTCTTTACTGCACGTGAGAGAGTAACTCGTCGGGTACATTAGGCCTCACTTGGGTCCCCTGTGCTGACATCGAAAGGTTCTGTTTGGTCGTCGGGGCTGTCTTGTGCTGCTGCACTGTACGTTTGTGTATGGCTTTCGTGTCTGTCTTTTCACAGAGACGCCGCTTCGGCCGCTTTCCGCGCTCTCTTCCTTCAGCAGGATCACGCACTCGTGTGCGTGTTGTTTAATCGAGTATGCCTGCGCACTAACGCGGCGGTGGAAGCGTGGCTGGCACTGCGGGACGCCGGAATGTTCACGAAGGCCGCTCCGCACGCGTTTCTGAAAGCAATACCCCAGCGCCGGTGCGAAGTAACAGGTGGAAGGATCCCAGCGGGGTGCATAGGGGCTCCTGCAGTGCATGCTATCGTCGCGCCCCCGCAACGACTTCCAAGCTGCGCCTCATGTGCGCATCCAATATCATTGATGAAGGTCTCCACCAACAAGGCACCAACTGCGCACCCGTCGCCTGGCAGTATGCCGTTTCTGTGTTCGGGGGCAAAAGCGGCGGAGCAGGCCGGGATGCCCCGCCTCGGAAGCTAGAACGTGCGCCCGGCCTAAGGCACACTAGCGGAGAAGCGCAACCGCGCTGGAACACTTTCAATCGGACCGCTTTCGTCCCAAGAGCCTGGGGCCTCCCCCAGTTAAGGGCGGACATTGGGATCGGGACACGTTTCACCATTACTGTCGCCACGTGAACATTTTCTGCCTTTCACACACGTCTTGCACCGCCGGTGCAGCAACCAAGACGCGCGCCTACGAGCCGCCACCCCCCCTCTGCCCCCATCTATGTTCAGCAGCAGAGTGATTCTGCGGCTGCCACGGCGATGTCTTTGTACCCCTCGTGATCTGAGTCGGGTTTTCCACGCCTGGTGACCCCACCGGCATGGCGTCGTCAGCCAGCCTACCTCCTCCTTCGCCTGGCTCCCAGTGGTACGTTCACGTTTGTCAAAAAAGCAATACAAAAGCAGCATCCATTTTCCCTGTTCTTTACTGCATGTGAGAGAGGAACTCGTGGGGTACCAGAGGCCCAGGGTGGGTCCGCTGTGCTGACCTTGACATTTTCAGTCTGGTCGTTGGAGCTGTCTGGTGCTTTTGCATGATGCAATCATGTATGGCGTTTGTGTCTGACCTTCTACAGCGACGCCGCTTCGGCTGCTCTGCTCGCTCTTTTCTCTCCGCAGGACCACGCATTCGTGTGTGTATTATGTCACCAAGCATTCCTGCGCACTAACGCGGCGGCGGAGGCGTTGGTGGCACGGCGGGAAGCCGGGATGTTGACGAACGCTGCCCAGCACGTGTTTCTCGACGCAATTCCTCAGCGACCGTGCAAAGTAGCGGGCTGGAAGGATCCTAGAGGGGTGCACAGGGGCTCATGCAGTGCATGCTATCGTCGCGACCCCGCCACGGCGCCCAAGCCGCGCGTCATGTGTGCGTCCAAGATTCATGACGAAGTCTCCACAAACAAGGCACCAACTGCGCACCCATCACCTGGAATTATGCCTTTCCTGTGGTCAGGGGCAAAAGTGGCCGAGCAAGCCGGGCTTCCTCGCCTCGATCGCGAGTCGGTGTGCCCAGAATGTCGCGCACTGGCGGAGAAGCGCAATCGCTCTGCAGCCCCTTCGGCCGGACTGCTTGCGTGCCCAAAGCCTGGGGCTCCTAGGTCGGGAAGTCCAGCTGCGCCCCAGGGCGCGGATGTGCCCCTCTCGCTCGCGTGTGTGGAGGGACCTGCCCTGACTGGGAGCGTGGCCGGGGAACCGGCACTGCGTGCGTCGACGGGCACCGCAGCCGTCGCAGCCACTGGTCCGACAGGGAGTGGCCTCGGCCGGGCGCTGGATGCGGATGGAGATTGTGCACGGGCCACCGCGGCGGCAACGGTGGTCAGTGCCTTCGTCGCATCGGGGGCACCCACTGGCAGCGGGGCAGGCCTTGAGGCGCGTGCTGCCGGGCCCAGCGTCGATTTGGCCATCGCCACTGTGATGGCCACCTGAGGCTCTCTTGGCGAGGCCCAGAGGCGGTCTGTCGATGCCATTGTGAGCGCAAATATCGTGGCTGAAAGGCCGAAGGTATTCCGGTCCAGGTCGGGTAACGGACGAGATATTCTCTACACCCGAGAGACAGTGCCGCACAAGGCGACCGTGGGCCCGAGACGTGCCCGTCGACGGTCCCTTGAAGCGTCGTCGGCCGTCGCAGGACTGTGCCGCGACAACGAGGCGGCTATGGAGAAAATCCTTGGTGACGTGTGTCAGCGGGCCCAGGACGCTGGCATGATGGCAGTGGTCCCATCGGGGGCCTCTGCGGCGCTTCCCGTGCTTTTGCAGACACACTTTGTCGTCGCACATAGTATCTCCTCTGAGACCTGGCAGTGGATCCGCCGCCTCATGGGAGGGTCTCTGAGAGGGCTTGCAAGTGCGGCGGAGATGCACGCTGATGGCCGGGCGGCCTTCTCCGAGCTTCGCAACCGCGTGACCTCTACGCCTGTGGGGGCCACACTGGTGAGCGTACGGGCAGCTGTCGAGGCCCTGGTGGCAGATCTTTTGACCTGCAACCAGTTCATCGAGCGGCCCGTTGAAGGACATCCAGCCGGGGAGATTGTGCTGTTCTTCGGCCTCGACAAGAGCTGTCGACAGAATTAGTGTAAGGCCATCCTCGCGTGTATCAACCAGCCTCATACATGCAGCCGGGACAACGCAATCCTTCTTGGGGTCTTCCCTCGCGAGAAGGACGACTACCGCTCGTTGGCAGCTATGACAAAGCTGTTTGCACCTGATCCAGAGGAACAACGGACCAGCGGAATAACCGTGGCGGGCGTCACGCGAGCAGTGCACCTGATCCTGATGGGGGACTACGCACTCACCAACTCATTTGACGGACACGCAGGGGCTAGCTGCCGCTTTCCGTGCGTATTCTGCTGCTGCCTCGCGCGACCGTCTGCCATCAGCAAGAGGCTCCTTCCGAGATATGCCAATTATAGAACTATGAAGGACGGCTGCCGCGCCGCACGCATGCCCCGCACACTCCTACACGAACAGGAAATGGCGGCACCATGTCGACCGGCCTCTGGCGACGATGGTGGACCCCCCGGCGGCCGCTAGCACCCTGTCCTACGAGCGTCGACCACTGATGGTGTTTGCACCCGAGGATATTGTTCCGATGCCCTTGCACAGTACACAAGGCATGAGACCGTGGATGCTGTCGCTGGGGGCGGAGGCGGTTGCATTTGATGCGGGCGCGGAGCGGGCGAAGGCGGATGCGGCGGCGCTTGCTGGCGCGCTCCGTCAGGACGTGGGCGTATCTACGGCCGCCTATTGGGGAGGCACGTTCGAGGGAAAGGCGTGCCACAAGATTGGGAGGCGCCTCGCAGCCGTTTGTGACGTGCTGGAGGGTTTCGTGCCCCCCGCGCGTGCGGCGGACAATCGGCAAGCGTGTGAGTTATGGACCGCTCTGCTGCCGGTATTGAACCGAGCAGGTTTCTTCGGGGCAGACGAACGGTCCACTCTCCGGCGGCAAGCAGCCGATTGTGTGGACCTCCTCCGTTACAGCTTCGAGTGGGCAAGCATCACGCCCAAGCTCCATGTACTCGCATGTCACGCTGCTGATTGGCCGGACAAGTATGGGTCCTTGGGGCTCTTCTACGAGCAGGGACTCGAGGCCTGGCACGGGTACTCAACCAGAACGCCACGGTTTTTGTAGCGGGATCCTTTTTGGAGAGTTGCGTGCGGTCGGTGGAACGGGCGGCCGTGAGACGGCGCCCGGGCGATCTAGCAAGGATGAGTTTCTAAGCGATTGCCCTCGACTCCGGCGGAAGTGTTAAGTGACATGGAAGAACGAAGTCGAACACACGCGGACCGTGTGTGTCGGCCGAGCTCGAAGTCACAAGATAAAAGCTATCACTACGCCACCGGGACATCTGAGGACGCTCCCGCAGCTGCCTCGGATGCGTTCTCGATGAAGACACTGCTGACCCACGCCGCCATCGTCGTAAGCATTGACCACTGCAGGCTCAGGGACATCGGGGCACAGAAGAGCTGAAAAAGCAGCACCGGGCTCGAGCCAGACAAAACAATGGTCAAGCACCGAACCCCCGACTGCAATACAAAAGAAAACACGCTGGCAGCCATGTCTACGTCCGCATCGTCGGTGGTTCTTCCATCGCGCTTACTTGGCGACATCGAGGCGATTCGGGCGCGACACAGTGTATTACCTCATCCAAATCGCAGCGTAATACGTGGAATGGCAGATCGGGGATCTAGCGACATAAATATTTTGTCGGGGTTGCATGTCCCACGGCTAAGACAACGAGAATCAAGCTCACACGGCCAAGTCCGGGCGCGGTTCTCTCCATATTGATAATGAAGCAATTTGATGAACTCAGGAGCGGCCACGCCCCCAGCGCATTCGGGCACGATCACTAGGATGATTCAACAACCTCAGTGAGCCGCTACCACCCTGATGAGGGCCAAATGAGCACATCAGCAAGTACGATGATCATGCGAATTTCTGAACTAGAGCTGCTGCTGGTGTGCAGTCATTTATCATCCATACTGTATCAGAGACTCCGACGCTGCGTGATGCTGGTGTCTATTGATCTGGGAACTACTGTTCTGTCCAATTTCTACGCTCGGCATGCCACGGGGGACGCTGCGGAGAGGTGAAATTTGACAAGTGAGAAGGCCGTGTCATTCCAAGGCCTCTGACACCATGGGATCAGATTCTTGCGCAGAGGTGCTGACCGCAAGTCTACCAGCTGGTGGTGGTTCGGCTGCCCGACGGGGGCTGCACGTGCGCGCAGCCAGACAACGCGCGATTGCATGATTGAGCGACCACGGCGTGCACGGCCACCGTGGCGACCCAAAAAGTGTAGTGACGAAAACCACTCCAGGGCGCATCACGAGACAGTTCTGTGTCTGCGGCTGCATGCCGCACTCTCCAGCGGCAGCTCCAGACAGGTTCTGCGCAGGAACCATCTGCACACTGAACTGTGTGCGCACAGAATGCGTGCGGGCGGTTCGCGTGTGAGTCCCGCAACCCCCTTCTGGGAACACAGCGAGCAGTGTACCATAGGCGGGCGCGCGCCGAGACCCCGCTCGAGCGGCGCCGCGCGGGTTATGTACCTTTACTGCACGATACACCCACCCCTGCGCACGCGCCGCTCGTATGCGGGGGGGGCGGAGGCATAGTGCACGCGAATTCATGCGATGTGGCTCTGCGCTCGCAGACTGCCGCTCTCTGACCAGGTTTCACAGTATAGAGGAGCGTTCTCGTTTCGCGTTCGCTTGCTGTTGTCCTGTGCTCCCTCCGCACGCGCTACCGTGCAGGTCTGGGCCCTTGTCCATGCTCATCGTGGCATCTTCATGCCGGCTGGTGGGGCTCTCACCCGCGTGTGAGCTCGTGTGGCGCGCGCACGTCGTTTTGCGCGTTCCTCTCTGTGAACATTCCCTCTTATGTGACCCCCTACGACCGACTGCATTGGCACACCCATTTGACCACCACGTTCCACCTCATTTTCCCGCCCCCGCTGCCACCACACCGCGTGCGCCTCCCCAATCGCACGGGTACTTGTGTCCTGATACCAACCCTCTAACGCACGCTTTCTTCGACAAGAAGTCCGTGGCCGAAGCCTTCCACAGCGGAAGCGGTGTCTTCTACTTATTCCTCCCGAGTGCCTCTCTCCGAGAGGGCTCAACAGGCCTGGTGATTACGATTGAATGTCGGTCAAGGCGGCGCTTGCGACAGGACAGGAGGAGCATCAGGGGGTAGACCCGCAAACAGGCGCGACAACAGCGAGCCCCACAAGCGCCCCTCGAAACAAAAGCCGCCGACGGAAGTGGGCGAGACCGCACCCACAGGGGCGGGGGAAAGAAGAGGTTTCAGGGAGGTGCAGGTGGCACATCCGGCGTAACCGGCCGGTCCCGGCCACAAACGTGTGCCCAAGCACGTGGAGGGTGGTGGTGCTGTCCCCCCGCCCTCCGAAGTAAAAGGATCGGCATCAGAGACCATCGCGCACTCCGCAGTGACGGCCGGCGCTGCACACGGCGCAAGCACTAACTCATGCAGCTTGGGCGCTCTAAAATCTTTTGCCAGCGAAGTGGCCGGCCAGGACGCCATTTAGGCTGCAGACATGACGACGGAGAGGTCACAGATCCAGAGCCCCCCCTGGCGGCCAGGAAAGGCGTCACCGGAAATGAGCCCCCACCGCGCCCCGTACCGGTAATAGTCGGCACTGAGGAGGCGCAGCAGCGCCCGCGAGAACGTTGCGTCCCCCCACCCCCCGTCTACCGGCGCCGTCGCCGCCGCCGGCGGTCAGCATTGCATCGTATACGTGACGAGAGACGCGCTGCACGGAAAGCGCCGTAATCGAGAACGATGTCCGCCCGGCGGGTTTTTTTATTCTTACAGCGTACACCGAGCGCACGCCTCGGCAGTAGGTACTGGCCGTATGAATGGTGCGAGTGGTGCGCGCGTCTCTTGTAGTATTAGTCTTTCTTTTCTGATGGCTGTGCCTCGCTTTGTCATGAAAAGCGGCAGCGACGTTCCTTTTTCGACGGCGGGATGCTGTAGCGCCGTCGGATTCACGATCCAGCCCCCCCCTTACTATGCAGATCGACAAACCAAAGAAACCTGCAATGTAACGTCCATTACAAATGAATCCGATGCCTGTCTGTACTACATCGTCGGTATGGTCACGCAAAGGTCAATAAAGACTTGTACAGCACATTAGATGCCGCCAAGTCTCCCCCTCAGGCGCCCCGCCGTGGAATCGTGGGCGCTATACGCGAGAGGGGGCTTCCAACAGGCGGGGTCGGAACGGCTTCACGTCTAGGGGTTGCGTCTCGCGCGGACACACCGTGCGTGCGGTCCCATCAGCCGCCAAGAGGCGTGCACCAGGGGTTGGTGGAATGTGGGACTTCTTCAGTACTCCGATACAATCCGTGTCAAAGAATTTGAATTGCATACCGGGCTCTTGTCAATAGCGAAAAGTCAAGTACGGATGAGGTGAGAATTTCCTGACGAGATCGTCGGGAAAGTGTACCACTGTACTTGGGCGTACTGGCCAGTACAGCGCGTCGCATTTCACATTGAGGTGAAATGGGCCCAGTACGCATATTCGCGGGAGTACTTGCCTTGTTTCCCCATAGTGTTCTTCCAAACTAGTACACCAGCGATTATTCGCGTTCTAAGACGTGCATGTACTGTGACACTGGCCAATGATGCCTCTGGGAGGGGGGGTGGTTATCATACACCCCCCCTTCAAGGGCTCTGTGGGGGCCCAGTCCAGACGGAGTGCAAATGCACAGGACTTGAAGCGTAGCCGACGATTCCATTGAATCGTATCGCGCGCCGACAACGGTACGTGTCACGCAGAGATGCGTCCTGCCGAATTTGTGGGCGCTACGCTTCGGGCCTGCCGGCAGTCGTTCTAGAGGCTTGCTGACTCTGCGTCCGGGCTGTTTTTTTCCTACGCTTCATCAGCCCTACTGCCCACAACCACATACACGCCGAGACGACCACTATTGAAGGCATGCATACACCTGCGCACCACCCAGGACGCCAAGAAAACGGACAACAGGCAGGAAAAAAGAAGAAACAACCGGAACAGAGGGCAGAGAGCAGAGGCGGAACGCGAATACGATAATAAGCAGGCCCCCGAAGCCACCACCAACTCGAGAAAGAACATGACATCAGGCAGCAGATCACAGTGACACAGGACAAGCAGACGAGGGGCGATCACAAAATCCAAGGCAGGCACGAGAGGAGCAGGGAAAAGGAGAATCGGTCAGCACTCTCTCTGTCGGCAGCGCACGGTATTCCAAGGAAGGGAACCACATGAGCGCAGGCAGTTTATGGTAGTCTCGTATGTCACTTACGCACAAAAAAGAGGAACACACGCGAAAGAGGCGCAATGCCTAGGACGTTCAAGTGCCAACCGTGACCCGCGCAGTGCACTGCACCGTTCACGTCAAAAGAGATCTTGTGCGTGCGCATGCCTGAAAACTATGAGAGTAGAGCCGGGGAACCCAAGGGCGAGTCGGCGAGGAGCGAGGCGGGAGGAGGCGGGGGTGAGGAAGACGGTGGGTGCGATTGCAAGGTCGCATGCCACGGGAGCCGTCATGTTCCGACTTCGCTGTCGGCGCGTGCGCGCGAAGGTCGCGCCCGTGGATCAGGCTTGCGGTGGCCTCGATCCACAGCGTCGGACTACCACGTAACTGGCCTGAGATCACCCCCCGCGGGTAGGAGCCTCTGCATCAGATTGCACGGGACGCGATTCGCTCGAAGTCTGCAAGGCGGTGTTTTCGTGCGGCCGTGTCGTGCCACCGAAAAACAACCCAGGGACAAAGATGGCATGACATACGTATTGGCGCGGACCACCACAGCTCACAGCGTGTGAGCCCGTGTCATTTGGCACATCCCAGCACGACGGTCGTGCTTCAGCACGTCTTGTTATTGGCTCCTCCATCTGAGTCGGCTGACAAAGGAACCACACACTGTACACCAGGCATGATGTGTGACATTTGGCAGCCACGAATCTGTCAGCTGCGCAGGTGTTCAGGGAAGAGGCCGCCGGGCCTTCCAGCGCCGCGGATCATCTCTGACTTGTGACCCGGAGCCGGCTTCCCGCGCCAAGCTGCCCAGCGGTTGCTGAAAATGGGCCGAATCGCTCCACTTGTAGCCTGCTTTCAGGCGGGCCACAAGTCGTAGAACTTGGGAGCCGTCTGGGAATGGCGAGGGTGCCCAGAGTGCCGATGAAATGGCCCCTGAGTCCTCGATTTGCCTGGGTTTTGATCGACTTGTAGCCTGCTTCAGAGGTGGGCTACAAGAAGCAGAATCTGGTCCCCGTCTCGAGCCGTCTCGAGCCGTCTCGAGTACGTGACATGCAGACTTGTAGCCCACGTTTCGGCCGCCCTGGCACAGGCCGGGCTGCGGCCGGGCTCCATTTTGGGCTGCGGGCCTCCGTTTCGGCCCCACAGTACGGAAATCGGGCCCCAGTACGCCCCAGTACCCCCTACGTAGGGTGGTACACATTCCCGACGATCACGAGTCATATTGGATTCGGAACATGCAATGATCTGGGATCAAATCCGATTGCGATTTGCAATAAGATTGCCAAACTTCTTTGCAACGCGCATACGACAAGGAGCCGAAAGAGAAGGACCCGAGAGGCGATTAACCTGGTGCTCTCACCTGCTGGAGCATTCGACGGGCCTGTCAAGGTCATTCTACACCAGCCCGAACGCCCCGAACGTCCGAACGCTGAACGGCCAAATCGAGATCGCGTTCGGCGACATGGCCTCGGCTGGGATGCTTGGCCAATGAAACTTCAGTATGGCCGTTCAGCGTTTGGGCGTTTGGGGCGTTCGGGCTAGTGTAGAATGACCCTCAGAGAAATGTGTGCTGGAGGCCGACGTCAGATCTCGCTGGTCCCATTTTGGAGCAGCTCACCAGCAGACGAGATACGTAACTGCCTCAGCAATCTATCTGGGCCAGGTCGACCAGTGGCACTGAGCGACCGTGGCCGCAAGGAGATGCAACCTGTGCCGAAGTGCGCGAAGCACATGCGCGTGCCTCGCAATGCGCCGCGCACCCCGCGTCTCCTCGCACCGCGAACTGAGTAGGGCCCCGCGCCACAGTGCCTCGCGCCACGCGCTCAATTGCGCCCCGCGCCACACAAACCCAATGGTGCCTTACGCCACGCTCCCTGGGATGCACGAAGTGCCCACCGGACTGGGAACCGGGCCTCCCATCGGTTGCGTCAGTGTTGACTGACTGTAAACCCGATGAAACGAGCGCCCATTCCGCACGGATGAAAACTTCTGGAAACGATGTGCCGGCCGATGCCAGCGGCTGCGTCAGTCCAGACTGGTCCACGTGCCCGCTGGTCTGCGTCCCCGGCGGTGTCCGTCCCCGCCGGCGCGCCACGGCGCCCATGTTGGTACCCGCCGGTGTTCCTTCCCCCCGGTGCTGCGTCCGGCTGGTGCCCTTCCTCGCTCTGTCCCTTTTTTTGCCGCCTCTCCGTCGCCTGTCGCTAATCTCTGTCGACACTTCTCCCTTCCAAGACCCTCCCCTCTGGCGCTCCTCCCTGCCGACGCCCTCCCCGTTGGGAGCCCTTTCCGCTGGCACCGGTCCGTGCTTGCGCCCTGCCCCGCTGGTTCCCCTTCCTGTGTGCGCCCCTCACTGGTAGTGCCGCCCCCTGCTGGCGCCCCTTGCTGGTGGTGCGCCTCCCTGGCGTTGCCCTTCCTAGGTTGTGCTCATTTCTTGTAGCGACCCTCCCTCTTGGTCCGCCTTGGCCCAGTTCACGCCTAGAGCCCCCCCGTGCTAGCATCTCGCGTCGCTGGAGCCTCTCGCTGGTGGTTCCCGTCCATTGAGCTGCCCATTCATCGTGGCGCCCGTTCTTGGTGGCGCCTCTCCTTGGTAATCCCCATTGGTGGCCGTCGCCGCTTGCGCCCCCCCCTGCTGGAATCCCTCCATGCTAGCGCCTCTTGCGGTGGTGCCCCTCCCCGATGTTGCCCCTCCCTGGTGACGCCCTCGCTGCTGGTGCCCCTCCCGGCTGGCGCCCCTCCCCGATGGTGCCTCTCGGTGCTTTTGTGAATCCCTGTTGGCGCACCTCCATGCTGTTGCTCGCACGCTGGCTTCCACCCATTTGGCACCCGGGGTCGGGAACACTGCCGCGTAAGTGGAAATATTTGCCTGCACAAGATGCAAAAAAGACGCCCTTCCTGTTTTTGTCGGCCGTTTTCGTCGTGTGGCACCGTAGCATCAAAAAATGCCACCAGTATGGTCTTGTTTCTCTCTTCCAAGAGAGACACAAGCGGGTCCATTTTTCTATCTCTCTCAGTGGTCCAATCAAATAACAGCATTTAATGACCCAGGCTGACACAGCGCATCTTGTTCAAGAGCGCTCTGATTAATGGGCCCCAAACCGCGCACAGCAGGCGCACCCAGTGCACGCCACCCCGCCCCGCTGGTGTGCACGCTCCCCCCGCATCGCAGCAGTTGTCGTCCCGTGCGGCCAGAAGGCGACGACGCTGGGGCTGAGCGGGTGCGATGGGGGGCTCGGCGGGACTGTCGGCGTTCTGCTCGAGAAGGTCGGCGGCGATGGTGGCATCGCTGGGCAGCTGCGCCGTGGGCTCGGCGGCGGTGTCGGCGTTGACCGAGGGTGGCTCGCCGGTGCTAGTCGTCAGTGCAGACGGGTGCGCGGGGGACTCCGCTGGGGTCTCGGCGTTCAGAGAGAGCAAGGCTGCAGCGTTGGCGGGCCGGCTGAGCGGCTGCGTGGCGTCTCAGCGGGGAGGTCGGCGTTTGCCGACGGCGGCTTTGTGGCGTCGGTGATCGGTGCGAGCGGGTGCGCTCGAGTCTGGGTGGGTGTGTCGGCTTTGGGAACGGTCTGTTCGCAGGTACTGGGGACCGCGCTTGGGCTGTGCCAGGGGGTCTCTATGGTTGTTTCAGTGTTTGTAGAACGTGGGTAGGTGGTGGTTTTGGCCGATATGGGCGTGTGCGCTGGGGGCTGGGTGGGGATGGTGGCAGTCGGCATGGGCGGCTCGGCGGTGTTCGTGGTCGGTGCGGAAGGGTGCGCGGCGGCCTGGGCTGAGGAGTCGGTGATGGACAACGTCAAGTCGGCGGCGTTGGCGTTCGGGCTAGGCGTGTGCGCGGGGTCTTGGCGGGGTTTCTGCGTCGGCCAACGGCAAGGAAGTGGCGTTGGCAGTAGGGCTAGGCAGGTGTGTGGGGTCCTGGCGTGAGTTCCCGCGCTTGGCAAGGGCGGCTTTGCGGAATTGGTGGTCGATTTGGGCGGGTGCGCGCGGTCTACACGGGGGTTTCGCTTTTTCCAACAGCGGCTTCGCGGAATTGGTGGTCGGTGTTCGCTGGTGCGCGTGGGGCAACGTGGCGGTACCGCCGGTTGGCACGGGCCGATTTGCGTGGTTGGCGGGCGGGGTGACCAGGTGCACGGGGTGACGGGTGGGGGTGTCCGTGTTGGGGATGATTTCGTCGTCCGTGCTGTGGGGCGCGCTCGGTCCGTGCGCGGGGGAGTCTATGGTTGTGCCAGCATTTTCGACATGTGGCTCTGTCGTTCTATTTGTCGTTGTGGCGTGCGCTCTGGGGGCTAGGTGGGGACGTCGGACGTTGGCAAGAGCGGCTCGGCTGCATTGGTGGTCGGTGTCGGCGGGTGTACGGGGGGCTCGGCGGAGATTTCGGCGTTGGCCAACGGCAAGTAGTCGGCGTTGGCGTTCGGACAGGGCGGGTGCGGGGGGTCTCGGCGGGTGTGTCGGGGTTCTTCTTGCACGGCTGCTGCCAACAATGAACAGGTTTCATCGCGGCGATGCCCCGGTCTCTTCAAGCCGAGTCGGTCGTCCTGTTGTTGGAGAACGGACCCATTCACACGGCTGAAGCGGACGCGAGCATTGTGGCGCCGGGTGTTTTCCCTCTGCGGCTGCCTCCCTACAGCCCATATTCTCAACCTATCGTGGAGGTCTTCAGCGAGGTGTCCATCCTGCTGAAGAAGATGCATCATTCCATACCGGAGGATTCCGACGGTCTTCGCCACGCCTCAGCCCTCTTTTCGTCGTCAGCGGAAGTTATTGCCAAGCACTTTTATCATTGCATGCTAGAGGCCGTCCGGAATGTGCCGGAGCTGGCATGTCCAGAGGGTCCTTAGAGGGATGCCTTTGAGCTGCTGTCGATGGAAACGGAGTAGATGGTGAGGAAAAGAAGAACATGCGAAGACTCTACTACTGTCGAAGGCGCAAGACGAACCAAAGGCGAGCACACGGATACAAACACCAACACCAAACGATGAGAAGACACGAAGCGCGTTACAGTGTCAACCAAGCCGGCAGGAAAGTGCGCAATAGGTGGATGATCCTGCCCAGCGCTCCCCCACTTAAAAAAATGAGCGCGCCCACGTTATACGCTGACAAAGTCGAGCCGGACATCGTGTGTCCACAGCCGAATTGCTCTCCGTCCTCACTTGTGCTCTGCGAACGACGCTCTCCCGCTCGGCAGAGAAACTTGGTCCGCAAATTCGCACAACGAGGCTCTCAGAAAGCTCCCCCGAGCCAAGGTCGTTTAAATCGGCGCTCTCACCGCCAGCGGCACCAATCATGGCTCCCCCGGGCAGGCCGGCGTCCGATGTCTGGATCAAACCCACCCCACAGCCGCCGGCACGGCGTCGCGAGACGTGTGAGCTACAAGTTGGCCGGACGACTCAGCTCGGCGGCTTCGCACGTCTCTGCTCAGCGGACAGCACCTAAAAGAGCGCGTATGCGTGATGACAATGAGCCTCAAGTCAGTGTCCAGGTGCCGCTGCAACTCGCTGTATCAGGATGCGGAAAAGTGGAGAAGGAGTGAGTCTGCTAACCAGGAGAAGCTATGGGCCAACTTGCAGTCGAGGAGATCCAGCAGGGCCACTCAGAGCGCCTATCAGTTTGCTGATGCGATCGACGTTGGAAATCGTCTTAGTTCAGCTCTCTTTTTGAAGCCGCTTGTGAATCCTTCGCCGAACCACGGAAAAGATGGGCCCTGTCGCAGAAGCCAAGTCTCCGAGCTCGTTACCGGCCTGCGTCGCCCCATCAGACAGGAAGGCGACATATTCGGCCATACCGGAGCCGATGTCACCCGCGTACGCCCTGTGACAGGCCGCGCCACGCGGGTTGGTGACGAAAGCCGCAAGCGCATGTGGACCAGTCATCGCGTCGGCCACGTGGACGATGCTTTCCACCCGGGCGGCTGGGTTCACGTTTGCGACATCTCGATGCAAATCCTCCCGCTTCTGCACCTTAACGGCCTCGCACCTGTCCGCTGTTAGCGTACCAGCGCGGCGTGCTGAAGCCGCCTGGCGCTCCAGGTGCACAGCCTTCGTCTTGGAACATACCATAACACGGAGCTCGAAGCGCGCCTCTTTCTTTTGACGGATGGAGAGCTGACCATCCTTGGTGCGCCCCAGCGTTGCGGCACTTGTCAAAGACATGGTGTAAGGGAGGTGTCCCTCCTCGAGGCGTAGCGTGCAGCTGGAAAGTGAATCAGCCAATGACCGCGTAGCAGGGAGACACGGGAGTGACAAGAACAGTAAGAATTGTCAAGGATTGACGTGACGAGAAGCATAGCACGAGGATGAGATCCCGTTAGAAACAGGTATCACGTCCACAGGAATCGGAAGACGTACACAGCCGACTTCGGACATGATTATGTTGTCTGGGTCTTATTTGAGCAAGGTAAAACATCGGCCCGGCACGCTGCGGGAACGCTCAGACTGGAAGCGCACTCGGGGCTTCTCGCCCCGCACGTGCGTGCGTTGTGCTTTTCATGCAAAAACCGCTTCCAGTACACACAAATCTATCACGCCTGACCAAGGCGGGCCTCTTCCTCCTCGTCAGTCCCCGCGGAAGACTTACCGTCGGTGGAAGGCGCCCCGGCCGGCCCCGAGGCTGGGCTGGAACTCGAAGGAATCCATCCGGGATCAAGACCTGCATCTACCGTCTCCGCGTCGGCCGCGGCCGCGCAGGCGCGCACTGGCAAAATCATATCGCTGGATGACATGGTTCCTGTACTGTAAGGGGACCAGTCGACTTTCCATGCAACACAATGGTCACACAATCGCACTCATAGGGGAAGAAGACGTCTTCACGACGGTGGTGCGACCCGAACCGTTTTACGACGTCGCCGACACAGAAACGGAAACAAGTGGGGGCAACGTATATCGCGGCAGACAGTGCGGCCGGCGTACCAAACTAAGTGTCGCATCGGGCGTGGAAACGATCGTCGGCGGACAAGACCGCGGGACATGCTTCCCTTTCGGTGTGGGGGGTTTTGACGCAGCACACCATCGCGTGGCCAACGATGCCTCAGAAAGTTACGTAGAAGGCCATGGGGGTCGCGACCAGGGCGTCTTCCCAGAAGCCGTATGTGCCTTGTACGCACTGCGTATTTGGGTGCTCAGGAGATAAAAAGGGGACAAGCCGAAGAAGCGCCTCTCCGCGAAAATTTCCTGCGCGTGGAAAAAAGTAGAAATCTTGGTTCCCTCGAGCCGGGGGAGGGGCACGACGACCCTACGGGCCCCGACACGTTCTGCGCTCGGAAAGCATTGGAACTTTGAGTCGTCGGGAGGGG
>Ga0209186_1001198_pt1 | contig 19545 bp, 24 predicted proteins | sample SidtaG_FD_187426 | JGI IMG/M metagenome (GOLD analysis project Ga0209186, IMG submission 187426) | Marine algal microbial communities from Sidmouth, United Kingdom - Sidmouth_Male2 metaG (SPAdes) (version 2) | ecosystem: Host-associated > Algae > Red algae > Unclassified | place: Sidmouth...
CTGAGAGCGTGGGGGCGCCTGGGTCTTATCAGGCTGCCCCCTTACGGCTCGCGCCACCTCCATGATAGAACCTTAACGCACCCACCCACTGTACTGCCCGCTTCACAGTTGATACGCGGTGTAGAACACCGCATTCGCTTGAAGCCCGGGGCGGTCCCCGTGAGGCAACACCCCTCCAGGGCCGGGCCTTTGGGCTGGGAGAGAGAGAAAGTTGAAGTCGAGCGCATGCGCTCGATGGGGGTTATAGAACCCTCCACTGGGGAATGGGCTAGCCTAGTCGTTATGGTGCCAAAGCCTGATGGCTCGGTACGCTTCTGCATTGATTACGGAAAGCTGAACTTAATGACCGTCAAGAACGCGTACCCCATTCCTATGATGGAGGAGTGCATGAAGTCCTCAGTGGATGCCAGGGTGTTCTCCACCCTGGACTGCAACGCAGACTACTGGCAGATACCAGTAGCAGAGGGGGATAAACACCTTACGGCGTTCACGTGCCATTCGGGCGCGTGGAAATGCGTGCGCCTTCCCTTTGGGTTGTGCAATGCCCCTGCCACCTTTCAAAGGGCTATGGATATGATTCTAGCAGGGGTAAAGTGGCAGATATGCTTAGTATATCTGGATGACGTTATCGTCTTCTCACGTTCCCCAGAGGAACACTTTCAGCAACTCAATGAGTGGTTGACACGCCTAGGAAAGGCAGGGGTCACCTTAAAAGCGGCCAAATGCCTCTTCTTTCAAGAAGAAGTGGAGTACCTCGGCCATGTTATCAGGCCGGGACGATTACCTGTCCTGGAGAAAAATCTCCGGGCCCTGAGGGGCCTCCGGTATCCGGAGACCCAAACCCAGATGAAGAGTTTCCTGTGTATGTGCGGCGTCTATCATCGTCGCTTCGTGGCCTACTTCTCCACGATAGCGAAGACCCTATCAGCCCTGACGAGCACCAAGCTCATCTTAGGGAGGAGGAGTCGAAGGATTTCGAAGAACTACGAGGACGGCTGTTGGCCGCCCCCATTCTCTCTCTCCCCAGGAGAGACGGGCGCTACATCTTCGATGTAGACGCCAGCTATGACCAGCTGGGTTGTTTCCTACAGCAACAACACCCCGATGGGGAGTATCAGCCCATCGGCTACTATCGCCGCGCTCTTCTCCCTGCAGAGAAGAACTACTTTGCCACCGAGTTAGAGGCTCTTGGCGTCGTCTGGGCGGTGACCTACGTGAGCCCATTCCTTGAGGGGGCAGAGCTGTTGGTCCGGTGTGACCACCGGGCGCTACTATCGGTACTCACAAACATGAGTCCGAACGCGCGGATAAACCGCTGGCGACTCCGAGTATCGCAGTACATCTATGAGATCCGGCATAAGCCGGGTAAGGACCACAAGGTCGCGGACGTGTTATCGCGTCTGCCCACGGAGGGTCTCGAATCGACTCCTTTGGACGAGGATGTCCCCGTCTTGGCCGTCGAAACCCGGGCGAGTGACGCCCTGGAGGCCGCATCGCCAGGCAAAGCCCTATGGGGGCGCTAACGGCCCAGGAGATCATCCTCGGCCAAGCCGAGGATGCGTTCTGCAAAGAACGACTGAAAGAACTGGATGTTCTTTCACCGCCCGACCCCAACTGGAATCGGAAAGCCTTCTTCTTTAAAGGGAAGAACGGGCTCCTATGCCGACATTCAGTATATGGGAGGGAGACCCAAGTGGTCATCCCTGAGGCGCCGAATCAGCGCCTCTTATGCTATCAACACCGATCGGTGTTGGCCGGGCACCCCGGCGCGCGGAGGATGTGTGACACCCTCCGCCGGTATGTCTACTGGCCTACCATGATGGTAGACGAATACAAGCACGTGGAGCAATGCCCCGCGTGCGCCAAGAATCACCTGTCCGAGAGGAGGCATACCTCCACAATGAAGCTGTTTCCAGCTCTCGAGCCCTTCTCGGGGCTCGCAATGGACTTTCTAGGCCCATTGACCACCTCTAGAGGTGGGCACAAGCATGTACAGGTCACATGTGACCGGTTTACCAAGTTGACGCGGGCCATCCCGTTACGGGATGCGACAGCGCTGACGGTATCGTCAGCATTCATTGACACTTGGGTGGCTGCCTATGGCATCCCCGACTCTTTCCTTACGGACAACGGACATCAGTTTGCCTCGGTGTATTACCAGGGCATTCTCGGTTTGCTCGGTATAGCCTCGAGATATACCTCTCCCTACCACCCCCAGACCAATGGGCAGGTGGAGCGATACAACCGCACCTTGGTGCGGCACCTCCGATGCTATATTGCGGATTTTCAGAAGGAATGGGACAGTCATCTGTCCCTTCTTGCTACTGCGCATAAAACGCAGGTGCACGCGAGCACTGGGGAGAGCCCATTTGCCTTCGTGAGCCCTAGACGGCTTCCTTTTAGCGGCATGGAGCGTATGCCTCAGCTTAGACAAGCCGAGGATAAAACTGAGGACACCTCCACGGCGGCAGAGCAGTATGTTGAGGACCTGAAGGCCCTCATCCTGGCGGTGCGCCGGCAGCTGGGAAAAGCCCAACCCACGTATAAGCGGGCGTTTGACGCCCGCACCAAGGGAAAGAACAACTCGGTCAAGGCCGGGGACTCGATGTATCTAGATGCCCACTCCGATTCTCCAAAGAAGCTTGGGTTTAAGACCCACGGACCCTACATGGTGCGACAAACCGATGGACATCGGTTTCTGGTGGAGAGCCCGAAGGGTCTCCGTACTGTGAGCAGTGACCATGTCACTGGTACCCCCGCACTATCGGCGCGGGATGGAAAATGGGCACGGGCCCTTAGGGCCCAAGCCCTCTTGAAGGTGGGCGATCAAATTAAGGAGGGCCCTGAATTCGTTTTCGAACCATTTCTCAACCACGGTTGGGATGATGACGGACAATTGCAGGTCCTGGTCAAATTGTTCGGGTTTCCGAAACAGTAAGCCACGTGGCAATTGGCTTTTTCCCTCCCTAGGCACGCAATTCGGAAATATTGCTTGCGCAAACTTGTCAAGCTTCCCGCCTTGACGCGAGAAGGTGTTTTCTTTTCTGACCAAGTCGGAAGGCGGTCCTTAGGGACTCCTGTGACTTCAAGTCACAGACAAAGAAAAGAGCACAAGAAGAGAGGCTAAGCCTTTTACTCGCTACGGGGCCCGAGACCAGTCGATCGTAACAAAGACGGCGCCCAGCCCCCTGAGGGGGGGGCGACAACGGGCGACATATACAGCAGGAGGAAGAGGCAAGGAGCCCCTGGTCACCCTGAGGTGACCGAGTCACAAACCCCCAGGACAGGCCCCATAGCCGACATCATAGTTCTGGCTACGGTCCTCCTCGGGCGCATAGTAGTGCGACTCCGAGAAAGTCGGCGGGTTCGCCGAAGGACCCGTCTCAGCCCCATACAGGGCTTGAGACGAAGACCCGGCGCCCGCCCCATAGTGGGGCGGGGGAGGAGACGGCGGACGTCGAGGCGCCGCCGGCACAGCTACCCCTCGGCGGGGAGCCGACGAGCCGGCCAAGTGCCGTAGTGACCATCCGGTCACCACCGTACTGGTGTCCGCCACTGCGGTACCATACTCCTCCGTCAGAAGACGGCGGAGCGTCTCGGCCGTGGCGAGTTGATAGAGGGGCTCGACGTCCCATTCCCCTAGGGGGCGGGACACAATCGCATCAACCTCGTTGCGCAGCCGCACCAAGGTGCGGCTCAAAGCCATAAGGAGCGTATGGTCCACCGCATTTTTAGGGATGGACGGGAGTTCCCCTAGGGAATGCCCCAAACTCCACCATACGGCCGGGTTGACGGGGCGAGGGGTACCCAACTGGGCCGACCCCTCCCAAGTAAAGAGAAGAAGGGGCGCCAGAGGGGGACCCGGGGGTCCCTCAAGAGAAGGAGTCGTCACACTGCTACCCTCAAGGGGGTACACCCGAAGAGTCCGCGCGTGACGGCCGGGCACTCGGGACACGTAAGCCGGGCGCGACACTCCACCCCAGGAGGGGGGCCTCAGGGCGAGGGCGGAGGAGACCGAGGCGGCCGGGGCCGACGGGGGCTCTGGAGCCACCACGAGGCCAACACTGGCCGACCCAGCGTCCGCCAGGTCCCAATCCAGGGGTCGGATGCGGAGACCGGCGTGGACATCCCGCCCATAGGGAGGCGGGGATCCCCCTGACCCTCCGAGAGGACCAAGGTCCCCTCGTCGTCCAACGCCTTGGCACACCGGAAGACCCGTAGGGGTCCCCCTATCCACTGAAGCCAAGTAGGCGCAGCCCACTCCTCGATAAGTCGGAGGAGCTTCAGCCAGGCCTCAAGAAGAGGTCGGGTCGAAGGGTCGGCCAAGCACAAGCGCTCGGGCGTCAGGTCGTTAAAAGCCGACCGAATGGCCGTAGGCAGACGCCAGAGGTGCCCATGGTGGCGAATCCTTCATAGGAAGACGTCCGCCACCTCTACGGCCCACAGTGCCGCCAACATCAGATGATAGGGACCCCCAAGGGGCTCCCCCATGAGCTGGCTCCCCTGGAGTGCCACCATCTGGGGCACCCGCGAGGCCATACCGCGGGGCACTTCAACTTGCTTCCACCACACTGGTGTGGTGGGATACAGGGCCTTGCGGCGTACCACAGGTACGTCGCGCACCTCACGCTGTTCATACAGCGTGAGAAGGTGGAGGGAGGTACGCCCCGTCCACTTCCCCAGCCCCCACGGCACGTGGAAGCCGCTTTTCAGCCCCCCAAACTTAGGGGGAGACCCCGGGTAATATTCCAGAGAAGTGGGGCTTGTCCCCCACCTTGGGGGGGATCTAACGGATGGCCAAGTGCCGAAGCACTTGGCGCACTCGCCAGTCCTCCCGACTACGGAGGAAGGGAAAGTCCGTCACCGTCCCCTCGGGGACGGCGTAGAGGGTTTCGTACATCCCCCGGATGGTCGTCCGTATGGACGTCATACGACGGCTGTCGACAGCTGCAAAGCGCTGTTCGACAATCGACCCGCCTAGGGAGGTCCACGGGTATCGCCCATACGTGTCTTCGACGACCACTGGGGTCGGCTACGAGGCCGAAAGGAGGTTGGCGAGGACGTCGTCGTCGATGTCCTCCTCGGGGCCCAAACGGGCGCCCCCGCCCTCGGCTTCACGATCGACCGCCATGGCGGCCGGCGCGTCATGAGCCGCAGAAGGTGCCATCCCGCCTCGAGAGGCAGGGAACCGGGAAAATAAGACGCCCCACCCCAGGGTGGGGCACACGAACAACGCGGAACGTGGGGAGAACCCGGTCGCGCCCGACGGTTTTGTCCTCTCGGTGACGACAAGGGTACGGCCAGGAGAGTCGAGACCCCCTGCCACCGCTGGCGGTGACCGCCTTACGGGACTGACCCGAGGGTTTCCCGGCTCGGCGAACCCGTCGGTCCCGCGCCGTATGGCGCCTCGGAGCGAGCCCCCAGGGGCACGCTGACAGGGAGTCACAGGGCGGGGTTTCCCCCTAGCCGAGGGAGGGGGTGGCGGGACACTGGCCCCGGAAAACCCCCTGTCAGAGGTGACACGGCCCCCGGCAGGAGCCGGGGACGGGTCGCGACCAGTCACGTCAAACCCCCCTGGCGGGGTAGCGGGGGACAGCCCCCTTGGGCAGGTGTCAAGGGATCTCTAAGGCCACACACGAAATGCCCCCTTTGGAGGGGCGCGAGGCGAGGAACACCCGATCGGGCCCCCTTAGCGGGGTCTGACACACACAAGGGAGACAAACGTCTCCCCGAATGCGGGCCCTCTGAAGGGACCGGAAAGCTTGTGGAAGCTTCTGCAATCCGAGCGTAAGCCGGACTAAGATGTGATCTCGACCAGGGATAAAATGCCACTGGAATTCTATCCGGGAAAATTGAAAAATCTTGGGATAAGTCCCGAGGTATTGGTTTTATGTAAATCCTGAAATCTAGAAAGTCTTAGTAACTTTCCTGCTTCCGCCCGAGACGGGCGAGGGTCCTCTTCCATTAGAAGCGTTGTCAGTGATGCTGGGCAGGGGCCACTAAAGGCCCGGGCCTGAGACCGTGGCCCGTTGCGTACCGGTCCCCCCATGGTAGCGCCAGGGGGTCGGGATTGTGCACGTCCTGCGTTTTGTTTCTGAGGGTATATTAGCCCGTGTTTTTTTTTTTTTAGGGTCATCGTGCGTGTTTGAATAAATCATCGTTACGCTTGTGATAATTCCGTCGTTTTGGTGCGCTTCGCGCCCGGTGATCCCAGCGTTCGCGCTGTATTTCTGGCGTTGCGTTCCGTATCCTGTGCTGGGTTTTCCGACGGGGTTATACCCCGTCGGCTGTGAGGGCAGTATCCACTACAGCCCCCACGTCCCTCCAACACGCCGGTCTCTCCCCGTGCCAAGGCTGTGGCCGAACCGAGCGCACGTAGACGGTCACTCTTACACCAAGCCTCACATCCTCCCAAGCGCTTTCGTTGAACGGCCAGTCGCGATGGCGACCCCCCGTCGACGGCCACTGTCACGACCTTCGCCTTCCCGCCGCCGCATTGGCCTCAAGTGGTGCCACGCGCCTCTAGCGCAGGTGCACCCTCGAAGACACGCTCTGTTTCCGTTTGTCCAGTTCCCTCCGCCTCGAGTCTCCCAGTGTCACCACGATTCCTTGTCCCGGTCCGCGCCGAGCGGCACGTACAACTGTCGGCAACGGACTTGGCGTCCTTGGAATAGGGCATCGAAATTTCCACGCACATGATGGACGGCCACCTACTGTGGTTCCTCCACTGCGCGAGAAGCAGCGGTGTTATCGGTGGCCTGCGCGTGCTTACTGCACTGGATGGCGAGAACGTTAACGACCCCTCGACGGACGACGTCTTGATCGTGAACAGGGCTGCCAGCGTCTTGCTCGACCGCCTCGTGTTCAGCGGCGCTACGGTCGTCATGCCAGTTTACAGTGGACGGGGTTGGTCGGAGGTGGTTATTCGAGGCCTCGACAAGGTTGTGCCGTCGGTTGTTCAGGCCGTCCTCGACGGCGAAGCCGAGCCCTGTCACGTGGCCGCCGTGGTTCTCATCACCACAAAAGCGGGGAATGGAGGCGCGGAGGTTGACTCTGAGGTTGTGAACGGCCTCTTCCGCTCCTTGACCGTAGCCATTGTCCAGACACGCCTGCGCAGCAAGGACTGCATTGGGATGCGAATGAGTGTGAATGGATGCTTGAGGACTCGATTGCCGGTGCGCCGAGCGGGGACCCCGGCCGAAGAGATGGCGGACACGGCCGACAACCCGCTGGCGTACTTTCCTCTTCTCCGCTCTGCTGAGCCCGCTGCAGCAGCGTGTCTTTTGCGTGCTGAAGATGGCCCGCAATGGCGCAAGGTCCATTCTCCCAGGCGCCTGCGTGGCCTCATCTTCCGCATTGTTGAAGCGCACCGCCCTGGTGGCCAGGTCTGGAATGAGCAGGAACCAGCCGACGAGCTTTCGAACGGGTGCGAGCAGTCTGAAGACGAGGCCTCTGATGGCGGGGACTCCATGAAGGACTTCACGGACGACGAAGACGCTGGCGCAGGTGGCATTCGCGCGCGATGGCGGCGGCGATGGCGGCGGCGGCAGCATTGGGGGCGGCAGTGGCGGCTCCATCCCCGGTCGAGCTGGCGATCGTGTCGCTCGAGGAAGCGAAGACGCAGACAGAGCCGACGCCCGTGCCCGTGACGAGGAAGACGAGATTGAGCGGCACGCTGGACAGGTTTCCGGACGCGGGCACGGCCGACGCCGTGATCGTGGACCTGTTGATGATGCGCTACATGTGCATGCAGGTCGTGAAGCCCACGCCCGTCATGTAGGAGACGGCCGGGTTGTCGGCGCCCGTGTCTACGCCGCTGTGCACAGCAGCGTCCAAGTTTTCGCACGCGCCCACGGCCGACGCCGTGATGGTGGACATGTTGGTGATGAGTTACATGTGCTTGCAGGTCGCGCCGGCGACGCCCGTGACGGAGGAGACGGCCGCGTAGGCGGCGCCCGTGTCGACGCCGCCGTGCACAGCAATGTCCAAGTTGCCCCACGCGAACACGACGGACGCCGTGATCGTGGAGCCGTTGTGGATAAGTTCCATGTCCGTGGAGGTCGTGACGCCAATTGCCGTGATGGAGGAGACGGCCACGTTGGCGGCGCCCGTGTCGACGCCGCTGTGCACGGCGATGTCCAAGTCGCCGCACGCGACCACGGCCAGCGCCGTCATATTGGGGCCGTTGTGGATGAGGTACACGTCCGTGCAGGTCGTGACGCCGATGGCCGTGATGGAAGAGACGGCCGCGTTGGCGGCGCCCTTGTCGACGCCGCCGTGCACGGCGATGTCCGAGTCGCCGCACGCGCCCACGGCCGACGCCGTCATCGCGGAGCTGTTGTGGATGAGCTACATGTGCGTGCAGGTCGTGACGGCGACGCCCGTGATGGAGGAGACGGCCGCGCGCGCGGTGCCCATGTTGACGCCGTCGTGCACGGCAAGGTCCAGGTTGCCTCATGCGCTCAAGGCCGACACCGTGGTCTTGTAGCTGTTGGTGATGAGGTACGTGGGCATGCAGGTCGTGACGGCGACGGACGTGATAGAGGAGACGGCCGCGCTGGAGGCGCCCGCGGTGACGACGCCATGCCTGACGATGCCGAAGTGGCCGCACGCGCACAAGGACAATGCCGTGATCGTGGCGATGTTGTCGATTCGTATCACGTGCAGCAAAGGCCCGACAGTAGCGACGGTGACGGGCGAGGCGGCGCCGCAGTCGTCGCCTGTCGTGACGCCGGCGGCGGCGCCGTCGACGACGATCGAGAAGTTGCCACACGCGCGCAAGGCCGACTCCGTGATCGTGGAGCCGTTTTTAATGAGTCACATGTGCCTGCAGGAACCCTTGTTGACGCTGCCAGCAGCGCCGTCGACGGCGAACGAGATGTTGTGGCCGTGGACGGCGATGGAAGAGTTGGTGCAAGCGCGCAGGACCGACGCCGTGCTGGTGGAGTTGTCGTTGATGGCGATCATGTGAAGCAAGGTCACTATGCCGACACCCGTGATGCAGTAGGCGGCCGCGATGTCGGAGCCCGTGCTGAAGCCACCGTCGACGGCGATGGACACCTCGCAACATGCACGCACGACCGACGCCGTGATGGTGGAGTTGTTGTTGATGGCGTTCATGCGCATCGAGGACAAGACGCCGTCACCCGTGATGGTGTAGGCGGCGGCGCCGTCGACTCCCGTGTCGACGCCGCCGCGCACGGAGATCGACACGTTGTCGCTCGCGCACGCGATCGACGCCATCATGACGGGGCTGCTGGCGACGTGCGACATGTGGCCACCGACGTTTCAGCTGGCGATGATCGGGGCGATGATGGCGGTAGCGATTGTCATGTGGGAGGTGGTCAACTTGGGGGAGTTTTTTCTCTGCTTAGTGCAGCCTCTGCCTCTCGCCATGACCATCCGTTATCCAAATTGGACGCGGAGGAACTCAGGTTTATTTTAGAGGCTCTCTCCTCTACATGCTTCATAAGCAAACCTTCACGCTCCGGGTCGTCGTACGTACCTTGTACCGATGGTGCAATGCAACTCAGCCCTCCTGTCTGACAACGTAGGACGCAAAAACACTGCCCAGACCACGTCAAAGGTGCCCCAGAGGTCAGCCGCCGCCGTGAAACGACGGCCGAGCGCCGAGAAGGTGCTAACAAGCGTGATGCTGATGCTGCCAGAGAAGTACATGCCCCTTCAACCCGCGGCTCACATGCCGATGAGGCGCGTGGCCCGGCATCCGGACATCACGACCAGGAGTAGGCGTCTGCTCAGGCGGTTGGGTCCTCGTCACGACATGTCATGCAGTTCCACTCAGCACCTGTTACCATATTGACATCAGTTTCTGAATTTGGAGTGCACGGTCTGATTCGATCAAAGATTGCGTCGATTCGGATACTTGGTGCTCACGTGTTCCGAGTAGTAGCCCCCGAGAGCCGTCCTCCGTCCAGTCGCATGCCTAAGCGACTTACTGGGAATAAGCTCAGGGTGCGCGTTCAGAGCTTCCCATAATACCGGACCATCGTGAGTGACGCATTCTGTGGCAGGCCTGCGTCCGACTCTAGTGTGAAACGCTAAGAGTTAAGGGCTCAGCTGCCGTCAGAACGGGAAAAACGTTTGTCTGCTACGGAACTCAACAGAAAGCGCAGCGAGAGCGCAGCTTCCCTTTGAGCTGAGTACAAAGACTTTCGTGTGAGGAGCGTCCTCAGTAGTGTGAATGAACTGAGCGTCACATGGGTGCGACAGGTGCCCGCTGCACGGAACAAGAAGATGGTGATGGGCGGTGAGCCAAGACCAATCGATGTGTATTATCTTTCAGATATGTCACCTCGAAACGAGGATGGGTGCAGCAAGAGCCTTGGTGAACCTTCCTGTACAGCCATAGCGGCTCCTGCTCCTCCTAGTGAGCGCTTTGAGAATCCACGCACTCTACACCACCACACCGTGCTTAGTTCCGCGTCGACGTACGAAGGAATAAACACCAACCTGCTTTAAGCTGGGACCAGAGGGTCTCAATTCTTCCGGCACGTGGAGGACAGTCTGCTACAGTCCTCATCGTACTTGCAGAAGGGCTCAAATACATTTTGGCTTTTTATTCCTGCCCCCGAACTTCCACGAGCCGAGCGCGTCATGCGAGAACACATGGGCCCCGCTGTACTGGCAGCGGCTGGAGGGGATGTATGGGGGGTACTCGCCATGAAAGCGTGCCTTTGGCCTGCGACTCTGCTTCTAGCGCATGGTGTTAGCGTGGGGTTCCACACGATGGAGACTGGGGACTTTGTTGTAACGGGGTACGGAGTGCTGCACATTAGCTTCAACGAAGGACCAGACATAGTTTCTGCGGTGAACTTGGCATGCACGGGTTGGCTCTCGTATGCGACATAACATGCCACTCACTGGCGTACGAAGCTCACAATCCACATACTTTTCGCAAAGTTGCTGGTGCTTGCCGCTCAGAAGCTAGCTGACGGGGAGTGGTCGTGAGTCGATGCAAAGACCAATGAAGCATGGAACCCAGCAGAGTTCCGACGCGATGTCGCCGGGATGGTGTCGTACTTAGAAGAGTACGTCAACAGTGTCGTTGCCTTCATGAGAGTGGACTCTAAACCAGGCTGGGGAGGCAGAAAGCCCACTGCTGTGGCCCTTGGAAGCACATCACGAGCTGTTCAGCAGTTGGTCGTCGAAAAGGAGATACAGCCGGAGGGTGAGCCTTTAGTGCTCCCAAACGAGATGGAGGGAACTGCTACAGACTACTCTGCTGACGGCGCTTCATGCACTCACTGTTGTGTGGTCACATGGATTTCTGCGGTTGTCTGCCCGGCATGCGTTGAGCAACTTGGTGATGATGCTGTTCCTAACAAGCCACTGTGCTGATGGCGGTGTGCACCTGTCATGTTCGATGAAGAGCACGATCGGTTCCGCCAAGGCCTTCTGACTTCTAAGGACCTGGCCGGATGTCATGCTCCTGTGCTATTGCAGCAGCTGTCCAACAGCATCGTGTACTTTTTGGAAGACAAGCTGAAGGTGCTCGGTGGGGGGGGGCGGAAGCGTGCCTCTTGAGGGAGACACCTTTCTGGATACCACTGATTTTATTTTGTTTGATAGTCCCCGGGTAATGAGCTCTTACTTCCGACGTTCCCGGTGGGGAGTGGGGCGTCGAGGTTTGTGTGCTTTTTTCATCCACTTTTTCGTGTGATACTGCCTTGACAATAGTGCCCGTTTTGCTCGGTGAGGTGAGACATCCAGAGAATACAATATACTCTTTCACTCAGCCGCATCCTACAGCAGCCGCATTGGCAAGAACGCCCCCAGTCATCCACTCTTGAAGTGGAAGCCAGATATCCTGGCGAAGATCACGTTGTGCTGCCCGCAGGGCAGAACGAAGGCACGTTGTCTCACATGGTCAGCTGGTATCAAAGACATTCCAGCTTCAGTGTCGATTGTGAATTCAGGGGGCTGTCCCCAGACGATGAATTACATCTCTGGTAACTGCCAGGTCTCACAGGGGACATGGAGCTCGCCATCGATTGTTCCGATGGACTGCACACAGACAAAGCGCAACTCTCTGCCATCCAACAGATCGGAGCCGGACTCGTGTTCGGGGGTGGCTCCGTTCTCAGGCAGAGACACTGTGGACCCTCCTAGGAGGTTAGACGGTCGATGAGCTGGCGTGGCTTGACGCCAGGATGCCAGAGTTGCACTGGGCGCACGACTTCTTCAGAAATCCTCCTTGGATCCGAGAACTTTGCAAACGGCTGTTCTTGGACGCCAGCGCATGTTGGTGGACAGTGATTGTCTTTTGTGAGGACTATGGCTATGAAAAGTGACAGACTTTAGTGGCTGGCATTCTTGACTAAGAAGCCACGAAGCAGGAATCCCATGTGCGCTGGGCATGGACAGAACCCGTGAGTACTGCTCTATGTCGCTCCAACTTCTCATGGAGTACTCAGCGGGGTTCCGACTATTACTCTAGCTCACCTCCCGCTTCGAATGTTGGTGGAGCCTCTCAAAAAAAAGCTCACATATCGCTGACGCGAGGTGCGCAAGTGGGAGGGTGAGGTATAACACTTCCAGTACACGACGTACGGATGGTCTCTCCCGACTTACGTTAAAGGGTAACAGTCTACGCAGCTTAATCATGAGTCTCTCGCACAAAACTTGGAGCTCAGCGACGGTCGGCCGCTCTCTCATGGCCTTCTTCCCGTCCGAAAAGGGTGTTGGCACAGAGAACAGGGCCGTGGAAAGCCGTCGCAGGGCCTTGAGACCTCTGCGAGCAGCACATGCGTGAGGTGACGTGGCCGCGCTGTGCACGAGGAACCGTAGGACATTAGGGCCTACTGTGATAAGCACTGCATAGTCTAATATTGACAGAGTTGTGCCACCGATTTTTCCTGTCTCGAATGAGCACGGGATCGTGTGTGTCGGAACATGCTTCGCACTTCGGCACAATTCCCGCATGAACCTGTCTCGCTGCTCAACTGAGAGCGCCTCAAACGCTTCCATCACGAGGTGTGAGCCGATTTTGTTGTATATGAGATGTGAAGAAGCACCTATGACGTGCTCGTGTATGTCAAACGTTTCAAGTCCCCGGGCCGTGTTCAAACCATGAGCCGAGTCCGACGTACACGTCAGAGAGGCACAAAATACACAAGTCACTCTCAGTCACCTGCTCTTAATTTGACATCCCGAAGGTTTGGTAAAAATGACCCTACGCTGCCCACAGGGAAGCACAAATGCCAATTGGCCGACGCGGTCGGCAGTGACAATGGTAACATCAGCTGCTCAATCAACATCGACGACAGCCGGCTCGCCCACAACGGAGATGGCGAAGTGCGGTACACTCCGTGCCTCGCAGGCAACGTGAAGCTCGCAGTGGACGGTTGCAATGTAGTGGACGCGACCAAAGCGCTTGTGGTTCATGTCGCTTGTTCCAGAGTCGGGTTCTTCAGGTATAACGTCAACAATGGATACTGGACTCTTATCCAATGATAATAGGTCGCTCTTTCCTCGTGGCCTTCCGCCACAGTGTGAGGGCCGCGTTGGGCGCATGGCGCTTCCCAAACATCTTCTGTGGACCCCAGGAGCGTGCGCACAGAGTGCATGGCACTCCAAGCATCATTGACTGTGGCCGTATTACCTCTGGTCGGACCCAGGCTGTATAAAGACACGGCCTTCAGCTGCTTGCCTCGTCTACCAAGGAGCCATGCGGCGGGTATTACATATTCGCCTGGAAACGATAGCACTCGGGAGTACTGTTGTGTGTCTCTCCACCTCTGTATGGCATACCCAGCGGGGTTGCAGCTGTTGTTCTGACTCACGTCACGCTTTGCCAGCTGGTGAAATCTCTCAAAACTCAGCTCAAATATGGCCGGCCCGAGCTGCACCAGAGGGAGAGTGCGATACAAGAGCTTTAGTAAGCGGTGCACAGATGGTCTCTCCCACGACCCGTTGAATGACAGCAGCCGACGCAGATCAATCAACACACTCTCGCCCAAGACTTCGAGCTCAGCGACAGTTGGCCTCGTTCGCACGGCCTCCTCGCGTTCCGATGCACTCTTTGGAAGCTAGAAAAGTGCGGTTGAGAACAGTCGGAGGGCATGAAGAGCACTGAGAGCGGCAACTGCGTGTGGCGATGTTGCTTTAGGATGGACCAAGTACGGCAGCACAGTCGGGCCCACCGTGAGCAGCACTGCATAGTCTGACACTGAGAGAGTTGTGCCACCCATCTTTTCGGGTTCGAACGACGACAAGACTGAGTGCGTCGGGACCAGGGGCTTACATGAATAAATGGCACACTATAATGGATAGACGTACTCGGATAACTCAGATTCCAGAAAAACAAGCCCGATTATGCGTACTCTTACCTAAATGCCGCCGCCACATAAATGGCTCTGAAGCGGATAAACGGAAGTACAACGACCTGCCAGTCGTCAAACGAAGGCGTCCCACTACCTCAGGACACTTTACTCGCTAGGCGGCTCAGAACGCGCGACGCCAGCAAGAGACACGCAGTAATATGTCAGCCGCATACTAGATTGCAGTGAGCCAACACAGGGCACGTCGTCGATGGCGAAGGTGATGGGAAAACTGGGCGATTTTTCGTCTTTTGTCGCGCGCGGCAGCTGACGGGAGGCATGTACGACTCAGAACACTTTTCAGCCATAAAGGTGAACCAAAGTAGCGAGATGGGCAACGATGCTTCCACATATTGCCCGGCATTCGCTGTCGCGAGCGTGACATGGTCTCGCAGAGGTCACGTTCACAGGTTCCACCACAACCCGCTCTTCGTTATTTCTTGGCTATCAGCATCGCAAGTACTTCCTCTCTGACGTAGTTGTTGCAGAATCTGATATATTCTGAATAGAATCCCTATTCTAATTCATATCCTACATTTCTTGGTTTCGGATAAATATCTTATCCGCACGCAAAAAATGTCGTCAAATCTCTTATCTGATTCAAAAAGTGCCAATGTTGAGGATATCGGAGTGGACCGAAAATCGGCACATTCACAAGCCCCTGGTCGGGACATACTTCGCACAGCGACGCATCTGCTTTGTGAATGAGTCCCGTTGCTTCACTGATAAAGCATCGTAGGCTTCTGTTAAAAGGATTGACCCGATGTTGTAGTAGAGTAAGTGTGAGGGAGCGACAACCACGTGCTCGTGTATGTCGAACTCCCGGGACCCCGTGCCTCATCAAGACGCATGATCAGGCTGCTGGACCTATCGAATGTGCCAATAAGAAGCATTGCATCCTTCACGTATTTCGCACACAACTGTGGGGAGCTCTTCACGGCCGACATCATAAGCGCAGTCCGATCTTGCGTTCGAGAGTAGCTAGAGTCCTTCACTTCAAAATGGGTGGTGCTGCTCATGGCTCGCTCTTTCCGTGCTGTAGTGGTCTTCAATTGGACAATTTCGCAGCTAGTGCGGTGCTCTATGCCTGGAGCACCGACCGAGTTGGAAAACTTTGCCGCCATAAGGAAGTCAAAGAGACCAAGACACAGGTACACACAAACTACCACGTTCTGCTGTCTGAATGCATCATACACGTGAACGTCTTCCTCGATCGTGAGGAGTACGTCTTCCACCACGCGCTTGAGCAGTGCATCCGGGTTGGTTCCTGGTGGCAAATAAAACAGTGGACGAACAGAAAACGCACGATCCTTGATGCTGAGAGACGTGTATGCTGCATAGTAGCCCTCCAGGCTTCCCCGTCGACACTTGTATACATTGAGTTCATCACAGTACAATGAAACGTAGAGCGTGTAGGGGTCAATTTCCTGGAGAGAACACTTAAGGGGCTCTGCCGCCTGCGAGAGCTCCAGTGGCCGCAGTGACGTTAAGGCGGACCACGAGTCTTTTTCCATCATGGCTCATGCTTTCGCAGCAAGAACTAGTCCGCCACCGGACCGCGTGAACCACATAGTAAACCTGCGTTCTTCGGCGAAGCATGACGCCCAGCTCGCGGGCGGTACAAGATCAGGAAAAGCAGAAAACAGCGCGAGGGAGTCCCCAAGTCGAAGTGCGCTCTGGGGAGCATACGTGGACGCGGATGTGGTAGAGCTGCCGTCACAAGAAATGGCTGTGCTCATCAAACTGGCCTTGAACGTCTTAACTGCATCAAAAGAGACATGGGCGATACATCCAATGTCGTACCTATACCGGTCTCGTAACAGGACGTTCTTCACGTTATACCTCGCGGGATCCCTCGCCACTACAGTTTGAAAAACCTCTGCTGGCCGCTCAGCTGTGCCCATGCGAGATTCCTCTTTACTGTGAGAAAGAGCAGCCGTCCTGGGATGTCCAAAGTCCCGCTTTACGTGCTCAGAGAATGGAATGTATGATAAGACTGCGTCAGGCAGTTTTCGCAAGGCTCTTCATTTGCCAGCGGGAAGCTGACATGTGGTCTTTTCTCTTCGCAGTGGTATGGCAGACTTCAGCATGTGTAGCATATCTCCTTAATATTCGGATATTGGGCCCGGTAGCCCCCCTGACTGGTCAGTATTCACGTGGAGGATTGAGCTGACTTGTGGCTCGCCCTTTGGGAGGTTACTTCCGTCTTGTATATCTGTCCTTTCTTTTATCGTCTCTATTTTGGTGGCTATTCGATCTTTATGATCGCTCGGTCGATCGACCCCGCCCCTTTACCGTTTGACAATAAAAGCACCATGGGACCGGGGTTCGCCGTTGTCGGCACCCCCGGCTCCCCATCGGATGTTGCACGAACAAAGGTTCTTCTTCCTCGCCTCTAAGGCGATAGCGTTCGCTTTATCGCGCGTCCACGGTCGGTCGCCATTTACTGGTTATTTAACTAACGTCATTAATCCCACATTTGGTGGAGCAGCAGGGGATACTCTTGCCTGCCGAGTGCATCTGCACGCGGTGCCCGAGAGCTGTCTCTTGTTGCCAAGTGGCACAGTGACGGGTAATGCACCCATTGGCTTGACGCGCGGAGCGCATCTCCCACTGGTATGCGCCAGGACGCTGGGCGTCGTGGGTGGTGATCTCCAATTGGAGCGCGGGGCGCTTCTGTTGGCACTTTGCCGGTTGAGAAATGACCCCTGGTGGTGCCGACGGGCAACGTGGCAATGGGAAGGGTAAGGGCAACGCCCTGCCTTCCGACTACGTCCCGCCGGGAGGCGTTCGTACGAACACGCGAGACGCCAACAACCTAGGTGGTTCCCTCTCGGGATCACCTGCGTTGAACGCGGCGGCCTCTGGCCCACCGCTCGACGCGGAGAGCCTTAAGGCGGAGGTGGAGGCACTTCGTCTCCGTGTGACAGCCCAACAAGCGACTAACCGCTCGTTAGCGGAAGCCAACGACGAACTGATCGCAAGCGTGGATGCTATGCGCCAGGAGGACATCGAGTCCGATGCCCGGGCGACAAAGTCGCGTCGCAAGACGAAGAGCAAGGCCAAGGTCAAGCTTGACCCCAAGGGGGGCGAGTCTTCTTCCTCTCGTCTAGAGCCTGTTGGCCAAGCGACCGAACGTCGGGATCAAAAGCGCAAGCTTCGCAAGAAGGCGCGTAAGATCCGCAAGGAGACCAAGTTGGCCCGCTCGACATCCTCAGTTGAGAACGACAACATGTCGGCCGCGAACGAGTCAAGATCGTCCAGTGGGACAACTTCCTCTTCGTCATCCGACTCCGGAGAATCCCCGGGTTCCCCGTCGTCCCCGTCGTCGAGCTCCGGCTCCGAGTCTTCGGACACGTCACCGGACGCTGCGTCTCGACGATCCCGCCTGGGGCCGTACAAGGGTCATTCCGACTCTAAAAAGCGGTTGGAGAAAGCCGATCGGCTAAAGGTCATCCGACCCTCCAACAGTCGCTTCAAGTCTTTATTGGACTATCGTACGTACTTCTTGATCCGACGTGATCTGTCTCTGCCCCCCTCCCTAGTGGAGAAAACCCCATAAGATGAACCTCCGCCTTGACGGCGCATTCCAAGGGCAAGAGCCGTTTACGGGCACCAGCCCCCTCGGTGTATTCACCTTCTTGACGACCTTTCGGCGCGCATGTGACGCAGCCGGCTTGACGCATGGCCAAGCCCTCCCGCTCTTGGCCTTTCGCCTGTCCGGCGCGGCTAAACGAGCCTTCTCGAGTGCCCTCAACTCGAGGGCCGGGCGCCGCACTTATGCGATCCGTACCTATGGTGCTGCTATTAACTGGCTTCTAGCCAAGTATGCCACCCACGCCGTACTGGCCTCCGCCTACCACGAAATTATTACAATGCGTCAACCCGACAATTAGTCGCCCACAGCCTTTGGGCTCCGCGTTGAGACATAGTGCGACCGCCTAGATGGCCTGTTCCACGCTCAAGATGTCGAGGATGTCTTCATCAATCGCTTGTCCGAGATTATCCAATCTCATGTCCGGGTATTGGACGGGCAGTTCCCTAAGCGCACTCTGGCGGACACCATCTCTGCCGCGCAGATGTATTGGGACGGAACGAACAAGCTTCGCTTATCGCTTAAGCTGCCTCGTCTTCAGACGACTAAGGTGGCGTACGCCTCTCCCATGCCGACTCGGCATACCAATGTCGACCGCCCCTTCCCGGTTACTTAACCACGGGCCCGGTCCCGTTCCCCTCCTCCGAAGGAGTCGCCTCAGTCGGGGACAGACATTTGTTACAACTGTAACAAGCCCGGTCACTTTGCAGCGCAATGCGCTGAGCCTTATCGGCCACGTGAGCGCCGTCCGTCCGTTATTTCCGTGAACTCCGTAACGGAGGATACGAAACCAACCGCTGAAAGCGATAGCAACGAGTCCACCGACTCGAAAAACCTATGAGCCGGGTGCCCCTTCACGGGTTGCCCGGCGCATCATCACCAACTGGTGAAAGACGTAAAGTCACAAGGATCCTAAGCCCGGCCCACCGGCACTATGAGATTGCGGCCACTATTGGCCCTTGCCAACGGGCAATGCACAGCTGTCGCCCTGTCTTGGACACTGGAGCCGGCATAAACTTGGTTCGACGTAATGTCTTACCCGCCAACTGGCAGAGTTATGCCGAGAAGCTCGAGCGCACACCCCGCATCAGAGATGCAAACAACAACCGCCTCATAGCAAATTATGCTATACATCTATACATGGATGTTGGATGCGCCAAGGTCTTCGACCGATTCTTTGTCGCCAAACACCTATCGGTGCCATGCATTCTCGGTACCGAGTTTATGGATAACCATGTCGAAGCCATCTTCAAACGCGTGAAGAAGGTGGTGTGGCAAGACAACGTTGGTGATGTCACCAGAAACCTTAGGCGAGCGCCTATCCTCGCCACCCTACTCGCCAATAAGAGGGAACGGTCGTGGGAAGACCAACCTGCTGAGGTACGGGCGTGTCGCTAGGTTCGCGTCAAAGGACGAATGGAAGAATGGGTTATGGCGACCTGCGCCACCCCTGGCCTCGTCACCATCTCGCCTAACATTCGCCTATGTCGGCACAAGTCAGTGGCCGTCGCCCGTGGCGTTGCACTGGTTAAGCCCGATGAACCATTTTTGGTTAAGGTTTGCAACTTCGGGCCGGACCAGGCCATAGTTCGTAAGAACAGCATCCTC
>Ga0209186_1001199_pt1 | contig 19535 bp, 18 predicted proteins | sample SidtaG_FD_187426 | JGI IMG/M metagenome (GOLD analysis project Ga0209186, IMG submission 187426) | Marine algal microbial communities from Sidmouth, United Kingdom - Sidmouth_Male2 metaG (SPAdes) (version 2) | ecosystem: Host-associated > Algae > Red algae > Unclassified | place: Sidmouth...
TGATCCGACCGGGCATCCGGCTATCTGGGAGTTGCTCGAAGCGGGCGCGCAGGCGATCGACGGCAACCAAGTGAGTGTCGGTGAGTGGCTTGAGAACTGGCTTTGAAGATGGGATCATACCCAACTTGAATAATATCTATAATTAAAAGTACAAGCTATATTTTTGCCCCGCTTTCATGCGTAAGCCCTGACTGAGGGGACTGAGGGGCGACTGCTACCAGTAGCGTTTGTCCCCGTAAAAAATCATCTCTCCGCCTTGAGAGAGAACATGTAGTTCGGAGTAGGGGAAATCGAGTTCTCGAAAAATATCACCACCACCGACCTTGAGAACGGTGCTCCTGAGGCTGAGGCGACTCCAGGCTTCGCCCTCTGGACCGAGGATCTGGTCGCCAAGGCGGAGGAAGGTGGTGTTCGGAGTGAGCAGGATACCGGCAATGGGCAATGCGAGCTTGTCCATCTCTTCGCTGATTGCGGTGAGTTGCTCCCAGTCCTTGGGAAGCCAGATGGACGGGGAGTCGGAATACCAAGCTAGTCCCCACGGGTTGTCGGTGACGACCGATTTGTCCTCTCCAACCTTCGTGCTCAGTCGACTGAGAATTGGAGGATGGTAAGGGGGCCAGTGCATGAAGCTGGCCTTAGCGGCTGCCTTGATGAAAAGTCCCTGTTTGATTCCAGCGGGTAGGGTGAGGAGCAGCGGTAGGGCACTTAGAGCGATGGCGATGGCGATATGCCCTGTGTGAGCGAAGGGCATGTGTCCCTTTATCTCCAGTCTCGACCACAGGACTGAAAGCATGGCTAAACCGTAGGCGCTCATGATCGGGGCAAAGAGGATGTGGAGTTGGTTGAACTGCACGGCTTTGTTTTCTTCTATGCCGAATGCCGACATACCAAGAGCTGCGAAGATCCAGGCGGATAGGACAACCCAACGGAATCGGGAGGTGATTGGATTCCGGAAGATGTGCAAGAGTGCCAGAAGGAAGAGCGGCGCTACGATGATGGCCCCGAGCGCCACGTAGAGACCGTCTGCTTGGGCAAGGGTAGCCAAGCTTAGGCGGGTGGGAAGTCCGGCGAAGCTGAAGGTTTCCTCGCTGGAAAAGTCTCTCAAGAGTCCGGCTTCTCCTAAAGGTTGTAGGCTACCGTAGAAGATAACCTTGGCCATACCGAAGGGATCTCCACACACGGAGGCGTTGCGTACTCCCCAAGCGACCAGTCCGATTACGACGGGGGAGATCAGTCCAACTAGGACTTTTAATTTTTGTGGGAAGGATAGTGCTACGGCGAGTACGATCCCCCAGAATGGCCACAGAGCGAGCCAGTGGGTGAGGCCTAATAGGGCGAAGCAACAGCCCGCTAACAGGGCCGGTATGAGCGGGGAACGCGGATTTTCTGGATCGCCAACTGCGGTCGCTACTTTGTGGAGGAATAGAAGGCCGAGATTGAAAAAGAATAGCAGGTGCATTTGGGGCAAGCCGCTTTGGGTAAAGGCCCACATCGTCTGGCACAGCGCCATCAGTATGGCGGTGACAAACCCCAGTCGTGTGTCAAACAATCGGGACACGAGTAGATAACAGACACCAATCGACAGCACGAAGAAGAGGAGCGAGTTCCCTGCTACGATTTTGTCGAGAGGGTAGATCGATTCCTCTGCTTCCAGTCTCGACTCGGTGTCTCCGAAGCGGAAAAGAAGGCTATTGAGGAAGGGGTGGACCGGAGCGTGGATCGTGTCTTTTAGTGGCAGTGATAGTTGCCCGTCTCCCGCCCGAAGGAGCGCCTGCTTGAGAGCGCGTGGGCGAATGATGTTGGTCGAGAAGCCATCACCTTTCGAGATGTTTCGAGCAATGTCGGCTTGCTCCATCGCCTGAGACTCGCTGATTCCTCGGAAATTAATCAGGTGGTAGTAGAAGACTAGGAACAAGAAGACGAGGACGAGAAGGCCTGCTTGAACAAGGGCTTTGGTATTAAACTGCTGGGCCATGGTAGGAGGCGGACGGAGTTAGTAGAATGTGGAACTCAATTGGTAACGTAATGCCTTCTTTCGCGTAGGCACGAAGAAATTACGTAGTTCTTAATTAATTTTTCGAGTGGATTTTCACTAGTCCCATCTCCTTGAGCTTCCTCTGCAGAGTGCGCCGACTCATGCCGAGTAGATCTGCGGCGAGGGTGCGATTCCCGTTGGCCCGTTCTAAGGCGATGCGAATGAAATGTTCCTCCATCCGCTCTAGGTTGAGGTCGGCGGGTGCTGTGGGAGAGAGATCACTCCCTTCGCAGGTTTGTGAATCTGAGGTCAGGCGCCGACTGCCGATGCTCCGCCCCAATCCCCTCAGAGCTTCTGGAAGATGTCGGGGGGTGATCTTGCTGGCATTGCTCATCACCACGCCATGCTCAAGAGCGGTCCGCAACTCGCGAACGTTTCCAGGCCAGGGGTGGTCGAGGATTAGTTGGGTGGCCTCGGATGAAAGTTCTTTGAAGGCTTTGCCATTTTCCTTCGCGAGTTCCTTGAGGAAATGGTTGGTAAGAAGCGGAATGTCCTCCTTGCGGGTGCGAAGTGGCGGCAGGGTGATTCGGACCACGTTGAGCCGGAAGTAGAGGTCCTCGCGGAAGTCGCCACTCTCGACCAAATCGGCAAGATCCTTGTTGGTCGCAGCGACAACACGGACATCGACTTTGATCGGCTTGCTGGAGCCGACGCGTTCGATCGTCTGCTCGCCGAGTGCCCGCAGGAGTTTGACCTGAGTGCTGTGGTCGATTTCCCCGACTTCATCGAGAAACAAGGTCCCGCCGTCCGCGAGTTCGAATCTTCCCTGTCGCTTTCCGGTGGCTCCGGTGAAGGCTCCTTTCTCGTGGCCAAAAAGTTCTGATTCAAGAAGTTGAGGGGAGAGGGCGGCGCAGTGCACGACAACGAGTTTGGCCTGCGGTCGTCCACTGAGGTTGTGGATGGCTCGAGCGGCGAGCTCTTTGCCGGTGCCACTTTCACCGTCGATCAGGACGGTGGCTCGGCTGGGCGCCACCTGCTCGATCGTTTCAAGGATCGGCTGGATGGCGGGGGATCGTCCAATGATGCTCGAAAGCCCGTGAGAGCGATCGACTTGCTGCTTGAGCACGACGTTCTCGTTCTCCACGTCGCGGGTGTGGAGAGCCCGTTTGATGAGGATGTCCAACTCATCGATGTGCAGCGGCTTGGTGACGTATTCGTGCACTCCCCGCTTCATTGCCTCGACTGCCACCGACTCGGATCCGTAGGCTGTCATCAGGATACAGATCGGCGGTCGAGCCATCGACAAGGCGTCATCGACTAACTGCAGACCATCGTCGCTACCGAGGCGAAGGTCGGTGACCATCAGGTCGATGACGTCGTCTTCGAGAATCTCCAGAGCGGCAGCCCGGTCGGCAGCGATGTAGATGTCGTAGTCGTCTTCCAGCGACAGGCGTAGGCCGTCTCGGGTGTTTTTCTCGTCGTCGACGATGAGGATGGTCGCTTGCATTACAGTAGGGACTGGTAGCTATCGCTTCGTCTCATGCGCTTCGGTCGGGATGTCATCGGCACCCGGTTCCAGAAAGCGCATCCGCTTGTCGACCCGAGGTAGGTGGATGGTGACTTCGGTGCCCCGGTCCTCGACGCTGTCGATTTCGATCTCGCCCCCGTGCTCGCGGACAATACGTCGGACAATAAGTAGCCCAAGCCCTGTGCCGGTTCCCTTAGTCGTATGAAATGGCTCGAAGGCTGCGCCTAGATCTTCGGCGGACATCCCAGATCCGGTGTCGGTGAAATGAATGCGGACTTCGTAGTCGTCCATGTCGCTTCGGATCGTCAAGTGACCGCCGCCGCCCATCGCCTGGGAGGCATTGCGGATGACATTGTAAAGCGCCTGCTTGAGTTGGTCGGCGTCCAAGGACAGCTCGGGAAGGGCTCCGTGGAGTTCGAGAGTAAATCCGATTTTGCGATCCTTTAGTTCGGCTTCGAGAAACTCGGTCGATTGGCGAATGATGTCATTGAGCTGGACCGGAACGAGGTTCGGGCGCGTCGGCCGAACGGCACCGAGGAATTGTTTGATAATAAAATCGAGGCGGGAGATTTCCCCTTCGGCCACTTCCAACATGTCGATCATCTCTTCACCGGCACTTTGGGAAAGCTCAAGTTTCTTCAGCTTTCTCCGCATCAACTGAAGATGGATGTTAAGGGAGTTGAGAGGGTTGCCCAGTTCGTGGGCGACACCTGCGGCCAACAGGGTGAGGGCATTGAGCCGCTCGGATTCGATCTTCTCTTCTTCCGCCCGTCGAGAATTGGTGATGTCTCGGGCGAGCATGACGAACGCCAGCGGCGTAGACGATGGCGCCGAATCCGGCGTCTCGGTTTCGGCCGCCATGACCGGGGCAATGTAGAAATTTAGGAATCGGTTTTCCGGATAGAAAATCTCAAGATCGCGGCTGACGACCCGGCCGGATTCGAGAGGCATTGCGAAGGTGTCCCACCGTAGTCCGAGAATGGTCTTTTCCAAGGGTTCGCCGATCGACGCTCCTGGCTCAGGGACACCGAATAGGCGGCAGGTCGATCCGTTGACGTAGGTGACGAGGCCGGCTGGATCGACGACGATGACGCCTTCCTGAAGCGCTTCGAATACCTGCTCAAGGAAGCCCTTCTCCTGCGATAGGCGGATGAGGAAGTTCTGCACCTCGCCCGGTTCGACGCGGTCGACGCGATCAATGAGCTTGTCGAGGAAGCCTGATTTCATAGGGTGGGTAGATGGATTATTTGCTCGTGCATTGCTCATTCCCCAGCGACATAGAGGCGCGCCAAATTGGCACAGAAGTGGTACGTCGGCAACTAGCGGCCTGCGTTAGCTTGTGCCCTGCTGTCACATCGATCTACCGCTGGAAAGGGGAGATTGAAGAGGCGGCCGAGGTTTTAGCTGTGTTCAAGACGACCCGAGCTGGATTTTCTGCCTTGGAAACGGCGATTCGGGAACTTCACCCGTATGAGGTGCCAGAAATAGTAGGAGTGCCGATTGCGGAGGGCTCAGGGGGCTACCTCCGATGGATCGATGAGCAGACCAGGGAAGGAGCCTAGAGCATTCGATGAATCGGCAAGGTCCGGCTTGACGATCTTCATCGCGCCCCGGACATTAAGGCGTTCCTATCATGTCCGATCGAGTCTTCCAGATCATCTTCAACACCATCAGCGCTGCTGAGATCTCCCAACTGGATACGCTCGAGCAGCTGAACCTTCTCTCCAGCTTCAAAGTCACTCCGGAGCAGTTGGAGAATCTGGACGGTGATACCTTCGGCAAGGTCGAGAGAAAGGGCAAAGTGCTCTACCGCTACCGTGCAGGCGAGCGGCGTATCTACTTCTCGATGGAAGACGGCAATGTCATCGTCCACAGGGTGCTCGACAAAAACAGCTTTAACGACTTCCTCTATCGCTCGACCAATCTTCCGCTGGCGGAAGACCAAGCACTCGCTGAGTCTGGTGGATTCTGGGAATTGATCGAGGAAGGCGAGAAGGCCGACCGGATTAAGTAGGGAAAGGCTAGGCTACGGAATCTTGATCCGGGATCCGGTCACAATAATGTTCGAGCTACTCGGAATGCCGTTGGCTTTCTTGATCGCGCTGACCGAGGTGCCGTATCTCTGGCTTAGGCGCCAGAGGGTCTCGCCACTTTTTACGGTGTGAGTACGGCTAGCGCTAGCGCTAGCACTCGAGGTGCGGGCCGGAGCCGACGATGGGGCCGGTGGATTGTAAGAAGGCTGCTCGTAGACGGGCTCTACGCGGGCACCGTCGCCGCCACCGCTGTATCCGCCTTGGGACTGTGGATACGGAGGCTGCTGAGCGTAGTAACCACCCTGCGAGGCCGGCTGTTGCTGTTGGGCGTAACGTCCTTGATTGGCGTAGGGCGCTTGCGGCTGCTGTTGGCCTCCGGTATTGCCGTAAGAGGGATTGTATGGATCCGGGTAGCTATTGCCATATTGCGAATAGCTAGATCCCATCGGCTGGGTGCATGACGTGAGTGTGATGCTGACCGCCGCGAGGGCGAGAGCACACAGAGTGAATCTGGTGATGCCTTGGTTTTTCATCGTTTGAATGCTTGCTGGTTTTTTCCTCCCCGGCAAACTATCTAGAAAAACCCTTAACACATCTTTAGCAATGCGGGAAGAAACTTCCTTATCATTGTTCTGATCCGTTAGCTCGGGCCTATTCACTGGAACCGAGTATCTTGGGCGGGTTTTCGAAAACAAAGCCAGCCTTCATCGGGACGTAGCCAGGTCTACGATGGGGAACCAATGCGTTTTCTTCAAAGAGGCAGCAAAGTGGTCCCAAGAATCGAGAATCCAGCGGAGGGGCTGGTCCTGCGCGACGCCAACCCGGGCGACATGATCGGTCCCGGCCTCGCGGTGGATACGCAGACGACGACCCATCTTGTCCGCCGGGAACTCGACCAACACCGAGGGCAGACACCGCTCGTCTTGGCACCCTGCAACGAACCGGATTTAATCGATTTTCTCTACGGCTTGGGAGGGGTAGTGTTGGTCGCCGATGGACACTCGTGAATTTGCTGAGCGCGTGCTCTTCTCCACCTCGCTGGAGGAGAAGCTCACCCCTGCGCCGGTGGATCTGATGGACCCCAATCCAGGAAGAGCCATCACCTTGCCCGATGTCCCCGGTCGCCCCGACGACCTGCTGATGCGGCGCGATGGCATGCGTGCGAACATGCCCCGGGACGGACAGATCAACAGCGACCGAGACCGCGGAGTCTTGCTGCACTTCCTCGCGAACCACGAGCTTCTAGCCACCGAGCTAATGGCACTGGTGCTACTCCGTTTCCCAGATGCCCCGGCGGCCTTTCGGCGTGGCATTGTCCGCACCCTGCAGGAGGAACAGCAGCACACGCGGCTCTACATGGGGAGGATGGAGGAGTGTGGGGTCGAGTTCGGCGAGTTGCCGGTGAACGGGTTTTTCTGGGATGCGGTGGCGCCGATGGAGTCACCGCTCGATTACGTGACAAGGCTTAGCCTGACCTTCGAACAGGCCAATCTCGACTTCGCTCGTCACTATGCGGATCTGTTCCTGCACCTCGGGGACAAGGCGACCAGCGACGTGCTGGAGACGATCTACCGAGACGAGATCGCACATGTCGGCTACGGCCTGAAGTGGTCGAAGCGTTGGGGCGGCGGCGACTTCGATTTCGAATCCTACGCCGGGCGCCTTCCGTTCCCGCTGTCTCCTGCTCGGGCCAAGGCAGAGCGCGCTCCCTTCAATGCCGAGGGCCGCAAGCTCGCCGGGTTCGACGCTGACTTCATCGAGGAGCTCCGCCTGTTCCGGCGGAGTAGGGGACGCACGCCGCGGGTCTACGTCTACAACCCCGAAGCCGAGGCCGAGATCGCCCACCAGGCTGTCGGCACTCCCGGCGAGTTTGCTGCTGACCCGGTCGGTGCCGCCATCGCCCGCGACCTCGATACCATTCCTGCCGTGCTCGCAGGCCGTGATGACGTCGTCTTGGTTGCGCACCTCCCAAGCCGCGATTTTCTCAAGGCTTGGGCCGACTCCGGCTTCGAGGCCCCCGAGTTCGTCCTGCGGCCCGACCGGATGCCGGAACGAAAACTCCAAGAGCTCCGGCCTTGGGCCTGGTCGCCGGGAGCGGTTGATCTGGTTGCCCAATTCGGCGCCGACCACTTTGCTCCGAATACTCGTCATCCCACAGCGGATCACCCCCAGCTCTTCAGCAAGGCATTCGGTATCGAGATTCGGAAGGCGATCGGATCGGAGCTGGACGGATGGGCTTGCCGCAGTTCCGCCGAAGTCGAGACAGCTCTGGCCAAGGTCTTCGCGCAAGGCCACCCGACTGCCGTCCTCAAGGGCGCCTACGGTCTGGCTGGTCGCGACGCCTGCCGAGCCGAAGCTGGCCAGCCGCTACCACCACAGCTCGACCGCATCCTCGCCCGCCACGGAGCAGTCGTCGTCGAGCCGTGGGTCGAGCGGGTGCTCGACTTCTCCCTGCAGTTCGACTTCCAAGACGGCGAGCTCAAGCCCGTCGGAACCACGCGCTTAGAGAACGATCCACTCGGTCGTTTCCTCGCCTGCCATGTCGGTCCACGTTGGAGCAAGGGAGCGCCGTCCGAGGTGCTGCGCTTTCTTTCAGGTGACGGGGGCAAATCTGCCGGACCTCTCGAACAGTGTCGTTCGTCCCTTCCCAAAGTCCTTGGTCCAAGACTTCAAGCCGCCGGCTTCGTCGGCCCGGTTGGCATCGATGCCTTCGTCTACCGTGCTTTCGACGGCACCCTCCGGCTCAACCCCGTTTGCGAGGTCAACCCGCGCATGACCATGGGCCGCATCGCCCTCGGCTGTTTGGCGCGCATCGCCCCTGGCAAGTTCGGCACGCTACAGATCCTCACCTCGCGTGCCCTGCGCGCCGGTGGGCACGAGGACTTCGCCAGCTTGGCCGCCGAGCTCACGACTCCTATTCAGCTCGAGGGAGGTCGATTATCTGAGGGCACCATCTTCCTCAACGACCCGGCTCGCGCCACCCACGCCCTCGCTTCGTTCAGAGTTCAGTTGTAGAAGCCGAGTCCCAAGTCAGTGGCAACCCTGATCGCGTTACCTTCGCTGCCGACCGACCGACCGCAGAATGGAGGAGCTGAAGTCGATTGTCTCGCAAGCGCCCCCGAATCGTTAAGGACAGCCAATCCCTACTTGGTGCGCAAGATAGGAACGGTCGCTCCGTCGTCGTCCCTTGCGCTAACGCCACCGAAAACGCCCAAACCGCTGAATGGGAGCGAAGCGGACGTAGCAGAAGGCAAGACACCGATCCCTGCCTGAGACGCAAGCTAGTAAGCTGGCGATCCCTCATCATCCGTCGCGGTCACACCGCCGCAAGCGCCCCCCAATTGCCTCCAATTGCCGACGACGGCTACGACTCCATCGCCGTTTCTAGGATGAATTGGTCATGGTCTCGTTGAGCTGATACCCAAGATCCTGGAACCCTGGCCGGACACAGCAAGCTCTCTTCCGGTTTGCACCAGAAAGCGCTCTAGGCCCTAGCAACTTTTACAGAAGAACCGTTACACTCCCGACTTCCATCTCCCCAGCGGTCCTTGGAGTTTCACTGGGCCTCGGCCGACCACCGAAAACTCGACCTTGGTCAAACTACTGGAGCGCTCCAACTACCACCTTGCTGCGTGGGCCAGCGGCACCTCGGCACGCTCGTCTGAGAAACCTCCGAAGCGGTGAACGGCCAATCTGGCCCTCGTGAGCTGAAGGGTCCCGTAAATTAAGCGAGAATCCCTCGAACGACCTTGGCCCTCTCAACCCCGGTTAGCTTGGTGTCGAGTCCCTGGAAAGGGAAAGTAAAGCGGTCGTGCTGAATACCGAGCTGATGAAGCATGGTGGCGTGGAGGTCGCGGACGTGGACGATGTCCTCGGTGGCGTGGTAGCCGAGCTCGTCGGTGGCGCCGTGGGTGACACCGCCTTTGATCCCGCCACCGGCCATCCACATCGAGAAGCCTTTGATATGATGATCGCGCCCAGCACCTTCGCCCTTCATTTGCACCATGGGGGTACGACCGAACTCACCGCCCCAGACCACGAGGGTGTCGTCGAGCATGCCTCGTTGCTTGAGGTCGGTGACGAGTGCCCAAGTCGGGCGGTCGGTGAGACGGCAACAGATGTCCATGTACTTCTCAAGATCACCGTGGTGGTCCCAACCGCGATGGTAGAGATGGATGAAGCGCACGCCCTTTTCCGCGAGGCGTCGGGCGAGGAGACAATTGGAAGCGTAAGTCCCATCGCCGGGCGTGGCCCCGTAGAGGTCGAGGACGTGCTGCGGTTCATTGGAGACATCCATCAGTTCCGGCACCGAAGCCTGCATTCGGAAGGCCATCTCGTAGGCCGCGATGCGGGTGTCGATCTCGGGGTCGGAGACCTGGACGTTGCGGTGTCGATCGAGCGCCCTGATCGATTTCACCAGGTTTTCCTGCTGCGTGCGGGAGACTCCCTTCGGATTACTGACGTAGTGGACCGGGTCGCCGGCGGAGTTGAATTCGACGCCCTGATAGCGGCTTGGTAGGAATCCGGATGACCACTGTCGCGAAGCGATAGGCTGGGGGTTGCGCCCGCCGACACTGGTGAGCACGACAAAGCCGGGGAGGTCCTCGCTCTCGGAGCCGAGTCCATAGTTGATCCAGGATCCCATGGAGGGGCGACCACTGATGACCGTGCCCGTGTTCATGTAGGTGTGGGCGGGATCATGGTTGATCTGCTCGGTCACCATCGAACGCACGATTGCCATGTCGTCGGCGAGCTTCGCGGTATGCGGAAGCCAGCTGCTGACCTCCTGCCCGCTTTCGCCGTATCGGTCGAAGCTGCACATCGGTCGGTGGGCCTTGAGCGCCTGCCCCTGAAGCTGGGCGAGGGGCTGGCCTTCGATGAAGGAGGCAGGCATCGGCTGGTTGTGGATCCGCGCCAGCTCCGGTTTGGAATCGAAGGTCTCGAGGTGCGACGGCCCGCCCGCCATACAGAGAAAGATGACGCGCTTCGCCTTCTGCGCGAGGTGGGGCAAACCGGCGCTTGTCGGGGTGGCGGCACCGATGTCCTTCGCCATGAGCCCGGTGAGGGCGGCGGAACCAAGGGAAAGGCCAGTTTTGTGAAGGAAGGCGCGGCGGTTGAGTTCGGTCGGGTGCATCGTCAGTTCCGGGTGATAGTTTCGCCTAGGTTGAACAAGGAGCGAGCGACGCTGGCCCAGGCCGCGAGTTCGATGGTGTCACTCCCCGAGGCAGGCGCGGACTGACCAACAGAGAGAAAGTCACGCGCTCCTTGGGGGTCGCCGGAAAATCCCGCCTTCGTTTTGCTGAAAAGTTGCCTGAGGATCGCCTTTTCCGTTTCGTCGGGGAGCCTACCTAAAGCTTCACGGCAGGCAAAGTCGAGCCGTTCGCCGTCTGTCTTGCCTCCCTCCGAAACAACCCGCACGGCAAATGCGCGAGCTGCTTCGAGAAAAGTGGGATCGTTGAGCAGGGTAAGGGCAGCAGTCGGAGTGTTGGACCTCGGCCGCTCGGCCGTGCATTCCTCACGGCTGGGAGCATCCATCGACTTGAGCATTGGATGGAGAAACTGCCGCTGCCAGTGGACGTAGAGCCCTCGACGCCACTGCGCATCACCAACGTCAGACTGGTAGCCACGTTTTGGGAAATTAAGATGGCGGTAGTAGCCCTCCGGCTGGTAGGGGCGAACGCTCGACCCACCGACATCCTGAACGAGCAGGCCGGAAGTTTTGAGGACGGTGTCCCGGACAAGTTCCGCAGGGAGGCGGTAGCGAGACTGCCGATCTATCAATTGGTTGTGCGGGTCCCGCTCCATCATCTCCGGCGACGCTAGCGATGACTGCCGGTAGGAGCGCGAGGTGACCAGGAGACGGACGAGCGCTTTTACGTCCCAGCCTGAGTCGGTAAACTCGACCGCGAGGGCATCGAGTAGCGGACCATTCGCTGGAGCTTCACCCTGCCCGCCGAAATCGGAAAGAGAGCGGGAAATACCGGTGCCGAAAAAGAGATACCAAAAGCGGTTGGCCATGACACGCGCGGTGAGTCCGCCGACTCCGTCGTCGGCATCGCAGAGCCAGCTCGCCAAGTCGAGGCGGGTGGCTCGGATATCGTCCTTTGCGATCTGCGGGAGAAAGGCAGGCACCGCCGGGTGGACCACTTCGCCGCTCTCGTCGAGCCAGTCCCCTCTTGGGAGCACACGCATCTCACGCGGTGACTTCGCGACGGTAATCATCGTTGAGCGTCCATCCGGCAACTTCATTTCCGGGGGGCGGCTGGTCGGATTGAAATCACCGCTAAACCCTTCGTCGTGAATGTCCGCGAAGAAGGCCGCCATCGAGTAATGATCGACAATGGAGTAAGGATCGTATTTGTGGTCATGACATTGGGCGCATCCCACGGTTGCCCCCATCCATACCGCGCTGACATTCCGCACCCGATCCGCAGCGTAAATTGCATTATATTCCTTTGCCTGAATCCCTTCCTCATGGCTGGTCTGGAGGAGGCGGTTGTAGCCACTCGCCACCTTCTGTTGCAAAGTGGGTTTCGGGAGAAGATCGCCGGCCAATTGCTCCAGCGTGAACTGGTTGAATGGAATGTTCGTGTTGAAGCTATCGATAACGTAGTCCCGGTAGGGCGAGATTGGCTGGACTTGATCCCCATGGTATCCAACGGTGTCGGCGAAACGCACCAGATCGAGCCAATAGATCGCCATGCGCTCGCCAAAGTGTGGGCTGGCGAGAAGTTCATCGGCGAGTTTCTCCACCGCGCGGTCCATCCCACTCGCTTCGACCTGAGCGACGAATGCGTCAATGCGGGCGGGCTCCGGCGGGAGGCCCGTTAGATCAAAATGGAGTCGCCGGACGAGCGTGACAAGGTCGGCATCGGGAGACGGCTTCAGTGCCTCCACCTCGAGTCTTGCCAGCACATGGTGATCGACCCAGTTTATTGGCCATTTTGTATCGGCTACCGCTGGGATTGAGCTCTTTTCCGGGCTCACATAGGCCCAAGGCTCCTCATATACGGCCCCCTCGGCGAGCCATTGCTTCAAAATATTGATCTCGCCCTTATTCAACTGTTTGTGCGAGTCCGCAGGCGGCATGAGATCGTCCTCATCGTCAGTGACAATGCGGTAGAGAAACTCGCTCTGCTTGCCTGCCTGCGCGGCAAGCACCTCTGCGGCCCCCTCGGCCGTGTCCAACCTCAAATCTGCCTTCCGCTCGTGCTCGTCGAAACCGTGGCAGAAGAAGCACTTGTCCGAGAGGATCGGGCGGACATCACGGTTGAAATCGATGGCCTGCGCCGCCCCCCCCAGGAGGAGGGACGCGACGGCGTAGTAAAGAGGAAGTTGCCTTGTGGCCATGGATACTATCTCCGGCGACGAAGACCCAAGGATAGGGCTCCCAGCGTCAGCAGGATCGCCCGCGAAGGTTCGGGGATTTGTTGAAAGGTGATTTCGGAGAACTCGGCTCTGCCCTGGTCTCCGAAAGAGCTGAGGGTCGTGATCTTTACGCTCCTTGGCCTTTCCACCCATTCGAAGGCACTACCACCTAGGCCGTTGAACACTTCAGGGGTGTTACCGGGATTGAGGATGGCCGTGAAGGATTGCGAGGAGATTAAATTTCCCGCCCCACCTGGAGCGTCAAAGAACTCGACAGTGAAATCTTCGACCCCGTTGTCCACGCCTCCGCCAACCAGGTTGTAGAAGTTCATGCCAACAAGTGTGTTCACCATCGGTGAGATATCCGCCACCCACATCGCATTGGCGCCGGTGGCGGCGAGAGTTCCGGGTAGGTCGAACACCGGACCATTCGTTCCTGCACCACCGGTCTGATTAATAATACCGTCGAAAAGAGTACTGTTGGCCAACGCTGGGTTTGCTAGGTTTCCGGTTGCGGTGCTGGAGACGAAGGTGATGAGGTTGCCATTAGCAGCTCCGGCACTTACGGTGCTGTTGTAGGCGAGGACCGCCCCGGAGGCCGCGATTGGAACGGCGAGGAACGTTGAAAGGGCAAGGATGAGGGGTGTTTTCATAGTTTCTTCTTGTAGAGTCGCTCTATTGAACGGCTCATGACGAAAATAGTCCATTTCTTTTTGTGTTTTTTTAGTCGTCGCCCCGTCCCACGGGCTTTGAGCCGAGAAGTGACTTACTACTTCCACAGCGCTTGACCACCTCGGCCTGGCCTACCGCGACCGTGGCTTTCCCTGAATTAAGGGAGGGCCATCACCATCAGCGTAGCAGCCGTAGCCAGTGACATGACTCCTATGAGAATCCTCTTGGATTGGCGTTCGGACTGGAACATTTCTGCCAGGGCCAGCTGTGGCGCAGGCGCTTCTTCCCCGGCCTCCCGAACCTCGGCCTGACGCTCTCGATGGCCCCCGACCTTCGCCATCAACCTCGGATGAGAAAAGAAGTGGGCTCCCCAAGTGTTCATCGAGTTTGAAATGAACCAGTAGTTGCTCATAGAGTTCCACGGTTTGTTCCGGGGTGAGCTCTGCGACCTGTCGAACGAGATCGGCGATCTGGTTGGTGATCCTTCATGCGATTAATACTAAGAACTATGACGCCCTCTTATCATAGGTGGTGAGATCGTCGATTTCTGGATGATACATTCTCGCAGGCGCTTGCGGATTCGGTAGACCAGGGCATGCAGCGCCCCTTCGCTACGGTTGGTCCCCTCCGCGATCTTGGAACTCGAGGTGCCCGAACAGTGATAGTCGAGCAACAAAGCACGGTTTTCCTCTGACAATTTTCTCAGGCAACTGACAAGTGCCTCAGCCTGGGAGTCAGTTTGGGGCGACACCTCGGCGAGGCGTTCTCCCGTGTGGCCGAGATTCTCAACAATGGTATCAAGGTGCTTGTTGATCAGGCTGTGTCGTCGGCCCAGAGCGCGTTAAATAAGGAAGCGTTTGCGGACCATGGGCAGACGTAGGTAATTAGGCCTACCGATGTCCATGTTTCGCCCGTCCCAAATTTTTGTCCTTTCCCTCCTGCTGGCCGCCCTGCCGACGGCAGTCTTCGCCCAGGCCGCCACTGCCACCGCCCCGGCTCCGGCTCTTGCCAAGGCTTGGCCGCATGAGCTGAGCGACCTGAAGGGTGACTCCAACGTCCATTGGGGACGGCTCGACAATGGTCTGCGCTACGCCATTCTGCCGAATGCCGAGCCTCCGGGACGCGCCAGCTTGCGCCTGTATGTCGATGCCGGCTCGGTCATGGAAGAAGACGACCAGCAGGGCATGGCTCATTTCCTCGAGCACATGGCCTTCAACGGCACCCGCGACTTCCCCGCCGGGGAAATGATCGAGTACTTCCAGCGCCTCGGCATGGCGTTCGGTGCCGACACCAATGCGCACACGTCTTTTAAAGAGACGGTCTACAAGCTGGAGCTGCCGAAGGTCGACTCCGACCTACTCGAGACCAGTTGCAAGCTCCTCAGCGACTATGCCGACGGTATGCTCCTCGAGGCCACCGAGATCGACAAGGAGCGGGGCATCATCCTCAGCGAGAAGCTCAGCCGCGACTCGGTCGGTTACCGCACCCTTGTCGAAGGCTACAAGTTCTCGCTCCCTGACTCGAAGATCAGCAAGCGCATTCCCATCGGCACCGAGGAGACGATCAAGGCCATGCCTCGTGAGCGGTTCGTCGATTTCTATTCCAAGTGGTACACACCCGGCCGGATGAACGTAGTCGTTGTCGGCGACATCGATATCCCTCAAATTGAGGAGCTGATCCGCACCCACTTCGGACGGCTCGAAACCCGCCCGACCGCACCCGAGCCCGACCTTGGCATCGTCACCGAGGGTAGGGGAGTCGTCGCCAAGGTCCACCACGAGGACGAGATGCCGTACACTCGGATTTCGGTCGAGGTCGCCCGCCCCTACGAGCCTAAGAAAGACGATGCACAAGCCCGCTTTGAGGACCTTCAGTGGGGCCTTGCTGAACGGATTCTCAACCGCCGCTTTCAGATCCTCGCCAAGAAAGAGAATTCGCCCATCCTTCAAGTCAGGGTCAGCCACGGCGACTTCCTCGACTTCGTCGAAGGCCCGGAAATGAACATCACCTGCAAGGCCGACCGTTGGGAAGAGGCGCTCGCTCTTGCTGAGCAGGAACTGCGCCGCGCGCTTCAGTTCGGATTCACCGAGGCCGAGCTCAAGGAAGCCGAAGCCAAGGTGCTCAACTCCTACAAGCTGGCTGCCAAGGGCGCCGCTACCCGCAAGAGTAAAGAGCTGTCCAGCGGTATGGTTCGGGCGCTTGCGACTGGGAAGGTCTTCACGCACCCAGCCGATGACTTGCCGCGAGTCGAGGCAGCCTTGAAAAAGATCGACGCCGCCATGTGCTTAGCGAAGTTTCAGGACGGTTGGCGTTCGTCTGACCTGACGATCTTTGTCGGCGGTAATGCTATTGTCGATGGTGGTGCGGACAAGGTCGTGGCGGTCTACGAGGCTAGTCGCGGAATGGCCGTCGCCCCGCCGGTCGAAGAAGACGTCGCTGACTTTGCCTACACCGATTTCGGCGAGCCCAGCGAGATTGTTGGCTACAGCATCGAGGGCGATATCGACGTCACTCAGGTGGCCTTCGCAAATGGCGTCCGGCTCAACATCAAGCCGACTGATTTCAAAGAGAACTCCATCGGTGTCACTGCCCAGATCGGAGCAGGCCAGTTGATCGAGCCAACCGACAAGCCCGGTCTTGCCACCTTCACCAGCGCCGTGCTCACGCCCGGTGGACTTGGCCAGCACAGCGCCGACGAACTGGTCGCCATCACTGCTGGCCGTACTGTCGGTACCTCGTTTGGGGTCGATGATGGATCGTTCGCGCTCAGCGGCGGCACGACACCCGACGACTTGGAACTCCAGCTCCAGCTGATGTGCGCCTACCTCACCGATCCAGGCTACCGCGACGAAGCAGCCCGTCAGTTTAAGAAGAGCCTCGAGCCGATGTACACGCAACTCGCTCACACCATGGAAGGTGTCATGCAGAACCAAGTGCAGAGCTACATCCACGGTGGCGACCCGCGCTTCGGTTATCCCGAGCAAGCGGAGCTCGAAAGCCGTAGTCTTGAAGAAGTCCGTCAGTGGATGGCCGAGCCGTTGGCGAAAAGCTATCTCGAGCTGACGCTGGTCGGAGATCTCGACGTCGACAAGACCATCGACTTGGTCGCCCGGACCTTCGGTGCCTTGCCCCAGCGGAACATGGAGAAGACCGTCCCCGAGGACCGTCGGAACATTCAGTTCCCGGCTCCCGGATCGAAGGAATTCACCTTCTCCTCAGCGATCCCCAAGGCCGCCGTTTTTGCCTACTGGCCGACAGCCGACATCTGGGACATCAAGCGTTCCCGCCGTCTCGGTCTGCTCGGAGATGTCTTCGCCGATCGTCTGCGCAAGAAAGTCCGCGAGGAGCTGGGCGAGTCCTACAGCCCCGGTGCTTACCACGTTCCCAGCGACGTTTACAAAGACTACGGCTACCTCGTCGCCATGGTCACCCTCAAGCCCGAGCAGGCCGCCAAGGTCGGTGAGATCCTGCTCGAGATCGGCAATGACCTGGCCACCGGCGCGATCGCCGACGACGAATTCGCCCGCGCTCGCGCGCCGCGTCTGGCAAGGCTCGATCAGCTCCGCCGCGACAACAGCTACTGGATGTCCAGCGTCCTGCAGAATGCCCAAGAGCATCCGCAGCGCCTCGACTGGGCCCGCGACATCCTTCCGGACTACGAAAGCGTGACCAAGGAAGAGCTCGAAGCCTTCGCTAAAGAATACCTCGGCCGCGATCGCGCCATTATTGTTGGTGTCGCGCCTGAGGCGATGGCCGCAGAGTAGAAAAGCAAGGCCATCGGCTGGGACGATCACTGGCCCAGCCGCTCCCACGAGTTCCCGCTCCCGACGCGATCCAAAGCTCCGGCAAGCCGGAAGCACTCCAAAACATAGCCGTCTCGTTACGCAAGTTCGGAGTGTTGGCGCTTGCGCGCTTGCGACCGCTTCGGATGACGCGTGCTCGGGAACACGCCCTTCCAGCCGCGGCTACGAGTTCCCCGTTCCGGCGCGATCCAAAGCTCCGGCAAGCCGGAAGCACTCCAAAACATAGCCGTCTCGTTACCCAAGGTTGGAGTGCTGGCGCTTGCGCGCTCGCGACCGCTTTGGATGACGCGTGCTCGGGAACATGCCCTTCCAGCCGCGGCTACGAGTTCCCCGTTCCGGCGCGATCCAAAGCTCCGGCAAGCCGGAAGCACTCCAAACATAGCCGTCTCGTTACCCAAGTTTGGAGTGCTGGCGCTTGCGCGCTTGCGACCGCTTTGGATGACGCACGCTCGGGAACACGCCCTCCCAGCCGCTCCTACGAGTTCCCGTTCCGGCGCGATCCAAAGCTCCGGCAAGCCGGAAGCACTCCAAACATAGCCGTCTCGTTACCCAAGTATTTGGAATGCTGGCACTCGTGCACTTTGACCGCTTATCCGTCATCCGAGACAGTCCCGCGTCCATAGCCCTTTGGATTTTTGTACAAAGGAGAGTGGACACTTCTGTCCGCTTCACACCGGGTGGAATTTACGGCAGGAGAACTGATATTGGTCAATAAAGATCTTCCTTCTACTCGTGGCACTGTGCGCTATCGGCTTGGACTGCAAGGCCTCCGAGACGGGCGAACTCGACGTCAGCGAATTCCCGGTCGATGCACCAGCGATCGACCTTATGCGGGCCTTTAGCGCCAGAGCTGTGGACCACAAAGTTCGAGTGTTCTTTCCCGGGAACAACCGTCGCCCTTTGTCGGTCCGTGTCGGTGACTTCGGCTGTGGTGCCTCACTCAAGTTGGACCTAGTTACCCTGTGGATGCTCGGCTACTGAAAGCTCAGTCTCCGTGATGTGGAGGATCTCCAGACTGCCCGGAGTTCGGTCCGAGAATTTTCCCGTGTCTGCCAAGTGGTCGAGTGTAGCCTGATCATCTTCTGCGACGTCGAGAAGTCCGCGAAGGCTGGCGACTTCGTTGCCTTGCTTGCGATGTTCCATGCAGAATCAATCGAGGTAGTCGTGCCGCACTACCCCTCCGCCGAAAAGGAAGAAGCCCGTTCCTTGAAAGCGATGAAGTCACGGCTGGCGCGGATTCCGAGGCGTCCGCTGGAGCCGCTCCTTCCGGGGCCAGCTCAAAGCCTTCGCCAAGGAATTCCTCGGTACAGGCCGGGCCATTGTTGTCGGTATTGCTGCGAGCTGGCCACAGCTCCCCAACCCTGTGACAAGAACCACTCTTGCATACATAGAACAATTATGCCTAATTGTTCTATGCTTACGAAGGAACTAACGGGAGCCTGCTCCACGCCAATGCTACTGGGGGTGTTGGCGCGGGGGGAGAGCTACGGCTACGAGATCCTCGTCGAACTGAAGCGGCTCTCCGGTGGTGAAGTCGATTGGGCAGAGGGCATGCTCTATCCGCTCCTTCGCCGTCTGGAGCAGCAGTCGTTGCTCAAGTCCCGTTGGGTGTCCCCGGAGGAGGGGCGTCGACGGCGCTACTACAAGATTACGAAGAAGGGGAAGGCCGCCCTCGAGGTGGAGAAGGAGCGCTGGCACGAAGCCTCCGAACTTCTTGAAAAGATCTGGAACCCCGAAAAAACCGTATCATGAGAGACCTGAAGAACGAATGGCGGCAGTCTCTTTTCGAGCAGGATAGCCTGACTAGAGACGAGATCGAAGAGTTGGAGGGACACCTCGAGGACTCGATGGGGGAGCTCTCCCACCTGAACCTCGACGAGGACGAACGCCTCCTCGTCGCCGCGCACCGGATCGGTCACCCAGTCGCTCTAGGGAAAGCCTTCTCTGACATTCCCGGAAAGGTCCCAGGCCTAGCCCGCCCGTTACAGGTGATGATTCTGGCCGTCTTCGCGTACAGTTCTTGCGGCTTGCTAGCTAGTGCCTGAGCGGAAATTCGCAACCTACTGGAAATGAACGGATTACTCCGCCCAGTTCGCTCGAATGTTCCCCTCGTCCAGCTGGATTCTCGCAAAAGGTAGCGCTTGTTTACTGGGGAC
>Ga0209186_1001202_pt1 | contig 19486 bp, 16 predicted proteins | sample SidtaG_FD_187426 | JGI IMG/M metagenome (GOLD analysis project Ga0209186, IMG submission 187426) | Marine algal microbial communities from Sidmouth, United Kingdom - Sidmouth_Male2 metaG (SPAdes) (version 2) | ecosystem: Host-associated > Algae > Red algae > Unclassified | place: Sidmouth...
TTAATGCTGCGATATTCATCGGCAGCCCATTTTTCTAAAGCTTTACTAATTTCTGGGTTTAGGCGCAAAGCAAATTTCTTTTTATCGGGCATAAGCGGCTTAACTTGGCTTTTCTATTAAAGCATACTTATTACTATTACTTAAAGTTATGTTAACTGCCTGCCAACCTTGTTTGGCATAGTCGTTTAAAGATTCTTCAAATTTTTGAATAGATTGAAAAAACCCCTCTTGAATAATTTTATACTTCTTCTTTCTAATATCCATATTGATAATTTTTATTGATACAACGTACCGGCGTTTACAATTGGGTTGGCATCTTTATCAGAACATAGTACCACCATTAGGTTACTTACCATTGCTGCTTTTTTATCTTCATCTAAATTTACAATACCTTGTTTTTTTAATTGGTCTAAAGCCATTTCAACCATACTAACAGCACCTTCAACAATTTTGAAACGTGCTGCCACTATTGCGGTAGCTTGTTGCCGTTTTAGCATTGCCTGAGCAATTTCTTGTGCGTAAGCTAAGTGAGAAATACGGGCCTCAATTATTTGAATTCCAGCTCTTGACAAACGTTCTGTTAATTGCAGCTCTAACATTTCATTTACTTTGCCACCGCCATCTCGTAAGGTTAAATCAACTTGTTCATCGTCAAAATTATCGTAAGGGTAGGCGTTGGCTAAAGTACGCATAGCTGCTTCGCTTTGTATGGTTACATAATCATCATAATCATCCACTTCAAAAATTGCTTTTGCGGTATCGTTTACTCGCCAAACTACTACTACACTTATAATAATAGGGTTGCCCAATGCGTCGTTTACTTTTACTTTTTCTCCATTTAAATTGCGAGCTCGCAAACTTACTTTCTTTTTGGTATAAAAGGGGTTGGCCCAATGAAAGCCATCTTGCTTTACCGTGCCTACATATTTACCAAACAAACTTAATACGCTCGACTCTTTTGGGTTGATGATGAAAAACCCAGGTACTAAAATTGCGAGAACTAAAAACAAGGGTACTGCCAATGGAATTAGTTTTAAAAAAACACTAGCTGTAAATGCGGCTAACACTATAAAAAGTAACACTAACATTAGGTAGCCGTTAATGGCTTTGGTCAATTCTTCTTTTATTAATTGCATACTTATAATTTTTAGCTATGATGTTGAAATGGCATCAAAATGATATTAAAATAACATTAACAGTAAAAAGAAAGTTCCTTTTGGATTGATTTTTTTTGTAATACTTTAAACCTATATGATTTGAATGATGACAGCATTATGGGGTATCAACCGATACAATTTTAATTGCTGGATTGAATTAAGTACTAATGAAATAATTATAAAATGGGATCTATTTTGGCTTACTGCTTTTGGCAAATGGGTTGTAGGCTAAGCCCATATTTAATCATTTTTCTAAAACCTTATCGGTATAGAGGCCATCGGGCCCAACAAAAACAAAACCTTTCATTGATTTGCCAGTAAAATCCATATTGCGGGCACCTTCCATTTGTAAAGCTTCTTCATAAGCATCGGGTCCTACCCGTATCATCAATCTGTCTACCGCTAACTTGCGGTCTATGTCTACACCAACACACATTTTATCGTTTACCATAAATATAAGGCCGCCCAACATTTTCTTTTCGTAAAATGATGATCCTTTTTCTACAAAAAATTGTCGCACCCTGTCTGTAAGATATTCGTCGTAAGCCATATTATAAATTAGGCTAATTTAGTAAAACGATTTATTATTTGCGATTACAACAAAAAGCCAATATTTATTATAAATATTGGCTTTTTGTTGTTGTAAATTTTTGATGTTTTTAGATATGGGCGAGGCATTTAAATTAGCCCCGATTGTAGCGGTTATGCCTTTTGCTGCGTTGGCTGCTGTAGCGTTGGCAAGGCATTTGAGCGGAAAGCGGGTAGCCCTTTTACAAACAACCCTTTTGGTTTCGCTTCTAAAAATTAATTGTTCATGCTTACCAAAAACTCTTCGTTGCTTTTGGTACCACGCATGTTTCGCAATAAAAATTCCATTGCTTCTTCTGCTTTCATATCGGCAAGGTGTTTGCGCAGTATGTGCAATTTGTTCATTACATCTTTGTCTAACAAAAAGTCGTCGCGTCGGGTACTTGAGGTTACTACGTCTATAGCTGGGTAAATTCTTTTGTTAGAAAGTTTACGATCTAACTGTAGTTCCATATTGCCAGTTCCTTTAAATTCTTCAAAAATAACTTCGTCCATTCTTGAACCGGTATCGATTAAAGCGGTAGCTAAAATGGTTAATGAACCACCGTCTTCTATGTTGCGGGCTGCACCAAAAAACTTTTTTGGTTTGTGCAAGGCGTTGGCTTCTACACCGCCTGATAATACTTTGCCTGATGATGGGGAAACGGTATTGTAGGCTCTTGCTAGGCGGGTAATTGAATCTAATAGTATTACTACATCGTGGCCACATTCTACCAAACGTTTTGCTTTTTTTAGTGCAATGTCGCTTACTTTTACGTGCCGATCTGCTGGTTCATCAAAAGTGGAGGCAATTACTTCGGCATTAACACTACGTTGCATATCGGTAACTTCTTCTGGGCGTTCATCAATTAGTAGTATAATTAAATATACTTCTGGGTGGTTGGTTGATATTGCGTTGGCTACATCTTTCAATAACCAAGTTTTACCTGTTTTGGGTTGTGCCACTATTAAACCACGCTGCCCTTTACCAATTGGTGTAAATAAATCTATTATACGGGTGGAATAATTTTTTGCTTCGCCTGATAATCTAAATTTTTCATCAGGAAATAGAGGTGTTAAATAATCGAAGGGTATTCTATCACGAGCTTGCTGTGGCGAACGAGCATTAATTTTTTCTACTTTTAATAAAGCGAAATATTTTTCTCCTTTTTTGGGTGGTCTAATAGTTCCTTCAATGGTATCTCCTGTTTTTAAATCAAACAGTTTAATTTGTGAAGGAGAAACATAAATATCATCTGGTGATGTTAAGTAATTATAGTCTGCTGATCTTAAAAAGCCATATCCATCAGGCATCATTTCTAATACGCCACCACCACTAATAGCTCCGTCTAAATCAATATTAAAATATGATGGGTTTTCAGGTGGTCTTTGTTTTTGTGGTTTGTGGTCGTGTCTTGGTGTTCTCTTTACTTCCTTATTCTCTTTAGGCTCTTTATCTTTATGCTCTCTATTGTCTTTAGGGTTTTTGTCTTTATGCTCCTTTTCTTCTTTTACTGCTTGGGTGGTTATTGGTTCTTTCTGTTCTTTTTGTTTTCTTTCAGGTTGTTTTCTTTCGTTTTTATGGGTTTCTTTTTTCTCTGTTTTTTCTTCTCTTTCTAATACTGCTACTTCCGCTTGGGCTTCAGTTTTTTTTGTTGTTTCAGTTTTTGGTTTGTTGTTATTTCTTTTTTTGGGGGTTGTTTTTTTGGGGGATGTTTTATTATCAGTTTTTTTTGCGGCTGATGCTGTTTTGGTTTCTTCTTTTTTAATTGGGGTGTCTGTAATGGCTTGTGTGTCTAAAATTTTGTAAATTAACTCTTGTTTATTGAGTTTTTTATAATTTTTGAGTTGCATTTGGTCAGCTATATCCTTTAGCTCAGGTACAAGCATTTCATTTAGTTGCAAAATATCGTACATATAATAACTTTGATTTGTATCTATGAGTTTACCGATAAGGTAATTAGATAAATATAATTTATAAGATTAATTATGGTTATAGGGTTCTCAACAATATGAACAAGGAGTGTCTTTTCGAGGTATTGTTGAGATAATACCTATTAATTTGAATTGCAAATATAAACTAATTTATTGTAATTATTACAATAATAATTACTTTATGATTAATTGATTAATGGCTATGTTTTGCTACAGGGTATCCGGCTGTCTTCCAAGCATTAATGCCGCCTTTTAATTCGTAAACTTTGGTTGCTCCGGCCTTTAACAAATCTTGGCTGGCCTTGCTACTTCTTGCACCCGATGCACAGTATACAAAATAGGAAGTATCTTCATTTATGTTTTCTGTTAACAATTGTAATTTTCCGGCATTATAGTCAAAATTTCTGGCACCAATAATTGGCCCTATTTGATGCATTTCTCCGTGTGTTCTTAAATCAACTACCATTTTATTATTAGTGGCATCCATTTTTTGTTTAAACTGCTCTACCGAAAGTGCCTCGGTTTGGGCTTTTGTATTATTTTTAGTGGCAGTACCACTTTCGTTACTATTGTTACAAGCAGTTGCTAAAACAACTAGCAAACAAAATAAAGCTATATTTCTCATCATACTACAAATTTAGTAAAACTTTATTACTATACTAAAAAGCTTAAATTTTGTAATGTTAAATTATTGCTTTTATTCAACATATATGTTGCGCTTTAGTACCACAGTTTATTTTTTTGCGTCAATAAGTTACGTTGAATGGAGATATTATGAAAACAGGATTTAAAGAATTGCATAGAATAATTGTTGAGCTTTCACCTGAAGAGGCTAATTTTATTAGTACTAAACTTAATAGTGCCGAATTAGAAAAAATACGACTGCTAAGCGGGCAAAAAACTATTACGGAATTGAATAGCCTACAAAATTCTGATAGTAAGGTTAGCGATAAAGAAATTGAAGACTTAACGGTTTTTCTAAAAAATTTACTCCACAAAGAAAAGGCTCAAAAAGTAAACACCACTATTTCTGGTGAAGTTGTTGCTGATACTTCTGCAATTCATTATAGAAAGGCGGCATTACATCAAACAGATTCGCTTAGTTTTATTTACCAAACAATTGTAAACTATTTAAGTGAGTACAAGGCATCTTACGAATCGAAAATTATAAAATGGTTAGACGAAATGGAGGGTTTGTTTAATAAACGTTTGTACAAGGCCAGTTATTATTATTTAGAAAACAGCTATACGCTTGCCTCAAGCTACGAAGATTTTGAAAAATTAGATAAAATACTAAAGTGGAAAAAAAGGTTTTTGGGTATTGATATTGAAACCAATGATACCCTTAAAGATTTAGATGAGGCATTGCTTACTGTTAGAATAAAGGCTGCTAATTATTGGCAGTATAAAATAATAAATCAAAAATTTATAAATGGTAAAACCAAAATTTATGCAACCGAAGAAGACAAGGTAAAAGTTTTGGAAGAACTTGAAAAAGATCCTTTATTAGCCTCAGCAGATAATGCATTAAGTGTTACTGCTAAAATGCATTATCACGAAATAGGAGCGATATTGAGCATGGAAATTAACGATTTTATAGCTGCCAAAAACCATTGGAAAGCTATGATAGCGTACTTTCAAAACAATGCTCAATTTATACATAAAAAGGTGAGGCCTTATGTGTACATTATTCACAACTACTTAAATTTATGCTTATTACTTAAACAGCACGAAGAAATGGAAACTGGTATTGAAGTATTAGAGCAATTGCCAAAAAGGTTTCCTCATTTAATAAGCAAAAGTTTATATGAAGATATTAAGCTAAAAACCTATTCTCATAAATTCAATTTATATTCTAACCAAAACCATTTTTACAAGTGTTTTAAAATGATTCCGCAGGTTGATCGCTTTTTAAGCACCTCCAAATTACCGGTAAGGCCAGCCGTTAAAGCGGTTATGAATTTTGAAATGGCAGTAATATTACATTTATATGAAAAATACGAAAAAGCAGTTCAAAAATTAGACAAACTATTAGAGCAAGAAAACGATAATTTATTAAACTTTAAAGTTACCGCAAACAGCCTTAAACTAATCTGTTTAATCGATTTAGAATCCTTATATCTTTTAGAAAAAACATTAATTGAAACAAAGGAGTTTTACGAGATTAACCAAATAAAATCGAAACTACATGTAACCATTACAAAGTTAGCTGGCGAAATTTTAGTTACCATAGACCCTGTTGAGCGAAATGAAATATTTCAAAAATACCTACACAAAATTAAAGATATGGACAATACCGATGATAAGCACGTACGCTTTAACCAATTTGAATTAAAACAATGGCTAAATAGTAAAATTACTGGCGAGCGATATCTTACTTTAATAAAACAAAAAAAGTAACCCTAATTCATAACTTTGCTTTGGTGTCTTATACTTTCTTTATGTATTGATTGATATAGCTCTATCATAAAATCACTAGTTAAACCTTTATTTGTACCTTGGTTTTCTCTGTTCTTTATAATATTATTCCACCTATCCGATTGTAAAATGGTAATATTATTTTGCTTTTTATAGCTGCCAATTTCTTCTGCAATTTTCATTCGCCTAGCTAAAATATCTATAATCTCAGTATCAACACCATCAATCTCATCTCTCAGTTTATCTAAATCAGCACTTCCAACATTTGGGTTTCTGCCAACAATATCTTCAATTAGTTTTTTATAATTTACAGGTGTAACTTGTTGTTTCGCATCACTTAAAGCTTTATCGGGGTTAATGTGCGATTCTATCATTAAGCCATCAAAATCTAAATCAATTGCCTTTTGCGAAACCTCTAACAACAAATCTCTTTTACCAGCAATATGGCTGGGGTCGCAAATTAACGGCACATCGGGCATAGCTCTTTTAAAAGCTATCGGTATTTCCCATCTTGGCAAATTTCTATATTTACTATGATGATATGCCGAAAAGCCTCTATGAATTACAGCAACTCTTTCTATACCAGCATTTCTAATTCGCTCAACAGCACCTAACCATAAGCCCAAATCGGCATTTATGGGGTTTTTAATCATTACCGGAATATCAATACCATTAAGGGCATCAGCTATTTCTTGCACCGCAAATGGATTTACAGAAGTTCTTGCCCCAATCCAAAGCACATCAATTTGATGCCTAATACTTTGGTAAACGTGCACCGCATTAGCCACCTCGCAAGTAACCGGTTTATTAATTGCATTACCAGCAGCCTTCAGCCACTTTAAGCCTGGCTCACCAATTCCTTCAAAAGAGTTTGGTCGGGTACGAGGCTTCCAAATTCCTCCTCTAACCAAATCAACTTTACCTGTTTTGCCCAATTCAACTACCGTGTCCATTACCTGCTCTTCCGATTCTACACTACAAGGGCCTGCTATTAAAACAGGGTCAGAAAAATCCATTCCCCAGTTTGCTAAAGGTTTTACCACATTCATTGTATTTTTTAAACAAAGGAAAGCTATATTAAAAGAATGCGCAAACAAAGCATAATATTTATATTGGTTTAAACTTTTGCTACTACAACTATTATTACTCAATTAACCGCATAAACACCAAATTAACCAACAATATTAGCTTAATAAACTACTTAGAAGCGAAACAGTAAAACAATATAAAAATGGGCAGCCCGCTTTCCGTTCCAAGTCCTCGCTCCACCTTGTTCCGCTGTGGGCTTTCCACTACAATCGGGGCTATTTTGCCAACCTCGGCCGTTTACAAAAACATTGCAAATATTAGCTTAGTTAGCAACCACAACCGCTGTAATGCCATGCACTCAACCGTTCTATATCGCATCAAAACTCTAAATTAAGTTCAGCTCAAGTATTACAATAATTGGTATCACAACCATATCTTACCTAAATAAACCTGCTAAATATGAGTTAAGTTATTGTTTATCGGCTACTTAAATTACATTTGCCCAATGGGCCGCAACCGAAGAAATAAAATTGTAGAAAACATTACTTTAGAAAACTATGCTACCGAAGGCAAAGCAATTGGCCGTAACCAAGGCAAAGTATATTTTGTTGAAAATGGCGTACCCGGCGATGTAGCCAACATACTAGTAACCAAAAATAAAAAAGATTATGCCATAGCAAAAGTGCAGCAACTCATTAACCCTTCACCCGAAAGAATTGAACCATTTTGTGCACACTTTGAATGGTGTGGCGGTTGCAAATGGCAATATTTGAGCTACGAAAAACAAGCATCCTACAAACAACAAATTGTTACCGAAACTTTAATACGAATTGGTAAATTGCAACTGCCCAAAAGCTTACCAATTGTTACAGCCGATCAACATCAATATTACCGCAACAAAATGGAATATTCTTTTTCTAACAAAAGATGGTTAACACCACAAGAAATACAATCGGAAGAAAAAATTAAACAATCGCCCTCGCTTGGTATGCACGTACCCGGCTTTTTTGATAAAATAATTGACATTAAACATTGCTACCTGCAAGATGACTTGGGCAACCAAATTAGAAATGCCGTAAAAAAATATGCCCTCGAAAACCATTTAAGCTTTTACGATATTCTAAACAAAAATGGCCTCTTACGAACTATGTTTATTCGCAACACCACCTTAAACGAGTGGATGGTTATTGTTACTTACTTCGAACCACAGCATCAAAAAATACTTGACTTGCTTGTTTTTTTAGAGCAACAGTTTCCGCAAATTACCTCCTATCATTATGTGCATAATAATAAAGGTAACGATACCATTTACGATCAAGAAGTAAAATGCTGGAAAGGCAAAGGTTTTATTAATGAACAGTTAGGAGATTTGACTTTTAAAATTAGCCCAAAGTCGTTTTTTCAAACCAATACCCACCAAGCCGTAAAGTTGTATAATGTGGTTAAGCAATTTGCAAACTTACAGCCCAATGATGTGTTGTACGATTTGTACAGCGGTACTGGAACAATTGGCCTATATCTTGCCCAATATTGTAAAACAGTTATTGGGATAGAAAGTAATAAAGATGCAGTAAAAGATGCCAAGATAAACCAACAGCTCAATAGTATTGAAAATGCCCACTTTTATACAGGCGAAATACGCCAAGCATTAAATGATGTTTTGGCGAAACACGGTGCTCCAAATGTGGTAATAGTAGATCCACCTCGGGCGGGCTTACACAAAACAGCCTTAGAGTTGGTATTGCAAACCAAGGCTCAAAAAATTGTTTATGTAAGTTGCAACCCAGCCACACAAGCCAGAGATTTAAGCTTAATGTCAGCACACTACAAGATAGAAGCTTTTCAACCAGTAGATATGTTTCCACATACTTATCATATTGAAAATGTGGCCTTATTGAAGCGTGTTGTTTAAGATTAACTCATCATAATTAAAAAGCTTACAGCGGTTCTCCGATTTAAATAATACTCGCTTTAAGTAGATATTTTTAATACTTAAAGCGAATAATAATATTTATTACTCGCTTTATTTTAGTAAATTTGACACTTAAAGCGAGTAATAATGAGCAAAATTTCTTTAATTGGTAGAGAAAAAGAGATTTCGAGGTTAAATGAAGCCTTGGCATCAAATGAGTCGGAATTGATTTCTGTAATAGGACGACGACGTGTTGGTAAAACTTTTTTAATAGAATCTGTTTTTGCTGAAAAGATGGATTTTGCTATAACAGGTATACAAAAGGCAAGCAAAAAAGAACAGCTCGAAAATTTTGTTGCCTCAATTAATCTATTTGCTAAAACACCTATTTTAGTTGCAGCGCCTAAAAGTTGGTTAGAAGCTTTTAGGTTGCTAATGCTACTTTTAGAAGGGCAACATGCTAAACAGAAAAAAGTGATTTTTTTTGATGAATTACCGTGGTTAGTTTCTCATCGTTCTGGCTTTTTAAAAGCATTTGATTTTTTTTGGAACAGTTGGGCAGTAAAAAATAATGTGGTAGTAGTAATATGTGGTTCTGCGGCTTCGTGGATGATAAAAAAAGTGGTGAATAATAAAGGTGGCTTACACAACCGTATTACTAAACGTATAAAATTGAAACCTTTTACCCTTAATGAAACAGAACAATTTTTACAGCATAGAAACCTAAAATTAGATCGCTACCAATTGGCCGAATTGTATATGGTAACTGGCGGTATTCCACATTATTTAAAAGAAGTGAAAAGAGGAGAAAGTATTGCCCAAAACATTGACCGAATGTGCTTCGACCCTTCTACAGGTATTTTATTTGACGAATTTGCCCAACTTTATCCTGCACTTTTTGATGAGGCAGAAAACCATATTGCTATTGTGCGTGCATTAGCTTTACGCAGCTTGGGCTTAACCCGTAAAGAAATTATAAAAATAACTGGCATTACAAATGGAGGTGGCTTAACAAAAACATTAGAAGAGCTACAGCTTTCAGATTTTATTTCGGAGTATTCTCCTTTTGGTAAAAAAAAGAGAGAAACTCTTTATCGCTTAACAGATGAGTATTCCTTATTTTACTTAAAATTTATTGAGCCTTTAAAAAAAGAAGGAACAAGCGTATGGGAAAGTTATCGAAAAACTTCGGCTTACAAAACCTGGAGTGGTTATGCTTTTGAAAACCTTTGTTTAAAACACATTACTCCAATTAAAAAGACATTAGGCATTTCTGGCATATTTTCCAATCAGGCATCGTTTTATAGTAAAGGAAAAGATGGTATGCAAGGCTGCCAAATAGATTTGGTAATTGATAGAGACGACAATGTTGTAAACGTTTGCGAAGTTAAATTTTCGAATACAGAATACATTATAACAAAAACATACGCTAATGATTTAAGAAGAAAAACCGCTTTGTTTAAACATTATACCAAAACTAAAAAGCAAATATTTCTAACATTAATTTCTACCTATGGGCTTTTACCTAACCAACATAGTATAAGTGTTGTGGATAGGGAATTAAAATTAGATGCGTTGTTTGAATAGTTGAATGTAGAAAACAACGTGTATGTTTGGTTAGGATTGAATAATAATAAACATTACAATATATGTTCCTATTGAAAAAATTGGGCTGTTGCAGGTTGTCGCAAAAACTTAATCACAATTAAACTCTCCAACTGTTGGTGTTGTTGTACATTCACATTTTCCTTCACGTTCAACCCTTGCTCCATTACACTCTGCAAAACAAGCATTATCGTAGGTGTTGCCGTCTCTTCCGCAAACAGGTTCGTAAGCATCTTTATAACAATAATTACATTCATCAAGCGGTTCTGTACAAATAACGTAAGAAAGTGGCAATGTTGGATAAACAGAATTACCTTCATAAATAAGGTTGGCCGATTGGGTATAAGTAAAATTAACTTCTTCATAATTGAGTTCAAGGAAAAAATCGAATATAAAGTCGGAAGAAACAATAATTGTTTCATCATCTAATACAGCAACAAAGGCAGCACAGTCAAAAAATGAGTCGCACAAATAATAATATGGTTCAATTTTACCTTTGGTTTCAAGATTACAGCCTTTAGACCAGATAATTTTATTCCGAGCAGGAGCATTATTTTCAATTGCTGAGATTGATAAATTACAATTGTTACTTAACGATTGATTGCTATTGTAGGTGCAAATTTTGTCTTCATTGCAGTTGTAAATTATACCATTACCATCACAATCAATGTTTATATTAATGTATTCGACATCATTATCGGTAAAGGAGTAGATCAACTCTGCACAACCCTCGTTAATAGCATTTTGTACTATTGCTAATTCTAACGGATTATCGCAAGTTGGCTTTTGCAACTCACCTTCAGCCACAATTTCTACACCTGCGCATACTGCTATACAATTATTTAAATAAGTAGTATTTAATGCCATTACGACAATTAGGAGGTAAACTGGTTTCATTAATTTTAAATTTTAATGATTTAAAAAATAAAGGTAAGAAATAATTGGTAAAAGATATGAAGTAATTTTTAATACCCTCATACGTGTAGAATTGAAAATGTGCGGTTTTTAACAAAAATGTAATAGTATTAACAAAAATCTGCAATTGATGAAAAAATATTGTTGAATTAACCTAAAATAATTATCAAATTAATTTTTCCACACCCGAAACTGTTGTGCCGTCTAATTTTTGATAAATAAACATATTTGTTGTTGAAAAGATGATGCTTAATTTCTTAAGCTATACTTTAACTTTGGTCTTCTAATGATATAAACATACATTCCGCTATTTCGGCTGTACCGCTATCATTTATTATAAAAATTTCAATAAACCAACTAAAGAAAAAAACGTGATGAAAAAAGCGAATGGCATAACTATCGACAGGCATTTTACCCAAAAAAACAACAACGTATACGATCAATATACCTACAACACCCGATCTTCTATTATAAAAAACCCAAACGGCGAAACTATTTTTGAGATGAATGATGTAGAAGTACCCAATAGTTGGTCGCAAGTAGCAACCGATATTTTGGCTCAAAAATATTTTAGAAAAGCGGGCGTACCTCAAGAAGATGGTTCACTCGGTTCAGAAAATTCGATAAAACAAGTGGCCCACCGTTTGGCAGATTGTTGGAGACATTGGGGCGAAAAACACAACTACTTTAAAACCAAAGAAGACGGCAAAGCTTTTTACGACGAAATGGCTTATATGATTTTAGGGCAGATGGCGGCGCCTAATTCGCCTCAATGGTTCAACACGGGTTTGCACAATACTTATGGCATTGAAGGCAAAGCGCAAGGACATTATTATGTAGATCCGAAAACAGAGAAAGTAAAAAGATCTGCCAATGCTTACGAACGTCCGCAGCCACACGCTTGTTTTATTTTATCGGTTGAAGACGATTTGGTAAACGAAGGCGGCATAATGGATTTATGGACGCGAGAAGCCCGTATTTTCAAATATGGTTCTGGTGTAGGCACCAACTTTTCAACCATAAGAGGCGCAGGCGAAACTTTATCGGGTGGCGGAACATCATCGGGTTTAATGTCGTTTTTATTAATTGGCGACAGAGCAGCCGGAGCCATAAAATCGGGTGGAACAACCAGGCGTGCTGCTAAAATGGTTTGCTTAGATTTAGATCATCCAGAAATATTAGATTTTATTAACTGGAAACAAAAAGAAGAACAAAAAGTAAAAGCTTTAATTGATGCGGGCTATGCAGCCGACTACGAAGGCGAAGCTTACCGCACCGTGGCTGGACAAAACAGCAATAACTCGGTTCGTATTCCTAACAGTTTTTTTAAGGCATTAGAGCAAGATGAAAACTGGAACTTGGTGGCCCGAACAGATGGCTCAACCATGCAAAGCATACCAGCTAAAGATTTATGGGATCAAATTGGCAAAGCGGCTTGGCAATGTGCCGACCCTGGCGTTCAATACGATTCAACCATTAACGATTGGCACACTTGCCCCGAAGGTGGACGCATCAACGCCTCTAACCCTTGCTCGGAATATATGTTTTTAGATAATACGGCGTGTAACTTGGCCTCTTTAAACTTACGTAAATTTTATAATGAAGACACCTTAACTTTTGATGTAAAAGCCTTTGAACACGCTTGCCGTTTATGGACGATCGTGTTGGAAATTTCTGTTTTAATGGCGCAATTTCCATCGGAAGAAGTGGCGCAATTGAGTTACCAATACAGAACTTTGGGTTTGGGTTATGCCAACTTGGGTTCGGTATTAATGGTGAGCGGCATACCTTACGATAGCGACAAAGCCCGTGCTATGGCAGGAGCAATTACTTCTATTATGACGGGTACGGCCTACAAAACCTCTGCCGAACTCGCCAAAGCATTGGGCGCATTTAATCAATACGAAAAAAATAAAACGCCTATGTTGCGGGTGATGCGTAACCACCGTGCAGCAGCTTACAACAATACAGCAGCCTACGAAAATTTAGGTATTCAGCCAATGGGTATTGATGAAAAAACTTGTCCAGATTATTTAATACAAGCTGCCCGAAATGCTTGGGACGATGCCGTTGAAATGGGCGAACAATACGGCTATCGCAACGCACAGGCAACCGTATTAGCACCAACCGGCACCATAGGTTTAGTAATGGATTGCGACACCACCGGCGTTGAACCTGATTTTGCTTTGGTTAAATTTAAAAAATTATCGGGCGGCGGTTACTTCAAAATCATCAATCAATCTATACCAAAAACCCTTAAAAATTTACGCTATACCGATGCCCAAATTACCGACATAGTGGATTACGCCAAAGGCAAGGGATCTATTATGGGCGCCCCCTTTATTAATCCAGATACACTATTAAACAAAGGATTAACCTTAGAAGATATTGCCAAGGTAGACGAAGCTTGTACCGGTACTTTCGAAATTGGCTATGCTTTTAGCAGTTGGGTTTTGGGTACAGAAACGATGAACCGATTGGGTTTTAACGAAAAACAATTTTTGCACCCGGCATTCGATTTATTATTTGAATTGGGTTTTGAAGAAGCAGCAGTAGAAGCGGCCAATAATTATGTTTGTGGTACGATGACTATTGAAGGCGCACCACATTTAAAAGAAACACATTATCCTATTTTTGATTGCGCTAACAAGTGTGGTAAAATAGGCAAACGTTATATTAGTGCTGGCGGACATATAAAAATGATGGCAGCCGCACAGAGTTTTATTTCAGGAGCGATTTCAAAAACCATTAACCTGCCCAACGAAGCAACCGTAGAAGAAATTACAGATGCCTATTATTTAAGTTGGAAACTGGGCGTAAAAGCCAATGCCTTATATAGAGACGGTTGTAAACTGTCGCAGCCATTGAGCAACAAATCAGACAAAAAGAAATTTAAAATTGGTAAAGATGGCGTGCCAGTTAGTCAGCAAATAAAACCAATTGAAGAACCGCTACAATCCATCGATATTAATGTAAAAAATGGCAATAGCTCGCTTAAAGAATATGAAACGCTAACACCCCTAACCCCTGAAAAAGTATTAGACCTCTGCAAAAAATACATTAACGAAAGCGACGACACTTTGTTTATGCGCGAGCTGAGCACCATAATAGAAAAGAAAAAACTGCCCGCCAAACGATCGGGCTTTACCATGAAAGGTAAGATAGACGGACAAAGCATATTTTTAACCACCGGCGAATACAAAGACGGCACGCTCGGCGAAATTTTTGTAGAGATGCACAAAGAAGGCGCCACCCTAAAAGGCCTGCTCAACTGTTTTGCCGTAGCCGTTTCGGTAGGCTTACAATATGGCGTACCCTTAGAAGAATATGTAAGCAAATTCTCCTTCACCCGTTTCGAGCCAGCCGGTTTTGTCGATCATCCCTATATAAAAAATGCCAACTCGGTAGTAGATTACATCTTCCGAATTTTGGCCTACGAATATTGTGGCAGAACCGATTTGGTTCACGCCGAAGACTTGACCGACCATCCTTCGCAAATGGATAAAAAGGAACTGTTTGAGAATGCCCTAAAAAAAAACGGCCTAACTACTAATGGCCAACATGGTAGCAACAAACAAACGGCAGTTAGTCCAAATGGCAAAAGCTCCACACATCAAACAACGGCTACCGCAACAAAGCCAGCCACCAACAACAACCTAAGCGAACACGCCAAAGATATGCACGGCGACGCACCCGCCTGCTCCACCTGCGGCCACATTACCATCCGCAACGGCACTTGCTATAAGTGTTTAAATTGTGGCAGTACGAGCGGTTGTAGTTAGGGGCGTACTAAGAAATGACATTTCTTTGAGAAATGTCATTTCTCCAAACGCCGAGGTGACCTCCTTCAAAAAAAGGTGTCATCGCTAACCAAGCCAAACCTCAAATTCGTGCCACGACTTGTAAGTGTAACAATCAGTCGTGGCACGAATAGTACTTAAAAGATTTGGAGCGAAAGCGTGATGCTCGTGGAAACACCCGTCCCGCTGTCCGCTAAATCTTTTTGTTGCGCTTTGCTCCACAAAAAGGATACCGCTGCCATCGGGGCTATATTGGAGGGGGTTGTGGTTTGTTGGAGGGTTTAGAAATGACAATATTTATAGAAATTTAATTTATAATTTTCTCTTTAAGAAGAAAATATAGAGTAACAAAACATAGCAAATAATTTATATGAGTCAAGCTAATTTATTTTTGAATTTTTTAGAGATCAAACCAAAAAAATTTGATGTATTGTTTTATTATAAATTTATAGAAGATTTAGAAGAAAATGAGAGGCAGAACTTTTATAAAAGGAATATAAAAATCATAGAGGGTTCTGATAAGACTGAAAATATTGCAATTACTTTTGAAGAAAGGGTAGGCTTTGAAAAAAAGATTGTACCACAAGATTTTGATATTGGCCTTACAAAAAATTTTTTATTCTATGGATTATGTAAAAAGGTTTGTAATATAGAGACGTATGAAAATCCTAAAGATAAATACAGTAGAATATATTTTGTTTTAAAAAAACATAAGAAAGGCATTGAAACAATTTGGTTAGAACCATACTTTCTATCAAAGACAAACTCTTTTGGTTTACTTATTGACTTTAGATTTTTTGTAAGTGATGAATTGAAAAAATCAAGTATAAATCAATTAGATAGAGAAATTCTACAGCTATCTGGTGCTTTGACGAATACCGGTCGAATCAATAAAGAAAGATATATTTTTAAATTCGAAAAGATAAAAGAGTTTTTAAAAAAGAATTATAGCACTATTAAACAATTTCAAATTCACACGTTATTTCAGATCTCTGACAAATTAACTGAGTTAAACTCTTTCTCTTTAAGTACAAAAACATACTTGTTTTATAATGAAACCGAAAACAGGTCGCCATACTATGGACTAATAAATTATCAACCACTTCAAAAGCCGAAAAAAGCAACTAAATATATATTTTTATTTAAAACTACAGATAGAGATATTGCAGTTGAATTGCTAAAAGGACTCAGAGGCGAGAGTTATCCACAGCAATTTGGGGGAATAGAAAAGTTGTTTAAAATTCCATTTCAAAATAAAGATATAAAAGGAAAGAAAGTGGAGGCTATAACTTCACAAGTAATTGATGAATTAATTTCTGAAATAAAAGAGAGTACTGAAAACATTGTCCCAATTATACTAACAAACTCAAGAGTAGGAAAGGAAGATGAAAAATTATATTATTTGTTAAAGCATAAATTTACTTCGAATGATATTCCGTGTCAAGTAGTAACAAAAGAATTGATAAACAATTCATATTCGTTAAAATATTCTTTAAGCAATATAGGTTTGCAGATATTTGCAAAAGCGGGAGGGAAACCTTGGAAGATAAAACCTGCCACCAATAAATGCTTAATAATAGGAATAGGCAGCAAAAATAAAATAAAATATCTAAAAAGTGAAGTAGGCAAAACTATAAAAAAAGTGGAAAGATATTTTACTTATTCTGTTTTATCTGATAGTAGCGGTTTATTTAAAGAAATCAAAATATTAAGCGACGAAAGAGAAGAAGAAAACTATTATTTAAAACTTGTGGCAAACTTGAAGTCAGTTATAGAAGCATCAATAAGAGAGGGAAATAAGGATATTGTGATTCATTCACCTTATAAAATTAGTAAACCTAAAGTTTGGGATAATATTTTTACTGGTATCCCAGATGACATAACTATTTCTGTAGTTATAATAAGTGATAATCATAAATTTTTTGGTTTTGATAAATCAAAAAATTCTTTAGTTCCATATGAAAGCACTTCTATAGCAATATCAAATAGAGAATATTTAGTTTGGTTTGAAGGGCTACAGTACAATAACTCCGCTTTTAACAAACCAATTGGAAGTCCAATATATATTAATTTTTGGTACTCAAACAAACAAGATGTCTTACGTGAACTGAATTTTCGTAAGCAGTTACTTCAGGATTGTATAAATTTGTCCGGAGCAAATTGGCGAGGATTTAAGGCAAAGCAATTACCTGTATCCATATTTTATTGCCAAAGAATTTCTGAATTCTTAACAAAATTTGAAGAATATGGTTTTGAAAGTATCCAAATTAATAATTTAAAACCTTGGTTCTTGTGAAAAAATTTAAAGAAGATGAAATATTGATCTTGTTAGGAGCTGGCTCGAGTTGTGATGCTGGTATTAAAAATTCAAATCAAATAATATCTGACATTGAGTCGAAAATTACTGAAGTTAATGAATGGAAAAGGTATAGCAATATATATAACTACATAAAGAGTGTTTATTACCAAAAGCAATTGCATAAGGGAGTTTCAATTGCAGATATTAATTTTAACATTGAAAATTTAGTGAGTCTCCTAAACATAATTATTTCAATTAAAGAGAAGAGTTTAGATATTTATTCTTTCGTAGGCAGCTGGGAGAAAGATTTGACAACATTTATTAATGATGAAAGATCAAATAACTTAGCAAATCAATTCAGGGAAAGCATAATAAAATGTTTGCGAGGTGATTGGTTAATGCCGAGCCATTGGATTGAAAAATCAAAATATTTCGAAAAATTAATTGATTTTAAACGGCAGTATGATGGTAATGCCTTAAAAATTTTCACTTTAAATTATGACAAATGTGTTGAGCACAATTTGAGGGGTGAAAATTTGGAGTGTGGGTTTAATGATTTCGATAAATGGAACTCGAAAAATTATGATTACGAAAATACTAAGGATTATTATTTATTTAAACTTCATGGATCAATTGATTGGAAAAAAAGAAAGGAAGAACCACTTATGCAAACTACAGGAGAGATAAGTCCAGACGAACTGGCAATAATTTTTGGAATAAGTAATAAGTTACAATCCTACGATCCCTATTTATTTTATTTTTACGAATTTAGAATACATTGTAGTAAATCGAAGTTGGTTATTTCTTCTGGATATGGATTTTTGGATGATCATATTAATGAAGTTTTTAAATATGGTTTTGAAAATGATTCAAAAAAGAGATTTGTTGTAAATGTTTATGAACCAAATAGACAAGACGAAGAAGAAGATATAAAAAAGGAGATTTCAGATAAATTATCAATTTGCACTTCTCAAATAAGAATATTTAATAAAAAAGCCAAAGAATTTTTTGAAGATGATTTGGATTTAAACAAACTATCAAACTTATTCGATGATATTGACGAAGACTTACCTAAAGGTATGTAATCCCCACCTCGTACTCGTTTGCAAGAAGTACATTTGCAATGCACTAAGGTGTTACGAAACCCCTTTCTCGCCTGCCCTCATTACAAATAAAGTGGATAGTCTAAAATTAAAATTTATTATCTTTGGTAAAATGATAACAAAATCTCAAATAATAACAGCCTTAAATAAACTACCTGAAAGTATGTCTATTGATCAATTAATAGACCATTTAGTTTTTGTAGAAAAAGTACAAAAAGGCTTAAAAGATTCTAAAGAAGGTAATATTTATACCAAAGAAGAAGCGAAGCAAAAGCTAAGTAAATGGTTAAAGTAATCTGGACAGACAATGCCATTTCAAACTTAGACGAAATCGGAAATTACATCTCCAAAAACTCTGATCGTTATGCCGCAATTACCGTTCAAAAATTGTTCGAAGCAGTTGATATTTTAGAACAACATCCTAAAGCAGGAAGAATGGTTCCAGAATTCGAAACTGAAAACATCAGAGAATTAATAAGAGGAAACTATAGAATCATTTATGAAATAGTTAACGAATTTCGAATAGATATTACTTCAATTCATCACGAAGCCAAACTTCTTTAAAACATCCAAATCTTGTCTTCATTTTCAACGTTGAGCAATGCATTTGCAATGCACCAAGGTGTTACGAAACCCCTTTCTCGCCCGCCGTGGTTACAAACGAGGGCGATGTTAATACTTTAGCTATTTTTTCTATATTTATCCTTTATGGCAGGAGACCGATATTTTATTAAAGATCAAAACAC
>Ga0209186_1001203_pt1 | contig 19482 bp, 13 predicted proteins | sample SidtaG_FD_187426 | JGI IMG/M metagenome (GOLD analysis project Ga0209186, IMG submission 187426) | Marine algal microbial communities from Sidmouth, United Kingdom - Sidmouth_Male2 metaG (SPAdes) (version 2) | ecosystem: Host-associated > Algae > Red algae > Unclassified | place: Sidmouth...
CGTCGAAACCGGTCGGCGTATTTCTGCCCGTCACGTACGCCAGCTCGAAGATGCCAAGGTCAAGAAGCTCGAAGTGCCGGAGGAGTACCTGGTCGGCAAGATCCTGTTCCACGATGTGGTCGATACCGAGAGTGGCGAGATCATCGCCGAGGCGAATGCCGAACTCACCGCCGAACTCATCGAACAGATTCGTGCGGCAGGCGTCAAGAAGCTCGAGGTTCTCTACGTCAACGATCTCGATCGTGGCCCGTATATCTCGAGCACCTTGCGCATCGACCCGACGCGTACCCAGCTCGAAGCTCAGGTCGAGATCTATCGGATGATGCGACCGGGCGAGCCGCCGACCAAGGAAGCGGCGCAGAACCTGTTCAACAACCTTTTCTTCGAGCCGGATCGTTACGACTTGTCGCCTGTCGGTCGCATGAAGTTCAACCGTCGCCTGATGCGCGATACATCGGAAGGTCCCGGTACGCTCGACAAGGAAGACATTCTGTCCGTCATGCAGGTACTGATCGACATTCGCAATGGCAATGGCGTCGTCGACGATATCGACCACCTGGGCAATCGCCGCATTCGCTCGGTTGGCGAAATGGCAGAGAACGTGTTCCGGGTTGGTCTCGTGCGGGTCGAGCGTGCCGTGCGCGAGCGCCTCGGCATGGTCGAGAGCGAAGGTCTCATGCCGCAGGACATCATCAACGCGAAGCCGGTCGCGGCCGCCGTCAAGGAATTCTTCGGCTCGAGTCAGCTCAGCCAGTTCATGGACCAGAACAATCCCTTGTCCGAAGTGACCCACAAGCGTCGTATCTCGGCGCTCGGGCCCGGTGGACTGACGCGTGAGCGCGCGGGCTTCGAAGTGCGCGATGTGCACCCGACGCACTATGGTCGTGTCTGCCCGATCGAGACGCCGGAAGGTCCGAACATCGGCCTGATCAACTCACTGGCAGTCTATTCGCGTACCAACAGCTTCGGTTTTCTCGAGACGCCGTACCGGAAGGTCGAGAAGAGTGTCGCGACGGACAAGATCGAGTATCTGTCGGCCATCGAGGAAGGCAACTACGTCATCGCCCAGGCCAATGCCGAGCTCGACGACAGCAACCGCCTGACGAGCGATCTCGTGTCGGTCCGAACCAACAACGAGTTCACCATGTCGACGCCGGACAAGGTCGAGTACATGGACGTTTCACCGAAGCAGATCGTGTCGGTGGCAGCTGCACTCATTCCGTTTCTCGAGCACGACGATGCCAACCGCGCCCTGATGGGTTCGAACATGCAGCGGCAGGCGGTTCCGACGCTGCGTGCCGAGAAGCCGCTCGTCGGCACCGGTATCGAGCGCATCGTCGCGGTCGACTCGGGCTCCGCCGTCGTCGCCAAGCGTGGTGGACGTGTTGATATCGTCGATGCCGGTCGTATCGTCGTGCGCGTGCACGATTCGGAAGCCACATCGGGCGCCGGCGGTGTCGATATCTACACATTGACCAAGTACACCCGTTCGAACCAAAACACGTGCATCAACCAGCGACCGCTGGTGCGCGTCGGTGACAAGATCGAACGTGGCGATGTCCTGGCTGACGGCCCGTCTACTGATATGGGCGAACTGGCGCTCGGCCAGAACATGCTGGTCGCGTTCATGCCGTGGAACGGCTACAACTTCGAGGATTCGATTCTGATCTCGGAGCGTGTCGTTCAGGAAGATCGCTTCACGACGATTCACATCGAGGAGCTGACCTGCGTCGCCCGCGACACCAAGCTCGGGCCCGAGGACATCACCGCCGACATTCCGAACGTCTCGGAGGGGCTGCTCTCGAAGCTTGACGAGTCGGGCATCGTGTACGTCGGAGCCGAGGTCCAGCCCAGCGACATTCTCGTCGGCAAGGTCACTCCGAAAGGGGAGACTCAGCTGACGCCGGAAGAGAAGCTTCTCAGGGCGATCTTCGGCGAGAAGGCGTCCGATGTGAAAGACACCTCACTGCGTGTGCCGCCCGGCATGGACGGGACGGTCATTGACGTGCGCGTGTTCACGCGCGACGGCGTCGACAAGGATGCACGAGCTCAGCAGATCGAACGCGACGAGCTCAAGCAGGTGCGCAAGGATATCGACGACGAGACCCGCATCATCGAGAACGATGTCTATCAGCGTATCGAGAAGCTGATCGCCAACAAGGAAGCCGACAAGGGACCGAACGGTCTGGCCAAGGGCGAGAAGGTCACGCGTGACTACCTGAAGAAGCTCGACCATGAGCAGTGGTTCCAGATCTCGATGAACGACGAGGCGCTCAACGTCCAGCTCGAGGCCATGAGCCAGCAGATGGCAGACCAGCGTGAAGCGTTCGAGCAGCGTTTTCTGGAACAGAAGGAGAAGATCACCTCCGGAGACGACCTCGCCCCGGGTGTCCTGAAAATGGTCAAGGTCTACCTGGCGGTGAAGCGACGTCTGCAACCGGGCGACAAGATGGCCGGTCGTCACGGCAACAAGGGCGTCATCTCGATGATCGTGCCGACTGAAGACATGCCGTACGACGAGAACGGTGCGCCTGTGGACATCTGTTTGAATCCGCTCGGCGTGCCTTCCCGCATGAACGTCGGGCAGGTGCTGGAACTGCATCTCGGCATGGCGGCAAAGGGTCTTGGGCACAAGATCAACGCCATGATCAAGGCACAGCGGGCGGTGGCCGACATTCGGGCGTTTCTCGACCAGGTCTACAACCACGAAGGGAGTTCGCAGCAGGTCGACATCGCTTCGCTTTCCGATCCCGAAGTCACCGAGCTTGCGAAGAATCTCGTGCGCGGTGTGCCAATGGCGACGCCGGTATTCGACGGTGCCTCGGAGAAGGAGATTCGACAGATGCTGGAGCTGGCAGATCTGCCCGAGTCAGGGCAACTGGAGCTGTTTGACGGGCGTACCGGCGAGGGCTTCGAGCGAGCCGTCTCGGTCGGCTACATGCACATGCTGAAGCTCAACCACCTGGTCGACGACAAGATGCACGCACGTTCGACCGGTCCGTACTCGCTCGTCACCCAGCAACCGCTGGGCGGCAAGGCGCAATTCGGTGGTCAGCGCTTCGGCGAGATGGAAGTCTGGGCACTCGAAGCCTACGGCGCCGCGTACACGCTGCGCGAGATGCTGACGGTCAAGTCGGACGACGTGAAGGGAAGGAACACGATGTACAAGAACATCGTCGATGGCGATCACCGCATGGATGCCGGTATGCCGGAATCCTTCAATGTATTGCTCAAGGAAATCAGATCCCTCGGTATCAACATCGAACTGGAGGCGGACTAGACATGAAAGACCTGCTCAACCTGTACAAGATGCAGGGTCAGACCGAAGAGTTCGATGCTATTCGCATCAAGCTCGCATCGCCGGAAACGATCCGCTCCTGGTCGTATGGCGAGGTCAAGAAGCCAGAGACCATCAACTACCGCACGTTCAAGCCCGAGCGGGATGGCTTGTTCTGCTCGAAGATCTTCGGACCGGTCAAGGACTACGAGTGCCTGTGCGGCAAATACAAGCGCCTGAAGCATCGGGGTGTGGTGTGCGAGAAGTGCGGTGTCGAGGTCACTCAGACCAAGGTACGCCGTGAGCGCATGGGACACATCGATCTGGCCAGCCCGGTTGCCCATATCTGGTTCCTGAAGTCACTGCCGAGCCGCATCGGTCTGTTGCTCGACATGACGCTTCGTGAAATCGAACGGGTGTTGTATTTCGAGGCCTATGTGGTCATCGACCCGGGCATGACGACGCTCGAAACGGGACAGCTCCTGTCGGATGAACAGTACCTCGAAGCCATCGAGGAACATGGCGACGAATTCGATGCGCGCATGGGAGCCGAGGCGGTACACGATCTGCTCAAGGCGATCGAGATGGACGAAGACGCAGAGAATCTGCGGGAAGAAATCGAAGCGACGAAATCGGAAACCAAGCTGAAGCGACTCACCAAGCGCCTCAAGCTGGTCGAGAGTTTCATCGCCTCGGGCAACCGGCCGGAATGGATGGTCATGACGATCCTGCCGGTATTGCCGCCGGATCTGCGCCCCCTGGTACCGCTCGACGGTGGCCGTTTCGCGACGTCGGATCTCAACGATCTCTATCGCCGGGTCATCAACCGCAACAATCGACTGCGCCGTCTGCTCGAACTCAATGCGCCTGACATCATCGTGCGTAACGAGAAGCGCATGCTGCAGGAGTCAGTCGATGCCCTGCTCGACAATGGTCGACGTGGCCGGGCCATCACCGGCAGCAACAAGCGACCCCTGAAATCGCTCGCCGACATGATCAAGGGCAAGCAGGGCAGGTTCCGCCAGAACCTGCTGGGCAAGCGCGTCGACTACTCGGGCCGTTCGGTCATCGTCGTCGGCCCCGCACTGAAGTTGCACCAGTGTGGTCTGCCGAAGAAGATGGCGCTTGAATTGTTCAAGCCGTTTATCTTCTCCAAGCTGCAGATGCGTGGCATGTCCACGACCATCAAGGCGGCCAAGAAGATGGTCGAGCGTGAAGGTGCGGAAGTCTGGGACATTCTCGAGGAGGTCATCCGCGAGCACCCGGTGATGCTGAACCGTGCACCGACGCTGCATCGTCTCGGCATCCAGGCGTTCGAGCCGGTCCTGATCGAAGGCAAGGCCATCCAGCTGCACCCGCTCGTCTGTGCGGCGTTCAATGCCGACTTCGACGGCGATCAGATGGCGGTACACGTGCCCTTGTCGATCGAGGCGCAGCTCGAAGCGCGCGCGCTGATGATGTCGACCAACAACGTTCTCTCGCCTGCCAATGGTGAGCCGATCATCGTACCTTCACAGGATATCGTGCTTGGCTTGTATTACATGACGCGTGAGCGAGTCAACGCGAAAGGCGAAGGCATGTCTTTCCGTGACGTGGCCGAGTGCTATCGTGCCTATGAGAGTGGTGTGGCTGATCTGCACGCCAAGGTCACCGTACGCATCATGGATTCGGTCGAGAACGAAGCGGGTCGCTGGACGCGTCAGCAACGTCGTGTCGAGACCACCATCGGTCGAGCGATCGTCTCGGACATCCTGCCCGACGGCATGGAATTCGAGAACGTCGATTGCAACCTGACGAAGAAGAACATCTCGAAGCTCATCAACCTTTGTTACCGGCGACTCGGACTGAAGGAGTCGGTCATCTTCGCCGACCAGTTGATGTATCTCGGCTTCCGCTACGCGACGCTGGCAGGCGTGTCGATCGGTATCGAGGATATGGTCGTCCCCGACGACAAGGGCAGGATCATCGGCTCTGCCGAGGCCGAAGTGCGCGAAATCCAGGACCAGTATGCCAATGGACTGGTCACGCACGGCGAGCGCTACAACAAGGTCGTCGACATCTGGTCGGCGGCCAACGACCAGGTAGCCAAATCGATGATGAGCGGTCTGGGTACCGAGCCTGTGGTCAATCGGGACGGCGAGACCGAGCAGCAGATGTCCTTCAACTCCATCTTCATGATGGCTGACTCCGGCGCACGAGGATCCGCGGCGCAAATTCGTCAGCTTGCCGGCATGCGTGGCCTCATGGCCAAGCCCGACGGCTCGATCATCGAGACGCCGATCATCGCCAACTTCCGGGAAGGCCTGAACGTCAATCAGTACTTCATCTCCACACACGGTGCGCGAAAGGGTCTCGCCGACACGGCCTTGAAGACCGCCAACTCGGGTTATCTCACGCGCCGTCTGGTCGACGTCGCCCAGGATATGGTCGTCGTCGATCCTGATTGCGGCACGACCAACGGCCTGACAATGAAGCCGGTCATCGAAGGAGGTGACGTTGTCGAACCGCTCCGCGAGCGTGTGCTCGGGCGGATCACGGCGACCGACATCCTGAGGCCTGGCGAAGATTCCGGAACCATACTGCAACCGGCCGGCACGCTGCTCGACGAGGCGATGGTGATCGAACTGGAGGCAGCGGGTGTCGACGAGATCATCGTCCGTTCCGCCATTACCTGCGAGGCTGAGTACGGGGTCTGTGCGCATTGCTACGGGCGCGATCTGGCCCGTGGCCACATCATCAACATCGGTGAAGCAGTCGGCGTCATGGCGGCTCAGTCGATCGGGGAGCCGGGCACACAGCTGACCATGCGAACCTTCCATATCGGCGGGGCAGCCAGTCGGTCGGCGGCAGCGTCGAGCGTGGAGTCGAAGTCCAGGGGTTCGGCGCGTCTCTACAACATGAAGGAGATCACCAACAAGGACGGCAAGCTGATGGCGGTTTCGAGGTCGGCCGAGCTGTCGATCGTCGACGATGCCGGACGTGAGCGTGAGCGGTACAAGATTCCCTACGGTGCCGTCATCAACGCCAAGGACGGGGAGATCGTCGAAGCTGGCACCATCCTCGCGACCTGGGATCCGCACACGCACCCGGTCATCACCGAGGTTGCCGGTATCGCCAAGTTCTCCGACTTTGTCGACGGCGTCACCATCAAGGCGGAAGTGGACGACCTGACCGGTGTCACCGACATCGTCATCACCGATCACAAGGCTCGCGGCGGTACCAACAAGGACCTCCGTCCGATGGTCAAGCTGGTCGATGAGAAGGGCGAAGATCTGAACTACGCGGGTACCGAAATTCCGGCGCACTACTTCCTGCCACCTGGCGCCATCGTCGGACTGCAGGACGGTGCCACGGTGCTGGTCGGTGATGTTGTCGCCCGTATTCCGCAGGCGTCCTCGAAGACACGTGACATCACCGGTGGTCTGCCACGGGTGGCCGATCTGTTCGAAGCGAGAAAGCCCAAGGAGCCGGCGATTCTGGCTGAGACCAGCGGCACCGTCAGCTTCGGCAAGGAGACCAAGGGGAAGCAGCGTCTGGTGATCACCGGTCCCAATCAGGAACACTATGAAGAGCTGATTCCCAAGTGGCGTCAGATCAATGTGTTCGAAGGTGAGACCGTCGAGAAAGGTGAAACCGTCGCGGACGGCGAACCGAACCCGCAAGACATCCTGCGCCTGCGCGGGGTCGAGACATTGGCAGCGTATCTGGTGCAGGAGATTCAGGACGTCTACCGTCTGCAGGGTGTGAAGATCAACGACAAGCATATCGAGGTGATCATTCGCCAGATGCTCAGGAAGGTCGAGATATCCGCTGCGGGCGATACCCGTCTGCTGCGTGGTGAGCAGATCGATTACTCACGCGTCAAGGAAATCAATGAAGCCTTGCTCGAGGAGAATGCGAACGCCGCGCCAGCGGAGTTCGATAACCTGCTTCTCGGCATCACCAAGGCATCGCTGGTGACAGAGTCGTTCATTTCGGCGGCGTCGTTCCAGGAGACCACCCGTGTACTGACCGACGCTGCTGTCCGTGGCGCTCGCGACGATCTGCGTGGACTCAAGGAGAACGTCATCGTCGGCCGGCTTGTACCGGCCGGTACCGGGCTCGCCTTTCATAATGAGCGACGCAAGCGTCGGACGAAGCTGGATATCGATGATGCATTCGAGCAAGTTCTGGTCGAGGAGAATGCGCTCGTGGGTGATCCTCTCGCAGGCGACGGAATCTCTCTGGACGAACTGGCGACCGACAACGCGGTGGAAGCATCGGCAAGTCAGGAACCGACGGCGCAGGGTGCCGCTGACGAAGTGCCCACAGCGGCTGCATCTCCGGACGCTGTGGTGTCCGGGGAAGCGACAGCCGAGGTGTCGCCCGGTGTACTCGAGAGCTCTGCCGAGGTGAGCGCGGGCGGTGACAGTGATGCTGCCGGTGGAGACGGTACCGCGTAGGCGTCATGGCGCCCGACGAGTGATCGTCGGGCGCCGCTTTTCATTCTGCGGGTCGTCGCGCCTATACTCTCGCCATGAGATACACACCTGCCGACGACCGTTACGCAACCATGGCTTACCGTCGCTGTGGCCAATCCGGATTGTTGCTGCCAGCCGTATCCCTCGGCTTGTGGCATAACTTCGGTCACGACGCCAGGTACGACACGCAGCGTGCCATCTGCCAGGCAGCGTTTGACGCGGGAATTACCCACTTCGATCTCGCCAACAACTATGGTCCGCCGCCTGGATCTGCCGAGTCGGCTTTCGGACGAATCCTCGCGACCGATCTTGTCGCTCATCGCGATGAACTCATCATCTCGTCGAAAGCGGGCTACAACATGTGGCCCGGACCGTACGGTGAGTACGGCAGTCGCAAGTACCTTGTCGCGTCCTGCGATCAGAGCCTGAAACGCCTCGGCGTCGACTACGTTGATATCTTCTACTCACACAGGTTCGATCCCGATACACCGCTCGAGGAGACGATGGGTGCGCTCGAGCAGATCGTCCGATCAGGCCGTGCGCTCTATGTCGGCATATCGTCCTACAACTCCGCACGGACCCGCGAGGCTGTCGCCATTCTCGATTCGCTCGGTACGCCCTGTCTGATACATCAGCCGAGCTACAACATGATCAACCGATGGGTCGAACGCGACGGGCTCAAGGAAACGCTGCAAGAGCTCGGCGTCGGTTCCATCGCATTCACGCCTTTGGCACAAGGCATGCTGACCGGAAAGTACCTGCAGGGTATTCCCGAGGACAGTCGCGCGAACCAGGAAAAATCGTTGAACCGCTCATTCGTGACCGAACGCGCTATCGAGAGCGTGCGTGCCTTGAATGCCATTGCGGAGAACCGCGGTCAGTCGCTTGCGCAGATGGCGATTGCCTGGGTGCTCAGAGAGGACGGAATCACGTCTGCGTTGATCGGCGCCTCGAAACCCGAACAAGTCGTCGAGTGCGCGGCTGCCGTCGAGAACCTCGAGTTCACGCAAGCGGAGCTTGACGCCATCGACGCGGCAGCGACCGAGGAAGACATCAATCTGTGGGCGAAATCGTCCGAAACCGATGGCTGATTGCGGGGCGAATACAAAGGTGGAAGACCACTAGATGAAGCCAATCTGGGAATGGATCAAGCGATCACTCTCCCGATTCGTACCCGATCACGTCCATGATCCGTTCGGCCTTGTGCGACGCATGCTCGCATCAGGCAAGCGAGCCGCCTTCTTCACGCTCTGGCTGACCGGGCTGGGTGTACTCCTGACGCCCGTTGACCTCCTCCTGCAGTTCGTCGAACGAGCGAGCAGGAAGGGTGCGAAGGGCGCTCGAGAGAGAGCTGCCCGTGCCGGCCCCTTCCTGATCGTCTGTGGTCCGGCGAGAAGCGGGACGACACTGGTTTATCAGGTGCTGGCCGAGAACCTCGATGTTGCCTATGTCCGAAACTTCACGGTGATGTTCTCGCGCTCCCCCGTGCTGGCGACGAGGCTGTTCGCGCGGCGAAAGTCGCAGCAGCAAGCGGACTCCGGACACGCCAACTATGAAAATTACTATGGCAAGACGTCAGGCATGCAAGCGCCGAGCGAGGCCAACCATCTGTGGAATCAGTGGACCGCGACAGATGTCTCGGGCTTTCGAACACGGCTGACAGACGACGGCGCGGCCCGCATGGCCGATTTCCTTACACGGTTTTCGCTATCCGCAGAACGCCCCGTGCTCTGCAAGAACAACAACGTCAACGCCTTCGCCGATGCTATCGACGCCAACCTGGATGACTGTCACTTCATCTGCTTGCGGCGAGAACCGCTCTATCTGGCGCAATCGCTCCTGCGCGCGCGACAAGAGATCAACGGGGACATCGAACAGAGCTATGGAGTCGTGGATACCCATGAGAAGGGCGATGCGAGCGATCCGGTTGCGCAGGTGGTAAAGCAGGTTCGCTACCTTGATCGTCTGGCCGAGGAGCAGCAACAACGCGTCGGCCGTGACCGATTCTGGATCGTTGACTACGAGGATTTCTGTCGTGACCCGAATGCACTCGTGCATCGCGTGCGCAAGGAAATACTCGGCGAAGGCTCGGCTGACGTTCGTCCCTCGGCAGCAATTCCCCCGTTCGAAAACACCAACAGAGACACGGATAAGACGCTGCTCAGTGCGATCAGGCGGGCACTTGACGATGATGGCATCTCGCCATCGGCTTGAGCGGTGGCGACCTGAGTGTGCTGTGAGTGCGCGCTGAGACAGCGTTGCGCGCCGCGCGATCGAACTTGCCGATCATTCTCGTGAGCGCTGAGCGGGAGGCAGACCCTGCTGGTTGACGTAGCCCAGTCGCAGCAGAACGTGCGACTGATAGGCAATCCACACGAGCAGCGGCCCGAAGACGACTACGCCTTGTCGTGCTGCCGACGAGACGGGAAGGTTTCCGCACAGGTAGATCAGGCTGAGAACGACGACGGCGATCAGTCCGCGATTCTGGTGTCGGATCGTTACCGGCAGCAGTGCCACCGAGACCAGTAACGCGAGGTACAGGATCATGTTCGGCAGTACATAGCCGTAGGTCAGCAGCGATTGCGGCCGGAACGAAAACGGGTAGTTGAACAGCAGTCTCGTGGTGTTGGCGACGACATTGCGCAGATACGATAGCGGATCTTCGCTAATTCTCTCGAATGCTCGTTTGCGCAGGTAGGTCGATGCGGCATCCGCATCCATGCTAGCGGCGGCGTCGAGTTCGTTCGCGACACCTGCGTCGATCAGTATCTGGTGATTCCGAGCCTCATAGACAGGTAACCAGTTGCCCCAGATATCCTCCCCGCCTATCGACATCCAGTAGATGTGTTCTGCATCGGATGTTACCCAGGCGAAGTACTTGCCGGTCAGGCTGTGCGTGAACGCGAGGTAGGGCGTGCATGCGAGCAGAGCCAGTGAAAGGATCAGGCAAAGACGCAGGCGGAACTTCCGCGTGGCTGCATTGGTGATGACCGCGAGCAATGCGCAGATGATGATCGCGACGACAAAGGCGTAGGCGAACACGGGTTTGGTCAGCGCGAGAAGCGCCAGTAGTGCCGCCGTGATCAGGAGCTTTGGCAGGGAGGGGAGATTTCCCGGGCGCGCATCAAACAGTTGAATGCAGACCAGAAGCAGCAGCATGGCCGCCAATGGCTCGGTCATGATTCTGGATCCGAGCAGGAGATTGGGTGGGTAAAGCGTGAAGACGCAGGCCAGCAGAGTGGCGGCGGGCAGGGCCAGGAATCGGCGAAGAACAAGGAAAAGCAAGCCCGCCGCTAGAACCATCATCGTGATGCTCAGCAAGGCCAGGCCCTGTTCAGGGACGCCCGCTCTGAGCAACAAGGAAAGCAACGCCGGGAACAGGGGGGGGTTCTTGACGATATCGTCGGGGTACATCGGTTGACCGCTCGCGATAGCGACGGCCTGCTCCAGGTACCGCAATTCGTCTCCGAAAGGGGCTGGATCGGTGAACTCCCTGATTGTCAGATGCGCCAGCAAGGCGAGTGCAAGTATGAGGAAAAGGCACACGACTTCTGAGCTCGCTTTCGTGCGATTTTTCGAATCGTCTCGGGTAGGAGCTGTCGTCGTTGCCATGGACAGAGATCGGAGTGACGTGAAGCAGGGGTTAGGATCGACGTGCAGCGGCGACTTGCGAGTGGCACGCGTCAACGCCGCGCACACGCAGGCAACTGTGCCGGAGTCTCTGTTCCATGCCACTTCGGTACCGGGTGCGAACGTCACCCGAGGGGCCGGTCACGTGTCGGCTCCTCAGTGGCGGAAGTAGATATCACAAGTAGTCTAGCAAGATGAACGCATGGACAGGATCAAAAGCGCAACAGTCGACATTTTCGGAGCATGCAAGTCGTCATGTTTGTTCGCAAGTAACCTAGTCGTCATGTTTGTTCGCAAGTAACCTAGGCGACTAGCCATGTCGTTAGCGGCAGGTTCGGAAAATTCTGCTCTGTTCTGCAGGTCCCGTACCGCGAGGGACTTTCACACAAGCCGGCATCGTTGACAGCCGAAGAGTACCGACTTACAATCCCGCAGCTCGCAGCGTGGCCGACCTGTTTGGCGTGTCCGCCGTGTATGCCGCTGATATATCCTTCGGGTGATGTCGGTGGTTTCCAGAATTCCGGGCAGTTCAGCAAGCGACCTGCACCAATCCCGACTTTTCCCGTAGCCCGGCGCCTGCCGCCTGGCCGGACCGACAACGGTACCGTATGGCGACGATCAATCAGCTCGTCCGCAAGCCGCGCAAGCGGAAGGCGGAGAAATCGAATGTTCCGGCACTGCAGGCTTGTCCTCAGAAGCGGGGTGTTTGTACACGTGTGTACACCACCACGCCGAAGAAGCCGAACTCGGCCATGCGGAAAGTGGCGCGTGTACGCCTGACCAACGGCTACGAAGTGACTTCGTATATCGGCGGTGAAGGGCACAATCTTCAGGAACACTCGGTCGTACTCATTCGTGGCGGACGAGTGAAGGACTTGCCCGGCGTGCGTTACCACACTGTACGCGGCAGCCTGGACACACAGGGCGTCGATTCGAGGCGTCAAGGCCGATCGAAGTACGGCGCCAAGAAGCCGAAGGGTTAAGAGTCAACAGCAACTATGTCACGACGAGTTCAGGCCCCGAAACGCGAAATCCTTCCGGACCCCAAGTACGGTAGTGTCCGCTTGGCCAAGTTCATCAATATCATGATGCTCGACGGCAAGAAAGCTGTCGCCGAGCGAGTCATCTATGGCGCGCTCGACGTCATGAAGGAAAAGGGTGCAGCGGACCCCGTGGAAGTGCTCGAGCAGGCGCTCGAGAACGTTTCACCCGCCGTCGAAGTCAAGTCGCGGCGCGTTGGCGGCGCCACGTATCAGGTGCCTGTCGAGGTTCGCCCGGTGCGCCGTAGTGCGCTGGCCATGCGCTGGATCATCGACGCGGCGCGCAAGCGCGGCGAGAAGTCGATGACCCTCAAGCTGGCCGGTGAGCTCAGTGAGGCGGCGGAACGCCGAGGGTCGGCCGTGAAGAAGCGCGACGACGTGCACCGTATGGCGGAAGCCAACAAGGCGTTCTCGCACTATCGCTGGTAGGCCCGTTCGTCTGCTCGGTTCAGGTGACGGCAGGGAGAATTGCTGAGTGGCGCGCTCGACCCCGCTATCGCTGTACCGAAACGTCGGAATCATGGCGCATATCGATGCCGGCAAGACGACGACGACCGAACGTATCCTGTTCTATACCGGTGTCTCGCACAAGATAGGCGAAGTCCACCATGGCTCGGCGACCATGGACTGGATGGCGCAGGAGCAGGAACGCGGCATAACGATCACTTCCGCCGCGACCACCTGCTTCTGGGCCGGCATGGACGGCAGCCGCAAGAAGCACCGCATCAATATCATCGACACGCCAGGCCACGTCGACTTCACCATCGAAGTCGAGCGTAGCTTGCGGGTGCTCGACGGTGCCGTGGCGGTGTTCGATGCCGTCGGCGGCGTCGAGCCGCAGTCGGAAACCGTCTGGCGACAAGCCAACAAGTATTCGGTTCCCCGGGTCGCTTTCGTCAACAAGATGGACCGGATCGGTGCCGACTTTCCGCGGGTGCTGAAACAGATCAGCGAGCGTCTGGCGGCATCTCCGGTAGCCGTTCAACTGCCGATCGGCATTGAGGAAGGGTTTCGCGGCGTTGTCGATCTGTTGACCATGCGCGCCATTCTCTGGAACGAAAAGGATCAGGGCCTGACTTTCGAGAATGTCGACGTGCCGGCAGAGCTCGTCGATGAAGCCGTTCGCTTGCGCGAGATCATGGTCGGCACCGCTGCGGAAGCCTCGGACGAACTGACCGAGCGTTATCTCGAAGAGGGCGATCTCGACGCAGCGTCGGTGCGTGCCGGACTGCGCAAGCTGACGCTGGCCAACGAGGTCGTGCCGGTGCTGTGCGGTTCGGCCTTCAAGAACAAGGGTGTGCAGTCGTTGCTGGACGCGATTGTCGATTACCTCCCCGCGCCGGACGATGTGGCGGCGGTCGAGGGCGTCGCGCCCGATGATTCCGTCGAGTCACGGCCTGCTGACGATGATTCGCCGTTTGCAGCGCTTGTGTTCAAGATTGCCAATGACAAGCACGTCGGTTCGCTGGCCTTTCTCCGCGTCTACTCGGGCGTCGTCAAGACCGGCGACATGGTGTTCAATCCGCTTCGCGGCAAGAAAGAGCGAATTGGACGTCTGTTGCAGATGCATGCCAACAATCGCGAGGAAATCAAGGAAGTCCACGCGGGAGACATCGCAGCTGCAGTCGGCCTCAAGGACGTCGGAACCGGCGATACGCTCTGTACGCAGAAATCGCCGATCGCACTCGAGCGCATGGAGTTCCCGGACCCTGTCATCAGCGTGGCGGTGGAGCCTCGAACGCTTGCCGACCAGGACAAGATGGCGGCCGCTCTCGATCGACTCGCTCGCGAAGATCCTTCCTTTCGCGTGGCGACGGATGCCGATTCGGGGCAGACCATCATCAGCGGCATGGGCGAGTTGCACCTCGATATCATCGTCGACCGCATGAAGCGCGAGTTCAGCGTGGAGGCGAATGTCGGCAAGCCGCAGGTGGCCTATCGCGAGACTATCCGCAAACCGGTCGAGGCCGAGGGAAAGTTCGTGCGCCAGACAGGGGGCACGGGGCAGTACGGTCACGTTCGTTTGCGTATCGAAGTTCGTTTGCGTATCGAACCGCTCGAGCGAGGTGCGGGTTTCGATTTCGTCAGCGAGATTTCCGGCGGCTCCGTGCCGAAGGAATTCGTCCCTGCCGTGCAGCAGGGTGCCGAGGAGGCACTCGCCAATGGTGTGCTTGGAGGATTTCCGACCGTCGATTTGCGGGTCACGCTCTTCGATGGTTCCTACCACGAGGTCGACTCGAACGAGATGGCTTTCAAGATCGCCGGGTCAATGGGCTATCGAAACGGCGCGCTGGAAGCCGATCCGAGCATTCTCGAACCGATCATGAAAGTCGAGGTTGTCACGCCGGAAGAGTATATGGGCGACGTCATGGGCGATCTGAACCGTCGGCGTGGCATCGTGCACGGCATGGACGATCAACCGGGTAGTAAGGTCATTCGCGCGCATGTGCCACTGGCCGAGATGTTCGGCTACTCTACCGACCTGCGCTCGGCGACACAGGGCCGCGCGGTCTACTCGATGGAGTTCGAGAGCTACCAGATACCGCCCGCAGCATGTGCCACTGGCCGAGATGTTCGGCTACTCTACCGACCTGCGCTCGGCGACACAGGGCCGCGCGGTCTACTCGATGGAGTTCGAGAGCTACCAGATACCGCCCGCAGCCGTTGTCGATACGGTGCTCAGTCGATGACGATCCACAAAGCGTGGCGATGAATCTCCAGAAGCACGGTAGCAACGTCGTGCACGATCACTGCGTGCCGATACCCGTCTTCGGAACGGCCTGCGCCTTTTGCCGACGAATTGCCGTACCATCCGCAACCCACGACCGCGTCGGGCTTCATGCCCCGCGTATTTCCGAACCACGAGAGGCTTGAAGACAGGTGTCCAAGGAAAAATTCGAACGAACGAAACCGCACGTGAACGTGGGGACGATCGGCCATGTCGACCATGGCAAGACGACGCTGACAGCGGCGCTGACGATCTGCCAGGCGGAGCAGTTCGGTGGAGCGGCGAGTGCGTATGACCAGATCGACAATGCCCCGGAGGAGAAGGCACGGGGCATCACGATCGCGACGGCGCACGTGGAGTACGAGAGCGCGAACCGTCACTACGCGCACGTGGATTGCCCGGGGCACGCGGATTATGTGAAGAACATGATCACGGGAGCGGCGCAGATGGACGGCGCGATCCTGGTGTGTTCGGCGGCGGACGGCCCGATGCCGCAGACGCGGGAGCACATTCTGCTGGCGCGTCAGGTGGGCGTGCCGTACATCATCGTGTACCTGAACAAGGCGGACATGGTGGACGACGCGGAGCTGCTGGAGCTGGTGGAGATGGAAGTGCGGGAGCTGCTGGACAGCTACGAGTTTCCGGGCGACGACACGCCGATCATCACGGGCAGTGCGCTGAAGGCGATCGAGGGAGATACGTCGGAAATCGGACGGCCGTCGATCGAGCGGCTGGTGGAGGCGCTGGATACGTATATCCCGATGCCGGACCGACCGGTGGATCTGCCATTCCTGATGCCGGTGGAGGACGTGTTCTCGATCTCGGGTCGAGGGACGGTGGCGACGGGTCGGGTGGAGCGCGGAATCGTGAAGGTGGGCGAGGAGATCGAGATCGTCGGCATCCGCGACACGCAGAAGACGACGGTGACGGGGGTGGAGATGTTCAGAAAGCTCCTGGATCAGGGGCAGGCGGGAGACAACGTGGGAATCCTGCTGCGCGGCACGAAGCGGGAGGACATCGAGCGGGGTCAGGTGCTGTGCAAGCCGAAGACGATCACGCCGCACACGAAGTTCGAGGCGGAGATCTACGTGCTGGGCAAGGATGAGGGTGGGCGGCACACGCCGTTCTTCAACAACTACCGGCCGCAGTTCTACTTCCGTACGACGGACGTGACGGGGGCGGTGGAGTTGCCGTCGGGTACGGAGATGGTGATGCCGGGAGACAACGTGAAGATCACGGTGGCGCTGATCAATCCGATCGCGATGGAGGACGGGCTGCGGTTCGCGATCCGTGAAGGTGGTCGAACGGTCGGAGCCGGCGTCGTCTCGAAGATCATCGAGTAGCGGGCAAGGGATGTTGCACGCGACCTCCGGTGGCGTGCGACAAGGCAGGGCTCCGACGGTTTCAGGTCGGGTTCATGCGGTACGAAGCGGTAGCAGGTGGATTAGGCCAGTAGCTCAATTGGCAGAGCGGCGGTCTCCAAAACCGCAGGTTGGGGGTTCGATTCCCTCCTGGCCTGCCAATCCGTCTGCAGCGCTCGGATCATCACTGCGGGCTTCGGCCCGCGCAGCAGGACATCCACTTGATGGTTAGCAGGGCCGAAGTACCGACGAGCAGCGCCGACACGATCAAGTTCGTACTTGCCGGCGCGCTGGGCCTGGCGGGTCTCGTCGCTTTTTATGTGTTCGCCGAGCAGTCGCTGCTGCTGCGCACGCTGGCGTTGCTGGCGGTTACCGGCGTAGTGGCCTTCATCATCTACCAGACCGCACTCGGCAAGCGTACCGTTGCATTCTTCAAGGACGCTCGCACCGAGGTTCGCAAGGTTGTCTGGCCAAGTCGGGCGGAAACCACACAGACGACGCTGACGGTCGTGGTCATCGTCATCATTGTCGGAATCTTTCTCTGGCTACTCGACATGCTCCTGTCCGGAACATTTCGAATGGTCACGGGGATCTAGTGGTGCTCAAACGCCTTGCCACCGCAGCGGTCAGACTCGCCGGGCCTGTAGATATCACGTTGGAGCACCACTGATGGGCAAGCGCTGGTATGTAGTGCAGGCGTTCTCGGGCTTCGAGGGTACGGTCAAGCGATCGCTCGCTGAACGCATCGAGCGCGCCGGTGCAGACGAGAAGTTCGGCGAGATTCTCGTGCCGACCGAAGAGGTGGTCGAGATACGCAACGGGCAGAAGCGTCGCTCGGAGCGAAAGTTCTTCCCGGGCTATGTTCTTGTGCGCATGGAGCTGGACGACGAGACCTGGCACCTCGTCAAGGACGTACCCAAGGTGCTCGGCTTCATCGGCGGCACGGCCGATCGTCCGGCCGCGATCTCCGACAAGGAGGCCGATGCCATCCTGCAACGGGTTCAGGAAGGTGTGGAAAAGCCGCGACCGAAGGTACTTTTCGACGTCGGCGAGGTTGTCCGTGTGACCGATGGGCCGTTCAACGATTTCAACGGTGTCGTAGAAGAAGTCAATTTCGACAAGAACAGATTGCTCGTAGCGGTGCAGATCTTCGGGCGCTCGACTCCGGTCGAGCTGGATTTCAGTCAGGTCGAGAAGGCCTGATCCATTTCGGCAACGGGCTGAATGCCAGGTAGTGGCACATGAGTCCGCACGTTAGGTCGCCCGCCGGGCGACATTGAGCGTCGGGGAGCTCACGCATCGACTGATGGCGGAGCGCTCGCACCCGACAGGAGAGAGAGATGGCAAAGAAGGTCACGGCTTACATCAAGCTGCAGGTGCCTGCGGGTCAGGCGAATCCGAGTCCGCCGGTGGGTCCTGCCCTCGGTCAGCACGGTGTCAACATCATGGAGTTCTGCAAGGCGTTCAATGCGTCGACGCAGAGCATGGAAGCGGGCTTGCCCATTCCGGTCGTCATCACCGTCTATAACGATCGCAGCTTCACTTTCATCCAGAAGACGCCTCCTGCGTCGATCCTGCTGCGCAAGGCGGCCGGTGTCGCCAAGGGCAGCGGGCGCCCGAACTCCGAGAAAGTCGGCAAGGTCACCCGGGCACAGCTGGAGGAAATCGCGACCACGAAGGAGCCGGATCTGACGGCGGCCGACATGGATGCGGCGGTGCGGACCATTGCAGGAACGGCCCGCAGCATGGGCTTGACGGTAGAGGGAGTCTGACGATGGCAAAGCTCGGCAAGCGTACGCGAACGATGCGCGACAAGGTCGATCCGCTGAAGTCCTACGATATCGAGGAAGCGTTCGCGCTACTCAAGGAGCTGTCATCGGTCAAGTTCGAGGAATCGGTCGACGTTGCCGTCAATCTTGGCGTCGATCCGCGAAAGTCTGACCAGGTCGTACGTGGCTCGAGTGTTCTGCCCAACGGCACCGGCAAGACCGTGCGGGTGGCGGTGTTCGCGCAAGGCCCGCAAGCAGAGGCGGCGACGGAAGCAGGCGCTGACCGGGTCGGTTTCGAGGACCTTGCCGAAGCGGTCAAGGGCGGTGATCTCGACTTCGACGTCGTCATCGCCGCGCCTGATGCCATGCGCGTCGTGGGCGCGTTGGGAACCATTCTCGGCCCCCGTGGCCTGATGCCGAACCCGAAGGTAGGAACAGTCACGCCGAACGTTGCCGAGGCGGTGCGCAACGCCAAGGCCGGTCAGGTGCGCTATCGCGCCGACAAGGCGGGCATCGTGCACACCACGCTGGGCAAGGTCAGCTTCGAGCCGCAGCAGTTGTTGGAGAACCTGACGCATCTGATAGCGGATCTGCAGCGTGCGAAGCCCGCTGCCGCGAAAGGCATCTACATGCAGAAAGTCACCGTATCGACAACAATGGGGCCAGGGCTGACAATCGATCATTCGCCGCTGGTCTGACACTACTGATCTGAATGGCATCGAACGCCGCTGGCGTCGATTGGTACCAAGCCTTTGCATGCAGGGTATCGCACGCGGGGGTGAGTTCGAATGAGCAAGACCATGTCCCTCGGTCGCGCTCGTCGAAGACCGCAGGTGTCCTTGATCGGCCGCTCTTCACGCAAGAGCGATGTTCAAGGGCTTAATGGCCTGCGCAGACGGGGAGCAGGGTGTGCATCGTGGCGTTGGCGTCGCGCGGCAGGCACTGCAAACCGAAGGGGGCGAACCGTGACGCCAATGGTTGGCAACGCGGTTCGCCGGGTAATACATCTCTCCGATGTCGGAGAGGTTTCAACAACAGGTGCTCCATGGCTCTGACTTACGCAGAGAAGCAGGCTGTCGTCGCGGAAGTTGCCGGTATCGCGGCCAACGCTTCGTCGGCAGTGGCTGCCGAATACCGGGGATTGACCGTATCGCAACTCACCGAGCTCCGTGTCAAGGCACGTCAGAACAGTGTGTATGTGCGAGTGGTAAAGAATT
>Ga0209186_1001205_pt1 | contig 19454 bp, 18 predicted proteins | sample SidtaG_FD_187426 | JGI IMG/M metagenome (GOLD analysis project Ga0209186, IMG submission 187426) | Marine algal microbial communities from Sidmouth, United Kingdom - Sidmouth_Male2 metaG (SPAdes) (version 2) | ecosystem: Host-associated > Algae > Red algae > Unclassified | place: Sidmouth...
TTGTGCCCAAGTTGAGACCACGCCTTCGTCGATTTTGGGCGTGCGAGTCACGTGAGGTTTCAGGCTTTCGGAATAGCGTCTGGCGATATCATTTCGCTTGGCAATCTCGTCCTCAAATATGCTGAGCTTCGGGAGCAGGATGGCCGCTTGCAATGTGTCCAAACGGGAATTGATGCCGATATGGGCGCTGTCATACGGAGCAGTCCCGCGCCCATGAAAGCGCAGAGAAGCCATTAAGGTGTGCAGCTCACCGTCTTGCGTCAGCACCGCGCCGCCATCGCCGTAACACCCCAAGGGCTTGGCCGGGAAGAAGCTGGTGGTTTGCACATCCGCCCATTCGAGCGGATGCTTGCCGCCGCGCGTTGAGCCAAATCCTTGAGCGCAGTCGGAGATGACTTTCAGGCCTGCGTCTCGGGCAATGGGGGCGAGTGCAGGGTAATCTGCGCATTGCCCAAACAGGTCGACGATAATGACCGCACGCGGCGTCAACTGACCTTGTCGCTGCACTTGCGTGATCGCAGCGCGCAGGCTCTCTGGGTCCATATTATAAGTCTCGCGGTCAATATCGACAAAGACAGGCGTTGCGCCGCGCAAAGCAATAACTTCTGCGGTCGCGCAATAGGAAAAGGAGGGACAGAAAACCGCATCCCCGGGGCCAATATTCCAGGCCATCAGCGGCAGCAAAATCGCGTCCGTGCCATTGGCGCAGCTCAGGGCATGTTTGGCATTTGCAAATTTTGCGAGCTTGTCTTCAAGCTCCATGACTTGAGGGCCAAGGATATAACGCCCATGGGCGAGGACATCGGCAATCCCGGCGTCAATATCGGCTTTGAGGCGGGCTTGCTGCGCGTGAAGATCGATAAATTCCATGGGCCCAATTCTCTATTGTCGTCTCGCACTGGATATACGTGACCCACAGGCGAGGTCATCAACAAATATGATGTCACTTTTGTCACACAGGAAAGGAGACCAAAGACGTTTCCACATCAATTGACCCAGGGGGTTCTCGACCCGACTGGCGAATTTCTCACCTAAGAGAACGATGCTTATGAAAATTTTTAGAATTGGTCATAAATTACCAACTTATTGATGCAATAAGGGAACGTGATCAGTTTCTAAGCAGACAAGCTGTTGGTAGGAGAAAGTCGTTGGTTTTAAAAATATATCCGTTTGTCATGTGTGGCGGGGCGGGAACACGCTTGTGGCCTATGTCGACTAAGTCGCAACCTAAGCAATTTCATAAGATTGTCTCAGACCTATCAATGTTACAGGAAACCGCTATGCGCGGCGCCATGGCCGACGGTTTTGATATTGTGCCGCCTAGTTTCATTTGCGCTTCCGCTCACAAAGACCTGGTGGTGTCGCAATGTGAAGACATTGGGATCAAACCGCATATGATCATCCTCGAACCTATGGCTAAGAATACGGCCGCCGTTGCTGCCACGATTGGTTTAGCAATGGCCGAGGCAAAACCAGAGGCGCTCGTGCTTCTCTTGCCTGCCGACCACTATATCAGGGACGTGCCTGCCTTTTGGAATTACATAAGATTGGGCGGAACGAGCGCCTTGGCGGGGAACATCGTGACTTTTGGAATCAAGCCAACGCACCCGGAAACAGGGTATGGCTATATCCAAGCTGGGAAAGCGTCAGGTGATGGAAACCGCGCAATTGTAGAATTTGTAGAAAAACCTGACCGTGAAACGGCAAAGGCTTATCTCGCCAATGATAACTATGTTTGGAATGCCGGGATATTTTTATTCAAACCGGACGTGATTGTCTCAGCCTTTTCAGATCACGCTCCGGATATCCTCGAAGACGTCAAGATTGCTGTAAAAGAGGCGAAGACAGTTGATAATCTCATTTTTCTCGATGGCGTAAGTTTCGATAAATGTCGCAGCGAATCTTTCGACTATGCCATTATGGAGAATGCCTCAAATATTAGCCTTGTTGGCCCGGTCGATATTGGATGGAATGATATTGGGTCGTGGCGGGCAGTGTGGGAGCATGAAATGAATATGGGCGGCCCATCTGTGACAGATGGATATTGCGCTGCGACGCGGAGCAGCAAGGTCGATTGCTCGAATGTGTTAACTCGGTCCTCTGGGCCCTTTGTCGCCACAGTCGGGGTGTCGGACCTGGCGGTCATTGCAACCGACAACTCTGTTCTCGTCATCAATCTGGATTCGGCACAGGATGTGAAGAAAGTGGTCACGCAGTTGAAAGAAGCCGAAGAGTCTGATCTCTTCTAGTCTTCCTGACATGCCTCAAATTTAATCTTATTGAATTTCAGGCGTTGGCAGTGTTTCAGCGAATCTGACTGTCAAAAGCAAAAGTTTTTGATGACGGCCAATCTTTGCAACAAGTGTAGAATAGGTAGATGTCCATCGGTTTTTTCGATCAGTCTCAAGGCCGGCAAATTTTCTCTGACTTTGGTAACGACTATTAGCATCTGTCCATCCGGTCGGATGATAGCCGCTAAACATACCGGTCTGCTACAAGCCCATTCTTCCGGTTTTGTGAAGACAGCGATATCGCTGAGTTATTAGATATTGAACCAATTCATGTGCGGGCTTACCTCGTTCACCTCACTAAAGAGCATCGGCGCATCGCCAGTGTGCGAACCCGCTATTCGGCCATAAAAGGGTTATTCCAATACCTCAGTGAAAAGGATTTAATTGCGGGTAATCCGGATGCTTCGGTTTCCTATTCATTTGTAAAAGCCCAAAATCTCTGCGCAAGAGGTCCGTCGGCTCTTTTATTTTTGTCCCTGACGCTCCGAATGATGAGTACTATCCTGCAAAATACACAGATCTACGCGACAACGCATTAATCGGTCTGATGGCCTTCACCTTCCTGCGTATTAGCGGCGCCCTCTCCGCGAATGTTGGAGGCTTTCAGTATAACTATGGGACGATGTAGTTAAAGGATCGAAAGGCGTAAAAGAACACAACCTTCCAAAAGCCCCTTGGCAAGAAAGTGGCACTGATATTGCAAAGCCTATGTGCCTAATGGTGCAAAGAGGCAGTTGCTGTGAATTATATCAACTTGATAGCAATCTTTACGACAACAGTGCTGTTGGTCGGCTGTGGCGGCAGTGCGTCAAATAACTCAGCGTCTCCGCAAAATTCCGGCAGCCTTACCCCAGCGCCACCGCCAACGAATGGCTCGGTACAGGTAACGGGCAAGGTCACATATGATCGCGTCCCTCATACATCTAGCTCTGGCTTAGATTACGCAAACACCATTGAACAACCTATTCGCGGTGCAGTTATTGAAGCTGTGACTGATTCCGGGACAGTCCTTGCATCAAGTGTTTTGGATGAAAGCGGATCTTACGTGTTCACAGTTGACGCGAACACCGAGTTTCGGGTTCAAATTAAATCCCAACTTCTATCTGATAATACCGCCAAGTGGAACTTTAGTGTCACTGATAATACCCAGGGCAATCAACTTTACGCCCTACAGGGCTCACTGGCGAATTCAGGCACAAATGACCATCAGACGCGAGATTTACACGCCCCGCATGGCTGGACGGGTCAATCCTATGGAGCCCCGCGCGCCGCTGCGCCCTTTGCAATATTGGATAGTGTATATTTGGCGGCTCAGACCTTTTCGGAAATTGATCCAAACATCGATTTTCCGGAGCTTGAAATTTGCTGGAGTTCATCGAATAAAACTTTGATTGGGGACAAAGCTTTGGGCCAGATTGGAACATCGGCATATTTCCCAGACATTGAGGGTGGCACGATATACCTTTTGGGTGAAGAAGGCAGAGATACAGATGAGTATGATCCGCATGTCATTTTACATGAGTGGGGACATTATTTCGAACACAGATTATCCCGTACGGATTCGATTGGCGGGTTACATTCATTGAATGATCGCCTCGACCTGCGGGTAGCATTTAGCGAAGCTTGGGGAAATGCGCTCTCAGCTATATTGACTGGGGAATCCGTCTATCGGGATCGCTCCGGCTCCAACCAAGCCTCGGGGTTTTCATTTGACCTTGAGACAGGACCAGTGATCAATCCTGGTTGGTTCAGCCAAGCTTCTATTGGTTCAATCCTTTACGATATATTTGATGACAGGTCTGATGGCGCTGATCGCCTCTCTGCCGGACTGGCGCCACTATACGCTGTTATGCGCAGTGATACTTACAAAGATGCCCCCGTTTTCGCCACTATTTTCTCGCTTGCGGATGGAATGCAGACTGCTTTTCCGGAGAATACAATGGCCCTGACCGATCTGCTCGATGCACAATCTATTTTTGGCGAAGGAGCAAATGGAAACGGGGAGATCAATAATGGCGCTATTCGGTCCGCTTTACCTGTTTACAAAGAGATTAGATTAAATGGTGCAGAGACCGAAATTTGTTCAGTCGATGACGCTGGCCTACATAATAAACTTGGGAACCGTGAATTTGTCTTCCTCAATTTGGAGTGGAATACAGACATCACCTTGTCCTTGGTTAAAACCTCCGGAGATAAAAACCGCGATCCAGATTTAAAAATTTGGCAAGGCAATCAACTTGTTCATACGGCAGCGTCTTCAGTCCAAGGGCAAGAAAGCTTTCAAGGACAGCTCTCCGCAGGTGACTATGTGATCGAGGCTTTTGATTTCTTTAACATTAACGGCGCGGGTTCAAAACGCGGCGATGGCTGCTACAACGTTTCAGTGACGGGATAGATTATGCGTATCAACATTTCCGCTTTAGCTGGCGTAGTTTTTATTTTGTCCAGCGTGCAATCGGCAACCGCTAAAGACCAAATTCACTGGTATAGTGCAGTGCAGCATAAAACTCACGCCAATCATAACACCGGATTTGTGAAACCGGGCGCAGCGGTTGCCTTGTCTCATGATTATGATGGCAAGACAGGGTTAGGGGAATTGGAAACACTGTCGGCAAGGTTAAGCCATATCTATCAAGACGGCAGTTTATCTGTCGCTCTCCTATCTGCACCTGATATTCAGATTTCAGCATTCACGGCGATCCAAAATATGCCTGTTTATCAAGGTTCAACACTGGATTTACCCATTCAGTTTTCGAGCGCCGAGCCGGGCAACTTCACACTCAGCCTTGAAACGGTCTATAAAGGACCCGATGGCCGCGAGAGCCGCCGTGTTCTGTCTATTCCTGTAAATATTGGTGTCAAAACATTTGATAAGAGTCCTGTCTCGGATAACACTGAACTAAATACGGCCAAAAAATCGGGGCTCATCGGTTTTGCGGCGATTGAAGTGATTGAGTAGTGTGCTCTTTCGCGCATTTGTTAAGGTCCGGATGAAGCGTTAGCGCCTCTTTCAGTACCTTGAAGATCGAAGAATGGGGCCGACTGTCCGCGCTTCCATCCCTATATCTCACGCCACTCTCAGCCACAGACGCGAATGTTTCAGGATATAATAATAAGTATAGCGCGCCGTGTCCGTCGTCATATAAAATGGCCCAGATTATGGGCCAGGCTAAGAGAGACTTTGCTCACCTCTTTGGTTGATATTTAAGCGACGGCTTTGCGGTATTGCAAGCGTCGATGTTCGATTGTTTTCTCTTTGATCCTTTCCCTTCTGTTTAAAATTGATTGTGCGCGTCCGAAGTAGACATCAGCGTCTGATGCCATCTCTCGATTTTCCCTTGAGTCTGCGGATGATAAGGAGCGCCCCTGACATGGCTCATGCCGTTGTTATTGATGTAGTCCGCAAGCTCGCCAGAGATATAGCTGGAGCCATTGTCAGACAGCAGCCGCGGCTTGTGAAGGATATTCGCCTGATCACAGCCAGAGGCTTCAAGCGCCATATTTAGCGTGTCTGTGACATCGCTCGTCTTCATTGTCGTGCAGAGATTCCAGCTGATGATGTATCCGAGGGACCGCGCGGAAATCCGTACTCATTGAGGGACCAGAGCAGACGATTGAAACCTTTAAAGCGTTTGTGAAGACGCGCGGCGTGAAGAATTGGGAGGCGCTGCAGCTGTTGGTGCAAAATAAACCGTCCAAGTAGATTTCAACAACTTTGCCGGAACCATTCAGCGAAAAACCTCCGATTTCTGATATTGCCTTCAATAGAGCTGATATAATCGCCGCTAGAGCGGATTTCCGCCGCTCTGAGCCACGAACGCGAATATTTTGGGGCACAGAGTGGCGCTCAAAGCAAAACAGGCGCTGTGGGCCCTCTGAGCAAAAATTTTTATCGAAGGCAAAGAGCAGGGCAGGGGGCATCCTAAGAAACAGGCCTGAAACCTCTATCCTAATCTTGGGATTGCATAAATTTGCAAAGCCAGTATCCTCAATATTGCTGCTCTTGTGCGGCCAGGTCTTTGAAAGCCTGCGGTAAGCGGTTGGTATCGACCGTAACGATGCCTTCTCACTCTTTTGAGGTCGGGGAGGCAGTGACGTATGTCCAGGCTGACCCCGCTTGCGAGGCTGGCTAAAGGTCATTGCGGATGCCTTATCGCATCTTTCAAACTCCCCGGTCACCAGAGCTTGTTGCTAGAACTCTACAAGATTGGGAGAAATTATGTCTGAGACAAAAAACTATTACACGGATCTGCGCTTTGATTATGATCTGCTCTCCGAGCTACCGCAGCTCAAAGACTTTCCACGCACATGCCTTTCGACGCTGTTTTACAATCGGAGCCGATATCCGGAATCCAAGACGCCTTTGGAGCTTGCGCAGATTGATGCGTTTTGGCTTATGCATCTCTTTCGCTGGGGTCATCTTGAGATAAGCAGCGCCAAGCGATTAATCGAAGGCGAGTTCATTACCCTCATAGAGGATTATGATAGTCGTGTAGGTACGCATGTGAAAATTGATGAGGGTGGGTGGCAAACCATTTGGGGCAGCCTTAGGGATGATCGCATGTCGACCGCAGTATTCCCATTCATTGAGGACGTCGAATTTGCGACGCAAGATCACGGACTGCCGTATGAAGGTTATGTTACGCGCGACTACATCAAGCAGAGGGGCGACCTTATCTAAGTCAAATTAGTGACAGTAAATTCTGATGCTAATTAAGCACAGGCAGATCGGCTGCGGCGAGAGCAATCAGCGAGTGAAGAGTTGAAACTCCAAAAAACAGCTTCGCCCTCGCCGACTCTTTTCTTGGCGTGAATGCCGCTTTTCCGGTCAAGCTTGACGTTGACGTAGCTCCCCAAATTTTGGCCATTTACTTGAGGCTTTTTCATGACGCATTCGCGGCCTGAAAAAGGGTACACCTATAGGACAGGTCCTTTCTAATGTTTTCAATGACTTACGTGTCACACATATGTCCGACATTTTTCGAGGTCTAATGATTTCAATGACTTACCCGTAGGACATATGTGCGTACATTTGCCACCACCCCCAAAATCGCTGAATTTGTGTTGATTGAATAGAGTCCATAATCTAGGTGTATTAGTCATGAGAAAGCGTGCCAGAAACAGAGTTTTGAGCTTTAGGCTAAACCCTGATGACGAAGACATGCTTGAAAAAATTTATGAATTATCAGGCACCAAACAGCCATTATCAACATTCATACGAGACATCTTACTTGGTAACATCGAGCACCCACGTGCGTCTCTCAATCGGGCGCTTATTCTTGATGTTAAAGACTACGGACCACTCGAGGGCTCATACGATTTTGTCGTATTTTATCGGTCGTTTGTCATAGCCGCAAAGTATCTAAAAATAAATCTCGACTCCGAATACGCTAAAATCATCAAAGCGAATAAGCCAGCCTACGACAAAATATTGCGGCAAATACGGGGCTACGAATTTGACGAAGAAATGGCCCTGAAACGCCCGCTGAAAAGTCCTCGGTAAGCGATGCGCCCAATTGACGATACCAGCCAGTGCAGGTAGATTTCCTTATGAATTCATACCACGGTTTTGATTATCACGTAGATCATTTTGACAAAGCGAAAGCTCTGGAATTCGTCCTCGGTCACTATGTGTTTATGGATGCAAAAGACCGGCCAGTAGACCTGCAGCACCAACTTATAACCGAGGCGAGTAACGTCGTAGGAGAGATTGAACGGGTGTATAATTTACGGCTCGAATATGAACGCTTTGGAGCCCTAACCCGCAAAATAAACTGCGTGTGTCTCTTCGCTTTCAGCGCAGGTATTCTTTTGGCTATATTCAACGGAATGACATTTGGCGCTCATGCTGGACCGTCTAGCATTTTGATGACAGCGATAACGGCCATATGCGTGGTGGCCCCGACCGTAATTCTGGCCGGTCGTCTTCATCTGGCGGGTCGAAAAACGCTATCCCTCCTAACGGATATCCACGACACGGAAATGAATATTGCTACGATGTTAGGGTATGCGGGTCTGAAAAACACAATCTGCATCGTCGAAGACCGCCTTGATCCGGATAGATTGCGGGCGCGTTCACAAATGACCTTAAACTAGCGGCGATCGAGCTTGGCGGAAAATTCGGGCGGCAAAAAGGCCCGCAGGCCTGATCTCAAAATCTGTGACTATCGCTCTCGGTTTCGCATTATTTTGCGGCGGTAGAGGAGCAGCCCTACGACCAATAGAAGCGCCCAAGCGAACGTGATACCAAGTAAGATTTCAATGGGCATGTTGGTCCTTTAGTATTCCAGCGTGACTTTAGGCTATAAAGTTACAGTGGCTGAAGAGGCAAATAACCACGATTCAAATTAAAAATTATGCCACTGACACAGCTATCACTAAGATGATGATAGCAATAAATATGACAAATAGGAACCCTGTAAGCCACAGAACGAAAGCGCTTTTGACAATAGAACCTGTTGTAGGGTGCGCGGTCTTGGAAGAGGCGTCTTGTTCGTTTAGCCGGGCAATCAACTCATCACGCGATAGGGTTTCTAATTCCTTGGACATCGTCGGGCTTTCTCATCTAATACGGTCGGGCTGATATTTCCGTCTCTTTTGTTCTACAAGGTGAAACAGCCTTTGCTTGCATGACGCTGAGCCTTTCACGACCCTGAAATTGACAGAGTTGTTTGATGATCAAGCCCGGCCGATTGGATACATCTATAAGTCTCTTTAGTTGAATATGTATTATAATACATAGACGATGTATAGGGTTTTTTGTCTTGTCCATCTGTGCTGACGAGACCAAACTTTAATGATGCTCAGCTCGCTCTAGGACGCAGCATACGTTCAAGGCGAGAAGCCCTGAGCCTATCGCAAGAGGAGCTCGGCCTGCGCATAAATGCTGACCAGGCTTATGTAAGCCGGCTGGAGCGAGGCCTTTTAAACCCGACCTTGGAGTCGATAGTAGAGGTGGCAGACGCAATGGAAATGACTTTGAACGATCTATTTCGGTAGGGGCACATCATTGTGGGAGGCTGGGGCGAGATGACAGGTAAGAGAATAGCGATATTGGTTGGCGTCATGGCAGCCGCGATAGCGGCCTACGTGTATTTTGTAAGTACCCTGGATCCAAAGCCTCCTTCTAATGACCCGTTTCCCAATCCATTATCCGTGGAGCTTTTGGAGGATGGGCGCACGGTTCGCTTGTTAAATGATTATGTTTTTAATGACCCCGAGGGGAGGGTTTGGACAACACCTAAAGGGTATATAAGCGACGGAGCGTCTATTCCGCCTGCTCTTTGGAGCCTTACGGGCGGGCCTTTTACGGGTAAGTTTCGAAACGCTGCGGTTATTCACGATCAATATTGCGATAATCGGACACGGCCTTGGGAACAGGTGCACCGTGTTTTTTATGATGCGATGATTGCGGGCGGGGTCACAGAGAACAAAGCGGCCGTCATGTATCTGGGCGTTTATAGATTTGGGCCGAGATGGGATATTTCTCAGACCATGCCGTGCCCGCCAATGCATCAATGCGTAAAAGATATTGAAGTGCCCATTGCTTATTTCCAACCCGCGCCGCGCTCCGAGATGGACGACCGGGCCGTGGCCGCTGAATTGAAATACATTGAATCCTTTGTCGAACGCTCTTTGATGGAGGGTGATAAAGACATCGATGCATTATTGGCGCGGATGAAAGGCCCGCTTGATTCAGGTTTTGAACAAGATTGGCACAACCGTCCAAATCCCAACGGACCTCTCTCTGCTGAGATATGTGAGAGTTTGTTAGATCAAGGTTTGACCTTGCCCGAATATGCTCGTTTGTGCGGGAACAGGTCTGAAGATGAGCTCAGAGATGAGGAAGAACCTTAGGCTCGATAAGATAGCCGACATTTTGTAAAGCTACCACGATCACTGTTATGATTGCGATGACAGTAAAGTAAAGTTCCTATGACCCATTTATATTCAGTCTTTAATAAGGTGCGCCTGTGCTGCGAAGGGTTTTAGCCGTCCAATACTTTGCAGAAGTGTTAAGTGTGTGCTTTGCTATTATAATAGAAAATCGCATAATGCCAGATATGAGAAGCACTATCGATTTCTAGCAATCTTTATAATTTGAATTCCGACGCCTTTGGCTAAACAAATGTGGTCACATGTTTAACATCTTAACGCTGTGTTAGCTATAAATTGTCAATCACTCAGTTTTTACCAATGAGTGAGATATGCGCCGCTTTGTTATACCCCTTTTGATATCATTAGCGCCCGTTCAGGCAATTGCCAATGATGACAATCTGTCGATGTCCATAACGACTGACTATGTAAGCGAATATGTTTTTCGCGGTGTCACGCTGGCAGGCGATGCCATCCAGCCAGGTGTGTCTGTTACCTATGACGACTTTACTGTTGGTGTGTGGGGGTCAGTTCCGACGGGAAATGAAGCCGAGGCGTTCCCGGATGAGATTAACATCTATGCCTTCAAGGAATGGGGATTTGGAGACTCGATTGATCTGAGGTTGGGCGGCACCATTTTTCATTATCCCGAAAGCGGCGACCTTTTTGAATTCGATAACGATTTGGCAAACACAATTGAGGGATTCATAGGTATTGATTTTGATTTGCCGCTCAACCCGGGCGCGACCGGATATTATGACGTAGATCTCGAACGGTTCACACTTGAACTTGACTTTGGACATGTGTTCACCGTCGCCGATCTTTTCTATGTCGAACCAGGATTAACGCTCGGCATTTCAGACGCGAATGATAACCTGGATTATCATTGGGCGACTTCATTTTTGGAAATGGGCGTCGATGTCTCAAAGTCGGCATCTGTTTATGCCAGGGCTTCTTATTCAAATAGCTCAGCAGATACTTTCGCGGATACGTCTTTTGATCTTTCTGATCCCGATACCCTTGATCTACCGGACACAAATACAACTTGGTTCGGCGTCGGCCTCGCGGCGCGTTTCTAAAATGCGAAGCTCATATTTTGGGGTAATTTTTGCAGGTATCGCACTTTCCACGGCCAGCGCGCTACCCGCGCTCGCTCAACCATTTGAAGATGTGATCAATCACGCATGTGAAACGCATCCATCCATAGCGGCCGCAAATATAAACCTTTTCCAAGCGGATACGCGCATTCAGGAAGCCAAGTCGCTTTACTTGCCGACGATTAGAAGTGTTTCGGAAGCGGGCATTGCTGAGGATAAGCTGCCTGAGGGTTCAGGCGTGTCGGGTTCGAGGCCTTACTCAACTCAGCTGATTTTAGACCAACCGCTTTATATTGGCGGGCGAGCGGGCGCTGAAGTTGATCTTGCCAAACGAAGCAGAGATGGCCTTCGGTATCAGGGTATAAGTCAAGTTATTGATGTCCAGTCGCGAGCAGTCCTCGCTTACATTGAACTGGGACGAACTTTGGCTGTACTGCAAGTTCGAGGAGAGAACTTACGCGCTTTGAAAAAACAAAGGGATGACTCGCAACGACGTTTTGATCTGGGGGGCGGGACAAAGTCCAATATCGTCGAAGTAGAAGCCCGCATTGCGAGAGCGGAAGGCAATCTGATTTCAGCCAGAGCCGACGTCAATCAGGCCAGGTTTACCCTCGGCGAAGCTGCCGGGATGTATGTCGAAGGCGATGTTGCTGTACCTGTGTCTGCAAACACGGCCTCGAGTTTTAAAATTGCCACTGAAACTGCACTTTCAAAAAACCCCCAAATTTTGGCCGCGGACCAACAAATTGGTATCGCGGATGCCGCCATAGAACGTGCGAAAAGCGATCGCAGACCTCAACTCAGGTTGATTGGAGATTTAAACGCGCAGCGCGATACGAGCTTCTTTGGTTTTGAGCGAGACGAAGCGAGGCTTCGTCTGCGTCTAGATGTTCCGATTTTTGAGGGGGGGCGTTTAGACGCCAGACAGAAGGGATCAATATTCGAGGCGTCTCGGAGCCGTTTCGATAAAGCTGCTTTGACCCGCCGCGTTATTGAGCAACTTCAATCGGAATGGAATAGTCTAAAAGAGGCAGAACGTCTTCTGACCGTAAACCGCGATCTTGTCCAAACATCGGATCAAGCTTTACAGGCGATCACGCGGGAGGTCTTTGAAGGCTTTCGTCCAAATCGAGATGTTTTGGAAGCTCAGCAAGAGCTTCTCGAAGCCCAGCTCCGATTACAGCAATCCCGCTTTGCGGTCACGCAGGCGTCATATCGACTGCAATTTGCAATTGGCGAGATTGATGAGGTTCGGTTTCCGTCTTGTGCAAAGGCCGTCTTGAAGCCAGATGATCCGTCACTCGCAAAGCCTGTGCGAGAGGATAAAATAAACTTGCCCGTGATTGGAGAGATCATAGGGAGTGAAGAAGGGCGGCGCAGACGAGGGCCTCCTAACCGCAGATAGTCAACGAAGTTGTGTTTTTCGATTTATCCCGTTGCAATGTCATCCGCGGGCCAATAGCAGAAAAGTGAATTTAGGGTTAGGGAATAATGGAAACGGGAACAGTTGATACCGGACTCGCATGTCTGGTGCTGGTTATGGGTTTTTTGGATATGCCGGCGGATGCCGAGCATCTGAAGCATGAAATCGGAAAAGACCGTGCGGCGACATCAGCTGATCTCATTCGCGCGGCAAAACGCGCGGGCCTACGAGCAAAGTCAACTTCTACCTACACGGCGCGCTTGGAGTTTTCAGCCCTTCCCGCTATTGGCGAGAATATTGACGGCACCTTTTTCATTATTGGAAAAGTGCATGAAGGCCGGGTTCTGATACAAGCTTCGGGTCAGCCGCCGCAATCCGTCTCTTTTGAGGAGTTAGAAGCGTTTTGGACAGGGGAGCTAATTGTTCTGACGCGCCGAGACAAGCCCGTCGCGATTGATCAAAAGTTTGATGTGACGTGGTTTATACCCGCACTTGTAAAATACCGTCATCTATTGAAGGACGTTATGATTGCGTCTCTGGCGCTGCAGGTGTTTGCGCTTGGGATGCCGCTTTTCTTCCAAGTCGTTGTTGATAAAGTTCTTGTGCATCAAGGTCTCACGACTCTGGATGTTTTGGCGATTGGCCTCATCACCCTAGTCTTGTTTGAAGCGATATTAGGTGGCCTCCGGGCTTATATGTTCACCCACACAACGAGCCGAGTAGATGTGGAGCTTGGTTCCGCCTTGTTTAGGCACCTTCTAAAACTTCCCATGGCTTACTTTGAGTCGCGCCGTGTGGGCGATACAGTTGCTCGTGTCAGAGAGTTGGAGACTATTCGTGAATTTCTGACGTCCTCCTCTGTGACGCTTGTTATCGACCTCGCATTCACGTTCATTTTCTTGGCAATTATGTGGTTCTATTCGACGACCCTCTTCATTGTCGTTGCGATTTCAATTCCTCTTTACGTCATCATAAGTGTTTTGATAACGCCGCCTTTGAGACGCAAAATCGAAGAGAAGTTTCACCGCGGCGCGGATAATCAATCCTTCCTCGTTGAGAGCGTAACCGCTGTCCAAACGTTGAAGGCTATGGCGGTCGAGCCGCAAATGCAGACCCGTTGGGAAAACCAACTGGCAGGTTATGTCCGCTCCGGATTCGATGCAGCCAAGCTCGGGATTATCGGCCAGCAGGCCATTCAGTTCGTGAATAAAATGTCTTCAGCCATTATTCTTTATCTTGGAGCGAAGCTGGTCATTGGTGGCCAAATGACAGTGGGTCAGCTTGTAGCATTCAATATGTTTGCGGGTCACGTCTCGCAGCCTATTTTGCGTATGTCTCATCTCTGGCAGCAATTTCAGCAGGTGAGGGTGGCAGTCGCGCGTCTGGGGGATATTCTCAATTCGCCGACCGAGAGAACGACAAAGCCTTCGCAATCTGCCCTGCCGCCCATCAAGGGGCTTATAGAATTTGACGGTGTTGGGTTTCGGTATGTCCCGGGGGGGCGAGAGATTTTACGAGATGTTTCAGTGACGATAGAGCCCGGCCAGATTGTCGGCATTGTTGGATCATCGGGATCTGGTAAGTCGACACTCGCGAAACTTGTGCAGCGTTTATATGTCCCTGAATCCGGACGGGTCTTGGTAGATGGTGTGGATTTGACCATGGTTGATCCTGCATGGCTTCGCCGTCAGGTCGGCGTTGTTCAGCAAGAGAATATACTATTCAACCGAACTGTCAGAGACAACATCGCTCTAGCCGATACGGGAATGCCAATGGAGCGAGTGGTTGCGGCGGCTGAATTGGCCGGAGCGCATGACTTCATCCTTGAGTTGCCGGAAGGGTATGACACACAGATTGACGAGCGAGGTGGCAACCTGTCCGGGGGGCAGCGCCAGAGAATTGCTATTGCCAGAGCGCTTGCTATCAACCCGGCTATCCTTGTTTTTGATGAGGCGACAAGTGCACTTGATGCAGAAAGCGATGCGGCGATCACTGCAAACATGCCTAAAATATCGGAAGGACGCACTGTTCTCATCATCGCTCACAGGCTTTCGACATTGCGATCTGCGAACCGAATTATCACAATGGAAAACGGCAAAATTATCGAAGACGGATCGCATGAAGCGTTAATGCAGAGTAATGGCCGCTACGCCATGCTTTGGAATGAACAGATGCTGGGTTTGAGTTTTAAAGGGGCAGCACAATGAGTTTTTTCTCCCACATGCGTGTCATCGGCTCAGCGTGGAAAGACGAAACAAAGCGCCGCAAATCACTAAGCGGAACCCGCATGCGGGGTAGTGAAACCGCATTTCTACCGGAGGCGCTTGAAATCGTTGAAACGCCTCCTTCGCCTATTGGTCGCACGATCATGTGGTCAATTCTTGCATTTTGCGTCTTTGCGGTTTTGTGGTCGATCTGGGGGCGGATTGACATTGTTGCGACGGCGCAGGGTCAAGTTGTTGCCAAGGGGCAATCGCGTGTTGTTGAAGCCCGCGAAATGGGCGTTGTGACGAAACTCAATGTTCGAAACGGAGACATTGTAAAAGCTGGCGACGTCCTAGTTGAGCTAGACCCGACGATTGCGAGCGCTGATACAGGCGCCGTAGAAAATGAACTCCGCCAAGCTGAAGTGCGCGCCGCTTTGGCAGAAGGAACACTGGCATATTTGAAGAACGGGTCTCGCAAGTTATCACTCCCTGCGGGTTTGCCATCTGACCTAGTTGATGTCTCTCACAGACAACTTCAAAGCCGTATATTGGCATTTGAACAAGAGGAGCGAACGTTACGGGATGAAGTTGCACGGGCTAAGGCCGCGAGAGAAAGTGCTCAACGCGAAATCAATAGACTGAAAGATACACTGCCGCTTATTCGTGAACGATACGAATCCTACAAACGCCTCGCGGATGAGGGGCTTGCGCCAAAAATCGAAGCGATGCGCTTACAAGAGGAGCTGCTGACGCGAGAGAAGGACCTTGATGTTTCTCGAGGACGTTATGAGGAGACGCTCAAGGGGATAGAAGGTAGCGAAAGTCGTATGCTGTTACTTCGGACCCAATTCAAACGGGATGCGCTTGTTCAACTTGGTGAGGCCGAAGCTATTCGTGCAGATCGCCAAGAGGCCAAGCGGAAAGCCGAGCTGCGAGATACGTGGCAGTCGATACGCGCGCCTGTTGATGGCGTCATAGTTTCGTCAAAGATTTCAACCATCGGAGAAGTCATACAGCCCGGAGACCCCATCATGTTGGTGGCTCCAGCTGATGACAACCTGATCGTACGAGCCTCTATCCTGAACAAAGATATCGGGTTTGTAAAAGTTGGGGACCCTGTCTCTATTAAGCTTGAAGCTTATCCTTTTACACGTTACGGCTTAGTGGAAGGGACACTCACTATGATCGCTGCAGACGCAGAAATCGACGAACGATTGGGGCCGGTGTTCCCGGCCGAGGTTGAGCTCAAGCAATCTTGGCTGGGCGAGGGGGACTTTAAGCGCGAGATACAGCTTGGGATGAATGCAACAGCCGAGGTGAAGACTGGTGATCGCCCGATTTATGATTTTATCCTCTCGCCAATTGCGAAGCGAACGCAGGAGGCGGCGCGTGAGAGGTAGAATAGGCTTAAACCTGTCGTTAGCAGTGCTGTCATGCATTTTGGTATTTTGGTATATCCAAGATTTTTCCAAGAATACTACAATGAGAGGGGCTCATGAAGATGCCAGCGCATGCATAGGACAGCTGGAAGAGCATGTTGTTAGGATAGCTACAGGTAATATTGAAGGAAACGCGAAGTATTGCGTATATGGTTATAGGCTCGAAGAATTGGGAGCGGAAATTAAAAAAACTACTAGTAACTTAGATTTAGCTAGGTCTTGGGATCGCCAGTTATGTGCGGTTTATGATGTATGTTCTGATTTTCGAGAGCAGTTTCAGATTGAAATTCGAGGGGGTAGAAAGTTTCTAGTGGATTCGGGGGTTTATATTTTCTCAAGTAAGGTGAATCCTAAGTTTTTTTATTGTCTTATCCCTAATGACGCTATTGGAGTTAATGATGAGTCTGTAGAGAAATTGGCGAAAAAGGTCTTAATGAGTCGCCTTAAAAAGTGCGAGTCGGGAGTACAAAAAGCTTATCAGCTAGTGTCCGTCGTCATATAATTTGTCCCAGATTTCGGCCCGGGCTAAGAGAGACTTTGCTCATCATGTGGTTTGATATTAGGCGACGGCCTTGCGGTATTGCAAGCGTCGGTGTTCGATAGTTTTAGCTTTGATCCTTTCTCTACGTTTCAAAATAGATTGAGCGCGGCCGAAGTAGACATCGGCAGGTGTCACATTGCTCAGGCTCTCGTGATAACGCCCATGATTGTAATGCTCCACGAAGCCTTCGATTTGGCGCTCCAAGTCTCCGGGTAGAAAGTAATTTTCCAACAGGATTCTGTTCTTGAGCGTTTGATGCCACCGTTCTATTTTGCCTTGAGTTTGCGGATGATAAGGCGCGCCGCGGACGTGGCTCATCTCGTTGTCTCGGATGTAGTCTTTGAGCTCGCCAGAGATGTAGCTAGCGCCATTGTCCGATAACAACCGAGGTTTATGAACGACATTAGCTTGATCACATCCCGAAGCTGCGAGCGCCATATTCAACGTGTCAGTTACATCACTTGTCTTCATTGTCGTGCAAAGCTTCCAGCTGATGATGTAGCGCGAGAAGTCATCCAAGATGGTCGACAGATACATCCAGCCCCAGCCGATGATTTTGAAGTAGGTGAAGTCGGTCTGCCACATTTGATTAATTGCCGTCGTCTTGTCACGGAACTCACTCGCAGCCTTCATCACGATAAAGGCCGGGCTGGAGATCAGGTCATGCGCCTTCAGAAGGCGGTAGACTGAGCTTTCTGACACAAAATAGCCTTTGGTGTCTGTGAAGCGAACAGCTAGCTCACGTGGCGATAACTCGGGGATATCTAACGCCATCTCGAGCAGTTCAGTCCTGATGCTATCGGGTATCTTGTTCCAGACACGACCAGGATGCGGCGCTCGATCAACAAGTCCGTCTTCGCCGTGCTCAAGATAGCGATCATACCAACGGTAAAAGGTGCGTCGCTGCACACCAAGCTTATCGAGCGTCCACTTGGCGGGGCGCGACGAACGCTCCACCATGCGGATGATCTCTAGTTTTTCTGATGCAGGATATCTCATAAATCTTCGCCCCCATCTCCGAGCATGCTTTTTTTAAGCAAACGGTTCTCGAGCGTAAGTTCAGCGACGCATTCCTTTAGTTCGCGCGCCTCAGACCGCAGTCCTTTGACTTCAGCTGTGTTGGCTTGGCGGGTGATGTCTCCGGCTAACCGTTTCTTACCCGCTTCCAAGAAGTCTTTGGACCACTTGTAATACAGGCCTTGAGCAATGCCTTCCTGACGGCAAAGCTCCGCGATGCTTTCTTCGCCGCGGAGCCCATCCAGCACGATGCGGATCTTCTCCTCAGCTGAATACTGCTTACGGGTCTTACGTTTGATGTCTTTGACGATACGCTCGCCAGACGTTTGTTTACTCTGTCTCATCTTTCTCTCCATGAGAATGAAGATGAGCCAAAAGTCTCTCTTAGCCCAGACCTAAATCTGAGACACAGGCGCTGACGTCAGACAGGCTAAATATACTGGACTGGAAAAGTTGAGGATCCTGCCGGGATTCGGCTTGAAGCTTATTTCTTTACACGTTACGGATTAGTAGAGGGGATACGCACTATGATCGCAGCGGACGCGGAAATTGACGAACGTATGGAGCCAGTGTTTCCTGCTGAGGTCGAGCTTAAGACGTCATGGTTGGATGAGGATGAGTTTAGGCGTGAGCTACAACTCGGGATGAATGCAACTGCCGAAGTCAAAACGGGTGATCGTCCGATTTATGATTTTATTCTATCGCCAATCGCACGAAGGAGGCAGCTCGTCAAAGGTGAGTATAACTTGAACAAAGTACTGCAATCTTTTGTAATTTGTATTTTTTGTGCAGTTGCTTGGTCGTGCGGCGCAAGTCAGTCGCTAAAGCCAGAGGCTTTAGCGACTGACTTGCCTTTAATGGTTGTTGCTAGTGAAATTCGTAAGAATCCGTATCCAGCAAATTTTGAAATTCAATACAGTGATATTGCAGGATTGAATGACTGTGGGGAACTCGTGCCTTCGATTTTTCTAGGTGAGAATGGGGTGGGGTCGGATTTGGAAGTTTATTTGTCTAAATCTATTGATGTTCATTTTGAACTTTGTGCAATTTCGAATGCGTTTTTTGACGGGCGTTACGATGTTAACTCATTTAATTTGGTTATTAGGAGCTGGATCGACGAATATTCTGACTCTGGAAATATTTGTGGCTTCGTTGCGGGTATTGAGTCTGAGTTTTACATAAATGAGTGTTTATATACAGATTTAGTCGTCATTAGGACTTTAGGCTTGACATGGAGTCTACTTCAATCTGGCTCTGAATTAAATTCTTTGAAGACATATTTTGAGAATTCTTTGCTCAAAATGGCAGAATCTAGATTGATGATTGATAGTCTTTATTCAAATTGTCGAAGTCATTGTTCGGACTCCGAGTCCGCGATTTCTATTGATGCCTCTTTTCAAAAAGAGATAAAGTATACGTTGTCAGGTATTGTCTGCGAAATCAATGGGGGGTGTTATGCCGATTGAAGTTGAACAGTTTTTTGAGGCAAAAGGCTATAAAAAAATTCTGATTAAAAAGAAGAGGGCGGCTTTGGGTAGTGCGCCAATCATATCTTCTGATTTGG
>Ga0209186_1001210_pt1 | contig 19427 bp, 17 predicted proteins | sample SidtaG_FD_187426 | JGI IMG/M metagenome (GOLD analysis project Ga0209186, IMG submission 187426) | Marine algal microbial communities from Sidmouth, United Kingdom - Sidmouth_Male2 metaG (SPAdes) (version 2) | ecosystem: Host-associated > Algae > Red algae > Unclassified | place: Sidmouth...
TTGCCTTTATGCAAGTCGATGGCTTCGCGGTACCCGATGGCGCCAAGCGCGGTCTCGGAAAACTTTGGGAACTGCTTTAAAAGCTCTTTGGTTTCGAGAGAGAGTCCAGCCGTGAACATCATGCCAACGCGCTTGCTGATGCGGCGGCGCAAAAGCTGTCGGTCCATGCGAAGGCCAACCACTTTGGGTTTCGGCTGATCCTGCCACACCCGGCTTAGGGTCACGCCCGCGCTGGCGATTTCGATGGCGCGAATAAGGCGCCTCGGGTTTTGCGCATCGGCTAAGGTGTCGAGGGCTTCGGGATCGAGCTCGTGCAAATGAAGCTGCAAATCTTCGACCCCCTGCCCTTCCAAACTCGCGCGCAACACCGGATCGGCGGCAGGAATATTATCATCCAAACCAACGAGAAGCGCTTTAACGTAAAGCCCCGTCCCGCCAGCGAGAATGGCTGCGTCAGGCGGCTGGCTCGGCTGAACCGAAGCGATCGCGCCATCGCTTTTGTGGGCGTGTGCAAAGGCGGTTTCGAGGTAATGAATGACGCTGCAGGTTTCGCCGGGATCGACTAAATCCATGCCGTAATAGGTTACTCCCGCTCGTTCCGATACGGTTGGTTTGGCGGTGCCAATATCCATGCCGCGATAGACGAGCATGGAGTCGGTCGAGAGAATCGGAAAGCCGTGTTGCCCCGCTAAGACATGGGCCACCGCAGTTTTTCCGACCGCAGTCGGGCCAACGAGGGTGAACCCTTGGGTCATGCGCTTGGGTCCTGAGCGGAGCTGGCTTTTGATGACGTCGCATCAGCCGAGGCCGATTTTTTTTCAGGAGCGGACTCGGTGGTGAAAAAGGAGGTGATGATGTAGATGGTCACCGCAATACAGATGCAAGAATCAGCGATGTTAAAGGCCGGCCAATGCGAGCGTCCGATATACACGTCGAGAAAATCGACCACGTAACTCATCTTAAAGCGGTCAATCAAATTGCCGATGATCCCGCCGATGAGGAGGCCGAAAGCGATGCGGTGAATCAAGCGGTCTTCATTAAACTCCCGACGAAAAATCACGATCAGGATGAGCATGAAGAGCGAAACGAAGGAGAGCACGAAGGTATGCTTGCTCAGCATGCCAAAGGCGGCACCGGTGTTACGAATATGCACCAGCCGAAAGAAATCGGGAATGATCTCGATGACATCTTGCTGATACACAAGATGCTTGGTGACAAGAAACTTGGTCCACTGATCAAACAAAACCGAGATAATGGCGAGGTTAACCGGTAAAAAAGAAAGGGCGCGAGGCGCCTTCTTTGGCCTACGGCCGGCTGGCTGGGTCGCGCTAGGATCGGATTCCGTCGTGCTACCCGCTGGATCAGCAGCGATAAGTTCGGTTGGATCAGAGGGAGAAGCTGAAGCGGTCATAATGCTGAACTACCGCTTGAGAAGCGACGCAAAAAGATCGAACGGAGCCGGAGCGAGTTCTAGTTGTGGGAAATGGTACTGCCAAAGGGGCGGTAACGCGTGCGCCCTTTGTCGAGTTCCTCTTGCGCGACAACGCAGTAGCGCGTCCATGGAATCGCTTGCAAGCGAGGGATCTGGATATCGCGACCGGTCAATTGGCAGACGCCGTAGCGGTTTTCTTGGATGCGAAGGAGAGCTCGGTCGATTTCGTAGACAATGTCCATCTCGCTGCTCACGAGATTGAGCGCCAGCTCGCGATCGAATTGGTCTGTGCCTTGGTCGGCCATGTTGCGACTAAAGCTACTGAGGCTTCCGCTAGAATCACGGGAACCGCCAGAATTACCGCCACGCAAAAAGGTGATCTCGCTGGTGTAACGTTGACGCGCGGACAAGAGCAAGGCTTCGAAATCTTTGAGCTGCTTTTTGGATAACGATGACTTGGCATCGATTACCGGTGGGTTTTCAAGGTCGATCCCTTCGAGAAGATTTTGGCGACGCATGCGGGCGCGGACCGAAGCGGGCGGGGTTGGGATCGGACGCGATTTGCTCCGAGCCGTTTTCTTTTGCTCGGTTTTGACCTTGGAAGGTAGATTCTGCTTGGTGGCACCCGTCTTGCGCTTTGCTTTGGCTGATTTTTTGTCCGCAGCGAGGGCGACTTTAGGAATCGCGACCGGAGGAGACGCTTTTTTAGAAGCTGCCTTTTTTGAAGCGGCTTTTTTGCGAGGTGCCGCTTTTTTGGCAGCGGTCTTTTTCTTGGAAACTTTTTTGGCCGTAATTTTCTTTTTAGCAGCTGGTTTTTTCTTCGCGCTGGGCTTCTTAGCTGCCTTTTTTGCTACTGACTTTTTCTTGGTCGCAGTTTTCTTCTTCGCCGCAGGCTTTTTCTTGGCTACGGCCTTTTTCTTGGCTACGGCCTTTTTCTTGGCTACGGCCTTTTTCTTCGCAGCGGGCTTTTTCTTCGCAGCCGTTTTTTTCTTCGCGACAGCCTTCTTTTTGGCGACAGGCTTCTTTTTGGCGACAGGCTTTTTCTTGGCTGCAGGCTTTTTCTTGGCTACGGCCTTTTTCTTGGCTACAGGCTTTTTCTTGGCTACGGCCTTTTTCTTGGCTACAGCCTTTTTCTTGGCTACAGCCTTTTTCTTAGCCACAGGTTTCCCTTTGGTTTTAGCCTTCGCTTTCGAAACGGATTTCGTTGCGCTTTTTTTGGCCGAAGCTTTGGATGTCTTGCTCGATTTTTTCTTCACCATTGGAGGTGTTCCTCGCGAATTTAACAGATGTCCGTCGCGAGTAATCTCCACCACTTGTGCTGTCAACGAGATTCATGTCAGGATTGAGTAAGCAGATAAGGAGACCCCTCATGTTTTACAGGTAAAAATAAGATTTCGCCGAGTGACGGATGCTCCATACTTGTATTCGATTTACATTTCCCGTTGTCCAGATGGCAACTCTAGCTAGATCGAACCAAAGGTATACAGAATGAACTCAAGTATTTTCCAAGGTTGCATGCCAGCCCTCTTGACACCCAGCAAAGCTGAGCATGGCTTTGTTATTTGCGGTGCGGTGGGCGCGACCACAGGAATTAGCGATGCACTTCCACGAGAAATTTTGCATTTGGTGTCGCTCTGTCAGCGGCTTCAGCTAGACGAGAGCGACGCGCTTTCGGCTAGCCGAGAAACCGTCATGAAAGCACCCGATGTTGGCTTCAAAGCGTGGTTGGCAAGCTCGCTGGGAAAAGACGACGTTTCTTGGTAACAGCAAATGATCGCAAACATAAAGCGTGGTTCCGTAGAGGTAGCTAAGTGACCCTTCCGATCCTCTTCATCCGACTCTTAATCCAACTCTTAATTCGACCATCCATCCGACTATTTATCAGACTATCCATCCGACTATTTATCCGACTATTTATCCGACTCATCCTCCTGCTCATGGGGACGATGTCCTGCGAACTACTTGCGGAAGATGGGATTCTTGAAACCTGCGGAAAAATTCAATGCAACGGATTGCTCGAGTCATCTGGCTTCGCAAAAAGCCGTTCATATGAAGGGGTCTATTGGACGCATGGGGATAGCCCGGGGCAATTCTCGCTTCGCCCTGGCCCGAAGAAAAAGGGCTTTCCGAATCGACTATATGCCTTTCGAGCCGACGGGACTTGCGCCTGTCAAACCGAGACGGAAAACACCAATGCCCAGGCGAGGGCGGGAATTGATCTCGGAATCAGGAACCGAGATTGGGAGGACATCACCATCGACCCAGAAGGAAATATCTACCTGGGAGATTTTGGGAACAATGGGAATCAGCGGAAGAATCTGTGCGTCTATGTCTTTCCCGAGCCCGATCCTCGCCTCGCGAAACTCCCAGCCCCACCGAGGAAGCTCGACTTTCGTTATCCCGATCAGAAAACATTTCCGGCAAAAGAATGGCGCTTTGATTGCGAGGCCATGATTTTCCACGCAGGCTTCCTCTACCTTGCGACGAAGCAAACCGATTTCCATTCGACCTTGTATCGATTGGATCCGAAAAAGACCGAGCCTCAGCTGGCCGAGAAGCTTGGTGTGATCAAGCGCGTTGGCATGGTGACGGCAGCGGACATCTCGCCTTCGGGGAAGCAGCTCGCCCTACTCTCGGTTGGACGGGTCCATCTCTACGACATGGATCTTCCGATCGATGTGCTCAGCCAAACCGCCCGCCCCTTCTCGGTTACTTCGACTGGGTTAGCCGAAGCCCTGGTGTTCGAGAGCGAAGATTCGCTGCTGATTGGGAATGAATCGGGAGCGCTTTTCCGGCTACGAATTCCGTCGCCTTAAATCCAGCCGCCGATTCTGCCTCAGTCGTAGCCGTCAATATGTAAACCGTCGGTTCCCGACGATATTCCGTGTTGGGCCTGACTTTACCCCGTCAAATCTGGATTCTGGAGAAACAGATTAGGTGTTGAGTTGGCTCAGGTCGTCGATACGGTTTTGCGATGAAACGTTATGCAACGCCGTCATTCGGAACGGCTCGAGTCGTGATCGCACTGGCCATTGGCTTGCTTGCGAGCCTACCTGCTTTCGCGGAATGGACTCACTTTCCGTCCTGCCGCCTTTCTCCTGACGGATACTTTGATGGCGACAGCTTCGATGTCATCACTCCCCAAGGAGTAAAAACGTTTCGCCTGTTTTTCACCGACTGCGCTGAAACGGATACCCGACTCGAAGAGCGCATTCAGGAGCAGGCGACCTACTGGAAGGTGACGCCGGAGGAGGTCCTCAAATCGGGCAAAGAGGCCACAGAGTTTAGCGCTAAGCTATTGGGCGAGAAGGATTTTGAAATCTACACCTACTGGCAAGATGCAAAAGGCGGGTCCCGTAAACGCTACTTCGCTTTTATCAAAATCGACGGAGAAAAATGGCTCGGGGAAGAACTCGTGAAAGCCGGACTAGCCCGCGCCTATGGCAAGCAATGCACCCTTCCCGATGGCACATCGATTCGAGATTATTGGGCGCGCCTTAATGCGGCAGCCGAGCAGGCAGAAGCAAAAGGGCTGGGGATTTTCGCCGGAGCAGGCCCCGCGAATATGGCGGACGCAGCCAAGCTCGTGGACGCAGAAAAAAGCGCTAAAGCTAGCGCAGTAACGGACGCCGACGCTAGAGTTATCGTAGATGTAACAAAGATTTATTCGGTCATCGCCCCAATTGCCGCATTCGGATGGGAAGACGAAAAGCTAATTGGAATGCTCATTGCAGGCTCTCGCATTAAGTTTCCAGAAGCCGCTAGCGACAGCCTCGTCAAAGCTTACATCATTACTCCAAGTGGGGAGAAGAAACGCGGCAAAATTCGACGGGCAGATATCAACCGACTTCAGATGAACTGAAACACATCGACTGCATATGAAAAACCTGAAGATCGTTTATATGGCGACAGCTGAGATCGCCTGCCCTACCCTGAGCGCCCTCGTGGCGGCTCCCAACCTGGATGTCTGCGCGGTGATTTCTCAACCTGACAAACCGCAGGGACGCAAGCGAAACCTGAAACCGTCGCCGGTGAAAGCCCTCGCAACTGAACTCGAGATTCCAGTACGGACCCCAGAGAAAGTTGGCGACAACGAAACAAAAGCCTGGCTCCAAGAGCTCGGAGCCGACCTGCAAATTGTCTTCGCCTACGGTCAATACATCCCAAGCTCGATTACGGAAATGCCACGCCTCGGCTCGATCAATCTGCACCCCTCTATGCTCCCCGCTTATCGCGGTGCGGCTCCGATTCAATGGGCCATTGCAGACGGTTTGGACACCACCGGCATCAGCGTAATTCGCTTGGCAAAAAAAATGGATGCGGGTGACATCATCTGCCAGCGCGAGGTCACGATCGACCGCCTCGACACCAGCGCAAGTTTATTTGATCGCATGGCGATCGAAGCATCTACCATTATTTTAGATGCGATCGACTTGGTGGCGCAGCCCGATTTCCGCTCTACACCGCAAGACGATTCCCTTGCTACTGAAGCCCGAAAATTTGAGAAGGAAGATCGCGAGATCAACTGGGACCAACCGGCTAAAAACGTGGCGCGTTGGATCCACGCCTGCAATTCGTGGCCTGGCGCCCACATGCAACTGGCGGATCGTGAAGTGAAGCTTTTGCTGGCAGAGGTGGTTGAGGTGGAAGCAGGAAACGAGACCGCCCCAGGCCGTATCATTCGAATTGATCCAGACGGTCCGGTGATTGCAACGGGCGCAGGTGAAGCGATTCGGATTCTACGCATTCAACCTCCAGGCAAACAAGCCATGGACGGCGGTAGCTTCGCTCGTGGATATTTGAAAGACGCTTAGTTTTTTGGGTTGGGCTGGGTCTTCGCATCGCTGGCTTGTGCTTCAGCGCACGGCCTAGCAGGCCATGCTGAGAACGCGGGTTGGAAGGACGCCCTACTACGAACTGCCGACTTTAAAAACCCGCGACAATCGGCCACTACTACTACTACTACTACTACTACGGGTTAAAGACTTTGTTCATGCACGAAGGCTTGGTCAACCACTGCGGGCTTCGGTTTGCGACGGTAAAAAAGTCCGCCGAGAATACCGAGGCAAAGTACTAAAACGAGGGGAATTTCTGGGGCAGCAAAAGCGAGGAGGCGATCCTCTAAATCTTTTGCCTCCGCTCTCGGCATACCGCCTAAACCAGCGGCCGCCGCAACTCGTGCAGATGTGGTTGGGCTAACCTGTAAACCGCGATTGGCCGAGCTAAGTAGGTGCGGTGAGTTTTTTGGCCCACGTAGCGTGTAATAATAGGGACGGTCATCCGCGATGGCTTGCAGACCTGACGCCTGCTCGGCTCCGGTCGATTGATCTGGAATCGTCGCAACGATACTCGATAACGTCGAACCATTGCTTACCGCCAATATACCGTTACGCCTGAGGTCTTCGGATTGGGAGCGATCGTTAGTGGACTCAAAACCACCTCGAAAGAGACGGTTCCCGCGAGACGGAAAGCGCGTGGATTCTGAAACTAGAGAACCGGCTTCGCTGGCAGATTCTGATTCCGAAGTCGCTGCGGATGCACGCGCTTCACGCTTCGACTCAAGGTCGGTTGCTGACCTTTCACCAAGCCACAACAAGGCAAGCTCTTGCGCTGCATTCAGATCAGGGGAGGAAGGAAGAGGTACCGCTTCAGCATCCTCGGACGCTTGGGCATCACCCCCAGAAGGTGCTGCTGGGCTGGAGTCAGATGAATCCAGCGTATCATCAGACACAGATCCTTCATCAGCTGCTGGCGACTCTTCTGGGGTATTTGATTCATCAGCCGTATCTGCTTCGTCAGGTACTTCTGCTTCGTCAGGTACTTCTGCTTCATCAGCCGTATCTGCTTCGTCAGGTACTTCTGCTTCGTCAGGCACTTCTGCTTCGTCAGGTAAAGCTTCTGGTGGCACAAGCGCTTCCGCTGGCTCAACCGGCTCGAGGTCTGGCTCGTCAATCTCAGGTTCTGGATCGGCGATTGGCTCAGGGGTGAAGCCAGGGTCAATCGGAACGACCGGCTCGGGATCAACCACAGGTTCAGGGTCGGTGACCGGCTCAATCGGCTCGGGATCTACCACGGGCTCTGGGTCGGGTTCTGGGTAGGGTTCTGGGTCGGGTTCTGGGTCGAAAGCACGCTTGAGCGAAACGACTCGACCGCCTTCTTCGACTGCGAGGTCTAAATCGATTTGCTCGATCAGATACTCGTAGGTAATGTCGGGCTCGGCCTCTTGATGGGTGAATGTATATTGACCGCCATAGGTATAGTTACCCGCGACGATAAGGTCGCCATTCAACTGCATCTTTTCGCCATCGATCAGCTGATAGACGTTAAATCCGAGGAGCCCTTGCTCGGGTCCTGTGTTCCAATCGAGGCGAACCCCGGTTCCGGGACGAATGGCTTCGACCTCATCGATTCCGAAGATATAAGCAGATGGGCTTGGGACCAATCCGAAATCAGCACTGTAAAAGTTGGGAGTATTTTCATCAAGGGTGATGCGGTAGGCATTCGGGGCGCGAATGATTTCCATGCTCGTCACAGTGGGATCATCCAAATCCAACTCGACTTGATAGGTGCCGTAGGGAACATTCTTAAATGCGTAATAGCCCTTGGTTCCATTTTCAAAATGGCTCTCGACCGAATCGATCTCGTCAAAGTATTCAACACCTTCTTCGATCCGTTGTTTTTTCAAAATAATCCGAATCCCAGGAAGGCCAGCTACATCTGGATTCTGGTCGAAAAAGTCCGTCTGATTCAAGTCAGCCCACACCGTATTCCCAATCGTACCGTGAGTAGCGACAGGAAAGGCTTCACTTACTTTGCGAGCCACTTCGCGCCCAATTGCTTGGCCATTTAGAATTGAATGTTCAAAGTTCACCCCAGCCCAATACTGACTTAGGGCGATTTCTTGGGATGCAGCGCTGAGGGTTCGATAGTACCGCGTGTCCCAAAGAAAGGGAACAGGGCCTTCAACGGAAAATTGAATCTCATCCGTGCCACAGAAGAGGCGGATGACTTCGCAGGCGGCTTCGGAGACGGCGGCCGCCATGCAGATATGCTCGGGCGCGTTGGGTGCATCGCCAAAAGGTTCCCAGTCAGGATCGCCTTCGGTATCGATATTGTCGTCAAGGTCACCATTCCGAATCGCCTGCTTAGGCCGGGGTGTTGGATTGGCATACTTCCGGGCCTGCACCGCGATAATCGTGTCCATCATGGCCAGGTTGACCTGAGTTATCAAATGAACCCGATCGTCCACTTGAGCTGATTCATAAATCAACACCTGCTGAGCGATCTCATTCCAACGATGAACCAATTCTAAGGGCTCTGTTCCCCAAAAGCCGATGCTCTCGATCAATTCATCAGAGCGAGACCGTAACCGCGCCCCATCAATCTGACTTTTCTTGTATAAAAGAGCATAGTCCGATGAGTTAAGGTCTGGCGAAATGCTTGGAAGGAGGGAGGCTTCAGAAGTAACGAAGGGCTCCCCAAAGAGACCGTGCACATAAAACAAAGGGGCCTGAGGCTCCCACATACCATCGGCCGGTTCGTAGAGGGAGTTATCGTACAAGGAGGTATCGTTTAGCTGGTCGCTTTCGCGACTTTGCAAGATCGCTTGAGCCACAGACTGCCCCCATTCGCCACTGGCCTGAAACCCCTCTTCGCCATCGAAGGAATCGACCCACCCGTCATAGACTTCGGTGAGAGTTTCTGCCTCGGTGGGAAACAAAGCCAAAAGGATGTGATAACTGGCAGTGTGCATAGCGACATCTTTTATCACCCCTGCAGGAGCCGGCGGATGGAGGAAGTAAGGGGCTTGCGCCGTGGGTGTGGCATTCGATTCAGAACTGGCAAATACGACGCCAGCATCATAAGCACCCAAGGATACAAGTGTGATCGCCCTTGCCGCCGCTATCTCACTTAACGAATGATCTTCACTTAAGGACGACGCCAATACAGGCCAAGTAGACGGGTTGGCGTGCAGAATTGCGCTTTGGCATAAAAAACAGCACAGCAAGCACAGTCTCAAGAGACTTGGTCTCATTAGATTATGGTTAGATTTCTTCATTTTCGCTCAGTAAAAATATACACGAAAGTGAAGAGAAAATCCAATCCGAATCTAAGAGAATCAAGGCGATTAGGACCAACTAGTCTTGGATTCGAATAGGGATGCTTCACTCAGGCTCTCATTGTTTATTTAGCGAACCTGAGAGAAGGGGGCGTTCAGCGTAAATAGTCTAAAATCAAGATGTTAGACCCTTTTATAGACATGAAACGCAGAAGAGTTGAGAATGTGCCAACCTAGGGCTATTTGATCGATTCGTCCGGATCGGATGGGCCAACGTGAGGAATTCGCAGTCGAATCTGCTAAGTCCGACAGGCTCATAGGTACAGCCCCAAGTCCAAGCGTCTGAATCTAGCAGAAGCCTGAAGAGGTAGAAAAAGCTAAAAGCTAGTAATACAAAACGCCAGAGAGCGATGCGGCCGTGGTCCCAGTTGGCGGGGTCGAGAGGGTTGAGTCCGACTTTTGGTTATCCGCATGGCCATCTAGGTAGCCACAAACCCCCTGTAGGGTCCGCTTGTTGTGCCAGTTATCTTTCCGCGCCAAGGTTCCCGTCGCGCCGTTCTTTTGGAAGTGCAACTCGAACATGATAATCTTTTTCGTCGCGGCGGCAAACTTGGTCATCTTCTGGTTACGAACCCCCATAATGGCCTTCACTGGGGCTGCCGCATAGGCATAACTGGATCCATTTTCCATGTAGGAGGACGCGCCGGCAGAACCTGCGGCACCCGGGTTGGCTCCACGATCAAGCGGCGACTCCCAAAGCTTGGGGCCGTCAATATACTCGACCAATGGAGCGTTTGGTTCCAATGCAGCAGGCGTTTGGTTTGGAACAATCCCACCCACCCCAAAAAATCCAACATCTGGAAGAAGCCATTTGTTGTCGTGCTGGGTGTGGGCAAGCATGCCGGTCATAATCGCTTTTACATTTGCGACCGATTTGGCCCGATTCGCAGCCGTACGTGCGCCACTTACAACCGGTAAAAGGATCCCGGCCAAAATAGCGATAATAGCGATCACGATGAGCATCTCGATTAAGGTAAACCCTGTAGACTTAGATTTGTGCTTCATAAGTAAACTATACCCATGCGAACCAGAAATGGAAAGGGGGCAGGCCAAGAAATTCGTCTATTTACGACGATTTACGCATAATGGAGCTAGAAACACGAAGAAACCCAATGCAATCCGCCAAATGAGCGCCCGGTTTTCAAGCCAAAGCCTTCATACTTGGATGCAAATGGGCCTTATTCGCTGTCGAATAACTCTAAGATTCGATCCAAGTGCTGTTCTGGACGGTATGAATCCCACTTATCGAAACGGCTAAAGGTACTTCCAAGTGGGCAGGTATTCGGCCCTTCCGACAAATCAAACGGTCCCGAAATCGCCGCCATCCATCCGTTTTCTGAGGCCCAATGCGGATCACTCATACAAAATTTCCAGACGTAAAACCGCAGGCGCGTTCCATCCTCGTCCTCTTCAAAGATGACCTTCATTAACTCAAGATCAGATGGTGGGCGCCCCAGCTCGGTCGGATAGGCCAACCAATTGACCATGTCCGATTCCGCAAAGGCTTCTTGGGTCGAGTACTCGACAGGGAACAAATCCTGACGCCCACGCGAGGCCAAGCCATCATACAATAGGTTTCGTGTTTCAGAAGACTGCGCGATGGACACCAGTTCATGTACCGCAACGTTTTCGCCCAGGCGAACCAAGGCGAGGACAGCAAACATCTTTAGGCGAGGGTCAGGCAAAGCGAGCGCATTGCGAAGACGCTCCACCGAATTCTCGCATTCCATGTAGCCCATGAGATCAAGCAAGAGACAAATCCCATGTCGAATATCGGAGTAGGGCTCTTTCCACATCCACTCCCCATCCGAAGACTGCTGCGCCTCCTTTACCGGCTCCCAGGTCGCGTCAAAGCTGTCATAAACCAAGCCGTTAATCGGCTTCAAATCTTCAGGCTCAAGTCGCTCTTCTTCGCAAAAGCGATGCGAGAGTTCGAGCATCGGCCCGCGATACTCCGGCTTGTGCGCGTACTCAAACAGAGCGGGAAAATACACCGACTCCGCATGCGGGTTTTCAAAAATACTGTTGAGAGGAATATTCTCAAATGGCGCGACCGACATCCGATCTTTCAGCAGAGAGACATACTCGCGAGCCGAGGCTTCGGTGGCAATGCTGGCCACGAGGTCGATCGAGGTCCAAGCCGCATCGGGCTTCAAGGTTTTAATAGGCGGACGAAGGTACATGACAATGTCTTCGAGAGTCACCTTGCCGTAGAGCAAATCCAAGAGCGCGGCACCGTAGCCTGGACGATCGGCTCGAGGGCGCTCAGGATACTCGAGGACGGCCGCCCGAAGTAGCTCGGAAATCTGCACCTTCGATAAACTACTGCTCAAGGTGTACAGCGACTCCAAAGCGAGCTCACGGCTAGGCGCAATACGACTGCGCAAACCTTCTAAATTTTTACGGAAAAGGGTCGGATCCGTGAACCGATTATCATCTTTGCTCATTGTTTGGTAATCAGCGGGTGAGAATGTCCAAAGCGAGCGACTCCACAACATAATTCGTCAGAAAACAATTGAAGGGAAAACTGCCGCTAAAAGAAAAAGGTTGGCGCAGCCCAAGGAACGGCGGCATCAGAACTCATAAACAATCCGATAGTCCTCGTTTCGACTATCCGAATACGATGCTGAAAGTATCGAACTTAAACGCTACGACGATTTGGTCCTCGTTTCGACTATCCAAATACGATGCGGAAAACATCGAACTTAAACGCTACTACGATTCAGTTCTCATTGCGACTATCCGAACAAGATGCTGAAAGCATCAAACTTAAAAGCCCCAGGCTTCAGCCTGGGGTTTGGAGTGCGCTATCCGTTGCGTGCTGAAAGTACGCCAGAACGTTGGGCCATCTATCTTCAACCTACATACCTACCAACCTACCTACCTACCTACCTACCTACCTACCTACCTACCTACCTAACTTGGCCCCACCGGTGCGAAACACTTCAGCCAGATTTTGCAAAATCAGCATTCACCACCAATTTGATTTCCCCATTTTCCCATCAGGAAATACCCACCAAGCACGAGACGTTCCTATCGAGTTCGTTTCAATCCCCCACTATGGGGCCGTATCACAGCAAATTTGGGGGTGTAAAAACTCATCCGCTTGATTCTAAGGTGTACGTTGCGGCCAAAGCTGTACGCAGTGAATCCCAAGCCTGAAAGGCTTGCAGAGCGTAGCGATGGGCAACGCCCATCGAAAATTGGCCCAGCCTTTGAAGCCTGAAAGGCTTCCACAAATCCTCTGCAGCTGATGCAAACCCTTCGTTCCTTGTGCAAGTCTTTCAGACTTGAGGTGCGCGTCAGTTCGGATCGATGGGCGTTGCCCATCGCTACGTTGTTTTCGCCTTTCAGGCGAGGGCACATATGAATCGAAAAAGCCTCCTTGCAGGTTAGCTCCGAAACCCCTGGCTGAAGCCTGGGGCTTTTGAGTTTGATGCTTTCAGCATCCTCGTTTCAGATTTTCGAATTCCAAAGACTCTGCGTTCTGATACACTTCCGTCCTTGGCCTTCGGCGATTCCCTTTTAAAACCTGCCACTCAATGACAGACGTTATTCACGCTCCGAAACCCCAGGCTGAAGCCTGGGGCTTTTGAGTTTGATGCTTTCAGCATCCTCGTTTCAGATTTTAGAATTCCAAGGACTCTGCGTTCGGATACAGCTCCCTCCTTGGCCTTTGGCGATTCCCTTTTAAAACCTGCTACTCAATGACAGACGTTATTCACGCTCCGAAACCCTAGGCTGAAGCCTGGGGCTTTTAAGTTTGATGCTTTCAGCATCCCTGTTTCGGACTTTCGAATTCCAAGGATACAGCTCCCTCCTTGGCCTTTGGCGATTCCCTTTTAAAACCTGCCACTCAATGACAGACATTATTCACGCTCCGAAACCCTAGGCTGATGCCTGGGGCTTTTGAGTTTGATGCTTTCAGCATCCTCGTTTCAGATTTTCGAATTCCAAGGACTCTGCGTTCGGATACGGCTCCCTCCTTGGCCTTCGGCGGTTGGCTTTTGAAATCTGCCAGTCAATGGCGGGCGCCATGAACGAGCCTGCCACTTAATGGCAAACTTGACCTGAACCATTGACGCAAAACGATGCTCAGGCTTTAAGAGGCGATGCAACCCTCAGCATATCAAATCGTTTTATGAATCCCATCTGGCAAACTCGATGGCACCCCTTGCGTGGGGAATGGATTCTTTTCACGGAGCATCGGGGGGCGCGACCGTGGATCGGGGAGACGCGCGCCAGCGAAACGACCCCGCCGAGCTACGACCCCGACTGCGCGCTCTGCCCAGGAAATGCACGCTTGGGTTCAGCGGTAAATCCAGCCTACGCCGCGCCCTTTGTCTTTCGCAATGACTTACCAGCCTTTGGACAAGCCGAAGGTTCTAGTGAGCCGGCTGACCCGAGCGACGAGCTGTATCGCAGCGGTCCCGCAGATGGATGCGCGGAAGTCATCTGCTACCACCCCGACCACAGCAAGACCATGGCGGATCTGGATCAAGGCGAGGTCGAAGCGGTGGTGCAACTCTGGCAAAATCGAAGCACGGAACTTGCCGGGCGCGAAGAGATTAACCATGTGCTGATTTTCGAAAACAAAGGTGCGGTGACCGGGACCTCCAACCCGCATCCGCATGGGCAACTCTACGCCAGCAGAATGATCTACGGCATCACCCAGCAAGAGCTCGAACAATCGCAAAACTACTGGAACAAGCACCAGCGTTTCCTGGGAAGCGACCTTCTTGAGCGCGAAGCGAACGGTCCCCGAGTGGTCTGCGAGAACGAGGATTGGCTGGCGTGCGTCCCTTGGTTTGCCCGCTATGCCTACGAGATTTTGATTCTCCCCAAGCAACCGACGGCCTTGCTTAGCGAATTAAACGCCCCTCGCCGAGCGAGCCTCGCGGCCATGCTTCGGGAGGTCTGCGTTCGCTACGACAATCTATGGCAGATGCGCATGCCGTATGTGATGGCGATTCATCAGGCGCCGACCGATGGGATCGATCGCCCGTGGTTTCCTTTCCATTTTGAGTTCCATCCTCCCCTTCGCAATCCCGACACCTTAAAATATCTCGCCGGGCCTGAGATCGGCGGCGGCACCATGACGAACGAATCTGATCCCGATAAAAAAGCGGCGGAGCTCCGCGCGGTTTCGGACATCCTGTATCGGAAGGGCGCTGAGGCATGACCGCTAAAGAGTCCGAGCAAAAACACATTGGGGTCGCGCCCGGCCGTCTCGACATCCTCGGAGGGGTCGCGGATTATAGTGGATCACTGGTTTTAGAAACACCGATCCAAGCCACGACGACGGTGCAAATCTCGACCTCTAACTCAGACCCAAAACGGGCTGGCTGGCAGTTTCAATCCGGACCCGAACAGTGCTTTATCCCCGTCCCCTTTCCTCCCCTCGAAGACATTTCACCAGCTTGGATGGATTCGAAAGCGATCCCGCATTGGGTTCGATATCCATTGGGCTGCGCGGTCGTTCTCGCAAAAGCGAAGCGGCTTCAATTGCCAGACTCTCTCGACATCTACATCGATTCGCAGGTTCCACAAAACATGGGCGTCAGCAGCAGCGCAGCTCTGGAGATCGCCACCCTTCGCGCTTTCGCTTCTTGGTTCGGAGTCGACTTTGAAGGCACAGAACTGGCCCGACTGGGACAGCTAGCAGAGAATCACATGGTCGGCGCCCCCTGCGGATTGATGGATCAACTCAGTTCAGCCTACGGCAAGGTCGGTGAGCTGCTGCCGATCCTTTGCCAGCCGGATCAGTTGCAAGCACCGCTCATGTTACCCAGCAACATCCAGGTGGCCGGTTGGCCGAGCGGGGTCGACCATCAGGTCTCCGGCTCTCCCTACGCGGTGGCACGCGCCGCCACCTTCGCGGGCTTCGCCTGGGCGAAAGAGCTGGCGAAGGAACGGGCCAAAGAACTGGCAAGCGATACCGAAAGAGCGGACTGGACGTACCCGGTCGATATTCCACTGGAACGCTTTCATGACTTAGCGCCATCGATCCCAGCAGAGGCGCGAGTGGCGGCATTCGAGCACCTGGACATCATAGATCCGCTTTCGACCTACGATGCGGAAACCTCGTACCCGTTACGAGCGGCTCTCCGCTTTCCGATTGAAGAACATGCGCGGGTGCAGCGAGTGATCGATTTGATGCGCGGAGCTGAACCGAGTGACGAGACTTGGAAGGAAATCGGCCAACAGCTATACGCTTCGCATCAAGGCTATAGCTCGATCGGGCTGGGTTGCCCCGAGACAAGTGCGATGGTAGACGCCATTCGCGAATTGGGTCCGAGCAAGGGATTTTATGGAGCTCGGGTTTCAGGCGGCGGAAGCGGCGGTAACGTGGTGGTTCTTTTTGACAAAGCGGCTCGCGAGACGCTTGAGGCATTGGTACAATCCTTCGCAGGCTCTGGACCACTGATTTATTGACGGTTTGCCGGACTTAGAAGGCAAATAGAAAGAATCTGCTTCTCAAGCCTTCTCCAGAATTTCTTGGTGTGGGAGGTTCCAACAATTTTGGAAATTTATACGCGTAACCTCACTGAGGAAAATAGTTTAAATGAAGTTGCTAAAGCACTGACAGCTAATTGCGCTTCGTTTTTTTTGTGGTGGATTCGAGACGGTCTATAAGTTGATCGATGCGTGGAGTCACCTCATTTAGCGGTAGTCCTTCTGCGGCTTCAATCATCCGACTGAGGCAGGGAAATTGAAGCGCGATCGAAATTTGACGAAGGGTTTGAAGCCTGATTTTGGAATTCCTTTTTATCGTTTCGATTTGGGAAATATAGGCCTGTGAAACGCCCGCTGCTTCCGCGAGTTCTCCTTGCGTCAAGTTGTTGAGTAAACGAAACCTGCGCACAACCGCACCTAGACGTTTATCCAGATCATCCGCTTCGTAGTAGTTAGTGGCTTCCTTTACCAATTGAGTTTTCATACAAATTTTTCAGTTCTTTTAGGTCTTTGATTACCTCTTGTACTGGATATGTGGGGTCATCCAAAGGTTCTAATCGGCGACTCATTTCACGAATATGCTCTTTTAATAAGAGAATCTTCTTATTGCGCTGCAGTCTTGGATTTCGAATTAATTCAAGGCGTATTGTTTGTTCTAGCACGGCCAAGTGGGCGAGTATCTCGAAGCTGGTCGGAGGCATGATTAAATCTTATTTTTAAATTATAAATTTGATAAATTGGTCGATAGCTCATGGTCGTGTCCTTTCAAGAGATGTACTCAATATAACGCCCTGCTATAATCCAGTAAAGTTTTTTCTCTTGGAAATTTAATGCTCATGCCTTGGAACTTAGAAGAATCGCCTACAAAACCTCGCGCCATTTGACCTGATCGAGTAGAATGAAACCACGAAGAAACGTATACCGTTTTTAATCCCGCCCTTTACCGTTTCCGCCATACTAGCCGCCCTTCTAGCGCTGGGTTTGGCCACCTTGGGCCCAGGCGGGTGTCTTTCAGGCTATGAAAAGCAACAGCAGCAAGCTTTTGACTCGGTCGAGATCGGCATGGACAAATCCACCATCCTCAAAAAAATGGGTAGCCCTTCACGAGAAGGCGACTCCTTCAATCCGGAACGATACGGTGGGTCTGGCGCATTTCTAGATCGCGAAGTTGGTTTCGACTTCCAGTTAATGCGTCATCAAGGGGTGCATTCCTACATCGAATGGATCAACGGCATAAACTGGTTTTACTGCATCGGCTTCGATAAAAACGGTAAGGTGGTCATTAAGGGTGAGGGCCACAGCTAAAAGAAATCCGTACGAAGAAGTGGCGTGAGCGCACCCACGGCGCGATACCGGTTTGCTAAGCGTACCATGCCCTTCCAAGGTTAGTTCACGAAGTTTTGGCGGGCTAGGCATGGCTACCTCTACCAACGCGATGAATCGCGTTTTCCGGCGGTTGGAAACCGCCGCTCCTTGGCCTTCGGCGATTTGGATCTTAGGGGCAATCGTCGCGAACTTGCAGCAAGAGCGGCATGAGTTCGTAGCAGTCGGAGCGATCTAAATCTGTGATCCGCACTTTGTAATAATACTGCTCGGGTGCAACCGGGGCGGTGACAATGCCTTCGAGACTTCCGGTATATACCGTCTTGCCCGTATGGTCGATCACCTCCATTTTAAACCGCCCTTTTCTGGACACTTGCGGCTGCAGGTAAAAGGTATCGCCGGGACAGACTTCGCGTCCACGAATGTTGCTAATTTCAAAAGCGGTGCAATCTGTGGTGCATTCAAAGTTTACTTCCGCGGTCGCGGTGGTGGCGCAGCTACAATCATCTTTGCAAGACACGCTTACATAAAACCACGCTTTGCGAAGCCCCTCAGGAAGGTGGCTCATCGCGCCAGCCGGAATCACCAAGCGATTGTTTCCAGGCTTTAGATCGTAGGATTTAATAAATGCGTCTTCAGGATTTTTGCCGGTGGACCATGCATCGATCACCGTCGCGGAATACTCGTCGCACTGCCCACCCGTGATATTCACATCGATGTTGACCGCTTGGTCGATACAAGCTTGCTGGCGCGCCGGTGAAATCCGCAGAGAAGGCCGACGGCAGCCGACATCTACTGGGCAACTCTGGTCCCGGTAAAACCGGAAAAACTCGCTCTTGGTGCAGGAGGGTTGATTGACCTTGTAGACCACGGCTTCAAAATCAACGTAACCGCCGCACATTTCGGGCATCCGAACCGGAAGGTTTAGTGGGCAGCCAGGTCCTGCGATTTGATCTGAAAAGGAGCCATCAATGCTTCGCACCATAAAGAGTTCACCGGCATCGATACACTTGGCTTTAAAGGTAACGATGTCTCCGGGACAAGCGATGTTCCAGCGGTCGATGGTGATGTTTGCTTCGGGTGGCACGCAGCATCCAGAGTCACGCTCAAGTACAATGTTGTAGTCGCGGAAGCAGGCGGGGTTCGCGGTTTGGCGCGCGCGAACGCGGTATGAACCAAATTCTTTGACGTCGACGCTGAGGTGACGGCTGGGGGTCCAGCTTAAGCCCGCATCGCCCCCTTGCGATGGCGTAAGCACCGCGTATTCGAAGGACTGATCTGCAAGCAGAACCGTGAGTTTCACGGTTTCGCCGTAGCAGATGGTGGTGTCTTTGGCGGAGATGACGAGGTTGGGTAACACGCAGCAACTCGGGTCTAGCTCGAGTTCGACGGGAAGATCGGTGAAGCAGCGAGGGTTCTTCGCGCGGCGCACTCGCAAGACATAGGTGCCAAATTGCTGAACATCATCGAGGGTCCAATATGGCGAAGGAAGGTAGGTCTGTTCACCACCAACCGGCTGACCGGGGTAATACAAACTAATCTCATCGCTGGTCTGCAAGCCATCGACCAAGATGACAGTGGATTCGCCAGGGCATGAGATCGGATTACGGAGTCTGGCTGAGACGCGAGGCGACTGACAATTTGGTGCAGCGCCAGCTCGGGCCCCAAGCAGGGTGGATGATGCTTCGGATCTGGACAAGGCAGTAACCGTGACGGTTTCGGCTCCCTTCCCGCGAGCATACGGGTCATTTGTAATGGTCGAGGTGGGCTGCGAAATCGACTCAGAAGAAGGCTTGGGTTGCGGGGCTAAAATTGAATCTGCGCGCAAGGGGTCGCGTTGGTTCGAACGAGGCAACCTTGGAGTGGATGCCCGAGACGTCGGCATGATAGGTTGTGGAATAGCTTGAAAACGCGAGGTCGGAAGCACCGGTGCTGATGGCAACGCGAGGGAAACAGATGGCAACGGGAGGGAAACAGATGGCAACGGAGCGGAAGCAGATGGCAACGGAGCCGAGGCAGATGGAGGAAAGACTTGCGTGCCTTCAGAGGCAGGTGGCGCATCAAAGGCAGGTGGCGCATCAAAGGCAGGTGGCGCAT
>Ga0209186_1001213_pt1 | contig 19386 bp, 19 predicted proteins | sample SidtaG_FD_187426 | JGI IMG/M metagenome (GOLD analysis project Ga0209186, IMG submission 187426) | Marine algal microbial communities from Sidmouth, United Kingdom - Sidmouth_Male2 metaG (SPAdes) (version 2) | ecosystem: Host-associated > Algae > Red algae > Unclassified | place: Sidmouth...
CTCGAAAATTTGTCTAAACACGGCTGACATTTGCAAAATGTCAGCCGTGTTTAGACAGTATTAGCTTGACTGATTACTAACGTCCAAAAAGTTTCTTCGCTTTTTGAAGTATTTCTTTTGAAATGACTCTTCCCCAAAAACTCCTTAAATAAAGAGCGTATTTAAGGAAAATTTGGTGAAGTATAAAGGAAAAAGAACAAGTCGAGAACGTACATTTATTTTGTTCCCGATACTTAATCTTAAACTTTCCCGATATTTATCGGGAAATTCTTAATCTTACTTTATCTTTGCGGATGAATTTTTTGAAAAAACTATTTGCTGTATTTCGAAAAAAAGAGCAAGTAAAGCTCATTGCCTTGACTGCGCCTTCTGGGGCAGGCAAAACGACGATTGCAAGGCATTTGCTCAAAACTTTCGATAGCTTGGAGTTTTCTATTTCGGCAACGACGCGCGAAAAACGAGCGCATGAGGTGGATGGGCGCGATTATTATTTTTTAACAAAAGAAGCATTTGAAGAAAAAGTAGCCAACGATGAGTTTGTGGAGTGGGAAGAGGTCTATGAAGGGCAGTTTTACGGAACATTGAAAAGCGAAGTTGGGCGGATATTTCGTAGTAATAAATTGGTAATTTTTGATATTGATGTGGAGGGCGCAACGAGTATCAAGCGTGTGTATGGCGAGAAGGCATTGGTTATTTTTATCAAACCGCCTTCGCCTGAAGTGCTTTTTAAGCGACTTCGCAATCGCAAAACAGAAAGCGCGAAAAGCCTCGAAAAACGTATTGCCCGCGCTCGCCGCGAACTGGCGTATGAAGATAAATTTGACCGCATACTCGTCAATGATGACCTCGATACCGCCCTGCGCGACGCCGAAAGACTCATTCAAAGCGTTTTGGATTTATGAATAAGAATGATTAACTTCGTATTATGGAAACAATCACGACAAATGGCGTAAAAATCAGTGTGGAGGTCGCTTATCAAGCACAAGCGAAGGAATTGGCAGATAATGAGCCGCGCAATATTTTTGCTTATCGTGTCACGATTCAAAACCTGAACTCTTTTGATGTGCAACTGCTGCGCCGTCATTGGCATATCACAAATGGCTTGGGCGTACACCGTGAGGTTAAAGGTCCGGGCGTGATTGGTGAGCAGCCTGTTATGCACCCGCATGGTTCGCATCGCTACGTTTCTTACTGCCCACTGGTGACGGACATCGGCAAAATGTATGGTACTTTTCTAATGAAAAATCTAAAGGATGGTTCTTATTTTGAGGTAGATATTCCCAAGTTTTTGATGCTGCTGCCGCAAAAGGAGAATTAGTAGAAAGCCCATAGTCGGTAGTCCATAGTCCATAGTTGAACGCCTGTAAACTATGACTTTTCATTATTTGACAAAAAAATCACAAAAAAATTGCTTTCCGTGAACGATCTTTCCTACTCGCCCGTTTGAATTACTAGCAATATAAGATTACCGTTATATAAAGTGAACCAAGGCACTCAGGGATGAAAAGATAATAAACGCTACATCTTCACGCCATTATTTTTTCTTTACACGAGCCAAATTTGACGTGTTCCGAATGCTTTCGGGATAAGGAGAATTTGATGAAGTATAAAGGAAAAAGAACAAGTCAAGATGTAGTGGGCATAAAGATTATCGGCACTATGAAAAACCAAAGACTTTAACGCGGTTTATACACTAAGTAACGAATAAATAATAATTTCACGATTTGGACGGATTCTTTTACCCTTATTTTCCTCCTTAAAAATAGTCATTTATCCAGATAAACTCTCGCTTTCAAGAAGAAAACTAAGGATAAAATAACCTCGTCGAAATCGTAAACTTATTATTTGCTCGTTACTAACTATATGATAAATGAATAATTTAAAAATAAGGTTGGAACATTAAAAAAGGCTGTTCAAACTATTAAATTGTTCACGATTATTACGTTTATCATAACCAAATAACTATCTTTATGTTATTGTTAAATTTTACATACACCGCAGTTAGCCCAATGAGCGACAAAAAGGATTACATCTTTCAGAGCGAATTCATGCCGCATGTAGATGCTTTGTTCAATTTTGCAAGAAATCTTGCAGGTAATGAGAACGATGCTAATGACTTGGTACAGGAAACCTATATGAACGCCTATCAGTCGATAGGGTCGTACAAAGCAGGTTCTAACCCGAAGGCATGGTTATTTCGTATCCTCAAAAACAACTTTATCAACGAGTATCGTAAAAAGTCCAGACGTCCGAAATCAGTGGATTATACCTCCGATTCGATGACAGAGGAAGAATTGTACTCGCACCACAATAGTTATCTCGATATGTCGAAAGATATTTATCAAAATATGCTCGGCGATGAAGTAACGATTGCGATAAATGCGTTACCGATTGACTTGAAGACAGTCATATTATTGCGAGACATCGAAGGGTTTTCTTACGATGAGATAGCAAAAATATTGGATGTTCCCGTAGGTACGATACGTTCGCGGCTACATCGTGGACGAAATTTGTTGAAATCAAAACTTTGGGTTTATGCCAAAGATATGGGTTTTCAAAAAGGTTAGGGAAGAGGAAGAAAATAATCTACCCCAAATGAAGAAGTTATTTTTTTTATATGTTTGGCTAAATTTGACGCGCATAGCCGAGCTACGTAAGGAAGATTTAGTGAAACATATAAGAAAAAGAACAATTCAGACGGGTAGATTATTTTTTTCGTCTTCCCTAAATAGAATTTATAGATGTGATGTAAAGACAATTGTAAATTGTCTTGCATTAAAAATAGAATCGTGATTAATACTACCGACTACATATACAATTTGAATGAAATAACTTCCTCACCGAGTGCGGATGGGACGTGTGATTTATATAAATAAATAAATTTTTTACCGGATAATTGCCAATGCGCATTATCCGGTATTTTTTTACAAACATTTGAAACGAAATGGGAATAGTTGACCGGCAAATCAGTTAATTGGTAAATTAGTTAAGCGTATTTTGCGTAGCAAAACATCACGACTAATTCGCTGATCCACCAATCAACCAATTCACCAATATACTACTAACATAGGGATTACAAGAGTAACAAGTAGCAAGCGAATAGAACAAACATCTTTCCGGCTAAAACAATGCGAGGTACTCCCACAAAAGTTAATAACATGAATAATACACATCAAAACAGAACCGGCACCATCACCCAAAGAGTTATGCTTTATCTTGATAATGAACTCTCTAACCGAGAAGAAAGAGAGTTATTAACTGAAATCCAAAGTAGTCCCGAACTACTCGAACGCTTTAGTATGGAAAAATCATTTAGAGAATTTATAAAAAGCAAAATCTCACGAAGAACTGTCTCGCCCACATTGGTAGAATCTATCAAATCAAAAATAAGGACTAATTCGAAAGTGTAATTCACTCAGTAAAGTTGAGAAAATCTGAAATAAAAAAAACAACTTAGAATTTACACCAGTCACCACCACACATTCCTTTGTATTACTTTTAACCCAAAATTAGTAAGATCACTCTTTAACTCATCGCTCTGTTGTTGCGTTTGAATATCCATCGGTATACCCTATGGCGAGCAAATGTAGCAGTGGAGTGGTGTTTTTTTTTGGAAAAACAATGAGTGAATGAGTGTCCTGATAGCTATCTGGATGAATGAGTAAATAATAGACTTTATTCCAAAATAATTTGTAAGCAGCTAAATTGTCTTTTTCAACTACTCTTCGTCTATTTCTCGTCCTGTACCGCAGGGTATGCGGCTCGAAATGAGCCTCGATTAGCGAAAAAATCCTAATTTCCATGCAATACAACTTATTTTGGAATAAAGTCTAATATTCGCGTTCTTTGCACTTTGTTCATCGTACTTGATTTATTTAGGGAAGAGGAAGAAAATAATCTACCCCAAATGAAGAAGTTATTTTCTTTCACTAAATTTGACGTGCATAGCCGAGCTACGTAAGGAAGATTTAGTGAAACATATAAGAAAAAGAACAATTCAGACGGGTAGATTATTTTTTTCGTCTTCCCTTACTCATTTATTCATCTACTCATTCAGAAATATGATAGCACAAATCGCCACGGCACTTCCCCTCATGGAACAATTTTATACGATACAAGGCGAAGGCGTCCATCAAGGCAAGGCGGCGGTTTTTATTCGTTTGGGTGGTTGCGATGTGGGCTGTGTGTGGTGCGATGTCAAAGAATCGTGGGATGTCGAGGCGCACCCCATGACACCGATTGCAGACATAGTGGCGGCTGCGCTGGAGTTTCCCGCCAAATTAGCCGTGATTACGGGTGGCGAACCTTTGATGCACAATTTGGACGAACTGTGCGAGGCACTACATGCTGCCGGATTTGAATTGAATATCGAAACATCGGGCGCGCATCCGCTTACAGGCAAATGGGAATGGATTTGTTATTCGCCAAAAAAATTTAAAGCACCATGCCCCGAATTTCCAGCGGAAGCCGACGAATTAAAAATCATCATTTTCAATAAGCACGATTTTGAATGGGCGGAAACCCACGCAAAATTGGTGCGAGACAGCTGCGCCCTACTTTTGCAGCCCGAATGGGGACGCCAAAAAGAAATGCTACCTCTGATGATTGATTATGTGAAAGCCAATCCGAAATGGCGCATTTCTCTCCAAACACATAAATATATGGAAATTCCTTAAGAGCATGTTTAAATTTTTTCTGCCTGAAAACCAATGTCTTATGAACTTGACTTCACATCAAATCAGTTGTTTATCCCGATAAATGCCCTCTTTGATGCTTCGTCAAAACCATCCCGATAGTTATCGGAATTGATTAGACTTTATTCCAAAATAAGTTGTATTGCATGGAAATTAGGATTTTTTCGCTAATCGAAGCTCATTTCGAGTCGCGTACCCTGCGGTACGGGACGAGAAATAGATGAAGAGTAGCGAAAAAAGACAATTTAGCTGCTTACAAATTATTTTGGAATAGAGTCTATTATCGGTTTGAAAAAATTTAAACATGCTCCAAGGGATGAAAAGATAATAAACGCTGCATCTTCACGCCGTTATCTTTTCTTTTTCATCCCTTAAGACTCTAAGGATCAGGAATTAAATAGATGTACATTTATTTAATTCCTGATCCTTATAGGTTTATAATCAGCAAGTTATCGTTTATTTTTTCTAATTTTAAAGAAAAAAATACAGATAAATAACTCAACAAATAGTTATCACTGCATTTAATCAAAGAATCAAATATATCAATTTACTGGCAATATTATTTTGAGTAAATGAGTTATTTTATATAACTTGCTCTCTCATAATTATCTCGCGTGAGTCGCTTCACGTTTATTTAGTGAAAGAAATTAAATAAGATGTGCCATTATACTCGTCTTTTTTCCGTCTAAGAATCCTTTGAAATCCTTATCCCAAATCGGGGTTCGGGACAGGCTGTAGCTAAGGCTATGTGCAGCTTTCAAAAAATCCTTAGACAAAAAAAATACTTCGCATTATGGGACATCTTATTTAATTTCTTTCACTTATCATCTATAGAATTTTAATTTACTCGTATGTTTTATAATTTTATAAAAAAAATAGCTCCATTCGCATTTATTATTTTTGCTTTTGCAGGTTGTCAGGAGGTTTGTACTGACATCGACCCGCCAAGTGTAAGTACGAATTCGCCAACAAATACAACGGACGAAGTACTGCGCCGTGTATTGATCGAAGAATTTACGGGTGTGCAATGTGTTAATTGTCCACAAGGCGCGCAATTGATTGAAAATCTGATAAATACGCATGGCGATAGGCTTATTGCGGTGTCTATTCATGCCGGTTTTTTCGCTGACCCACTGCCAGAAAGTAAGAGTGATTTGAGTACAGATACAGGCGAGCAGCTCGATGCACTGATAGGACCTGTTGAGGCTTATCCTTCGGCAGCGATTGATCGTAATTCGTTTGGAATGGGTGGTATGATTCATTTTTCGCCCTCGTGGGCAGGTTTTGTGGAGGAAGAACTCGCTGTCGCAGCACAGGTCGATGTGCAAATTGCCAATTCATTCGATGAAAATAATGGTGAATTGACGAGTAATATTACCGTGAATTTTCTGGAAGCACTGACCGATAATTTGAGTCTTTCGGTGATGATTACGGAGAATGATATCGTTGATGCTCAATTGGATACGCCAGGTTTGGTAGAGGATTATACACATAAACACGTCTTACGCACGATGCTCACCAATGTAGCAGGCAACCCAATTCCGACTCAAGCGATAGGAACGAATTTACAGGAAAGTTTTACTTTCGATATTCCGGTAGAATGGAATGTCGATAAGTGTAAAGTCGTGGCATTCGTACACCGTACTGCGCCTGATTTGGACATTTTGCAGGTGAGTGAGAAGGAGTTGTTTTAGAAAACAATTAAATAATATGGGTAGCCCTGTAAATGTAATGCTGAAAGTCGGAAGACTTGCCTTGCATTTTCAAAATCTATTGATACCCCATATCTTTTTCGGTTGCGCGAGTTGGCTGACATTTTGCAAATGGCAGACAAGAGCATTTTTGTATTTTATTGACAATTGAATACTTTATGTATTATGATAAATTTAAATAAAAAAATAAAAATAAGTAATTCCGTTTGCTAAACTTTTCAAGTTTTGTAAACGTTGGCAGATTACAAGATTTTATAATTACTTAAAAATCAGTTCGTTACTTACGTTTACGAAACTTATAAAGTTTAGCGAACGAGATACTTAGAGATGTGGGGTATCAATAGATTTTCAAAATACAAGACAAGTTGGAGCATTACATTTATAGCACAACCATAATATGAAACTGCGAACCACACATAACAGCATTCGGATAAGGATAAGAAAATCCGAATTAGACGCATTGCAAGACCAACAATTTGTAGAGGAAAGCATCGGGTTTCCATCTGGTCTTGTATTCAGGTTTGCATTAAAGATAGTTGATGAAGACCAAGCGGTGAATGTTAGTTTAGCGGACAATACTTTAGTATTATCTATCTCCAAAACAACTGCTTCTCAATGGATAAACACTAAGCAAGTCGGTATCGAAACCAATATCAGTTTACCTGATAATGAAACACTCCACGTATTAGTAGAGAAAGATTTTCCATGCCTTGATAGAGCCGAAGAAGACAAGTCCGATACCTTTTGGGAGTTAGTAACGGAAACACCAGAATCTTGCTAATTGAAATTTTAAAGAGCAAATGTCACAACTACTTTATTTAAGGGAAGAGGAAGAAAATAATCTACCCCGAATGAAGCCGTTATTTTTTCTTTATACGAGCCAAATTTGACGCGAATAACGAGTTATTTAAGGAGAATTTGGTGAAGTATAAAGGAGAAAGAACAAGTCAAGATGTAGTGTTTATTGTTTTTTCATCCCTTAGAGAAAGTTGTAGGTTTTTTACCTGTACAAAATGCTCAGATATCAACAATGTCAAAACATATAAAATGATACCTAAATACAAAGACTTTCTAAGTAAAGAATTACCGGAAAAACTTAGAACTTTGCCAAGTAATCAAGCCCCAAATTTCGGTTTAATGACCGCACATCACATGGTAGAGCATTTGATTCTCACCACAAGATCAATGCTAAAACGAAGAGGTGAACCAGAAGCGGAACTCAATAAAAGCCAAAGTTTTTTTCGCAAATTTATGGAGGCAGGTTGTCCATTCGAGTATCGACCAAAGGAAGGCGAGACGTTGAGGGAGTTACGAACGGAAAGTATCGAAGCTGCGATAAAAATCTTGGAAGAAGCAACAGAAGAATTTTACGATATTTTCCAGTCCAACCCCAATCACAAAAGTTATAATTTAATAACAGGAGCGTTCAATTTGGAAGAATTGGAGTTCTTCAATTATCAGCACGGGCGGTGGCACTTGTATCAATTTGGACTTATTGAGGAGTTTTCGCCTATCAAATTGTAAGTAAGTGAACAGCATAAGGCTTAGGGATGAGATAATAAACGTTACATCTTCACGCCGTTATCTTTTCTTTACACGAGCCAAATTTGACGCGTCCCGGATGCTTTCGGGGCAAGGAGAATTTGGTGAAGTATGAAGGAAAAAGAACAAGTCGAAGAATATACATTTATTCTGTTCCTGATACTTAGTGAAAGAAAAAACTCCTTTCAAAAACTGAACAGCAAAAATCAAGGCTTTCATTGTGCCGTCGGCAGTGTCAAAGAAGTTGGGAAAAGACTTTGTGCGGTACATTAACGAGGCGATTCGGACGGGGGTGATTTACCAAACCACAACAAGGATAAAGCATAAAAAACTCGCCCTTCAAAAAGCAAACCGTCATTCCAAACCTCGATTTGAAACCTGTTTGGCTGTTCGCACCATCTTGAACAGGTAGAGAAAATTCCTGAATTTTCTCTACCTGTTCGGGCATTGTGCCAAGACAGGACAGATTCTGAATCAAGTATAGGAACAAGTACAAAAGAAGCAGCCAAATAGTAAGGGAAGACGAAAAAAATAATCTACCCGTCTGAATTGTTCTTTTTCTTATATGTTTCACTTAGTGAAAGAAAATAAATAACTTCTTCATTTGGGATAGATTATTTTCTTCCTCTTCCCTAAAATTATCTTTTCATCCCTTAGTCGTCAGCAAAACAACCCCCAACTCACAAACTCAGCCCTCGCAGCAATTCAAACGGATTTATGCGATTCAGATTCAGCGTAAAACCCACTTGATTGAAATAGCTGCTACCGCGAGATTGCAGTGCTTTATTCAAGCGTTCATTACTAAAAATCGGCAAATAAAGTCCTGCTACGCCATCCGCAAATTCGATTGCCACGCCGCCGCTAAACATCAACTCATATCCCGGTTCAGGGGTTACCGAGGGTGCAGTATTCTTGAAATAACCAATATCAAAATACGGTTTTATCGGCAAATTCAAGGGCAACTTTATAGGCAAATCCGCCTTAAAATTCATGGCGAAAAGGAAGGCGTTACTCTCCCCGTAATCCGAGCGTTGCAAAGGTGTTTTGAAGGCACCGTCTGTGAGTTGTACCTGTTGCGACCAAATCCCTTCGGTTTCCGACCTGCCGAAATAATAATCATCAAAATTATTATCTTGATAACCCTGCCTAGTCATATTAAAAGTAAAATCCCCAAAATCGCGGTTGGCATTATACAGGAAAGTACCTGCAAATAAGCGGAAATCAATCCCCTTACCTGCTTGATATACATAACGATACGCACCTTCGAGTGCGAGTTTGGCGTAGGTATTATCACGATCAAAAGGGTTGTTGGCATCCACGCCATCGGGCATAAATTCGAGGCTTGCCACCAAGGTGAAAGGATTAATTATATTGCTATTTTGATAACTATACGAAGCCTGTATGACGCCCCAACCGTTTAATTTATTGCCCGTATATTGTGCGACAGAATTGGGAAAGGTATCACGGAAAAACGTAGCATTCTCCTGCAAAACACGCACATATTTGATAGCGATATTTTGCGAAACAGGACTACGTGGTGTCCTCTTTCTCAATTCAAAATTCATACTCGGCACGATGCGTGTATAGCGTTCGAGATAGTCGATAGCCGGGTTGCTGCCACCGTATTCGTTGTAATGAAAACTCCTCACGCCCAAGCCCATACGCATACTTTTAAACATACCTTTTTTCGGATAAACAAAATAATTCGCACCTGCCGTACCCACCAATTCGCCCGACCCCGTACCAATCATCGGCGCAAGTGCTAATTCAAAATTTTTCGCCGGAATCACGACATTATATACACCCAAACCGAGCGTCAATTTATCATAAGCATTGCCACCGATAAACGGCGTGTAGTAGAGCGTGCGCTTATCTTCATTCTCTATGCCGCCCAAAAATTTGAGTTGCGGTTTGCGCTTTTGACCATTATTTTTACGGTTGACATCGGGTATCACTTTGATGGCGTCTATCACTGCTGCATCGTAATCTTCGGTGGTTAGACTGACTTCTTTTTCGCCCTCAAACCCCTTGTACCACATCGTTTTTACGATTTTATCACCCTTCAATAAAGAAATCGGATAAGGCGCAGAAATTTCGCCCCTGTTTTCGATGGTCGCTACTTTGCCCTGCGTGCGTGTGAGTGCGTAATCGAGTTGTTTGTTCGTCATCAACACATCATCAAAAAACCAAGATAAGTCTTTATCCACGGCATCTTCAAAGACTGCTCTAAAATCAGCGGGTTGCGGATGTTTAAAACTCCATTTGGCGTAATAGCTTTTCATAATATTATCAAAATTATCTTCGCCCAAATAATTCGCCAGATACCACAATACATCTGCCGGGCGCGTGTAGCCGCTAAGACCGTAATTGACGTTCGTCAATTCTGCCGAATGGCAATGAATATGTTGCTCCTCATGTCGTCGTGCTTGCAAAAGGTAGCCAGCGTAGCCGAGTTCAACCTCATCGGCATCCAAGAGATTCGACATCCAGCCTGGCAACATATCGCCCAATTTATCTTGTCCGGGATAATATTTTTCGGTATATCGCTGCTCATAATACGAGTTCATGCCCTCATCCATCCACGGGTAGTCGCGCTCATTGGTGGCGAGTATGCCATAAAACCAATTGTGCCCGACCTCATGCGTAATCACGATGTCAAGCGAACGAGCAGTACCCGACTCACCGATCACCGTAATCATCGGATATTCCATGCCTGCGCCTGCGCTGAGTGCGCTTTGCACTGCCGTAGCGTGCGACCAAGGGTATTCGCCGACTTTTTCGGAATAAAACGTCACAGAACGGTCGAGATAAGTCGTGGCATCTTTCCACAAATTGGCTTCGAGGTCGGTAAACATCGCCCAGGTATCAACTTTTTTACCCGACGAAAGTGTGACGCCACTTTTCAATACATGAAAACGCTTATCCGCAAACCACGCAAAATCATGGACATTTTTTGCAGTATAATGTAGCGTTTTTGTGGTCGCATCAGATTCGGGAAAAGCCGTATTTTCGTTCGTTTCCTCAAAATTCATACTTGCGCCTTGTGTCGCTTTTTGATTCAAAAATTCGATTTCGCTTGCGGTTTGCAGTTCGCCTGTCGCGCCTACTACGTAATTGGAAGGCAGCGTAATCGTGACATCAAAATCACCAAATTCGGAATAAAATTCACCCTGATCAAGGTAGGGCATCGGATGCCAACCCTCGGCATCGTATACGGCAGGTTTGGGATACCATTGCGTGAGTTGATAGGATTGTTCGACGTGTCCGAGTCGAGAAAATGACTTGGGAATTTGGAGGATAAAAGGTGTTTCTATAATGATTTTTTCACCACTTCTTAGCGGTTTTGGTAGGCGAACTATCGCAATATCAACGTTTTGTTGGTCGTATTCCCAAGTTGTTGTTTTGCCATTTATGTTGAAGTCAAGGTCGCGTATTTCGCCCCTGTCTTTTTTGTCGGAAAAATAGAATCGAGTACTGCCATTTTCGACCTTCTGACGGGCAAAAGCGGTTTGGGTGTTTTTATAAGCATTGGGCCATAGGTGAAAGTAGATAAAGTCCAATTCGTCGGGAGAATTGTTGGTATATTCGATTTTTATCGCTCCAGTGAGCGTATGATCGACATCGTTTAGTGTCACATCTAAATCATAATTAACAGCTTGTTGAAAATATATTTTTTCTTGTGAAAATAAAGAAAAATTTAATACGGCGAGTAGGACAAATAGCGAAATAATAGTTTTCATTAGTCTTTTTTTGCTAATTAGAAATATTTATATTAAACAATGTAAGTGTGTTTAAATTTGCTGAATTTAAACACTTTGTCTGCAAATTTGGATTGAGGACAAGCAGATTATGTATATTGGGTACAATATGATAACAAAACTATAACGTTTGGCAACAAATAAAAAATGTGTTTGTGTGCTTATTTCTTTATATTAAAATTAAAAAAAAACATGTCACAAAATGGCTGTCACGTAAAAAAAGTGAAATAGGCACATCCTGCGGACTTTTTGCTTAAATTTATGAATTAAAGCACTCTATATGAGTTTAAATGGATAAATGCTGTCTTTATAATCATTCAAATGAATGATAGAAATGATAAGACGAAATCATTTTAAAATCATAATTTCCATTTAACTTGTCTTTCGAACGCAGGACAAATAAGTTTAGGGACGAAGAAAATAAGCTACCCTAAATGGTCAAGCTATTTTTGCCGCATTCCTTTAAGTAGTGAGACAAAAACATCCTTACTTTTTGACGGTTTCTTTTTCCGCTATTTTCCCTACAAAAGTCCTTATCCCGAATCGGGGTTCGGGACAGGCTGTAGCGTAGGCTATATGCGGTTTTTGTAAGAAAAAATATCGAAAAAATAACCACGTCAAAATTGTAAGCCTATTTTTGTCCCACTACTTACATTCGCCTAAATTATTGTTTTTATGAAGCACACTACAAACGATAGTTTTGCAAGGTGATAATTATTTGATTTAAGTATAGTGAGTGAAAGAATAAGTATCAGGTTTTTTATACTTCAAAATATTTATTTTCATTATTTTGGATTATTGAAAAATTGATATTCATTCATATACGATTCAAAGCGAGTAAAGTTTCTGTTTCACACAAATACCAAAGGTTAAGATTATGTCCCAGTACGCTCATGAAGAACGTGATCCTATCCGCTGCTTAGTTAGGGATTACGAAAAAAAATTACGCGCTGGCAATGTCGGATTTCTGGACGCGAACTACTTCGGTGAAATCATCGACTATTACCAAGAAAAGAATCTACTTGAAGATGCGCTTCAAGCCGTCGATTGTGCGCTTGAACAATATGCCTACACCGCTGATTTTTATATCAGAAAGGCAGAATTGCTGATGTCAACCAATATGGAAGATGAGGCAATTCAATGTCTGGAAAAAGCAGAATCGTTAGATGCGAGCGTCACAAAGATTTTTATTTTAAAAGCTGAATTATTTGCTGTACTCGGCGATAAGGGGCAGGCATTTGCTGCGCTCGAACGCGCAGAAATGGTGGCTAGCGAAGATGAATATGTCAATATTTATCTGACCCAAGCTATGATTCATGAAGAGTCTTACGATTATGAACGCACTTTTCAGGCATTGAAAAGCGCACTCGCCGTAGAGCCAAATAATGAAGAAGCATTGTCACGGATTTGGTTTGCGGTCGAACTGACCGGGTTTTACAAAGAAAGTGTAGCATTTCATACGAAATTAATTGATGAAGCACCCTACGCACCAATGGTTTGGTATAATCTCGGTCACGCACTCTACCACCTCGGCGATTACGGAAAAGCAGCCGAAAGCTACGAGTACGCCTATGTGATAGATGAAAAATTTCGGGAAGCCTATTATGAGAGAGCGGAGGCATTGGTTCAGCTTGAATTGTATGAAAAAGCCCTCGAATGTCTCGAAGAAGCCCATCAATGCTTAGAGCCAGATGCGCCCTTGTATACGAAAATGGGTTTTTGTTTTGAAAAATTGGACAATATCGCAGATGCTGAAGCGTATTATTCCGATGCGATTCGTTTGAGTCCCGATTTTGGTGAAGGCTATTATCGTGTTGGAGAATGTCTTTTTAAGCAGAAAAATTGGGCAAGTGCCAAAACCGCTTACGAAGCCGCTTTTCGCCTCGATAATAAAAACGCACTCTACCTTATCGCATTGGCGGAAACGCATTATCAAATTGAAAATTACGATACCGCATTTGCGTTCTTTCAGGATGCCTGCGATATGGCACCCGATGAGTGCCAACACTGGATTCGCCTCGCAACTTTCCACATGGCAATGAAGGATTATACCACTGCTATCGAAGCACTCGATGAGGCGGAAATGTATAATAGCTGTCCCGCGGTGTTGCGCTACTGCAAAGTGGCTTGCCTATATCAAAACGGACAAGCCCAAGCCGCACTCCTACTACTACAACAGACACTCGCCGAAGATGAAGCCTGCCACTATAAGGCTCTTTTCGATTTCGCACCCGAATTGCTTCACGTAGATGCCGTCTTGGATACGATTAACTTGAGTAGAGAGTAAAACAGGCTCTTTCGGAGTATTCAAAAAAGTGTGTCACGTAGAGGGCGCAAAGTTCGCAGATATCTGATAATCAATCCTCTGCGAACTCCGCGAACTTTTCGTGACACAGAATATCGAACAGTCCCTCTTTACCCTCTACACATCAAATCGCCAACACGACGAAAAATATAATTTGTAGGAAAAATAGGGCGATAGCCACTTTATTATTGAGTGGTGATGGGGTGAGTTTGTGAAAAATAGCAAGCAAAACGAAAGAAATTACGCCCCATGCGAGGTAGTTTTGGGTGGGGACAACGTCATTTTTCCACGACCAAAAATCATAAGTTATTGCAACGGGTTCTATCAAAAAATCCATCATGACCATAATGATTGCTCCTGCAAATGCTTTTATCATAACATCCCATTCTTCGCGCTTTTGAACAACTGCCGCTGCACAATAAATAAGCACCAACCAATTGACTGCCATCACCAAAGGCACGTCGAGCCATTTCCAACCGAGCGTTTTACCATAAGTATATTCTCCAAAAATAAGTCCCGTCTGCACACCAGCGACTTCTACGAAAAACCCTGCCACTCCACAGACCACCAGCGCAATGATAAAATTGCGATTCCATTTTTCATGATTCCATAACAATAAAGCCAGTGAAACAATTAAATTGAGTGGCGTAAGCGAAAGTATGTCGCCAAAAATGCCGAATTTAATCCCAACAATCCCGACAGTGTACAGTATGACGAGTATAGCGATGGAAATATTTGTTTTATTCATAATAATTAGGAAGGACGAAAAAATAAGCTAAGGGAAGAGGAAGAAAATAATCTACCCCAAATGAAGAAGTTATTTTTTTTATATGTTTGGCTAAATTTGACGCGAATACTCACTGTATTTAAGGAGAACTTAGTAAAACATATAAGGAAAAGAACAAGTCAAGATGGTAATGTTTATTGTTTTTCATACCATAGTAGCAAAATTATGAAAAATTATGAAAAATTCTGCATTTTATCTCCTTCCATTCTTCCTTCAACATACCATAATACACCGTATCGCGTCTATACCCGTCGTACATGAGCGTGTGGCTGCGTAGCTTGCCTTCGTAGCTTGCGCCGATGGCTTCGATGGCTTTTTTCGACTGCTCGTTGCGACTGTCAGTTTTGAGTTCTACCCGTTCAAATTGCAGATATTCGAAGGCATAGCGCAGCATCAAAAATTTATTATGGCGGTTCAGTCCGGTTCTTTGGCGGTCTTTGTCGAGCCATGTCCAGCCGATTTCTATGCGTTGATTTATATTGGAAATATTGCCGTAGCTGCTGCTGCCCACATATTTTCCGACCGCCTTATCGTATATCGCGAAAGGGTATCTGATGTGTTTGTTTCTCTGCTCCAAAGCTGCTTCAATATACTTGCGAAGGGCTTCTTCTGTACCAAATTTGGAGGGAGAATAACGCGATAAATCAGGGTGTTTGATAGCAATAGGCAGCAGCTCATCTATATGCTGCCAGCCCAAAGGTTCTAATCTTGTGCGTTCATTTTCTAAGGTAATCTTGTCTTTACAATTGAATTTCATCATTAAATTTTTCTCTTGGCTTTCTTCTGATTTGTCATGCGATTGGATTGATAAAATGAGGGGGCTTTTTTAGCGACCCATTTCACAAACTTCTGTATTTCTTCATTTGTGAGGAGTTTTTCGATGGTATTATACGCACGTTCCAGTTCTTTTTCTGTAAAAACAGAATGAATTTTTTGATGACAAATATTGTGAAGCATAATCGTCTCGCCGTGTGTGCCGCCTTTAGATTTGGGCGTGAGGTGGTGCTTGGAGATATTTTTATCACCGAGTTCGCGTTGGCAGAGTGGGCATGTTGAGACTTGTATATCATTCATTATTTAAAATTATTATTTATTTAAAATCAAGATAAATTATAATACCATTTCGAGTAATAATTCGTATATTTGGGAATTATTTTTTTAACAAGACAGAACGAATAAAAAAATTTGTTCTGTTGCTAAATTTACTACAAATGAAAAAATATTTATTCTTATTTTTTGCGTGCATTCCTTTGATAATGAGCGCACAACTCACTTCTGAAGATTTTGACGACTATACGACTGGTTCGTTTGATAGCCAATGGGATGTAAGCCAATGGGTCGGTTGGTACGGCGGGCCTTCCAACGTAGACATCAGTGATGCTTACGCTAATAGCGGCGCAAATTCCATGGAAATAGATAGCGATGGTGACATTGTCGCGCTATTCGAAACACTTGATGCCGGGGTTGCTACGATTTCTTTTATGCAATATATTCCCTCTGGCAACGGTGCATACTTCAACTTTCAGCACAATTATACTAGTACACAAGGCGATTGGGGTGCTGAAGTGTATTTTTCAGACGAATCAGAAGCAGTCGGAGTTCTGATTGCTGGCGGTAGCGAAGAACCATTCTCGATAGTATACGATACATGGGTAGAAAATCGCCTCGAAGCGGACTTCAATAGTATGCTTGCCTCTTATTATTACAACGGGACATTGACATATAGCTGGGCACTAAATACCAACCCCGATGGTAGTGCCGGGCTCAATGCATACAATGCTATCAATTTTTATGGTACTTGTTATGGCCCCACAAACCCTTGCACGTCTTTGGCATATTATGACGATATTGTGGTTGATTATAATCCAGTAAATATCAATGAACCAACAGGTTATGTCAACTCACTCACTATTTCACCCAATCCGACTTCGGGGCAGTTTGTACTGGATATCGAATTGGCAACAGCGAAAAACCTGATAGCAGAAATCTATAATGCGCAAGGTCAGTTAGTTGGTGTTCAGGATATTGGAAATACACAAGGCGGTCAATACACGATGGACTTATCTACCGTTAGTCCGGGACTGTATTTTGTCAAATGCCTGATTGACGAGCAGGTCTTGACACGGCAAATCATGATACAGCGTTAAGATGGATAATGCTACAATGAAATAATGCGTCAATGTGATATTAATTTTTATCGTACTGACGCATTTTTTTTATTTTTTGGAATGCTCGTATTCGCTTTTTGTCATTCTGTATTGAATGAGTGTTAGGTATTCGTCGTCTTTTTTTAAGTCATCGACGAGTTCGCCTTCTTTTATCATGCCGTTATTAATCATCACCTTGCCCGATGGAGTGTTTTTCACATAATAGACTTTATTTAGAAATAGCAGTAAAGCACCTAAGTAGTAAGTATCAGGAACAAAATAAATGTATATTCTCGACTTGTTCTTTTTCTTTCACTAAAGTGGCAGAAATATAAAAACAAAGATACTCATTTATATATAGCACTACCCATTATTTAAAACTATTATTTATCCAAAATTAAGATAAATTATAATATCATTGCAAATAATAATTCGTATATTTATAGATTATTTTTTTAACAAAACAGAACGAATAAAAAAAATTTGTTCTGTCGCTAAATTTACTACAAATGAAAAAATATTTATTCTTATTTTTTGCGTGCATTCCTTTGATAATGAGCGCACAACTCACTTCTGAAGATTTTGACGACTATACGACTGGTTCGTTTGATAACCAATGGGATGTAAGCCAATGGGTCGGTTGGTACGGCGGGCCTTCCAACGTAGACATCAGTGATGATTACGCTAATAGCGGCGCAAATTCCATGAAAGTAGATGACGATGACAATATTGTCGCGCTATTCGAAACGCTTGATGCCGGGGTTGCTACGATTTCTTTTATGCAATATATTCCCTCTGGCAATGGTGCATACTTCAGCATTCAGCACAATTATACCAATACACAAGGCGATTTGGCTGCTTATGTGAGTTTTTCAGACCAATCATTTTCAATCGGAGTTCTGCATACTGGCGGTGACAATGGATCATTTCCGATAGTATACGATACTTGGGTAGAAAATCGCATCGAAGCGGACTTCAATAGTATGCTTGTCTCTTATTATTACAAAGAGACATTGATATATAGCTGGCCACTAAATACCAACCCCGATGGTAGTGCCGGGCTCAATGCATACAATGCTATCAATTTTTATGGTACTTGTTTTAACCCCATGGACCCTTGCACGTCTTTGGCATATTATGACGATGTTGTGGTTGATTATAATCCAGTAAATATCAATGAACCAACAGGTTATGTCAACGCACTCACTATTTCACCCAATCCGGCTTCGGGGCAGTTTGTATTGGATATCGAATTGGCAACAGCGAAAAACCTGATAGCAGAAATCTATAATGCGCAAGGTCAGTTAGTTGGTGTTCAGGATATTGGAAATACACAAGGCGGTCAATACACGATGGACTTATCTACCGTTAGTCCGGGACTGTATTTTGTCAAATGCCTGATTGACGAGCAGGTCTTGACACGGCAAATCATGATACAGCGTTAAGATGGATAATGCTACAATGAAATAATGCGTCAATGTGATATTAATTTTTATCGTACTGACGCATTTTTTTTATTTTTTGGAATGCTCGTATTCGCTTTTTGTCATTCTGTATTGAATGAGTGTTAGGTATTCGTCGTCTTTTTTTAAGTCATCGACGAGTTCGCCTTCTTTTATCATGCCGTTATTAATCATCACCTTGCCCGATGGAATGGATAAATAACTGTTTTCAAGGGGAAAAATAAGCGCAAAAGAAACCGTCCAAATCGGGAAGTTATTGTTTTATCGTTAGGGAAGAGGAAGAAAATAAAAAAACCAAAAATGAACCGTCTTTCTGAATTTATTTCAGAAAGACGGTTTGATTTGTAGTTTTGGATTGCCGTTGCCACCGATTTGTGATACACTCATTTTAATTTCTTTTTTTCTTTTGATTTCGTTAAAGGTACTGGTTCTTTGACAAATCCAGTGGAAAATTTTTGATGTGAGTTTCCTGCTCCAAACCTATAAGATTTTAAAAATCTTACAGGTTTATAATCAGCAAGTTATCGTTTATTTTTGGTTCAACTTCACATTCTACGGGAATAATATTTAATAATTATTTATTTATTAAAAAGTACTGAAATTTGTTCTTGAATAATAGTTTTAGTGGCAGTACAAGTCGTCGGACATTTACAAAATGTCAGCCGACAGCGTTTTATATTTTAAAATAAAGGAAAACTTCTCGTCTGAAACGATACGGACAATTCAAGAACATTTATAGCGAAATTCTTAAAAAAAATATTAATATTTTTCTACATTGCACATTCAGTATCAGGAATTAAATAAATGTACATTCTTCGCGTCGTTATTTTTTCTTTAGACGAACCAAATTTGACGCGAATACTCACTGTATTTAAGGAAAATTTGGTAAAGTAGACTTTATTCTAAAATAGTTTGGATGAAAGAGGAAATAAAGATTTTTTCACTAATCAAGGCGGCTGAAATTGAGCTATGCCTTAG
>Ga0209186_1001216_pt1 | contig 19373 bp, 9 predicted proteins | sample SidtaG_FD_187426 | JGI IMG/M metagenome (GOLD analysis project Ga0209186, IMG submission 187426) | Marine algal microbial communities from Sidmouth, United Kingdom - Sidmouth_Male2 metaG (SPAdes) (version 2) | ecosystem: Host-associated > Algae > Red algae > Unclassified | place: Sidmouth, United...
CGACCCTTCGGGCCTAAAACCCGAAGGCAAAAGTCGATCTGTTCGCGGGGGGATTGTCGAAATGGAACGGCCGTCTTAGGCCGTCGGAACGCATCGCAGCGATCAAGCTACCGGCGTCCAGCCCGTTAACGCAAAGGAATCGCCTACCCCTGAAAATCGTAGCGCGACCTTCTAGGTCGTGTTGCCGAGACGGCCTTCCGCCATCGGAACGTATCGCAGCGACCGCCCTACTTGCGCCCAGCCCGTTTACGCATGGCGCGGATCTTCCCCACATCGCGGTAGACCCCTTGATGCGTCGCGGCCAGTTTCGCGAGAAACGGCGAGGTCCGGTCCATCGAAATCGTATGCAGCACCTGCCCGTCCTTCAGCCGGTCTGCCAACAAGCGCTCGACCCACTCCTCCTCATCTGCCTTGCCATCGCTGAGGAGATAGATGGTTTGAATCTTCACCCCCTCTTTGGCTTCGACAAAAATCGTATCCAGAGCTTTGGCCAACCCTTCGTGCATCGGCGACCGTCCCCCTGCCCCTTTGCGATCCACCGCATGCGCTAGGGTTTCCCGCCACGCCGCGTTCGCGGGTTTGATGCCACGGGACGGCTTGGCCATATCGCTGGGGTAACTCATGGCGCCGACAAACACCCCATCCGGAACCTGCATCACCGCCTTGCGAAACTCACCACGAATTTCTTCGAGGTGACGTAACATGCTCCCGCTCATATCGAGCACGAAGTATACTCCCTCCCCCTGCAAGGGCGCGCCATAAAAGGTTCCGTAGGGTTTGGGTTCCTTTTTATCAGAAGCAGACGGCTTCGCATCCCCGACTTCATCCGACTCAACCGATGGATCTGCAGCATCTGCCTTTGCATCGCCACCCTCCGTCTTTCCTCGAAGCCCTCCTTGCATGCCACCATGTGTCATAATCACAAAAGGCCCGCCACCCGTGTTGCCGACGTATACGCCAGCGCCGTTACAGATTCGGTTCACCACCGCGCCGAGTGCCTCTGCCTTTTCCACCGAGTACCCGACGAGCTTCGCGTCGGTCAGTTCCTTGATCCCATGCTTGGCCCCAAAAGCCTTTGCGGTCAGAGCATGTTTGATCAGCCCCTTTTGAACCGACGGATTGGTCCAAGCCCAGAGAAAGGTTTTATCGTGCGGATTGTAGGTCCCGACAATTTGCAAGGGAGCGCTGACAGATCCTCCGTCCTTCATGTGCCAAACCAGCATCCCTTTGGTTTGGTCAACACTCCAGCGCTCGAAATTCTCTTCCAAGTCAAATACCCGGTTGTAGCTACCTTGCTGAATCCGCATTCCATCGATGCTTCCCTGTTTGAAGGCGGGGTAATTCAAGGGTGCTTTTCCCGGAGCTGCCTGGGAAAAACAAAAGGGGCTCAGGAAAAGAAACAGGAGACAGCAGCAAAAAGATCTCATGACCGATGGAATCGGCTGGGAGGCATCCGGTCAAATCAAATCACCATGGCCTCGCCCAAGAGATGCTCAAAGAATGGGAAAATGATCCAGCCGCTTATGTCCTTGATCCACACCGCCTTGGACGAGACAGATTCCCAGAGGACTAGATAAATCCCCGGAGGGGATCACGCTTCATAGCTCGGGATTGAACACCCAAGATGGAACGCAATCCCCTCACAATTCCGAGCGCACAACCCGAAGCGCGAAAATACTGAGACGAGGCACAGAGGCGGGACGCTTCTACTACTTTTAGAAATCCGCCATTGAGTGGCAGGAGGGGTTAAACCTTCTGCCATTGACTGGCAGATTATCGATCATCGGCTTTTCGCCAACATATGGACGATTTCGCCGACATATTCGTCATTTTACCAGAGGGCGTATACATTTTTGTAGCCGACCCTGATATTTCCGATACTTTTGGCTATTGCTTTTTGGCTCTGCCATTTTATTTTGTCCCTCGCACGGGAGAACATCGTTCAACCAGCACATTGGAGTATTTGCTATGAAAGAAACCAAGATTTCTAAAGAAGAGTTGGCGCATAAAGCGCAAGGATTGCCTCCTGCACAAGGGATGTATGATCCTGCCTATGAAAAAGACGCCTGCGGTGTTGGATTCATCGCAAACATGGATGGAACCAAAACGCATGACATGATTCAGGATGCCCTGAATATTTTGGTTAAGTTGACGCACCGGGGCGCTTGCTCATGCGACAACAAAACCGGTGACGGTGCAGGAATTTTGATTCAAATTCCGCACGAATTTTACAACGAAGAAACTGATTTTGAATTGCCCGAACCAGGGCGTTACGGAACCGGGATTGTCTTCCTTCCCAAAGAGCCTGTCGCGAAGGCGTGGATCATGAAGACCTTTGAAGAGGTCTCGGCCGCGAATGGCGAGCCCTTCTTGGGCTGGCGCGAGTTACCGGTTGACCAAACGGTTTTGGGTGAGATCGCAGCCGCAAGCGAACCATCGATGATGCAGATTTTCATCGCGAGTGAGAAAGCGAACAGCACCCAGCGCGAATTCGAACGTGAACTTTTCATCATTCGTAAAACGGTTGAGAAAGCGGTTCGTGAATCCACCGAGTTGAGCGATGGAGCCAAAGATGAGTTTTACGTGCCGACCTTGTCGTCGAGTATCATCATTTATAAAGGCCTGCTCAAGCCGGAAGACTTTACCTACTTTAAGGATTTGCATGACCCACGTGTGACCACGGCCTTGGCCACGGTTCACCAGCGGTACAGCACCAACACCTTCCCAGCCTGGAAGCGTGCCCAGCCTTTCCGCTTCCTTTGCCACAACGGCGAGATCAACACGATCCGCGGCAACGAAAACTGGATGAACACCCGCCAGCACTTGTTTGAAAACGAAGCCTTTGGTGACCGGATCAAAAACTTGTACCCTGTGGTGTTACCGGACGGATCGGACTCGCAGCGTTTGGACAACACGCTTGAGCTTCTCTACCACACGGGACGCGATTTACCGCACGCCATGATGATGATGGTGCCAGAAGCATGGCAGAATCACAAAACCATGGATGACGACCGCAAGGCGTTTTACGAGTATCACTCCTGCTTGATGGAGCCATGGGATGGACCGGCCTTGATGCCCTTCACGGACGGAAACTTTGTTGGCGCGATTTTGGACCGCAACGGCCTTCGCCCAGCGCGTTGGCTCGAGACCTACGACAAGAAAGTCGTCATGGCCTCCGAAACCGGCATGCTCGATATCGCCCCAGAAAACATCAAACGCAAAGGCCGGCTCCAGCCCGGTAAAATGTTCCTCATTTCGATGGAAGAACAGCGCGTGATCGAGGACGAAGAAGTCAAAACCCAGCTTATGAGCCAAAAGCCATACAAGCAGTGGGTGGACGAAAACTTGGTTCGCTTAGTGGATCAGCCGACCCCGAGCAAAACCGCAGAAGACACCTGGGACAGCCTGCTCACCCAGCAAAACCTCTTTGGTTACTCGTTGGAAGACCTGCGTATCGTGATCAAACCAATGTGCTCCAATGCGAAAGAAGCCTTGGGATCCATGGGTGTCGACACGCCACTTGCGGTGCTTTCCGACAAACCACAGTTGGTTTACAACTACTTCAAGCAACTGTTTGCTCAGGTTACCAACCCGCCGCTAGATGGGATTCGTGAAGAGCTCGTCACCTCCTTAGTGACCAACATGGGCTTCGAGCGCGACCTGTTTAAAGAAACGGCTGAGCACGCGAAACAGATTCGCCTCGAACAACCGGTTCTCACCAATCAAGATATTCAAAAACTTCGCGACCTCAACGTCGACGGCATGAAAACCGTCACCTTGCCGATGTTTTACGACATCAATGGCGGTGGCGATGCGCTTCGCAAAGCGCTTGATGATATTGAGCACGCAGCAGAAAACGCGGTCGACGACGGCGCAACCACGATCATTTTGAGTGACCGTGGTGCCTGCGAAACCAACACCCCGATTCCAGCCCTGCTTGCTTCGGCTGCGGTACATGAGCATCTGATTCATGTTGGCAAACGGACTCGTTGCGGGATTGTGATTGAGACGGGTGAAGCGCGGGAAGTGCATCACTTCTGCACCTTGATCGGTTACGGCGCCTGCGCCATCAACCCCTACATTGCTTTCGCGACCATTGAAGACATGATCGAAGATCACTACTTCGACGACACCAAAATCAACGACTACGCGAAAGCCGAGAAGAACTACATCAAGGCGATCGGCAAAGGGCTGAATAAAGTCATGTCGAAGATCGGTATCTCGACCCTGCACTCCTATCGTGGCGCGCAAATTTTCGAGGCGGTTGGGTTGAACTCAGAAGTCATCAACAAATACTTTGAAGGCACCGCCTCTCGGATCGAGGGCGCGGGGATCGAAGAATTGCATATGGACGTTGCCTCTCGTCGCGAGCGGGCCTTCCCAAGCATCGATGTTGCCGGCAACGAGGAGCTCGACGCAGGCGGGGTATACCAGTGGCGTCGCCGTGGTGAATTCCACGCCTTGAATCCGATGACGATTGCGACCCTTCAGCGTGCGACGAAGAACATTCGTAGCAAGGAAGACTATCGTAAATATTCCGCGTTGGTGAACGAGCAGAACGAAAAGCTCTACACCCTGCGTGGCCTGTTTAAGTTTGATAGCGACCGCAAATCAGTTCCTCTCGACGAAGTTGAGCCGTGGACCGAGATTGTCAAACGGTTCAAAACCGGCGCGATGTCGTACGGATCGATTTCTCGTGAAGCGCACGAAACCCTCGCGATTGCGATGAACCGTATGGGCGGTAAATCGAACTCAGGCGAAGGTGGCGAAGAAGCGCACCGCTATCACAAAGACGAAAACGGCGACAACCGTAGCTCGGCGATTAAACAGGTCGCCAGCGGACGCTTTGGGGTCACCAGCCATTACCTGGTTAACTCGCAAGAGATCCAAATCAAAATGGCGCAGGGAGCGAAACCGGGCGAAGGCGGACAGCTGCCGGGCATTAAAGTCAGCCCGACCATTGCGACCGCGCGTCACTCCACCCCGTATGTTGGCTTGATTTCACCACCCCCTCACCACGATATTTACTCGATTGAGGATTTGGCGCAGTTGATTCACGACTTGAAAAACGCGAACAAAAACGCGCGGATCAACGTGAAGCTTGTATCTGAAGTTGGCGTCGGAACGGTTGCCGCCGGTGTATCCAAAGGAAAAGCGGACGTGGTTCTCATTTCCGGTTGGGACGGCGGTACAGGCGCCTCTCCAGAAACCTCGCTGAAACACGCGGGACTTCCTTGGGAACTCGGCTTGTCTGAAGCGCAGCAAACCTTGGTCCTGAACGACCTCCGGAGCCGGATCGTGGTCGAATGCGACGGCAAGTTGCTCACCGGTCGCGACGTGGCGATCGCCTGCCTCTTGGGCGCGGAAGAGTACGGATTTTCATCTGCACCGCTGGTAGTGATGGGCTGCATCATGATGCGCGTCTGCCATCTCAATACCTGCCCTGTCGGTATCGCAACGCAGAACCCAGAGCTTCGGAAAAAATTCGAAGGCACGCCAGAAGATGTGATCAACTACTTCCACCTCGTGGCGGAAGAGCTTCGTGAAATCATGGCCGAGCTTGGCTTCCGTACCATCGATGAGATGGTCGGACATAGCGAATGCCTCGACAAGCGCGATGCGATTGATCACTACAAGGCCAAGGGCCTCGACCTCTCCCGTATCTTACACAAGCCAGATGTGCCTGCGAGCTACGGGATCCGCTGCCTTGAAGCGCAGGATCACGAACTCGATCAGGCGATTGACAACGGCATCATCGCCGAATGCCGCCCGGCCATCGAAAGCCAGACCCCGGTTGAATTCTCACGCGAGATCGTGAACACCAATCGTACCGTGGGCACCATGCTCAGCGCGGAGATTAGCCGTCACCATGGCTCAGCTGGTCTTCCAGCTGGGAGCATCAAAGGCTCCTTCACGGGTGCTGGTGGACAAAGCTTCGGTGCCTTCTTGGCCTCTGGAGTTGAGTTCACCCTCGAAGGCGACAGCAACGATTACTTCGGCAAAGGTTTGTCGGGCGGACAACTCGTGATCTTCCCACCTAAGGCCAGTACCTTCAAACCAGAAGAAAACATTCTCATCGGAAACGTTGCCTTCTACGGTGCGACCAAAGGCCAAGCCTTCATCAACGGTATCGCGGGCGAACGCTTCTGCGTACGGAACTCCGGGGTTGAAACCGTGGTCGAAGGCATTGGTGATCACGGGTGTGAATACATGACCGGTGGCATCATGATCTGCCTCGGGCACACCGGCCGGAACTTTGCTGCGGGCATGAGCGGCGGCATCGCCTACGTGCTCGACGAAGCAGGTGACTTCGAAGAAAATCGCCTCAATCACGAGATGGTTGATGTCGAGCCCTTCGAACAGGCTGGCGACGTTGAGAAGGTCAAACAGATGATCGAGAAGCACGTGAAGCTAACCGGATCCCCGCTTGGCGAACGCATCCTCGCTGACTGGGAAGGCTTGAAATCCAAATGGATTAAAATCATGCCGACCGACTACAAACGTGCGCTTGAACGCATGGCACAAGAGCCAGAAGAAGCCCAACCGGCGACCTAAGGCTCTCACGCCGCATCGAGTCCTGGCTTCTTAAACGAGGCGCTCGAATCTGAAACCGCAAGCGCTTGGCTTGCGGTTTTTTTGTGTCTAGATCGGGAGGAGCACCGGCTGGGAAGCCGATGGCACGAACACGCCCTGGAAGGGCATGGTACGTTTTACGGTTAATCGGCTGAGTCACGACGCGGCACGAGCCCCGAGGCAGGAGCTTAGGTGTTACCCCATGGCTTTTCTACGCAGAGAGACGGGACGCCTCTGCCGAGTTGTAGTCTAGGAGTCTGTCGGACATAGGCTTTCGAGCGAGGGTTTCTCAGTTTGAGACCAGACGGTTTGGACGATTCGAGAGAATAGTTGAGACTATTTGATCGATTCGTCCGGATCATATGGGCCAAAGTGAGGAATTCGCAGCCGAATCTGCTAAGTCCGACAGACCCCTAGGTAAAGGTGACTTCGGAGATCTGCGGGAGCTCACGGTAGCGCCCGTCATAATCCAACCCAAACCCAACCACGAAGGTGTCTTCGATTTCGAACCCGATGTGGTCTGCATTCATCTCAGGCACGACACGGCGACTTGGCTTATCGAGGAGCACGCAGGTCTGAATCGATTTGGCGCCCTTGTTTTCCAAATGCCGCTTGGCAAAGGTCAAGGTGCGACCGGTATCCAAAATGTCATCGACCAAAACGATATGCTGATCCCGAAGATCAAGGCTGCAGTCTTTAATGATGCGGACCACCCCGGAAGAGGTCGTCCCGCTGTGGTAACTTTCTAAGGTCATAAAATCGATACGCGGGGTGAGACCCGCAGCATGGAGCTGCCGAGAGAGATCGGCGAGAAACATAAAGCTACCGCGTAAAACGCCGACAATGATGAGATCGTTTCCGTTCGTCGATTCCGCGATTTCACGACCGAGGCCGGTGATGCGAGTCGCGATGGTATCAGCGTCAAAAAGAACGCTGTCGGTATTGTGAGGTTTCAATCCGGTTTCTTTAGCCATCTCGAAGCACTCGCAAAGCTAGGACGAACAAGCAAGGAAGGATTGTGGATTGGCTCGATTAGCCTGCGATATGGCCTCCGCCCCAACGGGTATGCAAAAACAGAAAAGCCTACACGTCACTGGCAGGCCGTTGGAAAAATCAGCCCGCAGAAAACCGATTCATTTCGCCACCAGCGTCGTTGCCAGAAAACTCAAATATGTCCATATTCTCGCTCACTGTCGCCTCGTTGGATAACAAAACGCTCTCGATTTTCTGGGCGGAGCACTTCTTCAACGGCCTGCGGGGTGACCCGTAGGCTTTGGATGAGATGACGGCGAACGCAATTAACGTAAGCCGTATCAATCTAGATCAGGGATAGAGCCACTCAGACTTGATGAGGACTTCGCCTTGGTCCAAGCCTTCTTCTTCCGCAATACTAAATTTCACGCGGTCTTTAGGAACCCCAGCTTCGCCGGTCATGTATTTATAGACTTCACGAACCGTGGCGCTGACCGCATTGTACTGCTCGTCATCATCCGAGGTATAGCCGATGATGCGAACTTTTTTATCATCTTGTTTGGCTACGTAGCTGCCAATCCGGCTGAGCTGCTTTTTCACGGGCGCTTGAATCTTATCGCCTGTGACTATGATGGTGAGAGGCGAAGGACCTTTGGTTGGTGCCACGAGGCCCTTTTGCCGAATGCCGCCATCAACTTCAGGCAGGACTTCTGGAGCACGGGCGCCCTTCACAGCAGGAACAACGATCGCTGGCTTGGCCGACGGTGCTGGCTTGGAGGCTTGTGCAGGCTTCACTTTTTCAGCTGCGTCTTCGGGTAGCTTCGCAAGCTGGATTGGCGCTGCAGGCTTGGGATCTTTCGCTGCCGGTTTTGCCGCAACGGAAGGTTTCACCGCAGGCTCAGGCTCCTTCATTGCGGGCTTCTTCGGCTTGGCTTCGGCTACTTCTTTTTTCGGAACAGGTTTCGCCGCCGGAGCAGGCTTAACCGACGGAGCAGGTTTTACCGCTGGAGCAAGTTTTACCGCCTTTGCGATTTCAGCCGGCTTGGGCTCTTTCACCGCAGGCTCAGACTCCTTCACCGCAGGCTTCTTCGACTTGGCTTCGGCCACTTCTTTTTTAGCAGCAGGCTTATCCGCCGGAGAAGGCTTTACCGCCGGAGCTGGTTTCGCCGCCGGAGCAGGTTTTACCGTCTTTGCTATTTCGGCCGGCTTGGGCTCTTTCGACACAGGCTCAGACTCCTTCACCGCAGGCTTCTTCGGCTTGGCTTCAGCTACTGCCTTTTTCGGAGCAGGTTTTGCCGCCGGAGCAGGTTTCGTTGCCGGAGCAGGCTTGGATTCTTTGCCAACGATAGCAGGAGCTTTTAACTCGGCGTCGGACGATTTCGCTTCAACCTTTGGCGCTTTCACTTCCGGTCCAGACTTCACTTGAGCAATGCCCTTCGCCGGTCCTTTCGTTTTAGCTGGATTGATTTCTGTTCCGCCTTGCGCGAGTTTAGCTGCTACTGCGCCAGTGGCTGCAGTACCTGCCACGGTGCCGCTTTTAACGCCACCCGCTGAGGAAGCCGTTTCGTTTCCAGATGTGGTCAATTCCACAGGCTTTAGCTCTGCGCCCGCGAGGGTAAGTTTATTTTTGAGCTTACGGAAGCCCGGCACGTTCTTGCGAATGACCTCTTCCGCCTGGGCGATGGATGCTTCGCTTTGAACCGTTCCCTTGAGCACGCCATTCGGCCCGGAGAAGTCGGCGACAATGCCTGTTTCAGCCGGGAGCTTTGCGCGAAGTTGCTTTTCGGAAAGGGACTCGAGTTCCGCTTCTTTCAACACGCAGGAGCCCATGGCTGCCAACATGCAGATTACGATAAAATATTTGATCAGAGATGCCATAATGTGTCTCGTCTAGTTGAGGTCGTTTAAAGGGCGGCAGTTAGGCCATGAGGTTACGAGCTTGCTTGCGCCACTCTTCACGCTTGATACGATCGCCAAAGCCGAAGTGCTCTGCGTAATGTTGTACTTCGTCGTCGGTCCAACTTGCGATCTGGCGATAGGTGAAGACACCGTTCTCATTGAGCTTGCCAGAAATCACGGGGCCGACGCCCAAAATCTTGGTCAAGTCATCGGCTTCACCTGAAGCCAATTTACCAGACGTCGGGTTAGGCGTTGAATGTTTAGCGCTACTCCCGCTCTTTGATCCGTTTTCTGAGGAGCTGGATGCAGAATCACCAGCAGAAGAAGAGGATTTGGCACTCGCCTTGTCTTCTGAACCATCTGAACTCCCGGTCTCTTTGGCGACAACCATTCCTGCACCTGCTGCAACAGCGGCACCGGCGGCTGCAGCCGCTTTACCTGCGCCGGAAGTTGAAGAGCCTGCCCCGGAAGTTGAAGAGCCTGCCCCGGAAGTTGAAGAGCCTGCCCCGGAAGTTGAAGAGCCTGCCCCGGAAGTTGAAGATTTCGATGCAGCCGAGCCAGTGGAACCGGAGGAACTCGTCTTAGCGGAATCAGCAGAAGAACCTTTTGCCGAAGAACCAGATGCTTTAGAATCAGATGCTTTAGAATCAGATCCAGCAGCTTTTGAAGCAGACCCAAAATCTTTGGAATCAGACCCAGAAGCTTTAGAAGACGCAGCTTTTTCAGCCGAGGCTTTAGAATTACTTGATGCAACAGAACCGGACGCGGCACCGGAAGTAGCCGATCCAGATTTCGATGCAGCGCCAGAGGTAGAAGCAGACGACAAGGGAGTAGAAGCAGACGACAAGGGAGTAGAAGCAGACGCAGACGCGCCGGATCCAGACGCATTCGAATCGTTTCCACCCCGTAAAGGGAACCAATGGTCGAGCCAGGTCGGAAAGGTGCGACCGAACCACAGTCCGAGGAAAAAGAAGATCAAGGCGACAATCAGATAGATCAAGAAGTGACCGAAGGCGTATGTAAGCATAAGTGAATTCCCGTTGTTATTTAAAAAGTGATATTAACCGTTATATTAAAAGTTATATTAAAATTATTTGCAAAGCATCATGTAGATGCGCTTTGAGGGATAAGTGGTTTTTAAAAAGTGGACGCGGCAAATACGTGACTTCCATCTTGCTCCATCAACAGATTAGAGGAAATTTAGCCGATAAAAAGTCACAACACCAGATTTGACCGAGAAAGAATCATACACGCGATCTGCCCAATTTTCGGCCAAAAAGATCCCTAAAAGGAATCCTTTTCAAATCGATGCCAACCACGGTAGTATTCGGCATGACACTTGATACTGGCATCCTGGATAAGAAAGTTGTTCTCGTCCTCAATCGCAACTGGCAGGCCGTCAACACCATCACCCCGGCGGAAGCCTTCTGTCGCATGTCGACCGACTCCGCCATCGGTCTCGACATAGCAGGGCTCGACGCCATGAGTCCAACTCCTTGGCAGCGCTGGCTCGAGCTCGACGTGCGCGATGACGATTTTAGTATTCGAACCGTGCGCGGTCGAATCCGGGTTCCGACCGTCGTGGTCTTGAGCACCTACACCAAAGTTCCCATGAAGCGCCCCAAACTTTCCTCGCGGGCCATTCGCGAACGCGACGGGGGTCGCTGCCAATACACCGGAAAAAAAATTGCCCCCAACGAAGGCAACATCGATCACATTATTCCCCGCGTAAAAGGTGGGGAAACGAGCTGGACCAACTGCGTCTACGCCTCGCGCAATGTGAACAGTAAAAAGGGAGGGCGGACGCCGGAAGAAGCCGGACTCAGCCTGATTCGCGACCCGGAATCCCCTCGTATGGTTCCCATCACGTTCCTGCTAAAGAACGTCCACGACATCGAAGACTGGAAACCCTTCCTCGGCAAAGGGGGCTAGCCCGCAGGCACCCAGCTTTTAATCCCTGGCCTGCCTGCTTCATCTAAAGTGACAAAGGCGTCTCGCCTCTGTTTGAGGTTTGGCTTTTCACTGGTTAGCTAGATTGGTTCAGGCGAACTACACCCCACCAACTTCTTCACCACCATCTTCTTCACCACCATCTTCTTTACGACCACCATCTTCACCACCATCTTCACCACCATCTTCACCACCACCAACACCACCACCACCAACACCAACACCAACACCAACACTGTCGGCGGTTGGAAACCGCCGCTCCTTGGCCTTCGGCGGTTTACTTCTTTTATGGAACGATGGAATCTACCAGGGTGGCGCGGAAATTATTCCCCTCTAACTTGGCTTCCTTGCCGACTACTTTTTGCCCGCTTTTTTGGCCCAGCTATCCCGCATCGCGACGGTGCGATTAAACACAGGCTTCGCTTCAGTACTGTCCGGGTCTTTGCAGAAGTAGGCCACCCGTTCAAATTGCACCGGCACCCCAACCTCAGCATCCAACACCGCCGGTTCAACCCACGCTGTGGTTGTTGTCAACGAATCTGGGTTTAGAAATTCGGTAAAGTCTTTTTCTTTATCTGCCGTCGGTGCTTCTACCGTGTACAAGCGATCGACCAAGCGAAGTTCAACCTCCTTGGCGTGTTTGACCGAGACCCAATGGATCGTGCCCTTCACTTTTCGCTCATCCGGAGTGTTCGCCCCGCGCGACTCGGGATCCCAACTGCAATGCAACTCGGTGATTTCGCCAGAGGCATCTTTGATCACGTCGTCACAGGTAATGTAGCAAGCGTACTTCAGGCGGATCTCACGCCCCGGCCCAAGGCGGAAAAATTTCCTTGGAGGATCTTCCATGAAGTCCGCGCGGTCGATCCAAATTTCACGAGCGAAAGGAACCTTGCGCATGCCAGCGCTTTCGTCTTCCGGATTGTTTACTGCGTCAAAGCTCTCCTCTTCGCCTTCAGGATAATTGGTGATAATCACCTTCAAGGGATCGAGTACCGCGAGACGACGCTGCGCGATTTTATTCAGCTCTTCGCGTATGGCGTGTTCGAGCAGGGCAATGTCCGACTGGCTATCAAACTTGGTGACACCCACCGTCTCGCAAAGGTTGCGGATCGCGGCCGCTGGTACGCCACGACGTCGTAGCCCCGCCAAGGTCGGCATACGTGGGTCATCCCAACCGTTCACTAAACCCTCTTCAACCAAACGCTGCAGACGACGTTTGCTCAAAACAATGTAGCTCAAGTTCAACTTGGCAAATTCGATTTGCCGCGGCTTGGCCGGGACCGACACGTTGTCAATAATCCATTCGTACAACGGACGATGCACTTCAAATTCAAGCGTACAAAGCGAGTGAGTCACTCCTTCGATTGCATCCTCAAGGCAGTGCGCAAAATCGTACATCGGATAGAGACACCACGCGTCGCCTGTGTGATGATGCGACTCGTGTTTGATTCGATAAAAAGTCGGGTCGCGCATATGGAGGTTCGGCGAAGCCATGTCAATTTTACCACGCAAGACATAGGCTCCATCTTCAAACTCGCCGGCACGCATGCGCGCGAAGAGATCGAGATTCTCTTCGATCGACCGGTTGCGGTTTGGGCTTTCGCTTCCTGGACGCGTGGGGGTTCCACGCACCTCACGAAAGGCTTCCACGCTCAGGTCGCAGACATAAGCAAGGCCCTTTTCGATCAACTCAACCGCGTAGCCGTAAATCTGTTCAAAATAATCCGAGGCAAAATAGAGGTGCTCGCCCCAATCAAATCCGAGCCATTTTACGTCAGCCTGAATCGACTGAACAAACTCGTCACGTTCTTTGGACGGATTGGTATCATCAAAACGCAGGTGGCAACGACCGCCGTTTTCCTGCGCCATAGTGAAATCTAAGTAGATGGCTTTGGCGTGACCAATGTGTAAATAACCATTTGGCTCCGGCGGGAATCGAGTGACGATCTCGCTGTGTTTTCCGCTCGCAAGATCCTCGGCAATGATTTGCTGGATAAAATGATTATGGGTTGATGACTCGTTTTCACTCATGGCGCAGAGATAGGCAAGCCGAGCCAGATTGGCAAGTCTTGCTCAGGGATATTATAGAGGCCCTTGGATAGGCCTTCATCACACGTGGCGGATCGGACCCGGAGTGAGCCCCAGAGGCCTCATCGCCATGCCCTAGGAAGGACGTGGTACGGTATAAGCCCTCTCGATTTTTTTCTCTTTATCTTAAGTCGCGAAGCGGCGGCATTGACTGCGCTTGCGTGCCTATTTTCTAAAACTTTTCGCGCGCACAGAGGTGGGGCGTCTCTGCCATTTTAGGTCAACCCGCCCATCTGCCATTGAGTGGCAGGAGCCTCTATGAAGCCTGCCATTGAGTGGCAGGAGCCTCTATGAAGCCTGCCATTGAGTGGCAGGAGGCTCTATGAAGCCTGCCATTGAGTGGCAGGAGGCTCTATGAAGCCTGCCATTGAGTGGCAGGAGCCTCTATGAAGCCTGCCATTGAGTGGCAGATTTTTCTTCTCTAACCGTGGCCTCTATCTACTTGAGATACGGCGGTTTTCGCCTATCTTGCGGACATGCAACCGACTCTGGGGCTCGTCCCCATTCTCATCACGGCTGGTGCGGCTATTTTGCCAGCTATTCTCGCCGGACTCGCATCCATGGCGGCGGTTGTCTTGCGTCCCTCCGAACTCCCCGGGCGGATTCGGCAGCACCCGCTGGGCTTCGCCGGGGTGCTTGCCCTGCTGATCCTGCCCTTTCTTGTCGTACCGCTTTTTCGGAAAACCTATACGTCCTTCCGCTCCGACTCGGCAGCACAACCGGATTGGGCCGCGGTGGCCCTGCAGTGGCAAGAGAATCAGAATTCACCCGCGGCGCTTCTTGCCGCCGAGCAATCCGGTACATCGACCCAAAGTCCCCGATCCCTCGTTTACGGCGGAAGCTTGCTGCGCAATGGGCATCTGTATGCAGGCGGTGCTTCCGAATCCGCTCCGAGCCCGACTCAACTTCAACGCCTTTGGCGCTATCCCATGCTGCATACTTATGCACTGAGTTCGCCGATGTTGGCGAATCAACGCGTCTATGCTGCAACCTGTAAAGTGGTGAGCCGGACGGTTACCCAAGGTAGCCTGCTCTGTCTCGACGCGGCCACGGGTTCGCTCGTTTGGGAACTTAAAACCTTCAGCTCAGACCCGAATGACCGCCTGCGTGGTTTCTACAGCTCGCCCGCGATCACCGCAGATGGGTCGCGATTATTGATTGGTCAAGGGCTTCACGAAGATCGCCAATGCAAGCTGCTCTGTGTCGACACCAAACGGGGCGACATTCTTTGGACGGTGGAAGTTCCGACCCACGTTGAGAGCTCGCCGATGATTGAAGGCGACCTGGTGGTCGTCGGCGTGGGTGCGATTGAAGATCAGGTGACCAAAGAGCTGCACGGCGAACCGGGCTACTTGCTTGCGGTCGATGTAAAGACGGGGGAAACCCGCTGGAAGGCTGCGATCACGGATCCTGAAAGTTCGCCTGCGTTAGAGAATGGCATCGCTTATGTTGGCAGTGGCTACAATGGCAAAGCGGTTAAGGCCTTTCGAACTGAGAGCGATGAGGCGCTCACGGCGGCGGGCTTGGACCGGTTGATCTGGGAGACCCCAACCGACTTCCCCGTGGTCGGATCGATCACCTTGACGGATGAGCTTGTGCTGACCGGATGTGGCAATGGGGATTTCGTGCAACGCGACCCGAATCCAGAAGGGCGCATCATGGCGTTGGATAAAAAAACGGGCGAGGTGGTGTGGGCCTTGCAGACACCTGACGCGGTGTTTGGCGCGGTTGCGGTGCTTGGCGGCGAAGCGGTGGTTCCGGTGAGCAATGGCGAGCTCTACAAATTGAATGTAAAGACGGGCGAAGTGATTTGGGCCACCGCAATCGGCGGGGTTCGCATCGGAGCCGGACTGATCTTTACCAAAGAAATTATTTACGTGGTGGCGACCTCTGGCCAACTGGTTTTGCTAAACGCGACCGATGGCGCATTGTTAGAAAGTCATAGCTTGAACGACCGGACGTTTCCGGGGCGGCACAACCTGTCGATCAGCGCTCCGTTTCTGCGGTACGGCTTGATCGTGGTCGGCAGTGAAACCGGCGGCATCAGCTGCTTTGGAGAACGCCCATGAGCTTGGGACCTAGCGCACAAGGAAGAGAATGGTTACCGCTGACGGAGGCGACGGATCGCTCACGCTGCGGCGGTAAGGCGGCGCGGTTGGCCGCGATGCTCGAGCTAGCTCATTCGGCGCAACAAAAGATCAAGATCCCCGCAGGCATGGTGTTGACGGTTGGGACGGGCGAAAGCGTACCGGCAGATTCCGAGGCGAGGGTATTGGGCCTGCGCTATCCGGTTGCGGTGCGGTCCTCAGCCACCCTGGAAGACGGGAGCCAGCATTCCTTCGCGGGGCAGTTCCGCAGCACCTTAGATGTTAAAAACTTTGCCGAGCTCGAAGCGGCGGTTCGGGCCTGCTTCGATGACATTCAGGCCCCGGCCTTGCAGGCCTACTTGAAGAAAAACGACCTGACCGTGGAAGCTTCGGACATGGCGATCTTGGTGCAAGAAATGGTGCCGGCCGACTGCGCGGGGGTTCTCTTTATGGCCGACCCGTTAACCGGATCGGAGGCGCATCAGATGCTCGAAGCGGTGGCTGGCATCGGAGAAGGACTTGTCTCGGGCGAGGCGCAACCGGATCAGTGGCGGCTCAGTGGAACGAACGATGCGCTTGAGATTCAGCAGATTAGCCATGCCGGAAAAAGCGGACTTGGTGAGTCGCAGATCACGCAGCTACTTGAAGCCGGTCACGAACTCAACCAGGCCTTTGGCGCGCCACAGGATATCGAATGGGCGATCCACGATGACTGCATTTATTTACTCCAGTCGCGGGACATCACGGTTCGGGGTGCAACGCCATTGCAGGTGCCAAACACCTACGACCTTCCCACCTCAGGAGGCCCTTGGGTGCGACACAATATCGGGGAGGAACTCGACTGCCCTACCCCGCTTACTTGGTCAGTATTGAAACGCTTTATGCAGCAAGGCGCTTACAAAAACCTCTTGTGTGAACTGAGCTACAACCCTGGACCGCGCTTCGAGGAAAAGGGGTATTTGAATCTCATTGGGGGACGAATTTATATCGATCTTGATCGCGCTCCCGAGATGTTTGCCGAGGACTTTCCGTATCGCTACGATCTCGACGCGCTGGAAAGCCAACCAGACATTGGCCATCGCGCCCCGAGTCTTCCGGTTACGGGAGGCAAAACAGGCACGTCACTGCGGGCGGCGAAAAACATGTTAAAGCAGGTTGGGCGAAAGCTTGATACGCTTGAGCTCGCGGAGCAAATCCCCTTGGACTGGCCAACCGTCCGCGCGGGAGCGAGCCGGTCGGAATGCGTGGCGGCATGGCGCGATTGCGAAACCATGTTGAACGACGGCAGCCTTTCATACCTACTTCCAGGCGCGATCGCGGCGCATGAATGTGCCAAGCTCGAACGCTCCTTGCAAAACACAGAGTGGAATCCTGCCGCTGTAGCGAGTGCGGCCGCAGTGCCTTGTCGCCCCATTCCTCCCCCTCGCTTCAGTTACGAGCTGGCACGCCCCGCGAAAACAGAGCGAGGCAAAGGGCGCAAGAACAAGCAAACCATTCCGAGCTCGCCGCCAAGCAATGGTAGCCGCCTGGAGCAGGCAGTGACCGCGCGAGAAGAGTGCAAGCAACTTCTTCTGGAAGGGATGCAGGCCCTGCGCCACATCGCGCTAGAGATCGGTCAGCAGCTGGGCATCGGCGATCAGGTTTTTCATCTTTCTCGCAAAGAGTTTTTGGCCTTGGCCTCTTCTGAAGCGACAGAAGTGACTGCCATTCAAAAAGACCAGCTGGAGGCGCGAGCCACCAAACATCGTGAACAAGAAGCGCTGAACATGCCGATGGTTCTGCGACGGGCTAGCGAAGAACGGGGCGATGCGTACAGAACTACGGCGCAAAAATCGGCCGGACAAGCGATGGTTCTCGGGCTCTCACCCGGCATCGCCAAAGGCAAAGCGATTCTGGCCCGCCGCCCGGATCAACTGAATCCAGCAAGCTTGAATAAAGAAACGATCTTGGTTTGTCCGAGTACGAATCCAGCTTGGATCCCGCTCCTCTCCAGCTGCGGCGGATTGGTATTAGAACGCGGCGGAGCTCTTTCACATGGAGCCATCGTGGCCCGCGAAATGGGACTTCCTTGCGTAGTCTATTCGGACGCGATGAGTGAGAAGGACGGGCTTCAACGCCTCCGTGATGGACAGGCAATCGAAATCAATGGCAGCACGGGAGAGCTTTGGATCGATGGTGAGGCGGTGGATCAAGACCCTCTGCTAAGCCTAGGCCCGGCCCCCGAACTCCCTCCTGCTCCCACTCGCAAAGAGCTACAAGGGTTTCGAATCGCCATGGTGGCAGGCGGCACCTCGATCGTTGCCCTGCTGGGATTGTATGCCGGCAAGGGATGGCCGTTGGCTGGATTGTTTGACCGCGCATTGTGGCCGCTGGTTGGCTTCTGCAATTCATTACCGGCTTCGCTCGGTCTTTCAGGAAAGGTGGGCGCGGTTGCCATCATTGGTGCCGGAATGGCGGGACTCGTCCTTTTGGCGCAACGTTGTTTAACCGATCACAAGTCATTGAAGGCGGTGCAAGCTTCTGGGCTAGCGATGCGGAAGGAAGCCAAGCAGCTTCCCAAGGACGCACGGCGCCGTGCCGGACTGGAGCGTCTCGCTCTCGCCGGAGGTACCCGTCAAATGAAAGCCTCCTTTATTGGGTTGGCTTGGTTGCTCTTACCTTTAAGCCTCTGCTTTCTATGGATGTCGCATCGTTTTGATCCGGCCCATGCGACGGTGGCTCCAGGCGGGGAAGCCGACATCACGTTGCAGCTCGCAGCTGAGGCGGAGGCAGGCTCGGTCAGCTTGATTCAAGGGCAGTACATTGTGAGTTCCGAAACGGCTCGAGATCCGAATCCTGCGGTACGGAATCTACTAGACGATTGGGAAGCCAACGGGCGACCCGACCGCTTGCCGATCGACGCGGGGCAAGACGATACAGAGCTGCTGCAATCGCTTCGCGAAGCCGCAATGAAACCGCTTGCGCCTCCCCCACTGACTTGGCGAGTGCGGAGCGCAGAAGAGCCAAGGACAAACTCTTTCATCCTCGAATTTCCTGATGAACGGCAGGTCGCGTTTGAGTGGGTAACGGGGAAGGATCAGTTAGCGGCACCGGAGCCACGGTTTCCAAAAGAGCTCGCGACGAGCCTTCGGGTCGAACCGGTCAGAGAAGCAACCGTGGGGGATAAAGGTGGATTTTGGCGACCGTTTCAACGACTTGGGTGGGGTATCGACCTCGGTTGGTTTGGCACGTACCTAGTGAGTTACCTGCTGACGTTGTTCGGGCTCCGGAAGATATTGCGCCTTCCTTAAATGTGATCAAAGCGAATTCTGCTTTCGCGTAGGGTTTTAGACCCGTAGGGTTTTAGACCCGGAGGGGCGCCGTCATCTTAGCCCGGGTCGAAAGCCCGGGTACGCTTAAGAAAATCTCAGGGCCTGGAAGGTAGCGAGAGAAATATTCCGGAATTGACTCGACCTTTCAGGCCTTGCTTGGAATCGCATTCATAACCCAGGCCTTCGACCTGGGCTATGATATGTCGACCCTTCGGGCCTAGGCTTATGCGGATTTCGAATGCGATATATCTCAGCTCGATGGCACGCTGAAAAGATTAATGGTAACTATTACATCGTCTCAACCCTTCTGTGATAAGCCGTCGGTTCCCGTTAAAATGTGCGAGCCATCGTCGTCAGGAACTGACGGTTTAGCAAAAGAGGGCTTTAGCCCGTTATTCGTATTGTAGCTGGAAACGTTCAAAAGGGTCGCAATGGAAATGCTTTATCGTAAAAACCTATAATCATGGCCTTGAATACGTGATGCGGGCTA